>JAANMV010000267.1_pt1 | contig 64880 bp, 36 predicted proteins | sample 7279661 | NCBI WGS metagenome assembly JAANMV01 (sample SAMN14094540, study PRJNA606508) | bioreactor metagenome | isolation source: A lab-scale SPAN reactor treating ammonium-rich wastewater day 121 | place: Ireland: Galway | collected 2017-05-16 | reverse complement strand
GCTCTTCAAGATGCTGCGCGAAAGCCCCTACCAGGGCGGCGCGGAGGTCTTCGTCGCCGTCGCCGAGGTTTTCTCGGGACGCCGGCCGCTGGAGAGCCTCCCCGTCGAGATGGGCATCCAGGGCAAGGTGAAGTCGCTGCTCGAGACCCAGGTCGCCGAGCTGAAGAAGGCCGGCCTCGGCCTCGATCCCGCCACCGAGCTCAAGGGCGGGGTGATCGACCCGCGCCTCTCGCCGCTGGAGGTCGAATTCCAGACCCTCAAGGCGATGGAAGCGCTCAAGCTGCGCGTCGGCCGCGCCCGCACCCTGGCCGAGGCCCTCGAGACCCTCGGCGAGTCGCCCTTCCAGAAGATCGGCGGCGTGACCACCAAAGAGATCTTCGACATGTTGGGCCACGAGCAGCTCAAGGCCGTCGTCGAACAGGCGAAGAAGAGCGAGAGCGCCCTCCTCGAGAAGGTCGGCATCGCGGAGAAGCGGCTGAAGCTGGAAGAAGGCAAGAAGCGCCCGGACAAGGCCATCATTTCCGAGCTTAAAGAGAAGATCGACGAATGGAAGGCCGGCGCCGAAAAATCGAAGGAGCTCTCGAGCGCCCTCGAGAAGGCCCTCGAGGAGCACCTCAAGGATCAGCAGCAGGCCAACGTCGAGACGGATCCCGCCAAGCTGGTCGAGAGGCTGCCGGCCGATTTCGGCATCCGCCAAAAGGGTCGCGACGCCGTCGAGCAGGCCAACGGCAAATTCGAGAAGAGCCTCAGCGATAAGGAAGTCAAGACCGCGATCTCGCTGGTCAAGAAATACCTCGACGTCCAGGCCAAGGAGGATTTCCAGGCGGCGCAGAACACCCTGCGCCACGCCTTCGACAACGCCACCCCGCAGGCCCGCGTCCTGTTGCGCCGGGCCAGCGAGGCCGAGATGGAAGTCCTGCTCAAGGTCTACTTCGGCGAGGCCAACGCCCGCGAGCTGCCGGCCGCCCAGGCCTATCAGACGGCGACGCTGCTCGGCCACTCCCGCGCCAAGCAGGAGCTGGGCATCCTGCAAGACCTCAACAACCCGGGCGAGAACGTCGAGCTGGTCCGCGGCGATCTCGATGCGCTGTCCAAGAAAGTGGACGGCAAGGCCCTCGTCTTCCGCAGCCACCCCGCCAACAAGGACGGCCAGCAGCTCGTCTTCACCAAGGGCGAGATCCTGGGTCTGGCGGAGCAGGCGAAGCAGGTCTTCGCAGGCCGCGAGGCACAGGGCGGCGGTCATCCCTACCGCGGTTCGCCGGACAACACTTACCAAGGCCAACATTCCGACACGCAGGCCTTCTTCGATCCCGCGACGCGGAGCTTCCAGACCTGGGTCGTCCATCCCAAGGGACTCTCGCGCGTGAAGGTGACGCTCGACGCCAAGGGCGAGGTGGAGAAATTCGAGATCAAGTACGCCGCGAAGCCCGAGGCCTCCGGCAAGGGGCAGACCAGCCTGCTTACGCCGCCGAAGCTCGAGGAGCTGAAGGGCGAGGGCGACAAGGTAATCTCCGTCGAGGGCGTGCGCGTCGAGTACGACGCCCTGCTGAAGGAATTTCCCTTCGACGTGCCGGGCGTGACCCGCGCCGAGCGGGCCTTCGACGCCATCGCCAAGGTTACCGACAAGATCCCCAGCCTGCCCAAGCTGCCGAAGTTCGGCAAGGACGCGAAGGCCGACGCCAAGACCGAGGGCAAAGACCCGAAGGACCCGCCCGCCGACGGCGCCGCTCCGGCCGATCAGGCCGCCCAGCCCGCGGGCAAGGCGCGCAAAAAGTCCGACAAGAAGGATTCGGCCAAGGATTCCAAGGCCGACGCCCCGCTGGCCGGCGGGCTTCGCTCGCTCGGCCGGGACAGCAGCAATCCCCTGGTCTCTTTGTTCTGGGGCGCCGTGGACTTCTTCTCCCGCAAACCCGAGACCGCCAAGTCGGAGACCAAGGTGGAAGACGCCTCGGTCATTCCTCCGGCCGCTCCGCCCCCCAAGGTCGAGGGCGGCAATCGCCCGACCTTGCCGGAAGGGCTCAAGGTCCCCGACGCGAAGGTCGCGATGGGCGAGCTGGGCGGCTTCGAGAAACCGGAGTCGCTTGAGATCCATTATCCCGCCAACGCCGTGATGGGCGAGGCCTACGCCAAGACCCACGAGGGCGCGGGCCGCGCGGAAAATCAGGACGGCGTCGCCGCCACCTACACCCCGGCGCGCGACCTGGTGATCGCGGCCGCCGACGGGATGGGCGGACATGTGGGCGGAAAAGAGGCCGCGCGCATCCTCCTCGACAATTTCATCCGGCAGGTCTCCCAGGGACAGGAGATCCACGAGGCCTCGCAGCTGGCGAATAAACAAATCATGGCCGAGTACTACAAGCCCGAGGCCGGCAAAAAGAGCCACCCCGGCGCGGGCATCGTCGTCCTCAAGGTCAATCGGCCCGAGGCCCACGGCGCCCCGCACACGATGGAGGCCTTCTGGGGCAGCGATTTGCAGTTGACCCTCTACCGGGCGGCCCCGGACGGTCGCGGCTCCTGGATCTATTCCACCCTTCCGCAAAATTGGGGGCGCATGTCCGTCGACAGGGCCAAGAACTACGGTCCGATGGGCGCGGGGCGCGACCTGAACGGCAACGCCCACCGCCTTGGCGCCAACGTGGAAAACCCCGCCGGCACGCCGAAGTTCCGCCTGCTCGAGACCGCCGCGGGCGAGGTCTTCGACCCGCAGACCGGCTTCCGCCCCGCCGAGGGCCTGAATAAAATCGCCCTCAAGGACGGCGACGTCGCCATCGCCGGCTCCGACGGCCTCTGGAAGAACATCCCCGACCGCAACCTGGCCTACGAATGGACCAAGGACGCGAAGACCGCGAAGGAGAAGGCCCAGATCCTCGACGCCAAGGTCCGCGAGCGCATGAAGATCGCGGAAGAGGCGGACGCCAAGTTCGAGAGCGGCGAGTTGTCCAAAGACGACGGGCGGATGGCCTTCCAGTCCGAGGGCAAGGAGCTCTTCATCGATTACCGAGGCAACGTCTACGACCAGGCCAAGGACGGCAAGCTGGTCGACCACTTCGAGGCCGACAACTTCAGCGTCTTCGTCTACATCCACGGCGCCAAGGGCGCGCCGGACGCCGCGCGCGTCGACTCCCCGCCGCCTTCGGGACCTAAGCCGGACGGCGAGACGGGCGGGATGCGGGAACCTTCCGCCACGGAGCTTTCCGACCCCGACCAGACCGGCGTTTGGAAGCGACCGGAGGGCTTGAAGGATGCGCCGAAAGACAAGCCCTCGGATCCTCCCGCGCCGGACCCCGAAAACGAGGTGACCGTCGTCCGGCCCATGCCGCAGCCGCCCAAATCCGATCCAAACCCTTAGCGGGGGATCCGGCCCCGGGTACGGCCGTGGTCCCCGCGCATCAGGCCCATCCGCAAAAGTCTCGAGGCGTCTTCGAGCAAGGCCTCTACGAGCAGGTCTTGAAGAACGCCCGCGTCGCGGCGCAGGCCGAGGCCTACAATCATACCCATCGCGATTCGCCGTACGTCGCCGCCGACAACGCCCATCCCTTCGTGCTTCGCTTGGACGGCGAGTCGGGGCAGGTCCTGCCGGAGGGAAAATCGTCGAGTGTCGTGATCGAGATCCGCTACCAATTGCGCCCCGACGAAAACCGCCTCGTCCTCGATCCCGAGACCGTCCGCGGCCTGGAGGCGACCTTGAGAGACCTGCCGGAAGGGGCCGAGGTGGTGAAGACCGTGGTCGAGGCCCTGCTGGACCTGCCGCAATACCCGATCGTCCTGCCGCGCGGCGCGCGGCCGGCACTGGAGGGCGGGGCTCAGGCGGATGGTTCCCTGGTGTTGCCGCCTGCCGATCCCGCGGTCCTGCAATTCAACCGGGGAGCCCTGCATACGAGCGATACCAGCAACGTCGCAATGACCGTCATGATGGGCGGAGAATCCGCGGCCGTGAGGCATTGGTACCAGGTCGGCACCTTGAGCCTCGACGCCGAGGGTCGCATCGTCGGCTCGGCGATGGGCCGCCCGGATTTCCAGTCCCCGCGCGGGACGCAGTATCGCAAGGGGATGAACGTCGGCGGCGACGAGATCCCGGTGATCCTTTATGGCGACACGGTGATGTGGCAGGGATCGCTGAGCGGGCTCAATCCCAAGCAACAGTCGGCCATGCTGGCCCTCTTCGACGCGAGCGCGAAGCGCCGCGCCGAATTGCAGGCCGAAGACGCCTACGCGGTCGACGCGATCTTGGGTCAGGGCCTCGGCAAGATGGCGCTGGATTTGGGCGGGATCGTCTACGACGGCAAGGCCTTTCGCAGGCGGGGAGATCAGGGAGCCAACCGGGTGACGCTCCAGGTCCTGCGCGACGGCGAGGGCCTGCTGCGGGTGGCGGTCGCAGGCGAGGGAGGCGCGGCTCCCCAGCGCCCCTGGGCCCACGCCCGTCCGGACGCCGTCGAGGCGCCGGTCGGCAAGATCGAATTGGCCTTCGAATACGACCGAGACGCCACCCTGTCGCGAGGCGGCTTCGCCTTTCTTGCCCTAAAGCGCTTCGAATACCGCGTCGAGGCGGGGACCGAGCAGGCCCAAGAGATCGCCGCGCTAATGGAATTTTTGAAAAAATCGTTCGGCCAATAAAAAAAATGCCTTGATCTTGTACCAAAAGACAACTTTTAGCGGGGAATCGCGATAAGCACCTAAACGACCGGCATCGAAATTAGCGAATATATCCGCGGCCTTGCCGGTCGGTTCCCGATTTTTCGCGATAATGAGGCACTCCACCGCATGCGGGGGGCGCTTCGCACAGGTACCGGGTGGTCGGCTTTCGTAAGGTTCCGGTATCTCTCAAGAACTTCGCCGGGGGGCGGGGTTTAAGGCATGACCAAACACGGGGGCACGTTCAAATTATCCGGGGAAACCCGTGATTTGTTGAGGAAAAACAAGGATTTCTTCGAGCAGATCTCCGCCTTGCACGCGGAGGGTCCCGAGCAGATCCCCCTCAACATCCAGGGTAAAGACCCCGAGGCTCGCACCGAGGCCAAGATCCAGGCCAACGGCGACGTCGAGGTCACCTTCGTCTATCCCCTGGACGACAACCCCCAGGCCGAAGACGGCCGCATTTATCTCCGCGACACCTTTCTCTTCGATTCTGCCGAGCAGCGGCTGAAGTCCTTCCATCGCAGCGCCGAATATAACGGCAAGGGCCAAGGCAACTGGCAGGCCTGGCTCGAAAAATACAAGGCCGCCCTCACCGCCGCCCCCCTCAAGGCCGAGGACGAGAAGGTCCAAAAATTCGCCCAAGCGGTGGGGCGCAGCTTCGGCCGCCCGGTCACCGACGAGGACGGCGCGACCCTCCCCGAGATCCGCGAGGTCCTCGCGAAGGACCCCAGCTACATCAAGGCCGCCAACGCCCTTTATCAAAACCTGCGCGAGCAAAATCCCCAGCTTCCCGAGTTCGTCCTCAAGGTCAAGGACAAGCGGAACTTCATCACGATCCTTCCGGGCGAGGAAGGCTTCGAGGTCGTCTTCAACTTCGCCTTCGACTCCGACGCCGACCCGGCGAACGGCCGCATCCTGTTCAAGGACCGCTTTGTCCTCGATCCCAAGACCCTGGCCTTCAAGGAAGTGAAGCGCAGCTGGGAGCTCGCCCCCGAGGCGGGAGACAACGCCGAGCTCGCCGCCGCGGTCGAGTCCCTCAAGCAGGCGGCGCCGCCGACCCCGGAAGAGGCCGGAAAGTTCATCCAGGGCATGTTGCCGGTGCTGCTCAGCGGCGCCGACCGCGACGCCGCCAACGGCCTGCCCAAGCTGGTCGCGCCGATGAGCCTACCGAAAGATTACCGCTCGCCGCTCGCCAAGCGCCTGGCGGACGAAACGCAAGGCCTGTCCGCGACGCCGGCCGGCGTCGTGGAGGCCCTCGAGGCGATGGCGGCCGTTTCGCATTCGTCCCTAATCCGGCGCCACGACGCGAGCCTGGGTTGGTGGGACCGCAGGGTTCGGGGCAAGGCCCCCGTCGACGCGGCACGGGAAGAGGGCGCGATTCAGGGTTTGTTCCAAAAGGCGGCCGAGCACCTCAAAGCGACGCCGAGCCGCTCGGCCCTGGAGGTCTTGCAGACCCTGAAGCTGGAGGGAACCGAGGCCGCCCTGCGCGACCGCCTCGTGTCGGACCCGCGCATCGCCAAGCTGGACGCGATCGGCAGGGAAGGCGACGAGGCCCTGCGCGCCCGAGAGTTTTTGGCCTTCGCCCGCGAGGACCTCTCCGGTCAATTCGAATACGCCGGCGCCGCGGTGGCGATCGCCCAACGCCTGCGCGGCATCGAGGGCGTCAAGGCGGGCGCCGAGCAGGTCTTGGCCGTCGCCGAGGGCAAGGGGTCCTTCGGCGCCAAGATGGAAATTTTGACGCCCCGTTTCGTCAAGCAGGTCGCCGACTGGAAGATGCTGGTCGCGATGGGCGCGGCCCCGATCGCGGGGACGCTCTTCGAGGCGGGCAGCCTCCGCTTGATGGCCACGGCGGGAAAGCTGCGCTCGGTCGGCAAGACCGGGCGTTTCCTGGCGAGCGTCGGCGGCCTGGGCTTCGAGGCCGGCGCCTTCACGGCCGTCCACCGCGGCCTCGAGTCGGCGGTGCACGATCCCGCCAAGGCCTGGGCCCACGCGCCCCAAGAAATACTCGGCGCCGCGCTGCTCTTCGGGGCCATGCGCTTCGGTCACGGCGTCAGCGGGCGCATCACGCGCCAGATGGCGGAAGGCAAGTGGGGCACGCTGTTCGGCGGCAAGACCGCGGGAGAGGGGATGGGCTTCGTCACCAGCCCGACGGGCCGCATCTTGGAAGACCAGCTGATGACGGGATCTCTTACCCAGTGGGGGACCCGGCTCTCGAGCCTCGCCAATCACGGCAGCGGCGTCACCGCCATGTACGCGGCGGGCGCGTTGGGGCGCAAGCTCGGCATCCACCCCGACGACAAGCGCAACCTGGGCGAGCATTGGTTCGAGGCGGCTCTGATGTACACGCAGGCCGTGGCCGGATTCAGCCTGGCCAACAAGCTGAGCGGCGGCCGCTTGCAGGCCACCCTGGCCGAGCTGAAGGTGCGCACCGCCAACCTGGCGCAAGGCGGCGCCGAGGCCCCGGCCGCGGAAAAACCCAAGCGCGACAAGCCGATCACGCTGAAGCCCAAGGGCAGCGGCGTGCAGGGCTTCGAGCTGAAGTTCCCGGGCGGCAGCTGGACCGTCGACGTCAAGAACCTGTCCCGCGTCTGGGTCGGCCGCACGCCGTCGGCGCCCGAGGGCGTTTCCTATCCCGACGCCGGCCTGGCCATGATCAATGTCGGCAACAAGTATTCGGACATCAACCAGTACCACACCATGCTGCTGAGGGACGAGTCCGGCATCTTCTGGTTCGTCGCCGACACGGGCAGCGTTTACGGTACCTACGTCAACGGCAAGAGGCTGGAGGCCGGAGAATACGTCCTGGCCAAGCCGAACGCCCTGATCGAATTGGGGGATCATTTCAAGTTCCGCCTGGAGGCCGACGGCAATCTCTTGGAGCCGGCCCCCGGCGTCACGACGATCGTCCGCCCCCCCGTTCCGACTTCCCAGCGGCCCGTCGAGGCGCCCAAACCGGCCGACGTCTTTCCGATGGATATCCTCTTCCCCGATTCGGGCGTGAAGGCGGAGAGCAACGCCGAGATCGGCATTCTGAAATCGTCCCGCGGACAGAACCTATTGCTGCGCAGCGGAAAGTCCATCTACAACTTCAAAGCGAAGGAAGAACCCCTCGTGCGTCTCTACGTCGACGCCAAGGGACGCTGGGTCCTGCAAAAATTGGACCCCGCCGCGCGCGTCGAGATGGCCCGGCCGGGGACGGGGGGCGAGAAACGCTGGGTCCTCGAGCGGCTGACCAAGGACTCCGAGGGCTCCCAGGCCGGCCGAAGCCGGCAGGATTGGGTCTTCCTTCGCAACGGCGACCGGCTTTTCCTGCGCGATCAAATCTTCGAGTTTTTCCTGCACCCGAAGCCGAAGGCGGAGTCGGCACAGCCTCCCAGTCCGCGCAAGTTGCCGACGGCGCGGCCCGAGGGCCTGGAGGTGCCGATCCACAAGGCGGGACAGGCGCTGAACCCGGACACGCCGGCCGACGAGTTGCCGACCGGCATCATGCGGCGCAGGGAAGTCCTGCCGCCCTTTCCGCAGCAGGGAGTCCCGGAGGCACCGCCGGCCCGGGACCCGAAGGCCGCCCCCGACGCCACCGAGGCGGGATACGACCCGGAGGGCGATCGCCCCACCGTCGAGGTGGCCCAGGCGCGGGTCCACCGCGTGGGCGAGTCCGGTTTTGATCCAGAGGTGACGCAGCCGGGCATCCCCATGCCGATCGACCTACCCGACCAATTTCCCGGAATGCTCTTGGCCAAGATTCCCGCCAACGAGCCGCCTTTTATGCTCATCGCCGGTGTGCGCGGTTTCAACGCGGACTTGAAGCACACCCGCTACGTGCTGGGCAGCGATCCCAAGGGCGGGGAGAGAAACCAGGTCGGCTTGCAATTGGACGGACACCGCATCGATGCCAATCACGCGGAAATCTACCTGGGCAGGAAAAGCGGCGAGGAGGACTATCAATGGTTCCTCTCGCCGCATCCCGACAGCGAGTCGGGCGTCTTCATCGACGGCTACCGCCAGCTCAGGCCCGACGAGCGCGTGCCCTTGACGCCGGGACGGGTCTTTTCGCTGGGCCACATGACGGGGGAAAGCGGCGGGATCCAATTCACCTTCGACATCCCCTGGCTGAAGCGTCCCGCGCCCGTCTCCGAGAGCGTCAAGCCGGCCTCGGTCTTTCCTAAAGAGCTGCTCTCCCACTTGGAAGCGGACATGCCGCCGATGGGGCTGCGCAGCAATTTCGGCAGCTACGTCCTGCGCGGCAACCGCGAGACCACCCGCTACATCCTGGGGAGCGGATCTTCGAAACCCGCCAACGCGACTACCGCCTTCCATCAGGTTTCCGGAGAAAAGATCGACGCCGAGCACGCGGAGATCTTCATCGACGCCGATGGGCAATGGTACTTGAGGGCGCTCAGCGAGACGCATCCCACTTATTTCAAGGACAAGCGGATCGAGCCGGGCACGCCGTATCTGCTGCGAAGCGGAGACCCCATCGAGCTGGGCGGCGACTCCAAGAACGGGGTGGGCCTGGCGGTGCTCTTCTACAAGCCGGATTACGTGAAACCCGAGCGGGATGCCTCCAAGCCGGGCATCCCCGAGGCCGCCGATCCGGACTACGAGCCGGTCAGCGCGAGCGATTTGATGAGTCCGGCAGGGCTGCCGGAAGAGCCGGTCCATGAATTGGCTCAGGACGCCATCAAGACGGTGGTGCCGCCGATGAAGCGGCCGCCGCCTCCGAGGCCGCCGCAACGTGTCGGCCCCGCCATGCCTCCGCCGCTCCCGGACGCGCCCGTCTCCGAGGCGCCGCGGAGGACGCCGCCGCCCCTGCCCCCGACGGCTCCCGCGGAAGGCAAGGGTGAAACGGAATTGACGACGGGGGTTTTCTCGGTGAATCCGCTCCTGCTCGCACGCAGCGCCATGGGCGACGCCGAAGACCCGCCGCCGACCGCGCAACGCCCCGAAGCCCCGCGTCCGCCCAGCGTCCCGCCGGCCCCGCCCGCCGAGCCCAAGCCGGAGTCCAAGCCGCCCGCCGAGCCGCCCGCCGCGGACGACAATCCCATGGCCGGATGGGGAGCGGAGTTCATCGCCGAGGGGATCGTCGACGCCCCCAGCGGCCACGAGGCCCCGCCGGCCTCGCCCAAGGCGAGCCCCGCCGGAGGCGCCGAGGGAGACGGCATCCAAACGATCAACGCCTGGGAGAATCCGCCGCGCGTCGTGCCCGCGGCGCCGCAGGCCGCCGGCGCCTATCCGGGAGCCAATTTCACCGAGACCGCCTCGCCGGAATTTTTGCAATCGCTGCATCCCGCGCTGCGTTCCTCCTCGATCCTTCATTGGGTGGGGCCCTTGTTGAAGAGCGAGCGCAACGCATTGAAGGCCGTCCTGGCGCCGCTCAAGGACTTTCCGCAAATTTCTTCCTCCCCCGAGCGGCGCCTGACCGGCAGCACGCGGGTCGCCACCGAGCTCTTCGATTTCTTCCAAGGCTTGGTCGAGAGGACCTCCGAGACGGGTCTCTCCAAGGACGTCGTGGACCGGGCCTTCGAGCTGCTGGAAGAATACCGCCCGCAGATGAAGCAAGTATATCGCCTGGAGAGCGACGGTGCGAACCTGGGATTCTCGTCCTTCGACTCCGGCAAGGGCGAGGTTCCCGACACCGTCCTGACGATCGCGGTGAAACCCGGCACCGAGTCCCAGACCCTCGAGGCGGTGATGCGGCACTTCTTGACCCTGGATATCCCTATCGAAGTGGTGACGCCCTTGAACACCGCCGGAATGAAAACCCCCTATGTCGGCGTGTTTTTCCGCGCCGACCAGACGGCAAAGGTGTTCCAGGCCGCCGAGGCCTTGAGCGAGAGCCGTCCGGAGATCTTGGACTTTCATCTGATGCAGTTCTCGCATCAGGCGCTCAATTCCCGCGGGCAGAAACTTCAAGGCATGGGCGTCATGGAACATGCCGCCGACAGCGGTCGGCGGAATCTCCAGGAGGTCCGGGTCTTTGCCATCGCCCGCGCCTACAGCAGCCTCAATAAATACACGAAGAGTTTGAGCGGAGAATACGTCCCGGATCCCCAATATTACTTGAAACAGGCCCTCGCGTCCTTCGAAAGTTTGGGCTTCGACCTCAACCAGCCCGGCTTCCGCAGGGGAAGCGTGGAGACGACGCACTTCGAGGTCGCCCGCCGCTCCGTCAGCAATATCTTCTTTCGGCCCTAGTCCTTAAGGGCCTAATACCCCGAACCCACCGAGATGCTGAAGCCCGGCGTGTTGTAGTACACGTTGACGCCGCTGCCGTAATAGCCCGGGTAATAATACGGAGCCCCGTAGTAGCCGAAGGGTCCAAAGAAGGGGGCCGCGTAAAAATAGGGCCTGGGGTAATAGGAATAAGGATAATAATAGGGTCGATAGTAGGGGCGCGGATAGTAGGCCCGGGGATAATAGCCTCGATAATAATTTCCGCCGCCGGGCCGCACGACATAGGTACGGGCCTCGGACCAAGCCCCCCATCCCAGGCAAAACAAGGTCGTCAGCAGGATGAATATGGACTTTTTCATGGGTATTCCCCTTGGGACCGCGATCAGGAGTACCGCCTTTATATTAAAGAGATCGCCTTCTTAGTTCAAGACGGGGCCGGGCGCTCGAAGTTAATGGGGGTTAACGCTCGGCGAGGCCGTAGAGCAGGCCGTAGAGATAATGCGAGCGCAGCACCTTGCGGACGTAATCCTGCGTCTCGCCGTAGGGGATCTCCTCGACGAATTCGTCCCACTCGAGACCGGCGCGCGACTTGGCCCAGCGCTCGACCGCGTGGGGACCGGCGTTGTAGCTGGCGATGGTGTGGATCAGGTTGCCGCCGAAGCGCTTGAGGTTCATCGTCAGGTATTGGACCCCGTACTCGATGTTGACGACGGGGCGGTGGAGGTCTTCCGGCGTGAAGCCGTTGCGGCCCAGGGCCCGGGCGATCTCGTAGCCGGTGGGAGGGATGATCTGCATGAGGCCGATGGCCTGGGCCGAGCTGACCACGGAGGGACGGAAGTGGCTCTCCTCGCGCATGATGGCCCAGGCGAGCTGCATGGGCAGGTCCCGGGTCTGGCTGAATAGGGAGACGAGCGTCGCATAGGCCGGCGGGTACTTCGCGTTCCAACGGGCGTCGCCCTCGTCGCTGGCCTCGAGGCCGGCGCCGCCGTTGTCCGCGGCGAAGCGGATCCGGGCGAATTCTTCCCCGACGCCCTCGCGGTTGCCGACGAAGTCCAGCTCGGCCAGAAAATCCTCCCAGAGTCCGACCAAGAGCAGCTCGCGCAGGCGCTGCACGGCGCCGCGGCCCTCTTGGTTTTCGATTCCGGCCAGCGAGAAGGGGGCGGGGATCTTCAATCGGGGGAGATCGGAGACCGCGCCATGGCGCGGCGGCTGCTCGGGGGCCCAGGCCTTCTCGAGGCGCTTTTGGCTTAGGAAACCGTAGTAGGAGAGGCCGTCCTCCCGCGCGATCGCCTCGAAGGCGGCCTTGGCCTCGGCCTGGCGCCCCTGTTTTTCGAGGGCCCGGGCCCGCCAGTAGGCCGCGCGCTTGGCGGTCTTGGCCTTGCCGGAGTTTTCCCGCAGGCCGCCGAAGAGCTCGTAGGCGACGTCGTATTTTCCCAAGCGGTAGTGATTCCAGGCGAGGAACCACTCGATCGCGTCCCGTTTCGGGTGATTGGGGTAGCGCTCCAGCAGCTCGCCGAAGGCCGAGTTGGCCTCTTCGAGTTTGCCCTGGTCCATCTTCAAAAAGGCGATCCTGTAGCCGATATCCGCGAGGTTGGCGCCGGGCCCGGCCTGAAGCTCGCGGTAGACCGCGATGGCAGCGTCGAATTGGTCGCTGCGCGCGTAGGCCTTGGCCAGGTCGCCGCGGTCTTTGGGGTCGCCCAGCTCGGCCAGCAGGCGCGCGGCCTCCGGGTAGCGGCGGGCCTTGAAATAGGCCTCGGCGAGGCGGAGCTTCACCGGAAGCGAGGGCGAATCTTGGGCCGCCGCCTCGAAGTCGAGGGCGGCGAGCTCGGGGCGGTCCTTTCGCATCAGGGCCTCGGCGCGCTCGAGATGCTGGGCTGCGCCGATGCGGTAGGCGGGTTCGGCCTTCCGCAAAGCCGCGAGGATCTCGTCGTTCAAGTCGCCTTCCGGAAAATTCAGGTAGAGGCTCTTCAGCAAGGCGAAGGCCTCGGCCTTGTCGCCCAAGTCGAGGAGGCATTGGGCGCGGTCGAAGCGCAGCCGGTAAGTCCGGGCGGCGGAGGTCTCGTGCTGGATGAGGGCGTTGAGCCGGTCGATCGCGGTCCCGCGGTCGCCCGCCTTGCAGTAGGCCAGGCTGAGCTCGCGGGCGACGCCCTGGGAGAGGCGCGGCGGCAGGACGCGGGCCGAGAGCTCGGAGAAGAGGCGGATCGATTCTTGCGTCTTGCCGGACTCGCGCAGGGCGACGGCGAGGTAGTAGTCGACGTAGTCGCGGAGTAGGGCGTAATCCTTGCGGACTTCCTCGAAGAGCTCGATCGCCTTGGCGTAGTTTTTCGCCTTGAGGTTGAGATAGGCCGCCATGAACTTCAGCCGCAGCTGCCAGGGACCCTTGGCCTTCTTGTCGGAGAAGCCCTCGAGGAATTGCAAGGCCTGCGAGAATTGCCCGCCCAGGACGAGCTGCGAGAGGGTGCGGGTGGAGGTTTCGACGTGTTTTTTTTCTTTGGGCTTGGCGGAGAGGGACCGGCCGGCGGGCAGGACGACGGCGATCATCAAGGCGGCGGAAAGACCGAGATGAAAAAAGCGTTGAGAAAAAGGGAACTTCACCGCTTAACGAATACCTAAATTTTCTCGGGAAACAAAACTAAATGTTTTGAAGTTTGATCGGATCTTGAGGGTTTTTCCGCAGCTGTAGGGGCCGTTCGCGAACGGCCCCTACGGATACGGCGAGAAGTCCTGAACCCGCTAGAAAGACGTACCCAGCGACAAGATCAAGGTCCCGTTGGTGATCGAGGCGTTGGTGATAGGGTCTTTCAGGCCCTGGATGAACTGGCGCCCCGACACGATGATGCCGTAGCCGAGCCGCGCGGTGATCGGGAGGCCGTAGCCGATGACGAAGTCCCCGCGCACCTCGGCGCCCACGCCGAGCAGGAAGTTGTCGAAGTCGATGTCCCCGTTGAAGACCGAGCCGTAGTCGGCGAAGAACACCATGTACAGCTTGTTCAAGTGGATCGGCGTCGTGCCCAGGCCGCGCTGCGGGTAGATGAGCGGCAGGCGGTATTCGCCGCTCATCAGCAGCGCGCGTTCGCCGGCGAAGGTGATCTGGGGCAGGCCGCGCAGGGTGAAGAGGCGGGGCGTGACCGCCGCCAGGGTGCCTTCGCCCAAGGCGCTGCCGAGACGGAAGGTGCCCTGCAGGAGCCGGTCGCCGAAGGCGATGCCGCCCGCGAGGCGGAAGGCCAGGACGTGGCCGTCCAGCGGCAGGGGGACGTACTCGCGCAGGTCGCCTTGGATGATCAGCTGCTCGTTGTTGGGCGAGGAGCCCAGGGCCTGATCGGTGCCTTCGACGTTGATCTGCAGGCGCGGACCTCCCTCCAGGCTGATGCTGGCCGGGTAGTAGGCGGCGCGGTTCCAGGTGTAGCGCATCCCGAAGCCGGAGAAATTCCCCAAGGTCGGCGGCAGGATGGCCCCCGGCGGGATCGCGGATTCGGCGGAGCGGTTCTCGAAGAAATAATAGCCGGCGAGCAGGTGTTCCCCGGTGCCGATGCTGGTGCCCACGAAGGCGCGCCTCCGCTCTTCGAAAAAGCTTTGGTTGATACCGAAGACGTCGCCGTAGTCGACGACGAAGTCGTAGAAGCCCGCGAAGATAGTCGGCTTGAGGCGGTTGTAGGAATAGTTGAATTGGCCGCCCAAAAAGTTGGCGTCGGTGCGGTAGTTGATGCCGCCCGTCCAACGGTGCCAGCCCAGCGGGTCCGAGCTGCCGATGTCCGCGGTGATGGTCACGCTGTCGCCGAACAGGATGTTGGGCTGGATGAAACGCGGCACGAACAGCTTCTTGAAGGGGTTGTATTTCTTGGGCTGGAGGTTCTCCAGCTCGGCGGAGACCGATTCGGGCAGCTCCGGTCCTGGCGTCGCCGCCGGCGCCGCTGCGGTCGCGTCGGGCGCGGTTACGGCCGTCGAGGAGGCCTCGGGGGCGGCCGGTTTTGCCGCCCGCTCGCGCCGGGCGAGGGGATCGCCGATCGCGAGGTCGCCCTGCGCGGGCGCGGCAATCGCGGCGGTCTCGACGGCGGCGGCCTTGGGCGCGCGGGCGCGGCGGCCCTTCTTTCCCTTCTTGGCCGGGGCCTTGGCCACCGCGATGGGCTGCGGCTGGTAATTCATGGCCTTCAGGTCGTAGCCGCGGCCGTAGTAATTTTGCACGACGAGCTTGCCGCCGGCGAATTGCGGCTGGAAGACGCCGGTCAGGACGTTCGTCACCTGCTCGCTCTGTCCGGAGGCGAGGTTGTAGCGCCAGACGTTGGTGATGCCGGTGCGGTCGCTGGTGAAGAAGATGTCGGCGCCGTCCTTGGCGAAGATCGGGTTCAGGTCGATCGCCGTGTCTTGGGTCGCCTGCTTTACGACCTTGCCGTCGAGGTCGTAAAGATAGATGTCGCGGTTACCGTTTATCCAGGCGCTGACCGCGATGGTCTTCCCGTCGGGCGAGAAGCGCGGGTTGCTGTACTGCACCCAGGGCTGGGAGGCGCCCAAGAGCTTAATTTTTTTCGTCTCGAAGTCGTAGAGGGCGAGGCGGGTGGTGTCGACCTTGTTTTGGACGAAGACCAGGCTCTTGCCGTCCGGCGAATAGTCGGGGTGAAAGGCGCGCTGGCCGGTGGTGAGCTGGCGGCTCTTCTTGGTCTGGAGGTCCAGCTCGAAGAGCTCGTAGTACTTGTAGTAGTGCTTGTAGGTGCCCATCGAGCTGTAGACGACCTTCTTCCCGTCCGGCGAGAAGCTGTACTGGGCCCCGATGCGGCCCTTGGAGATCAGCTCGTCGCCGCTGCCGTCGACGCGGATGCGCCGGATCTCGGGCTTGTTGTGGACGTCGGTCTGGCTATAAATGATCGTTTGTCCGTCCGGGCTCAGCGTGGGGTTGCTCAGGCTGCCCTTGTAATGCCGGACCTCGCTCAGCGAGGTGACTCCCTTGGCCTCGACCCCCTGGCGCTGCTTGTCGTATTTTTCCTTGAGGCTCGCCTTCCACTCGTCGTGCAGCTTGAAGAAGTTCTTGCCGCCGAAGGTCTTGCGCGCCTTGTTGTTCAGCGAAAAGAGCCACATCGAGTTGCTGTAGCGCTTGGAGAACTCGACCACGGTGTCCTGGCCGTAGGTGTCGGCCAGGTAGGCCCAGAACTTGCCGCCGTAGATGTAAGCGGCGTTGGAAGAGGGCCAATCGAACTGCAGGCCCGCCATCTGGTCGAGGGCGAGGAACTGGTCGTTCATCAGGTCGGTGCGCAGCATCATGTCGGAGAAGCTGTTGTGGACGCGGCCCTTGCCGGTCAGGGACTCCTGCTGGGTCGCGATGCCTTCCCGCACCCAGCCCGGGGTGAGCCCGTTGGGCGTCACGATGCGGCCCAGGATCCAGCGGAAGGGCTTGACCAGGCCGCCGTACATGTCGAGGTGCAGGGTGTGGGTAAACTCGTGGAGGAAGAGGTCGTAGAGCCAATCCTCGTAGTAATTGAGGGTGGAGTCGCCCTGCGGGGCCGGGACGAAGAGCAGGATGTAATTGTAGGGCAGGGTGCTCGTGAAGGCGTTGCTGATGTCGGTGGTGTCGGTGAGGACGACCTCGGTCCGGCCCCAGGGCTTCCACTTAAATTTGGGGGACTGCTCGGCGTAGACCTTTTCGGCGATGACGGTCATGCGCCGGGCCACTTCTTCCTCCCCTTCATGGTAGTGGATATTGAAGTGGGGGGTGCTGAGCGTGTACCACTTCAGCTTGGGGTCGAAGTAACCCGCGTGGGCCCCGGCGAGGGGCGCCAACCATATAATGAAGGAGAAAAGGGCTAGGACCAGGCGGAAGGAGCTTGATTTTCGCACGAATTTACCCGTTTTTGAGGTTTTTTAGATGAGGCTCGAGGTATCTAAGATACGGATTTTACGGCCTTTCGCAAGGATTTTGTATTGACAGCCCCGGGGCGCCAAGATAATTCCCAGAGCCTGACAATCGAATCCTTGCCCCGCGGCGACGCGGGGCGCTTATCCAGAGTGGGGGAGGGACCCGGCCCTACGATCCCACAGCAACCCGTTAAGGCGGGTGCTTCTTCCGTCCCTTGAGGTAGGATCAAGGGAAGAGATAAGAGCGTTTTAGAACCTCTTCGGATACCGGAAGAGGTTTTTTTTTTATGCAAACCATCCTGGAGACAATCGGCAACACCCCCCTGATCCAGCTGGGCGCCTCCGTGCCCGCGGGCCATGCCGAACTCTACGCCAAGCTCGAGGGTTTCAACCCCGGCGGCTCGATCAAGGACCGGATCTGCCTCAACATGATCGAATCCGCCGAGCGCAGCGGCCGCCTTAAGCCCGGCGCGGTGGTGATCGAGCCCACCAGCGGCAACACCGGCATCGGACTCGCCCTGGTCTGCAGCGTCAAAAAATACCGCCTGATCTTGGTGATGCCCGAAAACTACAGCGTCGAGCGCCGCTACCTGATGCGCGAGATGGGGGCCGAGATCGTCCTGACCAAGGCCGAGGACGAGATGCCCGGCGCCATCGCCAAGGTCGAAGAGCTCTCGCGCGCCAACCCCGGCTGCTTCCTGCCGCGGCAGTTCAGCAACCCGGACAACCCCGAGGCCCACCGCAAGACCACGGCCCCGGAGATCCTGCGCGATATCCCCGCCGAGCGCATCGACGCCTTCGTCGTCGGCGTCGGCACCGGCGGCACCCTGACCGGCGTCGGGTCGGTGCTGAAGGCCAAGAATCCGAGCTGCCTCGTCGTCGCCGTCGAGCCCGAACAGGCGGCGGTGCTTTCCGGAAAAAAGCCCCGGGTACACCAGATCCAGGGCATCGGGCCGGGCTTCGTCCCGGACATCCTCGACCGCCCGCTCATCGACCGCGTCGAGACCGTCCGCGACGCGGAGGCCTACGAGGCCAGCAAATACCTGGCCCGCCGCGAGGGCCTCTTGATGGGGATCTCCTCGGGGGCCGCCTACGTGGCCGCCCTGCGCCTGGCCAAAGAGCTGGGGACCGGAAAAAAAGTCGTCACCGTCTTCCCGGACAAGGGGGAGCGGTATTTCAGCATCGAGAAGTACTTTAAAAACGAAACAAAGGAGTTGTCGTGAGCTTCGTCAAAGGGCTGCAATGCCGAGAATGCCATCATCAATTTCCGAAGGAGGCGCTGCACGTCTGCGAGTTCTGCTTCGGTCCCCTGGAGGTCGTCTACAACTACGACGAGATCCAGCGCTCCCTGACCCGCGAGGCGATCCGGAGCCGCCCCACCAACATGTGGCGCTACAAAGAGCTGCTGCCCATCGACGGCGAGCCCACGGTCGGCGCCCAGGTCGGCTGGACGCCCCTGGTTCGGGCCGACCGCCTGGCCAAGGCCCTGGGCGTGAAGGAGCTCTACATCAAGAACGACGCGGTCAACTACCCGACGCTCTCCTTCAAGGACCGGGTCGTCTCGGTCGCCATGTCCAAGGCGAAGGAGTTCGGCTTCAAGACCGTGGCCTGCGCCTCGACCGGCAACCTGGCCAACTCGGTGGCGGCCAACGCCGCGGCCAGCGGCTACGAAAGCTACATCTTCATCCCCCACGACCTCGAGCAGGGCAAGGTGCTGGGCACCCTGGTCTTCGGCACCAACCTGGTCGGCATCAAGGGGACCTACGACGAGGTCAACCGCCTGTGCAGCGAGGTCGCGGCCAAGTACAAGTGGGCCTTCGTCAACATCAACATCCGGCCCTATTACGCCGAGGGCTCGAAGGCGATGGGCTACGAGATCGCCGAGCAGCTGGGCTGGAAGGTCCCCCAGCACATCGTCGTCCCGATGGCCGGCGGTTCGCTGATCACCAAGATCTGGAAGTCCTTCGAGGAGCTGGTCAAGATCGGCCTGGTCGACAAGAACCCGGCCAAGGTCTACGGCGCCCAGGCGACCGGCTGCAGCCCCATCACCACGGCCGTGAAAAACGAGTGGGACCTCTTCAAGCCGGTGCGGCCCGACACGATCTGCAAGTCGCTGGCGATCGGCAACCCGGCCGACGGCTTCTACGCCGCGGGCGTGATGCGCAAAAGCGGCGGTTGGGGCGAGGACGTGAACGACGACGAGATCGTCGACGCGATGAAGCTCTTGGCCGAGACCGAGGGCATCTTCGCCGAGACGGCAGGCGGCGTCACGCTGGGCGTGGCCCGCAAGCTGATCGCCCAGGGGCGCATCCCCAAGGACGAGAGCATCGTGCTGTGCATCACCGGCAACGGGCTCAAGACCCAGGAGGTGCTGCAGGGCAAGGTCGGCGCCCCGACGATCATCAACGCCAAATTGAGCGAATTCGACGATTTGTACTCGAAACAGCAGAAGTGATTGCGGATTTTCGCCGGAGCGGGGATACTAGGTCCGGTTCCTGATCGAATCCGGCCGGAATCCGTCCCTTTATTCGAAGCTGCGTCAATAGGAGTGAGCCATGGCCCAACGCGTGAAACGAAAAGTTTACCTGACCTTTCCCACCGATACCGTCAAGGACGCGATCATCTGCGACATGTACGACAAGTACCGCGTGCGCTTCAATATCCGCAGCGCCTCGGTCAACGACTCGGTCGGCCTGATCGCGCTCGAGCTCGAGGGCGAGGACGAGAAGATCGGCGAGGCCATCGAGTACTTCCGCTCGCGGGGCCTGACCGTCGAGCCCATCGAGATGAACGTCATCGCGGGATAGGGCCTTCGGCCTCGCGGCGCCTCATGATTCGATCGATCCTAGAAAAAATCGGCAACACCCCCTTGGTTCGGCTGCGCGAGGTCACCCGCGGCCTCCCCGAGAAGGTCGAGGTCTACGCCAAGGTCGAGTACTTCAACCCCGGTGGTTCGGTGAAGGATCGGCCGGCCTACCGGATGATTTCCGAAGGGATCAAATCCGGGGCCTTGACCAAGGACAAGACCATCATGGACCCGACCAGCGGCAACACGGGCGTGGCCTACTCGCTGATCGGCGCCGCCCTGGGCTACCGGGTCGAGCTGGTGGTCCCCGAGAACGTCAGCCGCCAGCGCAAGGACATGGCCTTAAGCTTCGGCGCGACCCTGACCTACAGCTCGGCGATGGAGGGCAGCGACGGGGCGATCCGCTTGGCCCACAAGCTCAAGGAGGAAAATCCCGAAAAGTACTTCATGCCCGACCAGTACAACAACGTCTTCAACCCCCAGGCGCACTACGACACCACGGGCGTCGAGATCTACGAGCAGACCGGCCGGCGCGTCACCCATTTCGTCACCGGCATCGGGACCAGCGGCACGGTGATGGGGGTCTCGCGGCGCTTGAAAGATTATTCGCGGGCGATTAAGTGCTACGCCAGCGAGCCCGCCGAGCAGTTGCACGGTTTGGAGGGTTTGAAACACATGGCGTCCTCGATCATCCCCGGGATCTACCATCCCGAGATCCTGGACGGGGTCTTGCCGGTGGCCACCGAGGCGGGCTATGCCATGGCCGAGCGCCTCGCCAAGGAAGAGGGCCTCTGCGTCGGCCACTCCAGCGGCGGCAACGTGGCCAGCGCGATCGAGGTGGCGAGCCGGCTGCAGGAGGGCGTCGTCGTGACGATCTTGTGCGACCATGGCGACCGTTACGTGCCCCTATAAAAATATGAACCGAGACCTACAAATCAGCAGCTACGTCCTCGACATGATGCTCCGCCACGCCGAGCGCGAGTACCCCAACGAGGCCTGCGGCATCGTGATCGGCCCCAAGGAGAAACGGGCGGCCATCGGCGTGTTTCCGGTCAAGAACATCCAGGACGAGCTGCACGCCAAGGACTCGCAGCGCTATCCGCGCGAGGCGAAGACGGCCTACCAGATGGACCCCAAGGAGGTCCGCATCGTCGAGAAGGAGGCCGAGAGCAAGGGCTTCGAGGTGAAATTGTTCTACCACTCGCACCCCGAGCACGGCGTCTACTTCTCGGAAGAAGACCGCGCCATCGCCTGCCCCTGGGGCGAGCCCAGCTACCCCGAAGTCGGCCACGTCGTGATCTCGGTCGAGAAGGGCAAGGCGGTCGCCGCCAGCGAATTTTTCTGGAATCCCGACACCAAGGATTTCGAAGAGAGAAAATTAAAGTCGAACCAAGGAGAAAGCCATGGCCATTAAGGTCCGCATCCCCACCCCCCTGCAAAAACTCACCGGCAACCAGTCCGAGGTCGAGGTCCCCGGCGCCACCGTCAAGGCGGTTCTCGCCGCGCTGGAAGAGAAGCACCCCGGCATCCGCGAGCGCCTCTACGACGAGAAGGGCACGCTGCGCCGCTTCATCAACTTCTACGTCAACGACGAGGACATCCGCTTCCTGAACAGCGAGGATACCGCGCTGAAGGACGGCGACGAGCTGTCGATCGTCCCGGCGATCGCGGGCGGGCGATAGGATTGCACGCCCCGCTTTTTATTCATTGCCCTTTCAAAAAATATTCCTAAACTGTCCCCCTAGCGGCCGGAACGCCTCCGGCCCGAAGGGAGGAAGGCATGGCGTCTTATTCGCGGCTCGCGGACTTCGCGGGCATCCGCAGCAAGTGGGGCTGGTTTCTGGCCCTCGGCATCCTCATGGTGATCCTGGGCACCCTCGCGCTGGGATCCAATTTCCTCTTCACCATCGCCTCGGTCATGTTTTTCGGATACCTGCTGCTCGCCAGCGGCATCCTCCAGGTCTTCGGGGCCTTCTGGTCGCGGGGCTGGGGCGTCTTTTTCCTCTACCTCATGATCGGCATCCTCAACCTGATCGTCGGCTGGCTTTTGCTGACCCGGCCCGAGGCGGGGGCGATCACCATCACCTTGGTGATGGCGATCTTCTTCATCGTCGGCGGGCTCTACCGCACCATCGCCTCGGTCGGGATGAAGTTCCCCAACTGGGGCTGGGCATGCTTCGGCGGCTTGATCACGCTGGCCTTGGGGATCCTGCTCTGGCAGGGCTGGCCCGCAACGGGCCTGTGGTTCATCGGTCTCTACGTCGGCATCGACCTGATCTTCCACGGCTGGTCCTGGGTGATGTTCGCGCTCAACGCGCGGAAGCTCGAATCCGCCGCCGTTTAGGTCCTATTCGGTCGCCTCGCACCCGGCTGAGGGTGTCTCTTTCGGTTTTGGTGCGGTGCGTCACTCCCGGATTTTTGGCGGCGTCTCGGGTTTCGACAGGGAAAGCCTCCCTGCTCGCTGAGATCGGCAAGTCCATGCTAGGATTCGCCAAAGGGGGTCCTTCAGCTTGGACAAGTCCGATCTCACCCGTGTCGAGAAGATCCTCCCCGGCACCGCCGAGGAGGGCAGCGCCGAGGAGGCCCAGATCCTGCGGCAGCGCCTGCGGCTCTTTTTCGCCATCGGCCTGATCGCCTCCCTGATCGCCGCGGTCGCCGACGCCCTCGGCTACAAACGCTTCGAGGACATCGAGTGGGCGGGGCTCATCGCCTACTATTCCTACATCCTCTGGGCCTTTCCCGCGGTCAGCCTTGTGGGCATCGCGCTCCTCTCGCTGCGGCGCTGGTCGGTGCACGGCCTGCATTGGATCGACTTCGCCTTCGTCGCTGGATACATCTTCCTCATCACCCTCAGCTCTTCGGTTTATTCGCCCACCGCCCCGCGGGTCTTCGCCTACTCCATCCTGCTCTTCGCCCACGCGGCGATCATCCCCTCGCGGGTCTGGGTGCAGACCATGCTGGGCGCGACGATCAGCCTCGGCTATCCGTTGGGGCTGTGGCTGGTGCACGACCTCTACCCGGAAGTGCGCGCCCTCTGGGCGGCGCGGGGCGGGGAGGAGGCCTTCCGCTCCTTCGTCGTGACGCGCTTTCTCGACGTCTTCCTGCTCTCGGCGATCTCGGTCCTGGTCACCAAGACCCTTTATCATTTCCGCACGCGGCTGAGCCGCGCCCAGGCCCTGGGCAACTACATCCTCAAGGGCGAGCTGGGGAGCGGCGGCATGGGGAAGGTGTACCGCGCGAAGCACGCCTTTCTGGCGCGGCCGACCGCGGTGAAGGTCCTGGCGCCGCGGCACGAGGACCCGAAATCGGCCCTGGCTCGGTTCCAGCAGGAGGTGAAGCTCTGCTGCCAGCTCACCCACCCGAATACGATCACGATCTTCGACTTCGGCGAGGGGGCGAACCATACCTTCTTCTACGCGATGGAGCTGCTCGAGGGAATGGATTTGCAGCGATTGGTCGAGAGGTTCGGGCCCTTGCCGGTGGGCCGGGCGCTCTTTCTGCTCCGCCAGATTGCGGGCTCGCTGGGCGAGGCGCACGCCATGGGCATCATCCACCGGGATATCAAGCCATCCAATATCTTTTTGGCGCAGCGTGGAGGGCTCTACGATTTCGTGAAGGTCCTCGATTTCGGTTTGGCCAAGGAATACCGCAAGGGCGTCCGGGAATCGATTCGGGAGCTCGGGGTCTTTTCAGGAACGCCCCGCTACACGGCGCCGGAATGCCTGCAGGGCACCGCCGCGATAGACGCCCGCGCGGACATCTACATGTTGGGCAGCTTAAGCTACTGGCTGCTCACGGGGCACTCGCCTTTCGAGGAGGACTCCGACGAGGCCTTGATGAAGGACCATCTCGTCAAACCGGCGGCTCCTCCCTCCAAGGTTGCCGGCGACGGAATTCCTCCGGAGATGGACGAATTGATCCTCCGCTGCCTGAGTAAGGATCCCGCCGACCGTTTTCAGGACATTGAGGAATTTAATGAGGCCTTAGAAAAGGTCCGCTGCGATTCGCCCTGGGACTTCAAGGTCGCCAAGGCTTGGTGGCGGGAAAACATGCCAGAATTTTTTCAGAAACATCGTCCTTGAACCTTGGGCTGCCGAGAACAGCTGGTGTCGACCGCCCCAGTGAAGGGCGGCCTTCGAGATAAAATTCGCAGGGGATTAAGGTCATTCCGTTTTTACTTCCTCGAATGGCTGGGGGGGGAAGCGCTATTTTTCGTCCCGACATCAGCTTCTCCCAACCCTCGCCGGCGGCGGCAGGCCTCCTTGAATCTTGATGCTATTTAAACGAAAAAAAGCAGATCCTTCTCTAGAATTCCACTCCTAAAGCCAGCCCTCCGCTGATCAGGGTCGGTTCGTCGACGCTATTCCTAAGCTGGGAGGCGATCAAGGTCGTGACCTTCATATGGGGACGCAAATACAGAGGATCCTTCAAATACCATGTTAAATCCAGGGTCCAGGCAAACAGGTTGAGCTTCGTCTCCGCAACTCCGAAATTGGCTTCGTTGAAAACGTCGTTTGCCCAACCGAGCCCAAGGGACGTCTTGATCGCGAGTTTTGGATGGAGATCCCATTCGAAGGACCCGCCCGCTAGGCCAAAATAGGCACCCGGATATGCGATGATATCGACCGCTTGCGCGGTGAAGATTTTGAAGGGGCCCTTTTGGAAACCCAGGACGGCCGCCCATTCCCCCGTGTGCTCGGCATCCTGATTCGGATAGAGGTAAAAGAGAAAAAGGGGGCCGCCGAAGAAACTCTTATACTCCCATAGATACCCTAAGTTGAAATCCAGCTCGTTGAGCCGGCCTTGGTCCGCCCCGTCATTCAGGACGAAATTCCCCCAAACCGTTATCGTGGCCCCGTAAAAGGAAAACCACATCGAGGGTTGGAGGACGGGGCCCTCGCTTAAGGCGATTCCGCGCCACACATATTGCGACACGAAATCCGCCTCGAAGCCGAATCCGAACTCCTTGCCCTCCTCGGCGGGAATAAGCTTGCCGCCGGTTTCTCCGGAGTACGCGGCGGCCCTTTCCTCGGCGGGGCAGTAGCCCGGCGAGAGAATGACGAGACATAAGGTCCATATCGCGGAGAGCCGTAATGACATGGTGGTTTATCCGCCAAGAGCGATGGTGATCAAGATCAGCACGATCCCAACCGCGACGGTGGCCAGGCCGAAGAGCCAGGGGTTTTGTTTTGAAAAATAGGCCAGGGAAGCCCCCGCCAGGAAAAGCGAAACGGCGGCGACCAGGTTGGAAATTCGCAACGCCGTCTTTACGTCGTCGACGAACAAAAAAGGCAAGGAAACGGGAACGGTCGACAGAGAAACCAGCAGGAACACCGCGAGGGCCCCGCGCAGGTCGGTCCAGAGCACCAGAGGCTTGCGGATGGGACGTGGAAGTCCGCGGATCTTTTCCACGAGGTGCTCCAGGCCTGCATCGCCTAAAAGCCTGTCGAAGGGCTCCGGGAGGGCCTCCTTGAGGTGTCGAAAGGCCGTTTCTTTGTCCGTGCTGTCGGCGATGAGGCGGCCTATCTCCAGGTTGCGGATTCTTTCGGAAGAGCGGGAAATGACGAACATCACCGCGTCTACCAGGCCCCAGGCCAGGTTGCAGCCCAGCGCCGCGACCAGCAGCGAGCGAACTTCCAGGCGCCCGGCCTCGCCCACGCTGATCGTTCCGGTGAACGTGAGGGCCATGATGAGCCCAAAAATGATTTCAGAAAACCGGTCCAGAGGATCCAGGACGCCTCGCTGGGTCACGGATACTTGCAGGGATTTTTCCTTGGCGGCGGGATTCAAGGGGCCGCCTCCGGGGGAATGAAATAAAGCGCCACGGCCAAAATCAGGTAGATAACCAGCAGCTGGAATCCTTTCAGCCAATTGGACTCTCCGTCGCCGGCGATTTGTCCGATGATCAAGATGGCCATGAACATGACCAAGACGAGCTTGGCGCCGAAGATGAGGTCGAATGGGGTGGGGCCCAGCCAATAGCTGAGAAAAACCAAGACGGGCGCCACAAAAAGAGAGATCTGGACCCCGGACCCTATCGAGATGGACATGGCGAGGTCCATGCGGTCTTTGCGCGCCATCACGATGGCGGCCGTATGCTCGGCGGCGTTTCCGACGATGCCCACGACGATCACGCCGATGAAGACCGTGTTCATGCCGAAGGTCTTGGCGGCCGGTTCCACCGCTCCAACCAAGATCTCGCTCATCCAGGCGATCAGGCCGGTCGAAAGGCTCAAGATCAGAAGCGCCTTGCCCACCGACCAGGCGTGCGCCTGCGAAGGCGGCTGTTTCGAGTCCCCGCCCGAAAACATGCTCTTGTGGGTGGATAGCTGAAAATAAAGGTAAAACAGGTAGGCGGCGAAAAGCAGCAGGGCGATGACAAGGCTGACCTTTTGCTGCAGGGCGGGCTCGCTGGCGCCCAGCGCGGATTGGTATAAGGCGGGCACGATCAGGGCAAAAATGGAAAGCGAGAGCATCGTGGCCTGGGAGCGGGCGGCATGGGCGTGGAATTTTTGTTCGTGGTATTTAAGCCCCCCTCCCAACATGGAGGCTCCGAGCACCAGCAGAATGTTTCCGATGATCGAGCCGATGATCGACGCCTTGACCACTTCGTAGAGGCCCGCGCGCATGGCGGCGATGGCGATGATCAGCTCGGCCGCATTGCCGAAGGTGGCGTTGAGCAGGCCCCCGACGCCCTCGCTGGTGCGTTCCGCCAGGTGTTCCGTGGCGCGGCTAAGCCATCCAGCCAAGGGGATGATCGCCAGCGCCGAGCCTACGAAGATGCCGCTGTGCCATTCGGGCTTAAGGACTTCCAGAAGCAGAACGGCGGGGATGAAAGCCAAGAGCAGGTTGAGCATGAAGCAGGATCTCCCCCGACTTTAATTTAAACGGAGGCGGCGGGAGCCTGGCAACAGATTTAATTTCCGGAAGGGAAGAATGTCGGCGCGAAGCGGCCCGATTATTGCTAATGCCTATTCCCGGGTGGTTATTTTCCCGGCGCCGAAAAACGGTGGCTTAGTCATTTTTCCCTCGAGTATGATTTTCCTTGGATGCTCAAGGTCAAGACGCGAAATGCCTTCCCGAATTTTGTTTCCCGCGAAGCTCTCCTGGAGCGGGGAAAGGCCATGCGAAAGAGGGTGCCGCGCGCCAGTCACGCGTCCTGGAGGCCTAGCCCGCAGCGAATCGGCGCCCTTCGCTTCGTCAAAGATTCCAACCGAGGACGTCTCAAGGAGTTGATCCCCGTGCGCCACGGAAGGATGCTTCTTTCCCCCTTCGCCTTCTATCGAGGCTCCGCGGGCCTGATGGCCTGCGATCTCTCCCGAACCCCGTTTAGCGGCGCCTACGTCCAGGCTTGCGGCGATTGCCATCTCGCCAATTTCGGGGCCTTCGCCACCCCCGAGCGACGGCTCATCTTCGATATCAACGACTTGGACGAGACCCTTCCCGCACCCTGGGAATGGGACGTCAAGCGATTGGCCGCTAGTTTTATGGCCGCCGGCCGGAACAACGGTTTTCGCGAGAGCCAAAGCAGGGATGCGGTTTTAGCTTGCGTGCGCTCGTACCGGGAGCGCATGGCGGATTATGCCGGACAGACGGCCTTGGACATCTGGTATGAGCGCATCGACGTGAAAGACCTTATTTCCACGATCAAGGATGCGGCGGCGGCGAAGCGGCTGCGGCAGAGGATGGAGAAGGCGCGCCAACATGACCCCTTGGAGGATTTGTTTCCTAAATTGGCCGACGTGAAGGACGGAACGCCGGTGATCCGCGAAAGCCCGCCCTTGATTTATCACTTCAAGGAAGTCGGGTGGGAAATTCACCTCGAACGCGTCCGGAAGGCATTTGCCGGCTATCGCGACACCCTTTCGGACGATCGCCGAACCCTGCTGGATCGCTATCGCTTGGTGGATATCGCGATCAAGGTGGTAGGCGTCGGGAGCGTGGGGACCGCTTGTTTCGTGCTGCTCATGATGGCGGACCCTGCGGATGTCCTGTTTCTGCAAGCCAAGCAAGCGAACGCCTCGGTGTTGGAGGGATACGCCGGGAAAAGCCGATACCTCAACCACGGGCAGCGCGTCGTCCAGGGGCAGAGACTGATGCAGTCGGCCAGCGATATCTTCCTCGGATGGACCCGAGGCGTGAGCGGGATGCATTTTTATTTCCGCCAGCTGCGGGACATGAAGATAAAGCCTTTGGTGGAACTTTTCACCCCGTCCGTCATGGAGCAATACGCCGAGATATGCGGCTGGGCCCTGGCGCATTGCCATGCCCGCTCGGGCCAACCGGCTCTGATCAGCGGGTACTTGGGAAACAGCGACAAATTCGACCGGGCGATCGCCGATTTCGCGAAGCTTTACGCCGACCAGAACGAAAAGGACCATCAGGCATTCTTGCAGGCCGCCAAACGGGGGGAGTTCGAGGTGCATTTAGAGACCCAATAGCCCGGCGTCTGGTATTTTTTGGCGGCTGCCTCAAAATTTAATGGAGTTAATCCTAAAACCAATCAATAATCGCCGATCATCATAAAAACTGCGAGGGCGGCTTGCGGCATTTTACCAGGGCTTTCCTTTTATTCTCCCTGATTTCCTTGTGTGCCTGCGGAGACGAAAAATCGGCGCAGCCAAATTCCGCTGCGCTCGCGGTGCAGGTGACTAAGGTCATTCAGAGGAACATCCCGCAATACGTCGAGTACGTCGGCCAGACCGAGGCCCCGGTCAGCGTCGAGATCCGCGCGCGGGTCGAGGGCTTCGTCCAAGAGGTGGCCTTCGTCGAGGGCTCCAACGTCCAAGAGGGCGACCTGCTCTTCGTCATCGACCCCAAACCCTACGAAGAGAAGCTCGCCCGCGCCAAGGGCAAGCTCGCCGAGACCCAGGCGGGCTACCTGCGCGCCAAATCCGACGTCGAACGCTTCCGTCCCTTGGCCAAGATGCAGGCCATACCCCAGCGCGATTTCGACGACGCGGTCGCGCTGGAGAAGGCCGCCCAGGCCCAGGTCGACGCCGCGCAGGCCGAGGTAAATTCCGCCGAATTGGACCTGGGTTACGCCAAGATCCACTCGCCGGTAAACGGACGCATCGGCGCCACCTCCGCCCGCGTCGGCAGCCTGGTGGGGAAAGGCGAGCCCACGCTGCTCGCCACTATCTCCAACACGGACCGCATGTGGGTCAGCTTCGGTATCAGCGAGGTGGAGTATCTCAAGTTTCAGAAGTGGCGCCAGGAGCGGCCCCAGGAAGCGAAGGACTTCAAGATCGAGCTGCTATTGGCCGACGGTTCGGTGCACCCGCATCCCGGCAAGGTCAATTTCGCCGACCGCACCATCGATCCCAAGACGGGCACCCTGAAGGTGCGGGTCGAGTTTCCCAACCCGCAGGGGGTACTGCGCCCGGGCCAATTCGGTCGCGTGCGGATTCTCCTGGGCGAGAAGGCCGACGTCTTGTTGGTTCCGGCCTCCGCGGTGCAGGAGATCCAGGGGACCTACGCTGTCTTCGTCGTAGGGACCGACGGCAAGGCCTCTTTCAGCCCGGTCAAGCTGGGGCTTAAATTCGACAATGCCTGGGCGGTCGAGGAGGGCCTCAAGGTCGGAGAGCTTGTGATAGTGGAGGGTGTGCAAACGGTCAAAGACGGGATGACGGTGAAGCCCCAAGAGGTTCCCTTCCCGGAGTCCAAGCCCTCGACGGGCCCGTAAGTTCCATAGTTGACGCATGGCAAATTTTTTCATCAACCGGCCCATCTTCGCCGCCGTCTTGGCCATTCTGATGGTCTTGCTCGGGGCGATCGTCCTGCGCGGATTGCCCATCTCCGAATACCCCGAGATCAGCCCGCCCATGGTCGAGGTCATCGCCACTTACCGCGGCGCCAACGCCGAGGCCGTCGAGGCCTCGGTCGCGACCCCCGTCGAATCGCAGGTCAACGGCGTCGACAACATGCTCTACATGAAGTCGACCAACGCCAACGACGGCCGAATGGTGCTGCAGATCAGCTTCGACATCGGCACCAACCCCGACTTAAATCAGGTCAACACCCAAAACCGCGTCGCCCTGGCCCAGGCCCAGCTGCCGCAGGAGGTGGTCAAGGAGGGCATCACCGTCAAGAAGACCATGCCCGACATCCTGATGGTCATCGCCCTGTTTTCGCCGAAGGGAAGCTACGACTCGATTTTCCTCAGCAACTACGCCCAGATCAACATGATCGACGCCCTCTCGCGGGTGAAGGGCATTGGGATGGTGAAGAATTTCACCGCCCAGGACTACAGCATGAGGCTCTGGCTTAATCCCGACCGGATGGCGAGCATGGGCATCACCACCGCCGAGGTCGTCCAGGCGGTGCGCGACCAAAACATCCAAGCCCCCGCCGGACAAGTGGGCTCCGAGCCCGCGCCCAAGGGGCAGCAATATCAATACAACGTGCGTTCCAGGGGGCTGTTGAAAGAGCCGGGCGAGTTCGAGGAGATCATCGTCCGATCCAATCCGGACGGCTCTCAGGTCAAGTTGAAGGACGTCGGGCGCGTCGAACTGGGTTCGCAGACCTACGGCTCTTTTACGCGGATCAACGGTTCCCCCGGAGGCGTGCTGGGGCTCTACCTGGCGCCGGGCGCCAATGCGATCGAGACCGCGCGCAACGTCAAGGAAATGCTGGCCGGGATGGCCGAGCGTTTTCCGCCGGACCTGCAATACGCCATCGCCCTAGACTCCACCCTGCCCATCAAGGCCTCGATCAACGAGATCATCCATACCCTGGCCGAGGCCGTGGTCCTGGTCATCTTGGTGGTATTCCTCTTTTTGCAAAGCTGGCGCGCCACGCTCATCCCTTTGCTGACGGTGCCCGTATCTCTGGTCGGAACCTTCGCGGTTTTCCCCCTGCTGGGCTTCTCGGTCAATACCCTGAGCCTTTTCGGGCTGGTGCTCGCCATCGGCATCGTCGTCGACGACGCGATCGTCGTGGTCGAGGCGGTCCAACACCACATCGAGCACGGCAAGAGCCCTCGCGAGGCGACGGTCCTTGCCATGAAGGAGGTTTCCGGCCCGGTCATGGCCATCGCCTTTATCTTGGCGGCGGTCTTCATTCCGGTGGCGATGACGGGCGGAGTGACCGGAAGGCTCTACCAGCAATTTGCGGTGACCATCGCCGTCTCGGTGCTTTTCTCGGCCTTCAATGCGCTCACGCTCAGCCCGGCGCTGAGCGCCCTGCTGCTCAAGCCGCCTTCCCCGTCGCGCGGGCCGCTCGGCAAGTTCTTCGCCGCTTTCAACCGGGTCTTCGACAATTTCACTTCGGGCTACACCAAGACCGTTCAGTTCCTGGTGAGGCGGGCCGTGCGCAGTATGGCCATCCTGGGCGCTTTCGTGGCCGGGCTGGTGCTGTTGGGTAAGTCTATTCCCTCCGGTTTCGTCCCCAACGAGGACAAGGGTTACTTCTTCGTCCAGGTGCAGTTGCCCGAGGCGGCGTCCCAGCAACGCACCGATGCGGTGGCGAAAAAGGTCGAGGAGATCGTCCGCCAGACGCCCGGCGTCCAGTGGGTGACGATGGTCGGCGGCAACAGCATCCTCACAGGCACCATGGGGTCGAACGTGGCGGGCCTCTTCGTCTCGCTGAAGGATTGGGAAGAGCGGGAGACCCCCGAGACGTCCCTCAAGGGGATCCTGACCGCCCTCCAGCGGAAATTTGCGGACATCCCGGGGGCGCAGGTCTTTCCCTTCATCCCGCCGCCCATCCCCGGCTACGGCAATTCCGGAGGGTTCACCTTCGAGCTGCAGGACCGCAGCGGCGGCGACGTCGCCAAGCTTACCCGAGAGACGGGAAGATTTTTGGATGCCGCTCGCAAGCGGCCCGAACTTACGGGGCTGTTCACCGGGTTCCGGGCCGTCGTCCCGCAGGTCTCGGTCGAGCTGGACCGCGAAAAAGCGAGGACTCTGGGCGTCAACGTGGCCGACGTCTTTACGACCCTGCAGTCTTACCTCGGCGGGATCTACATCAACGACTTCAACCGCTTCGGCCGCGTCTATCGCGTCATGGCCCAGGCCGAGCCGGAATTCCGCGTCAAGCCCGAGGACATCGGGCGCTTCTACGTGCGCAGCGCGGGCGGCGCGATGATCCCGCTTAGTACCCTGGTCAAGATCCAGGAGATCAAGGGTCCCGAATACCTCATCCGCTACAACCTCTACCGCAGCGCCGAGATCACCGGTTCGCCGGCGGCGGGCTACAGCTCGGGCCAGGCCGTGGCCGCGATGGAGGCGGTGGCGAAGGAAGTGTTGCCCCGCGATATGGGCTACGAGTGGACCGGCATGAGCTATCAGGAGAAACTGGCGGCGGGGAAGGGGGCGCAGGTATTTCTCCTCGCGTTGGTCTTCGTTTTTCTCTTGCTGGCCGCCCTCTACGAGAGCTGGTCTTTGCCGTTCAGCGTCCTCTTGGGAACGCCCCTCGCGGTTTTCGGCGCCTTTCTAGGGCTCTTCCTTGCCGGTTTGCAAAACGACGTCTACGCGCAGATCGGCCTGGTTACGTTGATCGGCTTGGCCGCGAAAAACGCGATCCTCATCGTCGAGTTCGCCAAGGCAAAGCGCGAGGAAGGGGTGCCCGTCCTCGAGGCCGCCGTCGAGGCCGCACGCCTGCGCGTGCGCCCGATCCTGATGACCTCCTTCGCCTTCATACTGGGCGTGGTGCCCCTGATGCTCTCGAAGGGCGCCGGCGCGGCCGCACGCCACTCGCTGGGCTTCTCGGTCTTCGGCGGCATGGTGGTCGCGAGCCTGGCCGGGATCTACCTGATCCCCGTCCTCTACGCAGTGGTCCAGCGCTTCGGCGAATGGAAGATCGGGAAGAAAGCGGAGAGCCCCGCGTGAAACGGACCTTGAGTATCCTCCTATTGGCGACCTTTTCCACGGCCTGCGCGGTGGGACCGAATTATCGGCGGCCCGAGGTCGCGGTGCCGGAGAAGTTCCGGGACCAGGGACAAACTCCCTCGGCGAGCGAGGCCGAGCTGAGCTTCGCGGACCTGCCCTGGTGGGAGGTCTTTCAAGATCCCCAGTTGCAAACGCTGATCCGCAAGGCGCTGGAACAGAACAAGGACCTCAAGATCGCCGCCGCCCGCGTCGAGGAGGCCCGCGGGCTGTACCGCGCGAAGCGCGGCGAGCAGTTTCCGGAAATCGGCTTCCTCACCTCCGGGAGCCAGACCTATACCACCCAGCAGAACATCGACGACGAGGGCAACATCGGTTCGATCAACCGCACCTACGTGGCGGTGGGCGCCGAGCTTTCTTACGAGGCGGACCTTTGGGGGAGATACCGCCGCGCCAGCGAGGCCGCGCGGGCCCAGCTTCTGGCGCAGGAGGAATTCCGGCGCACCGTCTATCTCAGCCTGGTCGCCGAGGTCGCCCGCGCCTACTTCGAGCTGCGCAGCCTGGATCTCGAGCGGGAGATCGGCCGAAGCACCGCCTCGGTGCGGGGCCGATCGCTGGGCCTGATTCGGCAGCGCCTGAAGGGAGGCATCGTCTCGCTGCTGGACGTTAGGCAGGCAGAGGCGGAATTGGCGACCGCGCAGGTCGAGGTCGCCCGCGTCGAGCGGGAGATCGCGCTCAAGGAAAACCAGATCAGCCTTCTCTTGGGCGAGAACCCCGGCCCGGTGCCGCGCGGCAAGACGCTGACCGGCCAGTCCCTGCCGCCGCAGCTTCCGCTGGACATGCCGGCCCTGCTGCTGGAGCGTCGCCCCGACATCCGCAAGGCGGAACAGGACCTGATCGCGGCCAACGCCAAGATCGGGGAGGCCAAGGCCCTGTTCTTTCCGCAGATCAACCTGAGCGCGCTGGGCGGCATGGCCTTCGTGGCGGGGCCCTTCAGCGGCGTCACGGGGATTCTCTCCTTGGGCGGCTCCCTGTTCCAGTCGATCTTCGACGGCGGCAAGCGCAAGGGCAATTACGAGGCGGCGAAGGCGCGCTTCGAGCAGGCCCTGATCCAATACCAAAAGGTCATCCAGCAATCGCTGCGAGAAGTCTCCGACTCCCTGGTCTCCGTGCGGAAGCTCGCCGAGATCCGCAAGCACACCCAAAGCCTGGTGGCGGCCGCCCGCGACGGGCATCGCCTGGCCACGGCGCGCTACGACGGCGGCGTCTCCAGCTACCTGGAGGTCCTGGAGGCCGAGCGCATGTTGTTCCGTTCGCAGTTGGAGCTGGCCCGAATCCGCCGGGACCAGCTGGTCGCAGTGGCGCAGCTGTATCGGGCCCTGGGCGGCGGCTGGAATCCGGTCTCCGCCGGCCCCGAGAATGCGCCCTCCGTTCCGTCCCAGGACCATCCCTGAACACATAGCCCCTTGCCATTTCCCCGGCGGGGTTGTAGAGCCCTTGCGGCCTCGCGATTTTTCTCGAGCCCTGTCCGACACGAAGGTTTTGCTTAATCCCCGGTCGGCATATTCAACTCACTGTAATTATTAATTTTTCTGGAGCTATCGAATGCATTTCCCCCTCCCTCCCCACGGCGGCGAATTGATCAACACCCTGGCCTCGGCCTCCGAGCGCGAAAAGTGGCTGCAAAAGGCCCCTTCGCTGCCCCGCCTCACCCTCAACGAGCGTGAGCTGAGCGACATCGACATGCTCGCCTGCGGCGCCTTGTCGCCTTTGAAGGGTTTCATGGGACAGGCCGACTACGAGTCGGTGGTCGAGAAGATGCGCCTGGCGAACGGCCTGGTCTGGTCGCTGCCGATCACCCTCAGCGTGAAGGAGGAGAACGCCTCCAAGTATGAAGTGGATGCCGACGTTGCGCTCTACGCCCCGACGGGCGAGTGCCTGGCGATCCTGCACGTGAAAGAGAAATACAAGTACGACAAGGAGCGCGAGGCGGAGAAGGTCTACAAGACGAAGGAAGAAAAGCACCCCGGCGTCGCCGCGGTCTACGCGCAAGGCCCGGTGTACTTGGGAGGTCCGGTCACCGTGCTCAACCGCGTGAAGTACGACGACTTCAGCGAGTACCGCAAGGACCCCGCCGAGCTGCGCAAGATCTTCCAAGAGAAGAAATGGCGCACCATCGTGGGTTTCCAGACCCGCAACCCGATCCACCGCGCCCACGAGTACATCCAAAAATGCGCCCTCGAGATAGTCGACGGCCTCTTGGTGCACCCGCTGGTCGGCGCGACCAAGTCCGACGACATCCCCGCGGCGGTGCGCATGAAGTGCTACGAGGCCCTGCTCAAGAATTACTACCCCCTCGACCGCACTTACCTTTCGGTCTTCCCGGCGGCGATGCGCTACGCGGGCCCGCGCGAGGCGATCTTCCACGCCCTGGTGCGCAAGAACTACGGCTGCACCCACTTCATCGTCGGCCGCGACCATGCGGGCGTCGGCAGCTACTACGGCACCTACGAGGCCCAAGAGCTTTTCGACCAGTTCGAGTTGGAAGACTTAGGAATCTTGCCGCTGAAGTTCGAAAACTCCTTCTGGTGCAAGCGCACCGGCGGCATGGCCACCGCCAAGACCAGTCCCAGCGGTCCGGACGAGCAGGTCAGCCTCTCGGGGACGAAGGTGCGCGATATGCTGCGCGCCGGCCAGCTACCCCCGCCGGAATTCTCCCGGCCGGAGGTGGCGAAGATCCTGATCGAGGCGATGAAGGGCTCGTAAGGGCCCATCGCAACATTTCCGGATCTCGGCCGAAAAGCCCCTGAATCCTTTTAAGCGGGGGCGCTTTCTTCGAGGATTTCCTCAGGTTCCCCCTTATTTTTTCGCAGGATAGCTCGCGGCTATGGGGGACACTTTAGCATCCATTTTGAACGCCTCGCGCCCACCGCGGGCGGCCGATCCGGCCGCGCCGGGGGTCTTTTCCGCGCCGGCGGTGGTGTCGGCCCTCTTGGACGGGCCCGAGGGGATCGGCGCGCGGCTCACCGAGGGCCAGCGGGCCCAGCTCTCCGCCCTGGCGGGGGAGAGCGACGAGGGCTTGTTTTGGCGGGAATTGCTGGCCTTTGGGGGAAGTTTAGAGAACGCCGAAAAATTTGATGCCGCCGGCAGGGTTTATGCTGCCGCTGTAGGGGCCGTTCGCGAGGGGCCCCTACGGAGTACCGCAGAAAACCGGCTTAATGCCATTCTCGGCAAGGGTTCTTTCGCCCCCCGCTTCGAATTCCTCCTCAAGCGCTTCACCAAGGACGCATCCGATCCCAAGATGATCGTCCCCATGTTGGCCGGCACGGCCGTCTACGGCCTGGCGCGGACCGCCGCCTTGGGGCGCTTGGCCGGCGGCGCCCGCGGGGCCTGGTATACGCAAGGCTTCGGCGCCCGTCTGGCGGCGTCCACCGTGGGCTTCGCCGCCGAGGTCCCGACCTTCGCGTTCAGCTCGCGTGCCCTGCGCCAGATCGGCGCGGACGGACATCTGCCTCAGCCCGGGCTTGGCCACGAATTTGCGAGCGCCGCGCTCACCTTGGGTTTCCTTAAGACCTTCGCCTTCGCCGGACAGCAAGGCTACGCCCGACTGCACAGCCTGCACGAGGCCAGCGCCGCGATGCGTTTCTCCGGTCTTACTAAATTCTCTCAACCCCTGCTCTCGCAGGGGGCGATGTTCGCGGGCCTGATGAGCGCCCACAAGGCGGAAGAGGGCCTGGGCCTGCGCCCCCGCGTCGACGGCGCGACGACGGTCACCGACACGCTGGCCTCGATGTTCAGCCTGGGCGTCGGCGCGCGCCTGGGGCATTACGCCCTGGGGCCGCGCTTCGCGAGCTTCCAGCGGGAGATGGAATTCAGGACGGGCCTCGCCCTCCTGCAGGGCGCGATGCCGCAAGCGCAGGCGCCCCGAGCGAAATTCACCGCGGGACGCGACCCGCGCGCGACTTACGGCCGCCTGGCCGCCTCCGCCGCGGGGCTGGCGGCCTTCCTGCCGGAGCGGCTCGCCTTCGCGCAAAGCACGGGCTCGGGCCCCCAGGCCTCCGACCCCACTTCCGTCGCGATGACCTGGCTGTCCACCGCCGTGGTCGGCGGCCTGCTGCTGTGGGGCGGCAAGAAGATTCGGGACCATTACGTCGCGCCGCGCGGCCGCATCGCCGAGTTGTCCGGCTTTCGCGCCCAGTTGGAGGCGACGCCTGGAGAGAAGCTCCTGGCCCAGGTGCAAAAGGCCGAGCGTTATTTGCTGGAAGCAAAAGATTACCGCCGGGCCAACGAAGAGGAGATCGCCGTCGAGGCATACAATTTCCTTCGCGTCGCGATTCCCAAACTGGAGCCGAACCAGCGTCTGGTCAGCCTGGAAAAAATCTGGGATCAACTCACCGAGATAGGCGAGCATCACAAGCACCTGGCCCTGCGCATCCTCCGCGAGACCGCCGGATCCTTGGATAAAGACGGGGTCGAGCGTCTCGCCTTCCGGGCCAAGCGGGCGCTGCGCTACGAAGACTGGGACCGAGCGATCAACGCCGTCGTCGTATTGGGCTGGTTGATGCCGCTGCGGGCGCCGGAGAAGCGCCTCGAGGCCGCAGTCGCGATTCACCAGTCCCTGGCGGGGCGCGCGACACAGCTGGCCGAGCACCTCGATTGGCTCGGCAAGGGCCGGATCCTGCTCAAGGGAATGAAGGAGTTCATGGACCAACGGGCGGCCGAAGAAAAGCAGAAGCTGCGCCAGAAGATCCGCGAGCTGAACAAGGCGCGCGAAGGCGGGGAGTCGGCCTTGGATTTTTCGCTGGAGGCCCGGATCCGACGCCTCGAGGAGGCGCTGAAGAACTTCCACGAAGGCGAAGAGATCGACGTCGCCAACGCCTATTTCAAGCACCTGCGCGAGAAGGAAGAGGAGATCCCGATGCTCTGGGATCACCGCCTCGCCCTCGACTACGCCGAGAAATTTCAAGAGATCTTCCACGAGCGCGAGGCCCCGCCGGAAGCCGCCACGTTGCCGCCGACGCTGCGGGCGCGCCTGGAAGGCGTCCAACCCTACCTGAAAGACGGCGGCACTTGGCTGCGCCGGTTGCATCCCAGGACGCTGATGGAAGAACTCGACCGACAGCTCGAGCCCGCGGACCGCGCGGTTGCCGAGATTTCTGAGGATTGAGTCTCCCATCTCCAATTCTTGACGATCGCCCCCGCCAATTCCCATAATTTATCCCGTAAATCCTCCTTACAATAGCAACTTGTCTCTTGGGTTGACGATGTATTCCAAGCTTGGGAAGCGGGCCCGAAGGGCTTTTTTTTCCTTCAGTCTCCCGCAATTTTCTTAACATTTTGAGGTGGTCCGCGTTCGGTGGCGGGGCCGCCGAGGTTCCTATATGGGTAACTCGGTCCATTCCCAAGGCCGCCGTGCGCTTGCTTCTCTCTCTACCTTCATGGAGGGCGATAAGCCCTCCGAAGAACGAAATTCTAAAACTCCCATAGACGCGGTCCTGTCGTTCCTGCTGGAGGAAACGGGAGCGCTCGGCGCGGGGTTGTCGGCGGCGCAACGTTCCCACCTCGAGGCCTTGAGAAAGGAGAGGGACGAGGGCGCTTTCTTCCGGGGGTTGTTGGATTTCGCCGGCATTTTGGAGCGGGATGGAAAATCCGATTCGGCTTGTGTGGTTTATACGGCGATCGTCGACGCCGTCCGCGAGGGGGTCATCCGAAAAGAGGCGGAATCGCGCCTCGGTGCCGTTCAGGGCAGCGGGGCCTTCGCGCCCCGCTTTGAGTTTCTCCTCAAGCGCCTCGTCAAGGACGCCACCAATCCCGCGACAATATTGCCGATGATGGCGGGCTCGATGGCGTTCGGCTTGGTCCGAGGCGCGGCGTTGAGCCGACTCGCGTCGGTCGCCAAGTGCGGTTTTTTCACTCGCGGCATGGGGGCCCGTTTCGCCGCGGCCTCCGCGGGATTCTCCGTCGAGGTGCCGACATTCGCCCTCTCTTCCCGGGCGATGAGGCATGCCTCGAGCGAGGCCGGGCTAGGACCGGAGTCCACGGTCGAGCAAGACCTGGCTGGAGCGGCGATCACCTTGGGTCTTCTCAAGTCCCTGTCCTTCCTGGGTCAAATCGGTTTCCAGAAACTTCATGGCATGCGAGCCGACGGCGTCGTGACCCGGTTGCGGGGCTGGGTGCCGGCTTCGCATTTTGTTTTCACTCAGGGCGCTATGTTCACCGGATTGACGGCGGCGCACAAGGCTGAAGAACGCCTTGGCCTGCGTCCCCGGGTGGATGGGGGGACCTTCGCAATCGACACCTTGGCTTCCATGGTTAGCTTGGGCATAGGCGCGCACCTAGGCCATCGAGCGCTTGGCGAAGGCTTCGCCCGGTGGAATCGGGAGCTGAACCATCATGCGAAGGAAATGGAGAGGAAATTGGATCGGCCTCGTCGGTTGTCCTGGGCCAGAAATCCTCTCCTGAGCCCCCTTTGGGCGGCGATGGGAAACGGCGCGCCGGGAGGTTTATTCTCCGGTGGGCATGGCGGAAGGGAAATTCTGCCGGGGCCGCAGGCGCGGCAGAAGAGTTTCAATTACAATGGAGGGAGTTTTTCGCTGGAGTTCCGCGCCAACGGTGAGGCGGGGATTCGCGAGCAAGCGCAACAATCCCTTCAGGACGCGTTGTTGGACATCCTCGTCTCCGGAGAGGAGGAGGGCGTTCAGCTCGCCGGGCCTATCGCATCGCGTTTGAGGCGCGAAAGCGCCCTGCGCAACACCGCCCTTGGCGTATTCAGCCGCGTTTCGGTGGTTTTCGACGCCGACCAACGCAGCATTCTCGAAATGCGGGTTTGGCAAGACGGGGAACTGAAGCTGGAATTGACGGATCCCGCGGCTCTTTCACAAACCGCTTCGAACGCTTCGTCACAGGCGCCCGCCGAGCCTTCGACTCGAATCGAGCCTGAGGTTCCAGCCGCCCGGCTTACGCAGGAGGCGGGAGGGAATCCGGCCGTCGCCCTTGCGGAAGCGTTGACGACGAGGCCCGGTTCTGTTCCGCCGCCCGTGGAACGGGAGCCTTCGAGGGAATCCTCCGAGACAAGCGCTTCCGCCTCGACGATCCCGGCGGAAGCGGACATTGCGTCGTCGGAATTCTTTCCTCCCGAAGATGCAAGGTTTTTGGCGATCCCCGATAAAAGGGGGTATCGCCAAGCCCTCCATGGCCAAATCCTTCACTTTAGGGGCATGGGCGGGGACGGCTGGTCCTTGGTCGCGCAGCGGGGCTTAGAGTTGGTCGAGGCGATTTTCTCCCGCCATGGCAAAGACCCGCGTTTTGACGCCACGCGGGCGGCGGCCATACTTTACTTGTTTTTGTTCAAGCTGCCGGAAAGGGCGACCCCCGCGAAGGTCCTTAACTTTTTTCAGAAGATGCACGCGGGGGTGGACGGACATTTAACCCTGTCCGAAGTCGAGGGGGTTCGGCGAAACTGGGGCGAGTTGGGCGGCCCGCCTTCAGGCCGGCAGGATACGGCCTCGATTCCTTCCAAGCCGAATCGCGACCCTTACCTCGATGCTTTGGGGGGCTGGAAGTTTTTGGCGACGGAACGCCCTCACTGGCGGACGACGTTGGAGCTTTTCGAGGCCCTTCGCCAGCGCGTTGGCCCGCAGTCCGAGGAATACCTGGCGGATATGATGGCCAGGGCCTTGGACCTTGCGAAAGAACGTTCCGCGATGACCCCTCCGAGGCTGGAGCCTTGGTTGCGGGCCTTTCACGAGGCCTTAGACGGAAAAATGAGCTGGGAAGCGTTCGATCGGTTCGACGTCGAGGGACTGCTCCTGTCCGTCGGTCAAAATACGGCGGAACCCGCTGGCGAGGGGAGTCCTCCTGAAGGGCCGGGCGCGGCCCGATCATCCGAAACAACAAAGTCAAGAGCCGGCAGTCGGGTTCGCTCCGCCTTGGGGCTTACTCCCATCCAGCAGGCCCTGTTTGACGTTGTCGCCGCTGCCGGAGAGCCCATGCTAGGCGCGGACATTGGGAGGACGGTGAGAAAAGATGCAAGCGTGCAAATGTCGACTCGCGGCCTCTATGAAGGGTTGAAGAGGCTGGTGGAAAAGGGGTTGTTGCAATCGAGGCGCGAGCCCAGTCCTTACGAAGGATTTCCGGACCTTCGTTATTTCTGGCTGGCCGCCGGCGGGAAATCGTCCGAGCCGATGCCCAGCCCCGCCCAAACTTCCGGAGAGGGGCTTGAGTCCCAGGCGCCTATCGCCGCGACAAGCGGCGAGAAGCCGTTGGAAGTAGATTTATCGGCGTCCGCCAAGGGGGCATTGCAATTCCCGGAGGTTTCTAAACCCTTCGATGGGGGAGAGACTCTCCTTTCTTTACCGGGTGCAAAGTCGGCCATGGAAAATGGTCGGGGCGAATCGATGACGGTCGGTTCGGATTTCCGCCCCGCTGAAAGGGATTCAGCGAACGCCGACCCTGCTGCCGAAATGGCAGGGGAGAGCGACCTTCCCGTCGCCGAAATCGCGAAAGCCGTTTCTCCCCCGGCCTTTGAAATTCCGTCGCCGCCGCTGGAAGTCGGGGGTGTTTTCCCCGCCAAGTCAGGCCAGGAAATCCAGACGAAGCGGGTTGTCGCTCCCAAGCTGGGGGAGAGAAGTGGTCTGATGGGCTTGGGGACCTGTTTTCGATTTTTCACCCTATTGAACTCCGTTGGGAAGGGCCTTAGGCGAATGACCGGAAATCTGATTCTGCCGAATCTAGACCGCCTCTCATTTACGGTGGATGCGGATTCGGCCGGGAAATTGCGGCTCTCCGACGAAGGAATGGGGGTTCTCGTCGACGCTCGCGAGGGAAAGGCCAGGCCCCTGCGATTTGAAAAAGTAGAAGGGTATGGAAGTCGATTGCGACTGCCCTCGGGCCAGGGAATCCCAAGTTTCGAATTCGACCTCTCGGGCGTTCGCGACCGGTCGGGCAACCTCGTTCGCCTGGAATTGGCGCCCAACCAACCCAAGGGTCCGGAGGACCTGCGGCCTTTCTTCCGGGCGCCTCCCATGCGCCCCTTGGAGGTGATTTTCTCCGAGCAGGTATCCTTCATGTCCCACCGTGGCAAGGGAGGAATCCAGCAGCGCATCCAAATTTACCTCTCCAACGGGGATTTCATCGAAACCGTGGTCGATACGACGCATCATGGCAAGGGCTCCTATGAGGTGAAGGAGGCGTATTTGCACCGATTGGGTCACGAGCCGGACGAGGCCTTTCCGCTCAAGGTCGTTTTTGGAGCTTCGGGCCGGGGAGGCGCGAATCGCGTCGCCTTCGCTCACGAAGATTTAGGTTTCGCCGTGGAATTGGAATGCGAGGTCCCCTCCAACGGCGGAGGGGGCGTCGTACAATTCCGTCCCCTGCGCGTCTTGCGCAGCCCTAAGCCCGTTCACTTGACGCTACCGCCGCGGGAGGCCGGTGAAGCGGCGGATAAGGGCAGAGAGCCGATCGCACCGATCGAGGAGGTCGATAAGTCGGAAGACGGCGAGGTCTCGGGCGGCGATCACCGGCAATCGGAGCCTCGCCCCGGTTTCTTGGGGGCGGTTCGAAGCGAAGCCGACAGATTGATCGAAGGGCTGGCGGTCGAGGTCCTGGCGGGGAGGATTTCGGCCCTGCGCGAGCTTGGCGAACAGGCCCTTACGCATGCGAACGCACTCAGGGAAATCCAGGAGCTTTGCGAACTGGCCCTGGATCCCCAGGCCAAGCTGGCAGATTTCGGGGGGCTCCCTCCCGAGAAAATTTTGGAGGAGGCCAAGGGTCTCTTGAGCGTAGTGGCGCACTACCGCCCCGAATCCCTCGACGTCCTCTTCCAGCTGCATCGCGCGGGTGTGCAGGGGGTCTTGGACGAGGTCTTGGACTACGCAAAGTCGGAAAATTCCAGGGTCGAGGATGCCCTGCGATTCGTCGCGGAGCGGAGCGCGGAAGGAGACTTCGAGGCGATCTTAGGGTTGGCCCGTTTGACGAAGGAGGCCGGATCGGAGGCTTCCCGGGCCTTGGCCGAAAAATTATTTTCCGGACAGGACCTCGACGATCCCGGACAGGTTCGAACCCTGGAGCGTTTAATCGAGATCGCGCGGTCTCGTCCCGAAGCGGAGGAAATATTAGAAAGTTACGCCTCGGGAGCGCGCGCTGCCGAGGCGGGAAAGCATCTCGATTCACTAATTTCAAGGGCATTGCAGGAGGGGCCGGTTGGGGAAACGACGCGGAGGCGCCTCTTTAGCTTGGCCGGCGCCGACCATAGTTTGTTTCTTCGCCTGCTCTCCTTGGGAAAATCGGGAAAATCCTTCGTCGCAGTTCCCGCCGGTAGCATTTTGAGGCCGTTTTTCGCACATTTCGAGCTTAGGGAGGATGTCGCCTATACGCGGGAAGACCTCAGGATTCTCTCCGAGGTCTTCGGAAATTCCCAAGCCGCGCAAAGGTTAGTCCCGCCGCAGCCCGCCCCCAGCCCCGCCGAAGCCATGCCGCGGGGCGAGCGGGAGAACCCCGTCAAGTCCAAGGCGGCGAAGCCGGAAGCGAAGGCTGCAAGGGTCGTATCTTCCGGTTCCGCGCAGGTAGAGCGGCTGTTCCACGAGGCCTTGCGGGCCAACATGAAAAGGTTGCAGACCAGGCATTATTACAGCCTCTTCCGGGAGAAAACGCTCGAGCTGACGATGGCGGAACGCCTCGCATCGGCGAAACACCACGCCGGGCTCTTCGAGAAGGCGCTCAAATCGGGGAACATCCGGGCTATCTATGCGAATCTGGACTTGTTGCATGCCCTATCGCATCGTTTGAGCGAGGCGGGGCACAAGGAACTGGTCGAGCGACTTCGGCCTCTGGCGAGACGCGCGGAGTCGCAGAGGGCGATTGCGGAAGACTTCGCGTGCATGATGAGATGGAATCCCCTTCCAGAGAAAAATTCCCCGGAGAGGGTGTTGGCAGGACTGCGGGTTTATCATTCCTCCGAAGACCTGAAGTTATGCGAGGACTTGATAAACTTGATGCGCAAAGCTCCGGCCGCGGATCTCACCCGTTATCGGGATCGCCTGGGGGGCCTTCTCGACTCCCTGAATGCGGAAGAAGCCGAGGCCCTGGCACGCGCCCTTATTCCATATGCAAAGGAAACCGCGAAGTTGCTCAAGGAAGACGGCTCTGCGGATCAAGTCCTTCTGCGGGATCGGGAAGTCGCCGATTTCGTGTTCGGGCGTCTTGCCGAGAAAATCCCCCCTATTCTGGCGAATCAGATCGAAGCGTTGAAGGAGATAGAATAATCCCCTCTTGACATCGGTTTTATCGACCCCATCTCAGGGACAGCGCCGGAAACAAGGCGCGAAGTTCTTAAAACCCCTGTCATTTCCTGTTTTAAGGAGGTCGATCTTATGACACGCCTGCAAGTCTATCGCCCGTTTCGGGAAACCAACCCCTTCCGGGACATCTGGAATCTCCCGGAGGAATTCAACCGCCTCTTTTGGGGCCTGAGCCGCGCGACGCCGGAGGAGGCCGACGCGGCCGCCGAGTGGACGCCCGCGGTCGACGTCTACGAGGACGCCGAGGCCCTGCGCATCCACGCCGAGCTGCCCGGCCTGAAGAAGGAAGACGTGAAGATCAACGTCCGCGAGGGCGTGCTTTCGCTGCGCGGCGCGCGCAAGTTCGAGAACGAGGAGAAGAAAGACAACTACTATCGCCTCGAACGCAGTTACGGCAGCTTCCTGCGCTCCTTCACGCTGCCCAACACCGTGGATTCCGAAAAGATCCAGGCGAAGATGAAGGACGGCGTCCTCGAGCTGGTCATCCCCAAGAAGCCCGAGGCCAAGCCGAAGGAGATCAAGGTCGAAGTGAGCTAAGGTTCGATATACGGGGACGGCCCGTCGTCACGATAGGATGCGGGCCGTCCCCTTTTTTCATTCTTGGATCCTCCTGAGAGCCTAGACCGGCAAGGAGGGGTAGGATGAGAAGGGGCGGCTCCCCGTAAGCCGTCCCTTTTTTTTACCTCGTTGGAGAGCCGAGGCGCCGCATGGTATGCTGGTTGCGATGCAAAAGAGATTCCTTATCGCCCTTGGTCTGATCCTGAACCTTCTCCCCGCCAGCGGGCGGGCCCAGTTGCAAGACGCGGACCCGAAGAATTTTTTTTCCTTGCTGGAGGGCGCCTCCTGGGTGGGCCGCGTCTCGCTCAAATCCGCCCAAGCGCCGAAAGCGGGACAAGGCTTTTTCCTCTACCAGTTGAAAGCGGTCGAGACGCTGAAGGGTGAGGGGTCGGATCGCCGGCTCGTTTTGGACGAGCCCCTGACGCCAGGGGCGCCCGCCCTGCTTCCGGCCGAAGGGGAGTTTTTAGTCTTCCTCGGCCCCCTGCCGAACTACACCGCCTACCAGGAGGCGCGGCGGCAGGGCTACGAGTACCGCGTCCTGGGCGGCAAGAGCGGGGTCGTGGCGAAGCCGGAGGCGGCGGTCGCCGCGGCCAAGGCCTATCTCGCGGCCCCGCCCGCGGCGCGCGGCGCCTTGCTGCTGCAGGCCCTGGCCGGAGAGGATGCGAGGATCGCCAGCGATGCCGCGGTGCAATTGGGAGAGAAGTCCAAGACGGATTTTTCCGCCGTCGAGGTCGCGGCCCTCGTAGGGGCCGTTCGCGAACGGCCCCTACCGAGCACCGCAAAAATTGCCCTGGTCCGCGCCCTGGAAAATTCCGGCAACGCCGCCTCGATCGAGGGGCTCAAACAGCTGGCCGACGCCCCGCCCTCGCCCGCGAAGTGGGCCGCCGTCCGCGCCTTGCAAAAATTGGGAGCGCCCCGCCCGGTCGAACGCCTCGCCGAGGACTTTCGCCGCGCCGACGACGCCGAAAAGTCCCAGGCCCTCGCCCTGATCGTCCCGCAACAGGGCGCGGCGGCCGAGGCCTTCCTCTCCGGCGTCCTCGCCGGACCCTTCTCTATGGAAGTGAAAAAATCCGCGCTGCGGCGGATGGCCGAACATAAAAGCCCGGGCTACGAGGCGCTCCTGCTGAAAAACTTGGGGGAGGGCGAGGCGACCCTACGCGCCGAGACCGTCCTCGCCCTGGGCCGCATGGGCAGCAGTCAGGCGGTTCCCCTCGTCATCCCCCTCCTCGACAGCCCCCTGGCGCCTTTACGCGCCGCGGCATTTTTGATGCTGAGCGAGAGCCCCGACCCTCGGGCCCGGGAGACGATCGGCCACCGCTACCACCGCGACCACCACGGCGGAGTTTGGGAGCAAAATCAACACTTTTACGAGCAGACCGGCACCGGACAAAAACCTTGAGGAAGGAGTTGGCAACGAAACCGGAGATAAGCCGATAAAATTCCTGGCATTCTAGGGGTATGTGCAGGAGTAAGCGCAGCATGTTAGGGAACCTCCAACGCTTCGGAAAACTCGCCATTTTGAACGGCTGCCTCGCGGCCCTGCTTTCTTGCGGCGGCGGGGGCGGCGGCCTCAACCTCGAGGGCGGAGTCTTCGGGCCCAGCGTGAGCGGCACGCCCGACAGCTTCCGCGGCGCGGGCATCGTCAACGACGGCAAGTTTCTCTTCGGCGGCCCGCTCGCGCAGGGGCAGCAGGGCGACGTCCTCCTGCAGAACGACCAGATCCGCATCATTTTGCAGAAGCCCACCCGCAACACCGGCGTCGGCCTCTTCGGCGGCAACATCATCGACGCCGACCTGTTCCGGCCCAGCGCCGAGGGCGGCAAGGACCAGTTCGGCACCATGTTTCCGCTGGTCAACCTCTCCTGGACGGTCAACTACCAGCGCCTCGAAATCATCAACGCCGACTTCGCCAACGGCCCCGTGGTCGTGCGCGCGACCGGCATCCTCGACGTCTACGACTACATCCAGACCAACATCATCACGCCCTTCGCGAAGATCTTCGTCGGCGCCGACCTTTATTTCTCGACGCGCTTCGACGATATCTTCAATCCCTTCAAGAACGTCCCCGAGCTGAAGGGGCTCAACCCGATCATCGTCACCGAGTACACGCTTAGGTCCGACGCCAACTACGTCATCATCGAGACGCGCTTTCAGAACGACGGCGAGGTGCCTTTGAAGATGCCGGTGGGCGACTGGCTGAACGGCTCCGGCACCCTCGAACCCTTTGTCCCGCGCAAGGGCTTCGTGCGCGGCGCGCAGATCGACCCGATCGCCGCGATGGTCTACCAGGCGATGGAGGAGAACGTCGGCGTCAGCTACGGTTATTTCTACAATCCGCTGCAGTTCATGAAGGACGACGGCACCCTGCACACCTCGACGGCCTTGACCGTCTCGGGCGTCACGCCGGTGGTGCTGGGCGAGGGCCTCTTGCAGGTTCTGCCGCTCAACGGCGGCGAGGGCGACGTGAAGGTCAATTTCACGATCGAGCCGGGCAGCCGCACCATCACCCGCTACTTCGTCGTCGGCAAGGGTGACGCGGCCAGCGTCATCGACGGCGGCTTCCAGGCGCTGGGCGTCTCGAAGCTGCGCCTGAGTGGCGTGGTGAAAGACGCCGGCGGCGACCCGGTGGCCAAGGCCCGGGTGGTCGCGATCGACACCTCCGACCCCGAGCCCGCCAACCACGTGCCGGTGACGGTGGCCTTCTCCGACGAGCAGGGAAATTTCTCGGCCGACCTCTCCAGCGGCCGCGACGTGAAGGACAAGATGTTCGGCTCGGGCACCTACACGATCCACGTCTATAAAGAAGGCTACGCCTTCGCCGGCGGCCCCAAGGCCGGCAAGTGCAGCGGCGGATCGCTGGACTCGGGGACCAACACGGTCAGCGGCGTCGTCTGCAGCCTGGGCGAGACCGGCAGCGTCAGCGTCAGCGCCACGGAAGACGGCGCGGCTATCCCCGCCCGCGTCACCGTCGTGGGCTTCGAGCCCAGCCCGACGCATCCTTACGGCCAACCGCCCAACTTCGGGCTTTACGCCGACGTCAACCTCGAGGAAAAGCCCTACGGCATCGTCGACCTGCTTTACTTGGATCCCAGCGGCAACCTGGCCCCGCGCGGCCATCACCGGCTGATCGGCGGCAACCAATTCCGCCTCGAGCCGGGCGAGTACGAAATCTACGTCACCCGCGGCCCCGAGTATTCCGTCTACAAGCAGCGCGTCACCGTGCCGCCGGGCGGCTCGGTCGCGGTGAACGCCGAGCTTAAGAAGGTGCTCGACACCGCGGGCTTCGTCGCGGCCGACTTCCACCTGCACGGCATCAAGAGCGCCGACTCGGTCTGGAGCCTGGAGTCGCGGGTCTTCAACGGCTTGGCCGAGGGCATGGACATCCTGGTGTCCAGCGATCACGACTATGTCACCGACTACGCCCCGGTGATCGAGCAGCTGGGCGTGGGCCACCTGATGACCTCGATCGCCGGCGACGAGATCACTCCGCTGGCCTTCGGACACCTGGGCGCCTTCCCCTTGACGCCCGATCCGTCCTCGACGACGGGCGGGGCCTACGACTATACCTACGTCGATACGGACGACGTCATCAATCCGGACAAAGACCGCGTCCAGACGATGGACGAGATCATCAAGGGCATCGACGAGATGAACCCCGGAACTCAGGTGATGCAGATCAACCACATCATGGACAAGGCGACCGGAAACTTCGCGATCGCCGGGTTGGTGACCTCGGTGGCCTTCGACGACGTTCAACCTTTGTCCAGTTTCGCCGATCCCGTGAAGTTCCGCATGCCCGCCAACACCAACGAGGCCGGCGGCTTCCAGGGGCCTTATCCCCTGGGCACCAGCGGCGCGGTTTCGATGGCCTTCACCGGCATCGAACTGACCATCGGGGCCTATGCCGACACCCTCGATCACCTGATGCAGAGCGCCCTGCCGGTCTATTTCAATCTGCTCAACCTGGGCGTGATCCGCACCGCGACCACCAACAGCGACAGCCATACGCTGCTCCGCGAGCCGCTCGGCGCCCCGCGCAATTACGTGATGTCGTCGACGGATCCGCGCGACGGGCTCGGGTCTTCCTTCCAGGCGATCTCGCCCGAGGAGATCGCGGTCAACGTCAACGCGCACCGCAGCATCTGCAGCAACGGAATCTTTATCCGGCCTAAATTGATTTCTGCCTCCAATCCGGGGGGCGTGACGGTGGGCGGCACCCTGCAGGGCTCGGGCGAGGTGACCCTCGAGCTGGAAATCGCCAGCAACGAGTTCTTCGACTGGGACCGGGTCGACGTCTTCGCCAACACGGTGCCGCTGCCGGCGAAGGACGACATGACGGGCGTGACGGACCTCTCGACGCGGGAGTTCCACGAGGTCTCGGGCACGCATACGCAGAAGTACCTGATGACGCCGCTCTTCCAGTTTGCGCGGGGCGCTTCGGGCGACGCCGCGATCAACCAGACGGTCGCGGGCGGCGTGCGGCGCGCGACGCTCTCGAAGAGCTTCAGTTTCTCCGAGGACACCTGGGTCGTGGTGGTGGTGCGGGGCAGCAACGGCGTGCGCTCGCTCTTCCCCTACGTGACGCGCGGAGCCAGCAGCAGCGTGGCGCCGGCCAGCTTCCTCGACATCCTCGACGCCAACCCGGCGCAGATCGGCGGCATCCGGGCCTTCGCCTTCAGCAACCCGATGTTCGTCGACGTCGACGGCAATGGCTTCGAGGCCAAGCACATCCGCGACGGGCAGTCGCCCCTCGCGGGATCCCAATAACCGCAGATTTGAAGCGCTATTTCGGGAAGGGCGGATGCATGCCCTTCGGCAACGCGCCCCCGGCGGGGATGAATTCGCCGCGGCCGCGCCGCAAGGCGAGGGCGGCCTGGACGGCGAAGGCCTCGAGCAGGGTGAGCTTCTCCTCGGTGAACAATCCTATTTGGTAATGGTGGGACAGGTAAAGGCAGAGCTCCGCGCGATCCGGGATCTCGACCGGGATGCAGGCCATGGAACGGAGTTTCGAGGCGAGGACGGCGGGATCGCGGCGGAAGGGCTCCTCGGCGCCGGCGTCGGCGGCCCGCAGCGTTCGGCGCGAGGCCAGGGCCCGGCCCGCGAGGCGCCCGGCGAGCGCGATCTCCTCGCGGTCGGCGGGCGCGTTCATGAATTCCAGCAGCCGCCATTTTCCCTCGTCCCGGCTCTCCAATAGAAGGACGGTTTCGGCCCCGCTCAACTCCGCCGCGGAGCGGAGGATTTTTTTCAGGATGAGGGAGGGATCCTCCTCGCGCAGCAGGTCCCGGTTGATGTCGATGAGCTCTCCGATCGCGGCTCCGCGCTTGAATCCGGCCCCGGTCTCGGAGGGCGCCCGTCCCACGCCTTCCAAGCGGCTGTAGGCGGACTTGCGGGCCTCCAGCTCCGCGAGCTTGGCCCGCTTTTCGCTCGTGTCGGCCCAATGCACCGCTTCCGCGTGGTAGTCGCGGTACAGGGCGCCCTTGCCTTCGACCAAGGCCAGCTCGGCGAGGGAGAAGAGGGGGTAAAATCGGAAGTCCTTGAGCAGGGGCTCCTCCTCGGCGCGGCTGCGGGCCTCGGAGAAGTGGATCTTGGCCTGCTCGAAGTTTCCCATTTTTTGATGGACGACGCCGATCTCCTGGAAGGTGCGCGCCAGCAGGCAGCGCCCGTGGAAGGAGCGGGGCGCGTTGGCGACCAGCTGCCGGGAATGCTCCAGGTCGCGCAGCGCCTCGTCCAGGCGGCCCATCTCGCTGAGGATCACGCCCCGGTTTTGCGACACGGTGGCCGCAGCCAGATAATCGCCGCGGTATTCGACGAGGATCAGGCTGCGCCGGTAGAAGTCGAGCGCCTCCTCGAGCCGGTTTTGCAGCTTGGCGACGTTGCCGAGTCCGTTGAGCCCGCGATAGAGAAAATCCCAGTTTCGTTCCCGGCGAGCCAGGTCGGTCGTCCTCTCGAAGGCCCGGCGGGCCTCCCGGTAGTTTCCGAGCTTCGCATAGGCGGCGCCCATGCCGTAGGCGATCTTCATGGTCACCTGGGGGTTGCCCGACTCCCCGAAGAAGCGCAGGTCCTCTTCCAGGATCTTGACGGCCCGCGAGTATTCGCCGGCGGCCAGGTAGGCCGCGCCCAGCTCGTTGTTGGTGATCAGGCGCCGGCTTTGGGCGTCGAGGCGCTCGGCCTCCCGGGCCGTGCGCGTGAAAGTGCGGATCGATTCTTGAATGCGCCCCTCCTGCAGGTCGAGAAAGCCGAGGTAGTTCCGCAGGCGTATTCCTTGAAGCCGATCCTGGTCCGAGTCCTCGCGAAGGCGGGCCAGCCCCGCGGAAAAGGCCTCGCGCGCTTCGGCGAGGCGTCCCTGCTTGGAGTAGATCCAGCCGAAGGCCTTCATCAGCAGGGCGTAGTAGCGGTTGTAAAGGCGTGAGCCTTCCTGCTTGGAGAATATGTTGAGTAAATCCTTTTCCAGTTTCGCGAGCCGCTCCAGGGCCTGGAGGTATTTCTCTTCCTTCGCCCAGGTGCGCGCCTGGTAGAAGGAAACCAGCCAGCCCATCTTGGGATCCATCTTCAGATCGGGCGTCAAGGGCAGGGCGGGCAGCCGCTCCCCGAACAGCACGTCCTCCAGCACCGCGGGCATCTCCGAAAGCACCCCCAGCTGCCAGCGTCCCGTGACGTCCACCAGCGAGGGGTCTTGCGCGAGGCGTTGCAGCGCCGGGTAGAGGGCGTCGGGGCATCCCCGCGTGATTCCCCACAGGGTTTTCAGCAAGGAGGCGGGGATTTTGGCTTGGCCCGTGATCTCCTGGAGATATTTTTCCAGGGCCTTGGGCGAAAGCGGCCGCAGCACGACGGTCTGCGGCGAGTAGGCGCGGAGCTTTTTCCGCAATTCCTCCGCGCGGGACAGGGGCGCGGCGAGGATGAGCGATTCGTTGCCCGCGAGCGGAAGCTTGAGCGGCGGCGGAGAATCTTCGAAGCCCCAGGTTTCCAGGCGGAGCGCCGGTCCCTTGCCGCGAGGGTGCTGCGCCCGGGACACCCGGATGTCGCGGAGCTCGGCCTCGTATTTCAATTCGGTCATCAGCTCGGCCTGTCCCAGGTTCAAAGGGCCCAACAGCAGCAGCGCCCGCGGTTTTTTTGCGTGTCCCAGGCGATCCAGGAAACGCAGCGCCCGTTGGAGGAAGCCGCAGCGGTCGATCCAGGCCTTTTGCAGGCGGCGGGGCCGCGCGCGCGCGTCACGGTCGAGGCCGTGGCCCTCGAGGAATTCCAGGCAGGCCTCCGCGGATTCGACCCGGTTGCGGGGGTTCTTTTGCAGCATCCAGTCCAGCAACCGGCTCCATACCGGATCGAGCTGGGGCCGCACCGCCGTCGCCGCCGGCGGAACGAATTTGAGATGGGCCTGCAGGGTGGCCGGGAGGTTGTTGCGCAGGAAGGGGTTTTTTCCGGTGAACCGCGTGTAGAAGACCACGCCCAGGGAATAAAGGTCGCTGCGGGCGTCGATGGGCTCGTTGAGTATTTTCTCGGGGGCCATGTAGCCCGGCGTGCCTCCGGTGGCCATCCGCCCGGAAAGCCCGAAATCGATGATTTTGATCGAGGGCCCGTCGGCGCCTTCGTCGACCACCAGCAAATTTTTGGGACTGAGATCTCCGTGCAGGACGGATTGGCGGTGGAGATAGGCCAATCCCTGCAGGGACTGCAAAAAGAGCCGTTGCAGCTTGGGCAGGGGCGCCGCGGGATCCCATTCGTCCAGGGTTTTTCCTTGGACCCACTCTTGGGTGTAATAGAAGCGGTCGAGGTTGGCGTCGTAGCCGAAATCGCGGATTTGAATGATATGCGGATGCGCGAGGCCCTTGAGCAGGCTGAACTCGAACTTGAAGAGCGAGATATGCTCTTGCGGGGTGAGGCCTTTGGCTTCTTTTTTCAACAATTTCAAGCCGACCGTGCCCTCGGGCCCCTCGACTTTGAAGACCTCGCCGTTGAGGCCTTCGCCCAAGCGTTCTACTACCCGATAGACATGGTCGATTTTTCCGACGAACATGGTCCGCTCTATTTCGGAAATTTAACATGGATGTCCGGCGAAATCAGCCGGATAATAATTGGGGGAGTTGCCGCGCGCCCTTAAGTCCCGGGCGGACGCGGCCGGGAGTCGAGGCATGGGTCTGCGGCGGAAGTTAGCTCGAGCGTTTTTCGGATTCCGGACGATGGCCTGGATCGCGGGCCTGTGGTGCATTTTTGCCTGCGCCGGCGGATCGCAATTTGTCGGCACCTCGCCGCCTTTGGATATTCCCCTACCCATTTCCAATTTGATGACCGTGGTCGGTCCCGACGCCGAGGGCAATGTCCGGGTCACGGGGGCGCCGGGCGCCGTGCTGCCCGGGGCCGGCGTGCGGGTGAGTCTGCTCGCCACCGCCGGCGCGAGCCTGCGCCCGGGATTTTCGTGGATCGCCTCGGCTTGGGCGCAGGACGCCGCGACGGAATCTCAAGCCGGCGCCGACGGATCCTTCCAACTGACGCTGAGGGCCAAGATCGGGGACGTCTTGCGGGTGGTGCAAATCGTCTCGGGGGCCGAGAGCCCGCCGGTGGACCTGACGGTGACCGGCAAGGCTCTGCCTCTCCCCGTCTTTCCGAAGGCGCTCGAGCTGCGGCCGGCGCAAGACGAGCTCGTCGTCGCGGGTTCGCTTGGGGACGAGGCGCAACTCCTGCGCCTGGCGCTGGAGCCCTTGCCGGGGAGTTTTCCGGAGCCGCTCGTCACCCTGCCGCAATTTTCCGGCATCTCCGGACTGGCCCTGGAATCGGACTCGGAGCTCGCTTTCGCCGTCTCGGCGGCGGACGGGGGGCTGTACCGCATCGCGCTGGACGCCTCGGAGCCGCCGGCCTTGACGCCTCTGCCCGGCGCGCTGAGCGTCGATGTCTCCTCGGACAACGGATTTGCGGTGATCGGCGGCAAGGGCGTCCCCTCGTTGCGCTTCTTCGACATCGCCACGGGCCAGCAAACTTGCGTGGTGTCCCTCGTCCATCCCGAGCGTCCCGAACTGCCCGCGCTTCGGGTGCCGTACTTGGCGGTGGTGCCGCCCTCGCCGGGACCGCATGTCAGGCTGGTGATCGTGGCGCAGTTTTCGGTCCTGTCGTGGGCTTTGCTCGAGAGGCAGATTCACAGCCAAACCTGCAACGTCACCGTCAATAACTACGCGGTCCTGCCCGAATTGCGCGAGCCCGGCGCCTTGGCGGCGAGCGGTGACGGAACCGTTGCCTGGGTGAGCGATCGCGGCGGCGACCGAGTGTTTCGCGTGGAGTGGGCGAGCGGCTCGGTCGCGGCGGTGGAGGTCGGCGAGGCCCCGCTGGGCCTGGCCTTGGACGAGGCGAGGGGCGCCCTGTGGGTGGTGCTGCAGGGAGAAAACGCCCTTGCGAGGGTCGCGCTGGACGACCTCTCCGTGCGAAGGAGCGACGGCGTGGGGCTGTCTCCCTCGCACCTTGTCGTGGAGGCGGTTCGAGACCGGGCCCTGGTGCTTTCGGAAACGGACCGGTCGCTGCTCTTGCTGGACCTGGATTTTTAAGCGGGCCAGCCAATATCGTCAAAAAAATGGCTGTTTTTATCGTACAAAATTATCGTTTTGATCACATCAGATAATTTTTATAAATAATTTCAATAAGTTAAGCTCTTGTCAGTTTGGCAAGCCATTTGCTTAAGCATGCTTCTATCAATTCTTAATCGGAGGTTTCTATGCATGGCATGAAGCGAGTGGGGGCAATGTTCAAGATATGGGTGCTCGCCTTAATGGGCTTGGGCATCGTGGGTTGCGGGAGCGGCGACGGCAACGGCGGCGGCGGAGGGGGCGGTGGCGGCAGCCTGGACCCCGTGGCGCAGTACTTCGTGACGCAGTTTCTTGCGACCAATACCGCCGATTCCAACAATGTCATCGACGGCGAGGCGAAAGGCCTTAGCCTGTATATGACCTTGAATGCGGACAACAGCCTCAACGCGACCGCCCAGACCCCCGACGGCACTCCCAAGAGCACGGCCATGACGGGCACCTGGAGCTCTTCCGGGGGCAATCAACTGAGCATCACGCTGATCGATCAAGACAACCAGGCGCGGACGATTTCGGGAAGCCTTGCGCAGGACGCCTCGGGAATGGTGAGCTTCCAGGGAGCTCAGACCGGCGGCGCGCCGATCAACTTTGGGGATTCTGGAGCCGCCTTCACCATCACGACCTTCGCGATGGCGCAGTATCCGGAGGGGAATATCACCCTGGCCGACATCGCGGGCAACTACACCGCGACGGCCGCCACGGCCATCGCCAACCAAGGTGGTATGACCGAAAATATGCTGAGCAACGGCCTCGGCATGACGCTGGCGATCGGGGCGGACGGCAGCATCACCTCGACGATCACCCAGGGCGCCAATCCCCCGGAAGTGGACACGGGCACCGTCGCCGTGGCCGACAACTTTCATCTCACCGTGAATTTCGGCAACGAGCCGGAAACCGTGCTGTTCCGCTTCGTGGACGAAATGCTGACCGTTTATATCTACGACACGAATTACACCTTCCAGAACCAAACCGTCTCGGTTTCGGTGACGCAGGTTTTGGAATTCACCAAAGAATGAGCGACTTCATGCCGTTTGAAAAAAGCCCGTCCCTCACGAGGGGGCGGGCTTTTTCATTTTTGGGATATATCCAAGAGGCGCGCGGCGTTGTCGTGCAGGATTTGGGCCTCGACTTGGGGGCCCAGCTCGAGGGCGCGCAGGGCCTTCAGCTCGCGGTCCCAGGGGTAGGGGATGTTGGGGAAGTCCGTTCCGAAGATCAGGCGGTCGGCGTTTTCGGAAAACCACCCGCGTTTGACGGGATTGGGAAAGAAGCCGCCGATCGCCATGGTCGTGTCGAGGTGCAGATTGGGATAGTCCTTCAGCATGCCGACGAAGCGGTCCATCTCCTCGAAGCCGAGGTGGGGCACGACGAAGCGCAGCTTGGGGTATTTGCGGATCACCTTTTCGAAACGGTCGGCCCCGCTGAGCGCGGTGACGTCGTAGCCGTAGCCCTGGGTCGGCTTCTCCTTGAAGTGGGGGCCGTTGCCGCAGTGGATGAGGACGACGCGGTCGAGGGCTTGGCTAAGCTCGTAGACCGGCGCCATGCGAGGGTCGTCGGGCGAGAACTTTTGGACGTGGCAGTGAAACTTGAGCCCCTGGAAGCCGTAGCGCTCGAAGCAGGTGCGCAGGATGTTTTCTTTGTCGTGGTCGTCGGGGTGGAGGCTGCCGAAGGGGACGATGAAGTCGGGGTATTTTTCTCCCAGGCGCCGCGCCCACTCGTTGAGCGACTCGGCCATGCCGGGCTGGTGCGGGTAGTGCAGCGACACCGCGCGCGTGACCCCGTGGGCCCGCAGCGTGGCGACGGCCTGATCGGCGTACTGCTTGTACTGGATGGGCCAGGCGTGCGCCTCGAACCAGCGCCACAGCGCGTCCATCAGGCGGTCGGGGAAGAAGTGGGTATGGAAGTCGATGAGGGGCATGGTTGGGCTATAGCCGAAAAATTTTGGATAGACCAGGGCTTGGAAAGATTCGATTGCCCTAAAGGTTTCATGGCATTAATATCATTTCCCCCATTCGCGGCTAGTTGTCTCCAAGGTTTCCGGGTACGAAACCAAGGTCCCTCAGGGGAGGAGGCAGTTAACTTGCTCGTTATGTGGAAATCATACCAGTGGCTGTAACTGGTGCCGATCGGCAGCTGTTTGGGTGTCATAGCCATTTTCCCAATAGATTGATTCTTTCCCACTCATTTTACTAAAAATTTTCGAGGAAGATAGATGCCACCACGCAAGAAAGCTTCTAAAGAAAAGAAAACAACCAGCGGCGCCATCGTCGGCTTCGAGCAAAAGCTCTGGCAGGCCGCCGACACCCTGCGCGGCAGCATGGACGCGGCTGAATATAAGCATACCGTTCTGGGCTTGATATTCCTCAAATACATTTCGGATGCCTTCGAAGAGCATCATGCGAAATTAAAAACCATCAAGGGCGCCGACCCCGAGCATCCCGACGAGTACCGCGGCGACGGCGTATTTTGGGTGCCGAAGGCGGCGCGTTGGGCGCATTTGCAGGCCAAGGCCAAGCAGCCCACGATTGGCGAGCTGGTGGACGGCGCCATGGAGGCCGTGGAGCGGGACAATCCTTCCCTCAAAGCGGTCTTGCCCAAGGATTACGCCCGGCCGGCCTTGGACAAGCAACGCCTTGGGCAGCTGATCGACCTTATCACCAATATCAAGGTCGGCGGGGCCGAGGCCCGTTCGCGCGACGTGTTGGGCAAGGTCTACGAGTACTTCCTCTCCCAATTTGCGGGTCGCGAGGGCAAAAAAGGCGGCGAATTTTACACGCCCCGCAGCGTGGTCAAGGTCTTGGTCGAGATGCTCGAGCCCTTCAAGGGCCGGGTTTACGACCCCTGTTGCGGTTCTTCGGGGATGTTCGTCCAATCCGTCGATTTCATCCGCGCCCATGCCACCGGCAACGGAAACGGCGGCAAGGCGAAGGGCGATGTCAGCATCTACGGCCAAGAGTCCAATTACACCACTTGGAGACTGGCCAAGATGAACCTGGCCATCCGAGGCATCGAGGGCCAGATCGCGCACGGCGACAGCTTCCATCAGGATAAATTTCCGGATTTGAAGGCGGATTACATTTTGGCCAATCCGCCTTTTAACGTGAGCGATTGGCGCGGCGAGCTCTTGCGCGAGGACAAGCGCTGGAAATACGGGGCACCGCCGCCCGGCAATGCCAACTTCGCCTGGGTCCAGCACATCCTCCATCACCTCGCGCCCAGCGGAGTGGCCGGTTTCGTCTTGGCCAACGGCTCGATGTCTTCCAGCCAGTCCGGGGAAGGGGAGATCCGAAAGAACATCGTCGAGGCGGACCTGGTGGATTGCATGGTGGCCCTGCCGGGCCAGCTCTTTTATTCGACGCAGATTCCCGCCTGCCTGTGGTTTTTGACCCGCGACAAGAAAAACCACCATTTCAGGGATCGGCGCGGCCAGGTGCTGTTCATCGATGCCCGCAAGCTGGGCCGCATGGTGGATCGCACTCGGAAAGAGTTGACCGACGAAGACGTCGCTCGCATCGCCAATACCTACCACGCCTGGCGCGGCGAGAAGTCCGCGGGGAAATACGAGGATGTCCTGGGTTTTTGCAAAAGCGCCTCCTTGGAAGAGATACGCAAGCACGGCCACGTGCTGACCCCCGGCCGCTATGTCGGCGCCGAAGTTTATGAAGACGATGGCGAGCCCTTCGAGGAAAAGATGAAGCGGCTGACAGGCGCTTTATTGGAGCAATTCGCCGAATCCTCCCGATTGGAAAAAGAGATCCTGAAGAACCTGAAAAGTTTGGGATTTGGCCAATGAGATTAAAGGGAAATGACGATGCCGAATAAGAGGTCGAAACAGGCGGTTGCCAAGCCGCCCGATTCTCGATTAGCCCGTGGTCGCGCGAAGGAAGGGGCCCGCTTTACGGCGGCGCCGACGGCTAGGGCCCTGCCGGCCGATTACGCGACAACTCTGGCGGAAATCAAACAACGCCTCCAACAGGCGAGACTCCGCACTCTACTTGCCGCCAATGCTCAGATGGTGATGGCCTATTGGGAGACCGGCCGGGTCATCCTTTCCCGGCAGGAAGTCGAGGGCTGGGGAGCCCGGGTCATCGACCGTCTTTCCGCTGACTTGCGGGAGGCCTTCCCGGACATGAGGGGGCTAAGTCCTCGAAATCTCAAGTATATGCGGGCATTCGCCGCGGCTTGGGAGGACCCGGCAATTGTGCAACGGGTCATTGCACAATTGCCCTGGCGTCAGAATATCGCGCTTTTGGATAAGCTGGACGATCCCGAGACTCGTCTCTGGTATGCGCATCAGGCGATCCAACATGGTTGGTCGCAGCCTGTCCTTTGCTTCCAAATCGACAACCGACTTCATAAACGCCAGGGAAAAGCCCAGAACAATTTTCCGCAAACTCTTCCTCCTGGAGATTCCGACTTAGCGGCGCAGATTTTCAAGGATCCTTACCTTTTCGATTTTCTCGGCACGGCCGATCCCCGCCGCGAGCGCGAAGTGGAACAGGCCTTGGTGGACCATATCCAACGGTTTCTCCAAGAGCTTGGCGCAGGCTTCGCCTTCGTCGGAAGGCAGGTTCACTTGGAGGTTGGGGATCAGGACTTTTATCTCGACCTGCTTTTCTATCACCTCAAGCTGAGACGTTACGTGGTGGTGGAGCTCAAGGCGGTGCCGTTTCAGCCTGGCTTCGCGGGACAGATGAATCTTTATCTCTCCGCCGTGGACGATCTCTTACGCCATCCCGACGACCAGCCCACGATCGGACTGCTCTTGTGCAAGGAACGGAACAAGCTTGTTGTCGAATATGCGTTGCGGGGAATGGAGACGCCCATTGGGGTTGCTGCGTGGAAGACGCAGCTGACCGAAACTTTGCCGAAGGAACTGAAAGGCAGTTTGCCGACGATTGAGGAGATTGAGGCGGAGTTGGGGAAGGGGGATCAGAAATGAGGAAAGGTCTGGGATATGGGTAAGAAAACCCTTCGGAGCGCGATTATCCCGATGGAACGCATCGAATCGCGTATTTTTCTATTGCGGGGCCATAAGGTGATGCTTAGCCCGCACTTGGCTGAACTCTATGAGGTAGAGCCCGGGCCCTTGTCCAGGCGGTTAAGCGGAATCTTCAGCGCTTCCCCGAAGATTTTATGTTTCAGTTGAGCGATGAGGAATTCGCGAACTTGAAATCACAAATTGTGATTTCAAGTTGGGGTGGTCTGCGCCGCTCCACCCCTTACGCCTTTACGGAACAGGGCGTTGCCATGCTTTCCAGCGTTCTGCGCAGCGAACGGGCTATCCACGTCAACATTGAGGTTATTCGTGCTTTCGTTAGGCTGCGTCAGATTCTTGCTGCTAATGCAGACCTCGCTCGCAAGCTAATGGCTTTGGAGAAAAAATACGACACTCAATTCAAGGTAGTGTTTGACGCTATCCGGGAACTGATGAGTCCTGTTGGGCCGAAGAAAAAGGGCTTCATTGGTTTCGCGCATGGGGAGGGGAAATGAAGTTGATGAATGACCGTCGAACCACCATCGGCCGGCTTTTGTGCAAGGAGCGGAACGAGCTTGTTGTCGAATACTCGTTGTGGGGGATGGAGCCGCCCATTGGGGTTACGGCATGGAACACGCAGTTGATGGAGACTTTGCCGAAGGAACGGAAAGCGAGTTTGTCGACGATTGGGGAGTTTGAGGCGGAGTTGGGAAAGGGAAAGGATTCATGAAGCCCGGAATTCGTCGACAAGCAGCATATGGAGATGGCGCGATAGTTGCCAAGGTTAAAAGTTTGAGCCCGGTTAAACTGACTTCAGTAAAACTCGGGGAAGTGGCCGCATTTTATTCTGGAGCAACACCCTCGAAAAACAGACCTGAGTATTGGCATGGTGAAATTCCATGGATATCCGCAAAAGACATGAAAAAAAAGACGTATTAAGGACGCGGAAGACCATATCACCAAAGAGGGTCTTGCCAACGGATCGAAGCTCGCATCTTCAAATGCAACGCTTATCTTAACTAGAGGCATGACCCTTCTATCGGATGTACCAATTTGCGCACTTGAGCGGGAAGTTGCATTTAATCAGGACGTGAAAGCGATTATACCGGGGGATAAATTAGATCCGATATATCTGACTTATGCTCTGCTTGCAGCAAAGCCACAATTGCTTGGCATGATTGAACTTGCTGGTCATGGCACGGGAAAGCTGCCGACAGATCGTTTGAAAGGGCTTGAGATTCCTCTTCCCCATTTTCCTGAACAACGTGCCATCGCCCATATTCTCAGCACGCTGGACGACAAGATCGACCTTAATAGTCAGATAAACGAGACGCTGGAGGCGATGGCGCGGGCGCTCTTCAAGTCGTGGTTTGTGGACTTCGATCCCGTCCGCGCTAAGGCCGAAGGCCGAGACCCAGGCCTGCCCAAGGAAATCGCGGACCTCTTTCCCTCCCGCCTCGTCGACTCTGAACTTGGCGAGATTCCGGAGGGGTGGGCTGAAGGCTCGTTAGGGGACCTCATCACACAGCGATCCGAACGAGTGGGTGCTCGCGAGGTGGTCGTCCTTTCCGCAGTGGCCAGTGGCAAGTTGGCAAGGTCGGATGACCACTTTACGAAGCGCGTGTATAGCAAAGAGACAGCAAAGTACTTGGTTGTCGAGCAGTGGGATTTTGCCTACAACCCGTCGCGCATCAACATCGGCTCGATCGGTATGCTGAAAGAAAATATCATTGGCGGGGTAAGCCCTGTTTATGTTGTCGCTCGCCCGAAGGTTGCCTACCGGTGGTTCCTAGAGTTCTCAATACGACGCGCAAGCACGAAGTCGTGGATCAACACGTTCGCCAGTGGAAGCGTGCGCCAGTCGCTTTCGTACTCCGATTTCGCGTCGATTCCATCTGTCATTCCTCCCGAAGCGGTGGCACAAGAGTTCAATCGGAAGTGGACCACCATTCGAGAGGGTATAAGGTCACGTGAGACCGAATCCCGCACACTCGCCGCCCTGCGCGACACACTGCTGCCCAAGCTCATTTCCGGCGAATTGCGGGTCTCCTCACTAATGAACAAACGGGAGTGCCAGTCATGAGTTGGGATGATGGACTTGCCGGCCCTGCACGAAATATTGCGGCAACTGACGATAGCCCACTCCGAGTCATGGCTGGGCCTGGGACAGGTAAGTCCTTCGCTCTGAAACGCCGAGTAGCGCGACTCTTGCAGGACGGGCAGGACCCGCGCCGAGTACTGGCTGTTACTTTCACTCGGAATGCAGCGGCGAGTCTAGTGAAAGACCTTCATGCTCTTGGAATTGAAAATTGCGAAAAAGTTAAGGTTGGCACTCTTCATGCTTTTTGTTTTGGACTTCTGAATCGTCAGGAAGTTTTTGACTACCTTGGGCGCGTTCCGCGTCCTGTGGTGACCTTTGCCAAGTCGGGAGTTCTGCAGTTTGAAGGAGGTGTAATGTTCGATGACTTGGTTTCTACTGGCGTTTTCGGCACGAAGAGAGAGTGTACGCGGCGTATTCGGGCCTTCGAAGCCGCCTGGGCGCGACAGCAGTCCGAGGTTCCTGGTTGGCCGCAAGATCCCGTGGACCGGCAATTTCAGGTGGCTCTCATTAGTTGGCTGCGGTTTCATCGCGCCATGCTAATCGGCGAGCTTGTTCCAGAAACTCTTCGCTTCTTGCGAAACAATCCGGCAACAGATGCGTGTTCCGCCTTCGATCATGTGATCGTCGATGAATACCAAGATTTGAACAAAGCAGAACAAGACCTAATCGACCTCCTCGCGGGTCATGGTGCGACAGCAATCGTGGGCGATGTGGATCAATCAATCTACAGGTTTCGGCATGCGAATCCTGAAGGAATTACAACGTTCCAACAGCATCACCCAGCAACCCATGATGAAACACTCGACGAATGCCGGAGATGCCCGACCAGCGTGGTGGCGGTCGCGGACCACTTGATTTGTCAAAACCACCCTCAAAACCTAGCTCCACGCTTGCATCCGAAGTCGGGTAATCCGCATGGTGAAGTTCATATAGTTCAGTGGAGAGATATTGACGAAGAGGCTCAGGGTCTTGCTGCTTTTATTCGTGCCTTAGTTGACAGTGACGGATACTCGCCCGGTGATATACTGGTTCTCACACCTCGCCGACTGCTCGGTTATGGAATCAGGGACCGAATTGTAGAGTCCGGAATCCAGGTCCATAGCTTTTACCATGAGGAAGCACTTGAAGGTAAAGATGCCCAGCGTGCTTTCGCGCTTTTGTCTTTACTCGTGGATGTTGAGGACAGAGTCGCGCTTCGATGGTGGCTCGGAGAGGGCAGTCCATCGAGCCGAAAAAATGAGTATCAGCGCTTGCGCCAGCACTCTGAAGCAGTTGGCATTTCTCCAAGAATGGTGCTTGAGGCTATAGAACAAGGCTCTCTAACGTTGCCCCGCGTAGCTAAACTTTCTGAGAAATATCGTGAACTTCGGAAAATCCTTGCGGGTTTAGCAGGCCGAACACTTGCCGATCTCGTCGAGGTTTTGCTGCCCTCTGGAAATATAGAGTGTAGCGTATTGAGGGAAGTGGCTCTTTTAGCCATTCCTCAGCTTGAAGACATTGGCGATTTGTTCGATCGGATCAAAACACACATAACCCAACCAGAAATACCAGAGGAAAGTGAATTTGTACGTGTAATGAGCTTACACAAGTCAAAAGGACTAACGAGCAAGATTGCTATCGTGGCGGGTTGTATACAGGGTTTGATTCCGTCTCAAGATAACGAGCAATCATCGATTGAGCAAGATGCGATACTTCAAGAGCAACGCCGGTTATTTTATGTCTCTATTACACGGTGTACTCAGGCTCTCGTGCTCTCGTCTGTGTCGCGGATGGAACGGCAGTTGGCTTGGAAGATCGGCGCGCAACTCCGACCGGGCCGCTCGAGTGTAGGTGCCACGGTCGCTAGCCAGTTCATCGACGAGTTGGGTCCGGCAGCCCCCACTTCACGTAGAGGCGATGAATGGACTACCGCGGGGTACAAACCATGAGTGCAGTTTTTACCGAATCCATCGTCGAAGACGCCGCCCTCGCCTGGCTGAAGGACCTCGCCTGGCAGATCCAACACGGCCCCGACATCGCCCCCGAGATGCCCGCCGCCGAGCGCCACGACTACGGCCAAGTCCTCCTAGAACAGCGCCTGCGCACCGCCATCGCCCGCCTTAATCCCACCCTCCCCACCGAAGCCCTCGACGAGGCCTATCGCAAGCTCCTGCGCCTCGAAGGCGCGGATCTCACCGCTCGAAATTGTGCCTTCCACCGCTTACTGGTGGACGGCGTGACGGTGGAATACCGCGATGCCGAGGGCAAGATCCGCGGCGCTCAGGCTCGGATCGTCGACTTCGAGCAACCGGAGAACAACGACTGGCTCGCGGTCAACCAATTCACCGTGACCGAGAACAAGCACAACCGTCGGCCGGATATCGTCTTATTCGTCAACGGCATCCCGCTTGCCGTCATCGAGCTCAAAAACGCCGCCGATGAAGATGCGACTGTCTGGAGCGCCTTCCAACAGTTTCAAACTTACAAGAATGAAATTCCTTCCTTGTTCACCTACAACGGCGTCCTGCTCGTCTCCGACGGCACCCAGGCCAGGATCGGTACCCTCACCGCCGGGCGGGAATGGTTCAAGCCTTGGCGCACCATCGAGGGCGAGGCCCTTGCCGGGCCGCTCGTTACCGAGCTTCAGGTGGCGATCGAGGGGATCTTTGAAAAGCGAAGGTTTTTGGATCTGCTGCGGGACTTTCTCGTCTTCGAAGAGAGCCACGACGGCGGCCTCGTCAAAAAGATGGCCGGTTACCATCAATTTCACGCGGTTCAAGTGGCCGTCGCGGAGACCTTGCGCGCCAAGGCGGCGGGGGGAAGCGAAGGGGAGGGGGCCAAGGCCGCACGCGGCGGCAAGCCTGGCGATCGGCGCATCGGCGTGATCTGGCACACCCAAGGCTCCGGCAAGAGCCTGACCATGGCCTATTATGCGGGGCGCATCATCCGGGAACCTACCATGGAGAACCCCACCCTGGTGGTCCTCACCGATCGCAACGACCTGGACGACCAGCTCTTCGGCACCTTTTCCAGCTGCCGGGACCTGCTGCGCCAACCCCCGGCCCAGGCAGAAAGCCGGGAAGACCTGCGGCAAAAGCTGAGCGTCGAATCCGGAGGGGTCGTCTTTACCACCATTCAAAAATTCTTTCCCGAGACGAAGGGGGACAGGCATCCGTTGCTTTCCGAGCGCCGCAATATCGTCGTCATGGCGGACGAGGCCCACCGCAGCCAGTACGATTTCATCGACGGTTTCGCTCGCCACATGCGGGACGCCTTGCCCAACGCCTCCTTCATCGGTTTCACCGGAACTCCCATCGAGCTGACCGACAAAAATACCCGGGCGGTGTTCGGCGATTATATCAGCGTCTACGATATCCAACGGGCGGTTGAGGACGGGGCCACCGTGCCCATCTACTATGAGGGGCGGCTTGCGAAGTTGAACCTGAGCGAGGCTGAAAAGCCCAAGATCGACCCGGATTTCGAAGAGGTGATGGAAGAGGAAGAGGTCGAGCGCAAGGAGAAGTTCAAGAGCAAGTGGGCCCAGCTCGAGGCCGTCGTCGGCGCCGAGAAGCGCCTCAAGCTCGTCGCGCAAGACATCGTCGATCATTTTGAAAAGCGGCTGGAGGCCATGGAAGGCAAGGCCATGGTGGTGGGGATGAGCCGGCGGATCTGCGTCGAGCTCTACCAGGAGATCGTCAAGCTGCGCCCCGACTGGCACCATGAGGACGACAATAAAGGAATGATCAAGGTCGTCATGACCGGCTCCGCATCCGACCCCCTGGATTGGCAGCCCCATATTCGCAACAAGCCGAGGCGAGAGGCCATGGCGGATAGGTTCCGAAACGCCCAAGACCCCTTGAAGATCGTCATCGTGCGCGACATGTGGCTGACGGGCTTCGACGCGCCCTCCTTGCACACCATGTACATCGATAAGCCCATGCAGGCTCATGGCCTGATGCAGGCCATCGCCCGGGTGAACCGGGTCTTTAAAGACAAGCCGGGCGGCTTAGTGGTCGATTATCTCGGCCTGGCCCATGAGCTGAAAAAGGCCCTGGCCACCTACACCGCCAGCGGAGGCAGCGGCCGCACGGCCATCAACCAGGAAGAGGCGGTCGCGGCCA
>JAANMV010000266.1_pt1 | contig 64956 bp, 60 predicted proteins | sample 7279661 | NCBI WGS metagenome assembly JAANMV01 (sample SAMN14094540, study PRJNA606508) | bioreactor metagenome | isolation source: A lab-scale SPAN reactor treating ammonium-rich wastewater day 121 | place: Ireland: Galway | collected 2017-05-16 | reverse complement strand
AGCAGTCTGGTAGCTCGTCGGGCTCATAACCCGAAGGTCGTCGGTTCAAATCCGGCTCCCGCAACCAATTCAAAAGGCCACTCATCGAGTGGCCTTTTTCGTTTCTGCCCTCGTTCTGTCGAAGCGCACCAGGCACAAGTTGCCACCCCTCCTCGCCCCGCACTCCGGCTTCTGTGGCGGCTTATCGCTCGTAATGAAAGCAACTCTCATTTCTCAATTACTTATTCCGGCTAGCATTTAAAAAAGAGCGCTTATTTCTATAGGCATTCTCTTAGTAACGCGCTCAACTATTATCAGCAATTGAAATACCAAGAGAATCGCAATCCACCCAAGGATTGATTCTCACGGAAACCGTCAAAATAAATTTCCTTTACCATTCAGCAGGTTATGTGACCTGCTTCGTCAGGCCTCGCCAAGCAACAAAAAAACGTCTCCGCGAGCTTGACTTCGATCACACTTTGACGGATATCTATTGCCGAACGGAGTAGTGCGCTGCGAGCAGTTAAGATCATCGGGAGCGATCAAGTTCAGCAGCTGAGTTATACCGCCAGCGAAGCCCCGAAAAATTTTCATTTCAAGAACCGAAGAGAGCGGTCAGTGCGGTAGCTTTGCCCGAAGAAAAGTTACTGGGCAGATAATTGCTTTGCTTTGTAGAAGTTGAGGCAAGACGGTACAGGTGCTGAGCGGCGAAACGGCTGAAAGGCCCATGGGCGGTAGCATTGCCGGTTTTCCACCGGCCTAATAGCCGCAATTCATATAGAAGTAATCCAAGCTAACGCGCGAAACACATACTCGTTTCGCCACTAATATGAATTGACCGCGTTCAGGGCGAAGAACGCACCGCCAGACAAACAAATTCATGTAAAGACAAATCTTCATACTTCCCTCTTTTCTGCGGGAGAAACTTGTGCGCGCCCAAACTAGCAACTTAGATAATAGTTCTATCGCTCTTATTGCCAAGGCAATAAACAAAGAAGGTTACGCCTGCATTCCCGAATTCCTCAGCAGATCGCAGCTTGAAGAACTTCGTGAGCAGCTTTCCATCGAGGCCGAGCGACATGAAGGCAACTACTTCGCGTATCACGGCGACAATGCGCTGGCCGGAAGTCCGCTCGTTGCGCTGAAGGCGTCGCCTGATTTCCAGAAGATGCTCGCCGATGTTTATCGACAAGCGGCCGGTAACAGCGCGCCGAGTTCTGAAATATTCCCCGTATTGCGCTGCGTTCAGGGAGGCAGCGGACGGCGCGAGTCCAACTGCTTTCACTTCGATGCCAGTCTGGTGACCGCCCTGCTCCCTATCGAAATCCCCCAACAGGGCAAGCCGAACGAGCGTGGCGATCTTTTGCTATTCGCCAATCGGCGCCGTGTTCGCCCCAGTGTGCTGCTAAACGTGCTGGAGAAGGCGCTGGTGCAGAACACCTTCACACGCAAGCTGATCAGCCTCGGCATACGGCTGCATTTGCTTCGGCCGCAGCGTCTGCGTCTGGTGCCCGGCAACCTCTATCTGTTCTGGGGCTATCGCTCTCTGCACGCCAATGAGCCCTGCAACCCGGCCTATCGCCGTGCCACGGCGATCTTCCACTACGGCGATCCGCATGCCGGCAGCCTGCTGACCAGCCTGATCCTGGCGGTCAACCAGCACCGTGCACGTCGCGCCAGCCAGATAAGCGACCAGCACGCCGTCTGACTGCCCTCCCCTTGCCGGCCAGAAACCGGAGAAGGGCCGCATGGCCCGATAAGGAAATCGACATGATCAACGTGACCAAGTCTTACCTGGGCAACAAAGACAAGTTCATAGCCTACGTCGACCGCATCTACGACACGGGCTGGCTGACCAACCAGGGCCCGTTGGTGATGGCGCTGGAACAGCGGCTGCAGGAATACCTGGGTGTGAGGAACATCATCCTCACCAACAACGGCACCATCGCCCTGCAGATCGCCTACCGGGCCCTGGGGCTCACCGGCAGCGCGATCACCACGCCGTTCAGCTTCGTGGCCACGACCAGCTCCCTGCAATGGGAAGGCATCCGGCCGATCTTTGCCGACATCGACGAAGCCACCTGGAACATCGATCCTGAGCGGATCGAAGCGTGCATCGCCCCCGATACCAGCGCCATCGTCGCCACCCACGTGTTCGGCAATCCTTGCGCGGTCGAACACATCCAGAGCATCGCGAACCGGCACAACCTCAAGGTCGTGTACGACGGTGCCCATGCGTTCGGCGTGCGTCACGGCGGCCAGTCGGTGTTCAACTGGGGCGACATCAGCACCCTGAGTTTTCATGCCACCAAGCTGTTTCACACCATCGAGGGTGGCGCGATCGTCACCAACGATGACGCGCTGGCCGCGCGGATTCGCCTGCTGTGCAACTTCGGCATCGTCGATACCGACATCATTCAGGGCATCGGCATCAACGCGAAGCTCAACGAATTCTCCGCGGCGATGGGGCTGTGCATCCTCGACGACATCGAGGACATCCTCGACCAACGTGCCGAGATTGGCCAACGCTACGAGCGCGAACTGGGTGGCTATTTCGACCTGCAGGCGCCGCAACCGGGCAGCCAGCGCAACTACAGCTACTTTCCCGTTGCGCTGGCGAACGAACTACAGCTGCTGCGCAGCCGTGAGCAGCTGAACGACAACGGCATCAATCCGCGGCGCTATTTCTACCCCTCGCTGGACACGCTGGAGTACCTGCAGCCACAGGCTCCGCAGCCGCGCTCACGCGCGCTCAGTCGTCGTGTGCTGTGCCTGCCGATCTACCCGGGCTTACCGCCCAAGGTGCAGAGCCGCGTCATCCAGACCCTGATTCATGAATCGATTCACAGCGAACAGGCCAGCCGCGCGCTGTTCAACCCGCTGGTCCGGGCCTTTGACCTGGCGCAGCCACAGCTCACCGTCGCCACCTGCAAACGTATTTCCTGATTCGAATGGACGCACCTACCACCATGCCTGATCCGAAACGGCTTTCGGTATTGCGCAACACCGGCCTGAACTACCTTGGCCAGGCTTACGCCTTGCTGGTGGGTATCGTCATCCTGCCGTTCTACCTCAGTCATCTGGGCGCCGAGGCGTATGGACTGATCGGCTTCTTCGCGGTGCTGCAGGCCTGGCTGCAACTGCTCGATGCCGGATTGTCGCCCTCGCTGGTCCGGCAGATCGCCCATTACCGCGGGCAGGCGGAGGATTTTGCCGAGCTAACCGAACCAGGCCGCCTGCTGCGCTCGTTCGAGATCATCTTCGTCCCCATCGCTCTGCTGACGTGGGCCAGCATCCACGCCGCCAGCGGCTGGATTGCCGAACACTGGCTGCAAGCCCACGAACTCAGCGGCGCCACACTCGCCCAGTGCATCAGCCTGATGGGCGTGCTGGTCGGCCTGCGGCTATACGCGACGCTGTACAAGAGCGGCCTGCAAGGGCTGGAGCTGCATGGCTGGCTGAACGGCGCGAACATGCTGATCGCCACCCTGCGCTATTTCGGCGGGCTGTTTCTGGTCGCCTTCGTGACGCAGGACCCGCGCGACTTCTTCGTCTTCCAGGTCGCGGTCGCGCTGATCGAAACGCTGCTGATGGCCTCGCGCGCCTATGCGCTGATGCCCAACCCGCATCTGTTCACCGGTTTCGACTGGTCGGTGGTCAGGCCGGTACTGCCCTTCGCCGCGGGGATGACGCTCACCTCGGTGCTGTGGATCGTCCTAACGCAGCTGGACAAGGTGCTGCTCTCCAAGGTGCTGCTGCTCAAGGAGTACGGCTATTACTCGCTGGTCGCGCTGATCGCCACCGGGCTGCTCACCCTGACCAACCCGCTGGTGCAGACACTGCTGCCGCGCATGACCATGCTCACCGCCGAAGGGCGGATCGCCGACATGCGCGCGCTGTACCTCAACGCCAGCCGCTTCGTCTGCAGTGTGCTGTTCCCGATGGCGGCGGTAATTGCCTTCCACTCGCGTGAGCTGATCTTCGCCTGGACCGGCGATGCGCAGGCCGCGGCATGGAGCGAGCCGATCCTCGCCTGGTACGTGCTGGGCAGCGCGATCCTGGCGGTAGGCGCCTTCCAGTTCTACCTGCAGTACGCCTTCGGCGAGCTGCGCCTGCACATCTGGTTCAGCGTCGTATCCACGGCGATCAGCATTCCGCTGGTGGTCTGGGCCGTGCTGCAGCACGGCGCGCTCGGTGCGGCACTGGCGTGGTTCGGCCTGCGGTTGATCACCTTCGTCATCTGGCCGCCGCTGGTACACCGGCGCTTCGTTCCGGGCCTGCACGGCATCTGGCTGAAAGACCTGATCCGTATCACCGCCGTGACCTTCCTCGGCCTGCTGCTCGGCGAACCGCTGTTCGACGCCATCGCCAGCGACGAGCGCATCGACATCCTACTGGGGCTGGCCAGCAGCGGCCTGATCTGCCTGGTCCTGGTCGCCGCCAGCTCCGGGTCGCTGGTTCTCAAACTCTACGTGTTGATCACCAAACCGAGCCTGTGACATGGAATTGAAGAGCGAATACGCCATCAGGTCGCGCTGGCAAGGCCGCACCGAGCCGACGCTAAGCATCATCTGCCTGACCTACAACCACGCCGCGTTTATCAGGAAGACGCTGGAGAGCTTTCTCCAGCAAGAAACGGACTTCCCTTTTGAAGTGATCGTGCATGACGACGCCTCCACCGATGCGACCGCCGCGATCATCGCCGAGTACGCCGCGCACTACCCGGGCATCGTCAAACCGATCTACCAGCAGCAGAACCAGTTCAGCCTCGGCGTACCGTTCAGCACGCGGCTGTTCGCCCGTGCTGCGGGTCGCTACATCGCCTACTGCGAGGGCGACGACTACTGGACCGATCCGCGCAAGCTGCAGATCCAGGTGGATTTCCTCGAACGCCACCGCGACTACGTGCTGACATACCACGACGCTTTCATGTTCAACACCCAGGGCGTCATCCGCAGCCCGCAGTTCACCGGCAAGTTGCGCCAGGACGCCAGCGCGCGCGAGCTGATGCAGGGCCGGCCGTTCTCCACGCTGACCGTGTGCTTTCGCAACCTGCTGCAGGAGCTGCCGCCCGAGCTGCTCGGTGTGGAAGTGCTGGACATCTGCTGGTGGTCGCTGCTCGGTGCTCACGGCAAAGGCAAGTTCATCGCAGAGATCAAGCCGGCGGCCTACCGCGTTCACGAAGGCGGCATCTTCTCCATGCGCCCCAGCCGGCAGCGCATCCAGATGACCCTGCACGCCCATTACTGCCTGGCGCGCTACTACCAGCGCATCGGTAAACGCGAGCTGTACGAGTACTTCCTCGGCCAGGTCGCCAGCGAGTGCCTGGCGCTTCTCTCGCCGCTGAGCAAGCTGCAGGCGCTTTGCGGTGTTGCCCAGAACCTCGGACTCAACCTGTTGCGGCGCCTGGCCCCGCGACCGGCCAAAGGCTGAGTTCCAGAACCCTGTTTCACTGCACCATCAGGATGGATCCCAAATGACTGCACTGACCCGCTCCTCGCTGGAATACGACACGGACAGCCGTATCGATCTGGCCGGCATTCTGCGTACCGCCTACGACCACAAAGGACTGATCGCCAGTATCACCGGGCTGTTCGCCGCCCTGGGCATCGCCTACGCCGTAGTCGCCACGCCGATCTACGAAGCCACCGCGATGATCCAGATCGAGCCGAAGAAGACCGGCATCACCGGCGTGCCGGAAGTCGTGCCCCGGCCGGATTCGGTATCCCAGGCCGTCACCGAAATTTCCTTGCTCAAGTCGCGCGCCGTGCTGGGCAAGACGGTGGAAAACCTCAAGCTCTACATCACCGCCAAGCCCAAGCGGCTGCCGCTGCTGGGCGGCTACCTCGCGCGGCAACACGACCCGGCCGTCGACGGGCCGCTGGCCGCGCCGTTGTTCGGCCTCGCCAGCCATGCCTGGGGCGGCGAGAAGATCGAGGTGTTCCAGCTCGATGTACCGCCGGCCTACCTGGGCGAGAAGCTCACCCTCATCGCCGAGAACGACGGTGGCTATCGCCTGCTGGACGAAGAACAAACCCTGCTGCTGCGCGGCGAAGTAGGCCAGGCCGTGGCCGGCCGTGGCTTCAAGGTCCAGATCAGCGAGCTGCTGGCGCGTCCCGGCACCGAGTTCGAGCTGGTGCGCAGCCGTGCGCAAACCACCGCACTGGATTACCAGGACCGGCTCAAGGTCGGCGAAGCCGGCAAGGACTCCGGGATCATCTATCTATCGCTGGAAGACGCCGACGCGCAGAAGGCCACCGCCGTGCTCGACGAAATCGGCCGCCTCTACGTGCGCCAGAACGTCGAACGCAGCTCGGCCGAGGCCGCACAGCGCCTGGAGTTTCTGCGTTCGCAGCTGCCGCTGGTGCGCAAGGAGCTGGAAAAGGCCGAGGCCGCGCTCAATGCCTACCAGACCAGCGCCAAGTCGGTGGACATCAGCATCGAGACCGAATCGGTGCTCGAGCAGATCGTCGAGCTGGAAAAACTGCTCTCCGAGCACAACCTCAAGCGCGTTGAGTACAACCGGCTGTACACGCGCGAGCATCCGATCTACCAGACGCTGATGAAACAGATCGGCCAGTTGCAGGCGCAGAAGGAGCAACTGCTGAAGAAGGTCGATGCGCTGCCGGAAACCCAGCAGGAGCTGCTGCGGCTGAAGCGTGACATGGAAGTCACCACCGAAACCTACACGCTGCTGATGAACCAGGCCCAGGAGCAGGATGTTCTGCGCGCCGGCACCATCGGTAACGTGCGCATCATCGACGATGCCTATACCACCACCGAGAAGCCGTCCAAGCCGATCCGCCCGCTGATCGTCGGCATCGCCATCTTTCTCGGCCTGCTGGCCTCGGCGCTGGTCATCCTGCTGCGCCAGGCCTTCTATCGCGGCGTGGAAAGCCCCGACGTGATCGAGAAGCTCGGCATTCCGGTGTATGCCGCCACGCCGTTCTCCAGCCGTCAGGAGCAACTGCAAAAGGCACACAAGGCGAACGACGGCCTGGCCCGGCTACTCAGCCTCACCGACCCGGCCGACCTGGCAGTCGAGTCCATGCGCAGCCTGCGTACCAGCCTCAAGTTCGCCACCCTCGAGGCGCGCAACCGGGTGCTGATGATCACCAGCCCGACGCCGGGCGTCGGCAAGTCGTTCGTCTCCAGCAACCTGGCGGCGGTCATCGCCCAGAGCGGCCAGCGCGTGCTGCTGATCGACGCCGACATGCGCCGCGGCTACCTGCATCGCGTGCTTGGCCTCACGCCGCGCCACGGCCTGTCCGACGCACTCGCCGGCGGACTGCCGCTGAACGAGGTGACCCGGCGCACCGCACAGAAGAATCTGGATTTCATCGCCAGCGGCTGCAACGCGCCGAACCCGTCCGAACTGCTGATGCACGACAACTTCGCCCGGCTGCTCAAGGAAGCCGAGCAGCACTACGACTTCGTCATCGTCGACACCCCGCCGGTGCTGGCCGTGACCGACGCCGTGCTGGTCGCCCAGCAGGCCGGCACTAGCCTGCTGGTGACGCGTTTCGGCGTCAGCAGCGGCGCGCAGATCGAGGCCGCCAAGCGCCGCCTGATGCACAACGGCGTGCTGCTCAAGGGCGCGATCCTCAACGGCATACGCCGCCGCGCATCCAACTCGGCGTACGACACCGGCGCCTACGGTTACTACAGCTATCCCCAGAAAGCCTGACAACGCACAAGGAGAAGCGCCGTGCTCCGCACCATCGCCATGATGCAACCGTACCTGTTTCCGTACCTGGGCTACTTTCAACTGATCAACGTCAGTGACGTGTTCGTACTGGGCGACGACCTGCAGTACGAAAAGGGCTCATGGATGAATCGCAACCGGATTCTGGGTGACGGCCAGCCGAAGCTGATCACCTTTCCCCTGAAGAAGGGACACCAGTACGACCGCATCAACGAGCGCTGGCTGAGTGACGACTTCGACCAGCAGGCCCAGACCCTGCTGCGCAAGATCGAGCATGCCTACGCCAAGGCACCGCAGCGCGAACAGGTGGTGCCGCTGCTGCGCGAGATTCTCGAATACCCGGAGCGCAACCTGGCGCTGTTCACCGAGCACTCGCTGCGCCGCCTGTGCCAGTACATGGGCATCACCACGCCGATTTTCCGCGGCTCGGACCTGTGCCTGCCGCCGGTGATGGACAAGCAGGACCGCGTCATCCAGATCGCCCGGCGCATGGACGGCGAGCTGTACCTCAACCCCATCGGCGGCATCGACCTGTACTGCCCTGCCCGATTCCGCGCCGAAGGCCTGCTGCTGCGCTTCCTGCGCATGGACGACGACCTGACCTACCCGCAACTGAACCACCCGTTCGTGCCGGCGCTGTCGATCATCGACGTACTGATGTTCAACGACCGCAAAACGCTCAAGGACATGCTCGGCCGCTTCGGCGTGATCGAAGGGCGCGAAACAAGGCCAACGCTGCACCTGGCATGACCTCATTCCGGCCAGGCTGGCCGATCCACACCGGGAAGGACCTCACATGACACCGCTCCACACACCGCGCTGGTACCTCATCCAGACCAAGCCACGCCAGGAATCACGGGCCGAAGAGCACCTGCAGCGCCAGCACTACGAGTGCTACCGCCCGCTGCGCAACACCACCGGCAGCAGGCAGCAGGCGCGCCACGCCGAGCCGCTGTTCCCCGGCTACCTGTTCATCCGCCTCGATCCCGGCAAGGACAACTGGTACCCGATCCGCTCCACCCGCGGCGTCAGCCGGGTCGTCAGCTTCGGTGGCCAGCCGATTCCGGTGCAGGACGAGCTGATCGAGCAGTTGCGCCAGCGCCTGGCCGTACCGGCGATGGCCGCGGCGCCGTTCAGCCCGGGCGAGCGGGTCCAGGTCAGTGGCGGCGGCCTCCACGAGCTGGAGGCGATCTTCGTCGCCAGCGACGGCGAGCAGCGCTCGATCATCCTGCTCAACCTGCTGCACCGGCAGCAGAAGATCACGGTGCCGAACCACTACCTGCAGTGCTTTGCATGAACGGCCGGATTGCCCGGCATCAGCGAGTCTCGAACCGATGAAGATCCTTTTTCTCAACGCCTTCTATCCGCCGCACATCGGCGGCGGCGCCGAAGTGGTGCTGCGCCAGCTGGCCGAAGGGCTGCAACGGCGCGGCTGCGACGTGGCCGTGCTGGCGACCGGACCGGATGCCGGCCTGCAGCAGCAGTTGCAGCAGAACGTGCGGGTCTACCGCGCGGGCCTGCACAACCTCTACTGGCACTACACCCAGCAGCGCCCCGGCCGTCTCGCGCGCATGGGCTGGCACCTGCTCGATCGCTACAACCAGCGCATGCGTCGCTACGTGCGCGCCGTGCTGGCGCTGGAGCGGCCGGATATCGTGGTCAGCAACAACCTCACCGGCTGGTCGATCTCCGCCTGGGACGAGATCAGCGCCGCCGGCGTGCCGATCGTCCAGGTGCTGCATGACCTCTATCTGCTGTGCCCCAAGGACACCATGTTCAACCACGGCAAGGTCTGCACGCAGCAATGCGGCCAATGCCGGTTCATGCGCATCCGCCACGCTGGCGCCTCGGCACAGGTGGCGGCGGTGATCGGTGTCAGCCGCTTCGTGCTGGAGCGGGTCGCCAGCCACGGTTACTTCCCTAACGCCAGCCGCCATGTGGTGCACAACCGCAGCGAAGCCAATGCCGAGCAGCACGCGCCGGCGGCGCGCCCGGCGAACCAGCCGCTGCGTTTCGGCTACATCGGCACGCTGTCGGAGAACAAGGGCGTCGCCTGGCTGATCGAGCAATTCCAGGCGCTGGCCATCGACGCGCGCCTGGAGATCGCCGGGCGCGGCAAGCTGGATTACGAAGCGCGGCTCAAGGCCCTGGCCGACCCGAGCAAGGTCACCTTCCACGGCTATCGCAAGGCCGACGACTTCATGCGCGAGATCGATGTGCTGGTGGTGCCATCGCTGTGGGACGAGCCCTTCGGGCTGGTCGCCGTGGAGGCCTGCGCCAACCACGTCCCGGTGATCGCCACCCAGCGTGGCGGTTTGCCGGAAATCATCCAGGACAACCTCAACGGCCTGCTCTGCTCGCCGCACGAACCGCATTCGCTGGCCATCGCCATGCTCTGGCTGTACCTCGACGCCGAGCTGCGCGAGCGGCTGGGCAGGCAGGCACGCGCCAGCGTCGAACCGCTGCTGGATAGGGAACGCATGCTGGACGAATACCAGTCCATCCTGCGCAAAACGCTTCAGGGAACGAGCACTCGCCATGAACCAGAGCCTGCTGATCACTGCCCGACGCCCCGCGTCGCATCCGCTCGAGATCGATAAATCGACGCTGCTGACGCTGATCGCCGCCGCACTGCTGCTGACCGAGACCTTCTCCGGCGCGCTGCGTTACTACAGCGCGCTGGCCGGAGTGTCCTGGCTGCTCTATCTGCCAAAGATCGCGTGCCTGGCTGCGCTCGGCCTGGAGCTGCTCGGCTACCGTGGCCAGCCGCTGTTCTGGCTGGTGCTGCTGGCGCTGGTGACCTCGGCCTGGCTGGCGCTGCTCAACGGCGCGGAGCTGGCCAACATCGGCTTCGCGCTGTTCATCTACATCCCGCTGCTGTTTGGCGTGATCTGCGGCCGGTATCTGGAAGGCAAGCTGGCGCTGCTGATCCGGGTGATCGGCTTCTGCCTGCTCGCCTCGTTCGTCGGCATCGCGCTGGACATGCTCATCAGCGTGCCGTGGAAGGGCTACAGCTACATGCTCGGCGACGTGGAACTGAGCGGCAATCGCTCCTGGGCAATGGACGATATCGACCGCATCGGCGGCTTTGCACGCATGTCCACCAGCCTGTCGGTGATGATCGCCGTGTACAGCCTGTTTCTCGCCGCGTTCATCCGCTCGCGGCTGCTGCGCGTGCTGCTCTACGGCGTGTCGCTGGCCGGCATCGTGCTGACCACCAACAAGTCGAGCGTGGCGGCGTATGTGGTCACCCTGCTCATGCTGGCCTTCGCCGCGTACCGCTTCGCCAGCGCCACCGCGTTTTTCCTCGCGGTGCTGGGCGGCGCGGCGCTTCCGATCGCCAGCCTGCTGTTGCGCATCGACCCCATCGCCGCAGTCAGCAGCAGCCTTCTGGCCTCGTTCGCCGATCGTCTGGTCAACAGCTGGCCGAACTTCATCGACAACGTGACGCCCCAGGCCTCGATCTGGTGGGGCGCGGGTTTCGGCGCGGTGGGCAGCGGCAGCACGGCGTTTCCCATTCCGGGCCTGGAGCTGCTGGCCATCGCCGACAACACCGCGCTGTACCTGTGGGGAATGCTCGGCCTGAGCGGCGTGGCGCTGTACCTGCTGGCCCTGCCGCTGCTGCTGCGCCTGCACGAACGCGGCCCGCGCGTGCGCAGCGGCCTGCTCGGCGCGGTGTTCTGTATCTGCCTGGTGGCCTGGGCCACCGACGTGCTGGAAGTGCCCATCGCCAGCCTGTTCCTCGGCCTGGCGATCGCCCACGTGCTCACCCCGCTCGACCGACCGGCGGCCAGCCTGATGACGTCGCGCATCACCGATCCCCGCCACCTGGCGTAACCATGACGAGACCGATGATGAATCGCTTCGCCCTGTGGCCGCTGGCGCTGTTCGGCAGCCTGCTCGGCTTCACCCTGACCACGGCGGCACAGACCGCCGACCCGTTGTTCACCGTTGGCGTCTGCTCGCATGAACTGCACAAGGGTGTAGCCGGCAAGCAGCCCGGCGCGCTCGCCAGCGCCGCCGGTATCACCTCGGTGCGCACCGATGCGCACTGGGCCTATGTGGAACGCGAACGCAACCGCCTGCTGATCGAGCCCTCCTGGCAGCGCTACCTGGCCGACAACCGCCGGCACGGCCTGGATACGCTGTTCATCCTCGGCTACGGCAACCACTTTCACGGCGAGGGCGAAAAACCCCGCAGCGAGCCCGTGCGCGCGGCGTTCAACCGCTACGTCAGCCACCTGGCCGGCGCGCTGAAGGGCCAGGTCGCGCACTACGAAGTGTGGAACGAGTGGGACGTGGAAGACCCGCACAGCCCCGCCTTCAGCGAGGACTATGCGCGCCTGATCGCCGATGCCGCCGGCATCATCCGCGAGCAGGACCCGGCCGCCAGGGTGCTGGCCGGCGCGGTGACGACCCAGGGCATCGAGTCCGGTTTCGCCCGGCGGCTGATCGAGCACGGCGTGCTGCAAGCGGTCGACGGCCTGTCGCTGCATCCGTACGTGCATTGCCGCGGCTGGCGGCGCGACACGCCCGAAGCCTGGATCGACTGGCTCGCCGAGGTCGACCAGCAGCTGAGCGTGGCCGCCGGCCGGCCGGTGCCGCTGTACCTGACCGAGATGGCCTGGCCCGCGCATGACGGCGCCTGCGGCGTCAGCGAAAAACTGCAGGCGGCCTACCTGGCGCGCAGCTACTTCCTCGCCCGCACGCTGGCGAACGTCAAGGGCATGTGGTGGTACGACTTCCGGAACGACGGCACCGACCGCCGCGAGCGCGAGCACAACTTCGGCCTGCTGCGCCACGACTACTCGGCCAAACCGGCGTACGCGGTGCTGCAGGCGATCAGCGAGATCGTCGGCGAATACGAACTGCTCGGCCATGAGCGCCGCGCCCGTGGCGAGGTGGTGCTGCTGCGCTTCGCCCGCGACGACGACGAACTGCTGGTCGCCTGGACCGGCGGCCGCCCACGCACGCTGGCCATCGAAAGCGCGCGTGGCCGGGCCGGCAACGTACAGATGCTCGATACCGCCACGCCGCAGCGCGGACGCTTCTCCAGCGACGTGCGCTGGAACTGCGCCGCTGCCGGCCAGGCCTGCACGGCGCGCATCGAGCTGAACGAGTTTCCCAAGATCATCAGTACCCGCGCGTCACCGACGCGCTGAAACACTGCGTCTTGCCGGCGCCGGATCGCTGGCGCAGGCCTCTGAAGGAGTAGTCCCCATGATCGTGATCAACGCTCGTTTCCTGACCCAGGAGATTCGCGGGGTGCAGCGCTTTGCCGAGCAGCTGTGCCTCGAACTGGGCAAGCTGCGCAGCGATCTGCTGTTCGTGGCACCGCATGACGTGCATCTGCGCGACAGCGCCACCCAGCTCAACGTGCGCCGCATCGGCCGCAACCGCGGCCATCTGTGGGAGCAGCTGGATCTGCCCCTGTGGCTGGCGCGCAACGGCCGGCCGCCGCTGGTCTCGCTATGCAACACGGCCCCGCTGGCCTACGCCAACCAGATCGCCACCCATCACGACATCACCTACGTGCGCCACCCGGAAAGCTATTCGCCGCTGTTCCGCCGCTTCTACCAGACCATGACACCACTGCTGCTGCGCCGCATCCGCGCACTGATCACCGTCAGCGAGTTCTCCCGCCGGGAAATCGCCCAGCACTACGGCTACCCCGCAGACAACATCTGCGTGGTGCCGAATGCCGTGGCACCGCGCTTCCGGCCGTTCAGCGCGAGCGATTGCCAGGGCGCGGCGAAGCCGTACCTGCTGGCCGTCTCGTCGCCGAACGCGCACAAGAATTTCGAGCGGATGGTCACCGCCTTTCTCAGCCTGGAGGGCTTCGACGATACCGAGCTGCGCATCGTCGGCGGCTCGCATTCGGTGTTTTCCGCCGGCAACTGCCTGGTCAACGGCAACCAGCGCATCCGCATGCTCGGTCGCCTCAGCGACGAGGAACTGGTGGAGGAATACCAGGGTGCGCGGGCGTTCGTGTTTCCCTCGCTGTACGAAGGGTTCGGCATTCCGCCGCTGGAGGCGCAGGCCTGCGGCTGCCCGGTAATCGCCGCACGCGCCGCATCGATTCCCGAGGTGCTCGGCGAAAGCGCGCTGTACTTCGACCCGCTGGACGTCCGCTCGATGGCCCTGGCCATGAGCCGCGTGCTGCAGGACGCCAGCCTGCGCAACGACCTGCGCGTACTCGGCCGCGCCAACGTGGCGCGCTACTCATGGGAGGCTTCGGCGCGAACGGTGTCGCGCCTGATCGACCGCACCCTGGCCGGCAAGCACAACCACCCGGCAATCGCCCGCTGGAACCCCGGCCAGCGCTAACAACGCCACATCACCCCATTCGTGCGCCGGCGCCCCGCGCTGCCGCACCGCCACTATCGAGGTGACCCCATGAAAATCGCCATCGTTCACGACTGGCTGGTGACCTATGCCGGGGCTGAACGGGTACTCGCCGCGCTGTGCGAGACCTGGCCGGAGGCCGACCTGTTCGCCGTCATCGACTTCCTGTCCGATGAAGACCGCGCGCGGCTGGGCGGCAAGCGCGCCACCACCACGTTCATCCAGCAACTGCCCAAGGCGCGCAGCGCCTACCAGAAGTACCTGCCGCTGATGCCGCTGGCCATCGAGCAGCTCGACATGTCCGCATACGATCTGGTGATTTCCAGCAGCCACGCGGTCGCCAAGGGTGTGCTGACCGGCCCCAATCAGCTGCATATCAGCTACGTGCACTCGCCCATCCGCTACGCCTGGGACCTGCAGCACCAGTACCTGCACGAAGCCAGCCTGGATCGCGGCATGAAGGCCAAGCTGGCGCGCATGCTGCTGCACTACATGCGCATGTGGGACCAGCGCACCGCCAGCGGCGTCGACGAGTTCATCGCCAACTCGCACTTCATCGCCAAGCGCATCAACAAGAGCTACCGGCGCCAGTCGACGGTCATCTACCCGCCAGTGGACACCAGCCGCTTCACCCTGCACGAGGCTAAGGAAGACTTCTACCTCACCGCCTCGCGCATGGTGCCGTACAAGAAGATTCCGCTGATCGTCGAAGCCTTCGCGGCGATGCCGGACAAGCGCCTTGTGGTCATCGGTACCGGCCCGGAAATGGAGCGCGTGCGCGAAGTCGCCGGCGCCAACGTCACCCTGATGGGCTACCAGAGCGACGAGGTGCTGCGCCAGTACATGCAGCGTGCCCGCGCGTTCGTCTTCGCCGCCGAGGAGGACTTCGGCATCGCGCCGATCGAAGCCCAGGCCTGCGGCACACCAGTGATCGCCTTCGCCCGCGGCGGCGTGCTGGAAACCATCCGCGGTCTGGAGCACGAAAAGCCCACCGGCGTGTTCTATCCCGAGCAGAGCGTCGACTCGATCGTCGCCGCCGTGCGGACCTTCGAGACGCATCGCCAGCGCATCAGCGCAAGCAACTGCCGCAGCAACGCAGAGCGCTTCGGTGGCGAGCGCTTCAAGCAGGAAATCAAGGCTTTCGTCGAGGCGCGAATACGGGAAGTGTCGCTGCTCGACGGACAACTGGCGCTGCAAGGACGTGCGGCCATCCAGCCGCTGCTTTCGGCCAAGCACGCCTGAGCAGAACGCAACCCACCTCACGGAGATTCAAGGATGAACACCGCAAAGCAGTGGATGAAAGCTGGCCGCACCCTCGGTCTGGTCTTGCTGACCATACAGACCGCGCATGCCGAGCCACGCCAGGTAACCAGCCCGGCCGCAACGCGCTGCATCGGCGTGGCCGTTTACGAGAGTGCCATCAAGACGGCGCCGCGCGCCGCCTGTTCGCGACGGCAAGCGCTGCGCGCCATCGCCATACCGGCGCCGCCGGCCGTACGCGTGATCGCCGAACCGGCCGTTCAGCCCTACCTGTCCAGTACCCCGGATACCCGCCGTTACTCGTTCTGATCGACAGGCGCATCAATCGATGCGCAGGAGAACCATCATGCATCGCCCAGGTAATACCCGACGTCCAATGATCCTCGCCGACGGCTATTCCTACACCGAGATCGTCCCGGTATCGCAGCCCGCCGGGGCTGGGCCGGGGCCGGAGTACGTGGTCATCTTCCACGCGCTGTCCCACCCCAACGATGACGATCAGCCCGCAGCGCCCCCCCACCGCAGCCTGCTGTCCACCGCCGACGAAGCCTGAAACCGCCCCGCCGCGAGACCACCATGAAACGCACCACCACGATTGTGACCGTGACCTACGGCGACCGCCTGGGCTACCTGCAACAGCTGATCGAACGCGCGCTGGCCTTCGCGGCCATCGAGCGGGTGCTGGTGGTGAGCAACGCCGCCACCGCCGCGCTCGACACGCTGCGCGAAAGCTGGCCGGAGCAGGTCGAGCTAATCGAGCTGCCGCACAACAGCGGCTCGGCCAATGGCTACGCGGTCGGCATCGAAGCCGCTCTGCAGCGCGGCGCCGAATACATCTGGATGATGGACGACGACAACGCACCGAGCGCCGCCGCCGTGGACATCCTGCACCGCGAGCTGGCCGAACTGGGCAACGAGCACGGCCTGGCGCGTGTCGCGGTTCTGGGTTTTCGCCCCACCCAGCAGGCCGATATCGCCCAGGGCGTGCCGGCCTGCTTCGCCATCCAGCCGCGTTCGAGCTACTTCGGCTTTCACATCGCCCAGTTGCCCTACAAGCTCTGGCGACGCCTGCCCTGGGGCTCGCCGCGGGGCACACCGCCACGACGCATCAGCCTGCCGTTCGCGCCGTATGGCGGCATGCTCGCGCATCGCAGCCTGTACCAGCGCATCGGCGTCCCGCTGCGCGAATTGGTGCTGTACGCCGACGACACCGAATACACCCGCCGCATCACCGAAGACGGCGGCAAGCTGTACCTGCTCACCGATGCGCTGATCGACGAGCTGGAGCTGTCGTGGAACATCAAGGCGCACACCCGCAACATCTACGAGGCCTTCCTGCTCGGCGACTCGGATTTTCGCGCCTACTACAGCGCGCGCAACCAGGCCTGGTTCGATACCCACGTCTGGGTCGGCTCGCGCTGGCTGCTGCGCCTGAACCGCACGATCTTCCTCGCCCTGCTGCGACTCATCGCCCATCGGCGCAACGCCCCGCAACGCCTGCGCCTGCTGGAACGGGCCATCCACGACGGTGAACGCTGTGCACTGGGCATGAGCGAGGCGTTCCCGCTGCGCTGAGCGCTGATCCAGGAGATTACCGGCAATGAATGCCACCGATTCGCGCGACAACAACTTCGACTTCCTGCGCTTCTTCGCCGCCTCGGCGGTGGTGTTCGGCCACAGCTTCTGGCTGTCCGGCCGTGGCACCAGCGAGCCGGTACGCCTGTTCACTGGCCGTTACGACAGCGCCGACATTGCCGTTCACCTGTTTTTCGTGATGAGCGGTTATCTGATCGCCGCGTCCTGGCTCAACAGCCGCAGCGTGATCGACTTCGTCGGCAAGCGGGCGCTGCGCATCTTCCCGGCGCTGGCCGTCTCGGTGCTACTCGGCGTGCTGGTGATCGGACCGCTGGCTACGCAGCTGCCGCTGGCCGACTACTGGAGCGGGCCGCAGACGCTGGGCTACCTGGGCAACATCGCGCTGCTGACGCAGTTCCAGCTACCCGGCGTGTTCGTCGACAACCCCTTCCCCAACACGGTCAACGGCTCGCTCTGGACCCTGCCCTACGAGGTGCTGATGTATGCCTCGGTGGTGCTACTGGGCGTGCTCGGGCTGTTCAACCGACGCATGGCGCTGCTCGGGCTGGCGCTGTTGATCGCCACGCAGTTCTACCTGATTCCGGCATTCGATCTGCAGAGCGACCTGCTGCGCAAGTTCACCCGGCTGGGGGTGTTCTTCTATTTCGGCGCGGTGCTGTACCTGTACCGCCATCGCATCCGCTGGAGCTGGAAGATCGCCGTGCCGCTGCTGGCGGCCAGCCTGCTCAGCGCCGGCCACGGCATCTGGCCGCTGGTACATTCGCTGACGCTGCCCTATCTGGTGATCTACCTGGCGCACCTGCGCATCCCACGGCTTGCCGGCTTCGGCAAGGCCGGGGATTTTTCCTACGGCCTGTACATCTTCAGCTTTCCGCTCCAGCAACTGCTGATGCACTGGAGCGCCGGCAGCCTGCCGTTGCTGCCGTTCATGGTGCTTGGCTTCAGCGCCAGCCTGCTGGCGGCCGTGCTCTCGTGGCATCTGGTCGAGGCACCGGCGCTGGCGCTCAAGCGCTACCTGCCGCGCGGCCCGCGTCGCGCGACGCGCAGCAGTCCCTCGCTGGCCGGCGCCACTACGGTACGGCGAACACCTTGACGTCGGCCGCCGCGGCGACCGCCTCTGTCTGGATCGGTTCCTGGCCGAGCTGGCGCACCTTGCGCAGCTGACGCACGCGTTCGAGGTTGTCCCAGGCGGTGGCGTAGTGCGACGGCGACTGCTCCATCGCGCTGCGGAAGAACTGCTCGGCCTCGTCCAGCCGGCCCTCCACCAGACAGACGTAACCCACGTCGTTGCTGGCCTGGGCGCGCGAACCGATCTGCTCGAACGCCGACAGCGCCGCCTCGTAGCGCTGCGTACGCGCCAGCAACAGGCCGTAGTTGCGCCACAGCGGCGCGTAGCTGCCGTTACGGTCGAGCGCGCGGCGGTAGACCTGCTCGGCCTCCACCCAGTGTCCGGCCATGTAGTACGAGTAGCCGAGGCTGTTCTGCACCAGCGCCGAACGCGGTTCGATCTGCAACGCCAGTCGGTAGTAGCGCTCGGCCAGCGGAAACTCGTTGGTCAGGTCGGCCAGCACGCCGAGCGCGTTGTACAGGCGCAGCGGCGACTGCCGATCCACCTTCAGCGCATCCACCGCAGGCATGACGTTCTGCGACGTGTTCGCCAGGCGTTGCTGATCCAGCAGCAGTGCGCGCGACAGCAGCTCGCGCGCCACATCCTGATCGCGCTTGGCCAGTTGCAGCATGCCCATCTCCGCCAGCGCGTCGAGATCGTTCGGCGCCTTGCTCAGCACCTCCTCGAAGGCCAGTTCGGCGAGCTGGATGTTGCCGCGCTCGCGGTGAATCCGCCCCACCCAGACCAGCGCCGAATAACGCTTGGGCTCCAGCTCCAGCACGCGCAGATACTGGAACAGCGCCTGATCCAGATCCCCCGCCTGATAGGCCATGTCGGCCAGCTGCAGCGCCTGCTCCAGCGAACCGGCTTGTTGCCGCGCGCGATACAGCACCGAATGGTTGCCGGCGTAGATGGAACGTCCCTCGCCCGGCTCCGGCCCCATCGACTGACACCCGGCGAGCACGGCCGACAGGGCCAGCAGCAGACTGATTCTTCTCATCTCACAATCTCCCGAACGCTTTGAGAACGCCGATCATGGCGGGGCCGATGGCGACCAGGAAAAAGCTCGGCCACAGGCAGAAAATCAGCGGGAACACCAGCTTGGTACCGATCTTGGCGGCCTGCTCCTCCGCCGCCTGGGTACGCCGGTCGCGAAACTCCTCGGCGTAGATGCGCAGCGTGTCGGCAACGCTGGTGCCGAAACGGATGCTCTGCGCCAGCAGGCTGACCAGCCCGCGCACATCCTCCAGGCCGGTGCGCTCGGCCAGATGCGCCAGTGCCGCCGCGCTGGAAATACCGGCGCGAATCTCGGCATTGACCGTCGCCAGCTCCTCGGCCAGCTCGGCCTGGCTCACCGCCATTTCCTCGGCGACCCGCTCGATGGCCTGCGGCAGGGCCAGCCCCGACTCCACGCAGACCACCATCAGGTCCAGCGCATCGGGAAACGCCCCGCGCAGCCGGGCCTGCCGGCGGTCGCGGCGCTTCTCGACGATCACTGCCGGCGCCAGCCAACCGAGGCCGACCGCCAGCCCCGCCACCAGCAGGCCGGTGGTCAGGCTGGGGGTGGTCACCATCGGCAGCACCAGCAAAGTCGCCACCAAGAGCGTGAGCGGCAGCAGCAGGCGGATCGCCCAGTACATCTGCACCGCCGCGGCAGAGCGGTAGCCGGCATGCTGCAGCAGCGCGGCGGTCGCCGAGCGCTGGCCGTCTTCTGCGCTGACGAAGCGCTGACCGACCTGCTCCAGCAGCACGTGCAGATTGCCGCGTGGCACCTGCGCGGCATGTTCGGCGCCGCGCAGGCCGCCGCGCTTGATCACCGCCAGACGCCGGCGCACCGGGTCCTGCAGGCCCATCACCAGGACCGACAGGGTGCCCACCGCCAGCATCGCGCTCAGCGCCACGGCCAGCAGGAAGATCAGCCGCACCTGCTGCTCATCGCCCACCACGCTCTGCACCAGCCCGTAGAGATAGTCCATCACCGCGCCCCCCGCTCAAACCTGGATACGGATGATCCGGCGTATCCAGAAGATGCCCAGCAGCATCGCGCCGAAGGCCGCCATGCTGAGTTTCTGCCCGATGGGTTCGTTGACCAGCAACGGCAGATACTCCGGCGTGGTCAGCATGATCACCGCCGCCAGCACGAACGGCACCGACACCAGCACCCAGGCCGACATCCGCCCTTCGGCCGACAGCGTGCGGACCTTGCGCTGGAAGCGGAAACGCTCGCGAATCAACCGGCTGAGGCGCTCCAGCACCTCGGTCAGGTTGCCGCCGGTTTCGCGGTGGATGAGGATGCTGGTCACCAGCATCATCACCGTCATGCTCGGCATCCGCTCCAGCAGGCCGAGCATGGCGCGGCGCACGTCGTTGCCGTAGTTGATGTCGGCGAAGGTCAGGCCGAACTCGTGGGCGACCGCGCCCTGGTGCTCGTCAGCTACCAGCCGCAGCGTTTCGTTGAACGGATGGCCGGCGCGCAGCGCGCGGCACATGGCATCCAGCGCATCGGCCAGGCCCTCCTCGAACTCGGCGAAGCGATTGGCACGGTCACGACCGATCTTCAGCAGCGGCAGCCAGAACGCCGCAAAACCCAGCAGCGCCGCCAGCCACCACAGCCGCAACAGCAACCAACCGAGCAGCGCCACCGCGACGCCCAGCACCAGCCCCAGCAGCACCACGCGATAGGCGCGGTAGTGGTGTCCGCTCTGCTCGATCGTCTGAGCCAGCCGCTCCATCAGCGGCAGCTGCTCCAGCGCGGCATCCAGCGGCGACAGGCGCTTGAGGTACTTCTGGCGCAGCAGCACCTGCATGTTCGGCAGATCGCTGGCCTGTTCGAGCAGCTGCAGACGCTCGCGGATGCGCTTGCGCACCCGCCCCGCCTCGCCGAATACCGGCACCGTCAGGCCCTGGCTGAGCAAGAACACCGCGACGAAGATCATGCCGAAGAACGCCAGGAAGAATTCAGCGGGAAGCTGGCTCATGGCTGCAAGGCCTCCATCCAATCCGGGCGGAACAGCTCCAGCGGCAGCTCGATGCCGCGCTTGGCCAGCACGTCGCGGAACGCCGGGACCATGCCGGTCGGCCGGTAATCGCCGAGCACCTCGCCGTGCTCGCCAATGCCGCGGCGCTCGAAGGTGAAGATCTCGGTCATGGTGATGATCTCGCCTTCCATGCCGTTGATCTCCTGCACGCTGACCAGCCGCCGCTTGCCGTCTTCCTGACGTTCGAGCTGAATGACCACGTCGATAGCCGAAGCGATCTGCTGGCGCAGGGCCTTGATCGGGAAGGTCGCGCCGCTCATCGACACCATGTTCTCGATGCGGCTCAGCGCGTCACGCGGGGTGTTGGCGTGGATGGTGGTGATCGAGCCGTCGTGGCCGGTGTTCATCGCCGCCAGCATGTCCAGCGCCTCGGCGCCACGCACCTCGCCGATGACGATGCGGTCCGGGCGCATGCGCAGGCTGTTGCGCACCAGCTCGCGCTGGTTCACCTCGCCACGCCCCTCGATATTCGGCGGCCGCGTTTCCAGGCGCACCACATGCGGCTGCTGCAGCTGCAGCTCGGCCGAGTCCTCGATGGTGACGATGCGCTCGTTGTGCGGGATGAAACTCGACAGCACGTTGAGCATGGTGGTCTTGCCGGTGCCGGTGCCGCCGGAGACCAGCACGTTCATCCGCCCGCGCACGATGGCCTTGAGCACCAGGGCGATGGCCGGCGTCAGCGTGCCCATCTGCACCAGACTCTCGGCATTCAGCAGGTCCACGGCGAAGCGGCGGATCGACACGCTCGGCCCGTCGATGGCCAGCGGCGGGATGATCGCGTTGACCCGTGAGCCGTCCTTCAGCCGCGCATCCACCAGCGGCGAGGATTCGTCGATGCGCCGGCCGAGACTGGACACGATGCGATCGATGATGTTGAGCAGGTGCTGGTCGTCGCGAAAGCGCACATCGGTGCGCTGCAGCTTGCCGTGGCGTTCGACGTAGACCGAGGCATGGCCGTTGACCAGGATGTCCGACACCGTGGCGTCGGCCAGCAGCGGTTCCAGCGGGCCGAGGCCGAGCACCTCGTCGGTGATCTGCTTGATGACCTGCTGGCGCCCGGCGGCGCTCACCGGCGCGGCATGCTCGTCGAGCAGGCGCTGGCAGATTTCACGGATTTGCCACGTCGCATCCGCCGGCTCCAGGGAGTCGAGCAGCGACAGGTCCATCACCTTGAGCAGCTGCTGATAGATTTTCTCGCGCCACTCGGCATCGATCGGATTGAGCTGGCTGCGGGTCTCGTACAACGGCTCGACCGTCGCACTCTCCCAGGCCATGAGGTTTTCCGCCGCTGCGGCCGCGGCTTGCGGCGTCGGTGCGCTGGGCGGGGTTCGCTTGCCTGCCTGCAGGCGGTTGCGCAGTTCGCTGAGCATGATCAACCCCCGAAGAATCGGCCAAAGGTGCGTTTGAGCAGCCCCGGCGCCACGGCCTCGCCACCGAGCAGTTCCCGGCTCATCTGCGCGATGCTCTGGGTCAGCGCCGCGCGCGGTGCGTGCAGCTCCAGCGGCACGCCGGTGTTCTGGCTTTCACTGGTTACCGCGTAGTCGTTCGGCAGCCTCTGCGGTTCGCCGCAGCGCAGCGCCTCGGCGATGTCCTTGAGGCTGACCGGTGCCGTCTTGTCGTAGCGATTGACCACCACCTGCAGGCGCTCGCCGGCAACGCCGAGGTCTTCGCGCAGGATGCGCACCAGCCGGGCGGCATCCTTGAGGTGGCTGAGCGACTGCTGCATCACCACATAAACGTGATCGGCCTGCTCCAGGGCGATGCCGGTGAGGTGGTCGATCTGCCGCGGCAGGTCCACCACCACCCAGTCATAGCTGCCGCGCGCCAGGCTGAGCAGGCTTTCCAGCTGCTCCAGCTGCACGTCCTGAGTCAGGCACAGCTCGCCGGCGCGTCCGCCGAGCACATCCAGCGTCGGGCTGAAGTGGCTGCAGAAGCCATGCAGCGCGATACCGTCCAGCTCATTGACGCGCTGCAGCACCTCGATGTGGCTATGGGTCGGATGCACGTCCAGGCAATGCGCGACGCTGCCGAACTGCAGGTCCAGGTCAAGCAGCAAGGTACGCCGGCCGCGGGCGCTGAGCGCGTGGGCCAGGTTGCAGGCCAGCATGGTGGCGCCGGAGCCGCCCTTGGCGTTCATGATGGCGATCACCTTGCCGCCGCATGCCTGGCCGTCACGCAGCTCCAGCGAAATACGGCCGATGGCAGCAAGCAGCTCGTGCGCCAGCACCGGCTCCGGGAAGAAATCCCGTGCGCCCGCCTGCATCGCCAGGCGCATGCAGTCGCGATCGTCCTGCGGGCCGCACACCAGCAGCGGCGGCCGCAACTGCGCCGGATGCTGCTGCAGCGCGCCCAGTTCCTCGCGCCACAGGTGGCTGGCATGCAGCAGCAGCACATCGGGCATTTGCTCCAGCCCGTACAGCGGATCGGTGTGGCCGTTGCTCACCAGCCGCGTACTGACCTCCAAGCCGGGAAGCTCCTGGATCAGCGCCTTGAGGCGGGTCAGCGCGGCAGCGTCGCGGCTGCTGATCAATATGCGCAAGGTTTGCCGACCGGTCACGGCGACGCTGGGCATTTCGAGTGTATTCAGCATGGCGTGATCTCCGGGATGACATCGGGCTCGGCGTGGCGGCCGAGGCTTTCGCGAGGCAGGGTGGAAAAGAACGGCGGCAGCGTGAACACGCCGCCCAGACCGGGAATCAGCAGGTTGAAGGTGAAGTTCTCCACGCGCAGCTGCACGTAGCGGATGTTGCTGAAGCCCGTGCTGCCGGCGGCTGCCGGGGCAATCTCGGCGCCGTTGGCGTCCAGGTACACCAGCCGCAGGTCGCTGGTGTCGAGGTTGGCGATCAGGCCGCTCGCGCCGGTTTCGTCGGCCGCGTTGAAGATCGCCCGGCGCAGGATGCGCGGATCGTCGATGTTGCACACCGCCGCCAGCCGCGCGCCACGGCGTACCGTTTCGTTGAGCGCGTTGACGGTGAAGAACAGCCGGCCCATCTCCAGCACGCCGAACAGCAGCACGAACAGCAGCAGCCCGACGATGGCGAACTCCACCACGTAAACCCCGCGCATGCGTCTGGCGTTCATCACAGCGCCCTCATCACGCTGGTGGCCACCAGCGGAAAGCTCAGCACGCTCGCGCCATAGCCGACGTCCGGCAGACCGCTGCCGATGATCGGCCGAAACGCATAACTGATGCTGACCTGCACGTGATCGGCCCCCTGCACACCGACCGTCACCTGGGCGGTGGTCAGCCCGCTGACCAGCGGCTGGCTGCCGGCGCTCGCCACCGGTACGCCATAGACGGCCAGCGCACGGGCCTGGGCGCGCAGCTCGTCGGTCAGCTCCAGCCGTCCGAGCGTGCGGTTCCAGGCCTGGCCAGCGACGAAGCGGCTGGCGTCGCGGCTGGCCTGCAGCAAGCTGTTGTACTGGTACAGCAGGCGGCCCATCTCGCCGATGGCCAGCAGCAGGAGCAGCAACAGCGGCAGCGCGATGGCGAATTCCACCATCGCCAGCCCGCGCTGGCGCGTCCGGGTGTTCGTCAGCCTGTGCATGCTCGCCTCCTCACGAATCGCTGCTCGGCGTGCGGTTGTTGTCGATGTAGGTTTTGTATAGCTGGATGATCTGCGGGCCGCTGTCTTCCGTTGGCGCGGGACCGGCGACACCATCGCCCTGGCATTCACGCACGAACTGGCCAAGCACCTGCTTATCGGTCCCACCCTGCTCCACTCGCTGCAGCAGGTAGAAGCAACCGAATCCCAGCACGGGTACCGAAGTGGCGCCGCTACCGGCAACACCAGCGCAATCGCCGATTACCACATTGAGCATTCGCCGTTCGGCTACCCCGCTACATGAATCAGGATTGCTGGCGCATTCCTGGGTGGTCTGCTGCCAATCATTGGCATCAACCAGAGAGGTGCCGCCCGCCGACAGGTTGCCAGAGTTGCTGATGACCTCTTGTCCCTGAAATTTGGGCGTGGAACCGTCCATGACCACCAGCGGCTCGCTGTAATCCGTGAACCAGTCCGCCGGGCAGCTTGTGGCGTTGACTGGGCCGTTGTAGATACCCAAGCGAGTGTTCAAACCCTGCGCCACCGGCCCCCAGGTCATGCCGGGCTCGGTATCCACCGAATCGCCGACGATGGTGCATTGCTCGACGCCTGCGCAGAACGCCTCGCGGATAGCGGCCCCACCAGAACCGCCGGCTAAGCGCAGCAACTGGCAGTTACCCGCGCTCGGGCTGCCAGGCTTGTCGCAGGTAAGCGCGACCAGATCGCCAAATTCGTACCCCCAGAACTTGTTGTTTTCGGGGTTGTGCTTAGTCGGATCGCCACATACGAGGATAGGCTCGATCTTGCACGGCGCGATGGTCGGGCTGGGGCCGGCGGTGGCGACCGCGGCCACGCGCTTGTCCGCGTCGCTGCCGAACATCGACAGCATTCCCCAGAAAAAACGGGCCAGCGGAAACTCGGCAACGGTCACGCGCACATAGCGGGCATCGGTCGGCCCCGGGAAGGCGAACGGCCCATAGACGCTGGCTGCCAGCTCGACGCGCACGAAGCCGCCCAGGTCGCTGCCCACCGCCTCGACCAGCTCGCGGTTGCCGGCCGCCTCGGCGTTGCGCCGGAAGGTGTCGAGCGCGGCGTCGCGGCTCAGTGTGCCGGCGTTGCCCGAACCCATGACCTGCTGCAGCGTCTTGGCGCCGCTCAGCGCGGCGGCGTCCACGGCGTTCTGCAGGCGCGTCTTGTTGACCAGCATGTGGCTGCCATCCAGCGCCAGCGCCGCCATCAGCAGGATCGCGGCCAGCGCCAGGACGACCAGCGCCATGACCGAGCCGCGCTGGTGCCGGGGTAGCGAGTGCATTGCGCGTGAGGCGTGCATGGCGCCGACCTCAGTTTTCCACGTTGATCTGGATCGGCTGCGCGACCTGCCGGGCATCGCCGGTGACGTCACGGTAGCCGTCGAGCACCTGCTCGGTCAGCGGGCCGTCGAAGCCGGTTGCCGGCAGCGTCGTACCCGGGTTGGCGGCGGTCTGCTGGTCGGCGATCTGCTGGTAGAGCGTGGCGTTGACCGAGCTGCCGAGCGGGCCGACGCGGCCTTCCTGATAGGGAATGCAACCGGCCAGCAGGGCGAACAGGCACAGCGGAACGATGGTTTTCATGGTGGCGGCTCCGTTACTTGAGGTCGTGGCCGAAGCGGCCTTCGCTGATGCCCAGGCTCACCGGCACCGCGCGGCCCGGCGTGCTGCCCTTGGTCTTGCCGAGCAGGTAGAACTCGGCGTCGCTGGGCTCGACGAAATGCTCGGTCGGCAGGCACACCGTGCGCGCATCCACCGGCTTGGCCAGGTGCGGCGTGACCAGGATCACCAGCTCGGTCTCGCCGTGGATGAACTGCTGGCTGCGGAACAGCTGGCCCAGCACCGGCACATCGCCCAGGCCGGGGAAGCGGCTGACGAAGTCGCGGGTGTTCTCGCTGATCAGGCCGGCGATGGCGATGGTCTGGCCGTTGCCCAGCTCGACGGTGGACTGCGCGCTGCGCTTGGTCAGCGACGGGATGACCTGGTTGACGCCGTTGCCGAGGATGCTTTCCAGGCCGGTGTCGAGCACCAGCGAGTTGGCGTTGGAGAGTTCGCTGACCGATACGTTGAGGTTGAGATTGATCCGCCCGGAATCGAGTACCACCGGGAGGAACTTCACGCCGACGCCGAATTCCTTGAACTCGATGGTGATGCCATCGTCTTCGGTGATCGGCACCGGGAATTCGCCGCCGGAGATGAACTCCGCCTGCTGCCCGGTCAGGGTGGTCAGCGTCGGTTCGGCGAGCACCTTGGCCGAGCCATTGTCCTTGGCCGCTTCGAGCACCACGTTGAAGAGGAAGTTGTCGGAGAGGAACTGGCCGAAGATGCCGGTGCCGTCGCCGAACAGCGTGGTCGGGTTGACCAGGCCGTCCTCGTCGAAGCCCAGCCCGTCGCCATTGTTGAACCCCCCGCCCGACCAGCGCCCGGACGAGCCGAAGTCCAGTGCGTTGAAGCGCACGTTGAGGTTCTTGAACAGGTTGCGCTGCATCTCGGCGACCTTCACCTCCAGCATCACCTGCTGGCTGCCGCCGACGCTCATCAGGTTGATCAGCGGCATCGGCTGCTCAGCGGCGGCGCCGGCTGGCGCGCCCTGCTTATCGTCCTTGGTGGCCTGCTGGGCGTAGCTCTCGGCCAGCTTCAGCGCGCTGTCCATCGCCGCCGCATTGCTCACCTGGCCGCGCAGCACCAGCGCGCCCTGGGCGCTGAACACTTCGATGGGCTCGTTGGGCAGCACCTGATGCAGCTTGCCTTTGAGCCCGCTCAGGTCGTGCACCACTTCCAGATCGAGGCTGTCGATCAGGCGGTTGTTGCCATCCCACAGCAGCACGTTGGTGCTGCCCAGCGAGCGCCCGAGCAGGTACAGCTGCGTTGGGCTGGTGATGAGAATGTCGGCGATCGCCGGGTTGCCCACCGAGATACGCTTGACCGCCGTGCGCGTGGTCAGCACCCGCGATTTGTAGATCGGCACCTGCACGTCGCTGATATTGGCCGCCGGCGTGGCGCGTACTGCCGGCACGGTTTCGGCGCCCGCCAGCCCGGACAGCATCGCCAGGCTCCCCAGCATCAGGGCCAGAGCCCCCACTCTGCGCATGTTCTTCATAGCCCTCTCCTTGCATGTCAGGCCGTCGCGGCCGCGCGTCGCTGGCGGTGGTGGCCTACAGGCCCACCTTCGTCATGTTCACTTCGGTGCCGCGAATGATCGTCACGCCGCTATCCGCCGGCGCGCGCCGGCGCACCACCGGTTTCGGCGCCACGGCCACGGGAGCCGCGGCCGGCGCGGCGGCGACGGGTTTCTTCTGGTTATCCAGCGGGTTGCGCAGCGCCAGTTGCAGGCGCCCTTCGGTCATGGCCTTGACCAGCTCTTCGGCTTCCTCGGAAGTCATTTCCAGCGTGACCGCGCGTACCACCACCGGCTGAGTCTTGTCGGTGCTGGCGGTCTGGTCGACGGCCAGCACGCGCAGGTCTTCGAGGATGGTCTTGGCCTCGGCTTCGTCGCCGCTACCCTTGCGCTTGGTGGCCAGCACATCGACCCGGTTGCCCGGCAGGAGGAAGCCGCCCACCCCCACCACATCGTCGACGCGCACCGATACCGCGCGCTTGTCGGTGGCGATCAGCGAGGCCAGCGTGCTGCCGCCCAGGTGCTCGGCCAGCCGCGCGCCGCGCAGCACGTCGCCGCGCAGCATGCCGAAGGTGGCGATCTTGCCGATCACCTCTTCGGTGGTCGCGAAGGAGTCGTCTGGCACGGTGCCCTTGGGCATGCGCACCAGAGTCACTTGCTGCGCCTCGACCATCTGCCCGAAGGGAATCTCGGTGGTGGCCACTACCACGTTCTGGGTATTGTCGGCGGTGCCGGCGTCGAGCCGGGCGCTCAGCCAGTTGTTGGCCATCCAGACCGCGCCCAGACCGAGCAGCAGCGACAGCGCGATCAGCGTGAGGGTACGTGAGCCCATGTCTGCATCTCCTTATTCGAGGTAATCGAGCTGAACGAAGTAGTTTTGCCAGGCCCAGTGCAGGTCGTCCGGGGTCAGCGGGCCACTCGCGCCGACGTAGCGCTGGCGATCGAGCGCCATGCCCAGCAGATCGCGCGGGTGACAGGGCACCAGCGGCATGCCTTCGGCCTCGTAGAGTTCGCGCAGGACGTAGCGCAGCAGCTGCGGATCGAAGTCGATCCCCAGGCGCTCGCTCTCCTGGCGCCAGATGCCCTGGTATTCCGAGGGCTTGAGGTAGCTGAAGCGCAGCTTGTAGCCGATGCGCCGCAGGAAGGCCTCGTCGGCCAGTTCCAGCGGATTGAGGTTGGTGGAGAACACCAGGATCAGGTCGAACGGCAACACGCACTGGCGGCCGCCGCCGAGGTTGAGGAAGTCGCGTTTTTCCTCCATCGGCACGATCCAGCGGTTGAACAGCTCGGCCGGCGGCATGCGCTGGCGCCCGAGGTCGTCGATGATGAACAGGCCGTTGCTCGCCTTGAGCTGCAGCGGCGCCAGGAAGCGCCGGCTCAGCGGGTCGTAGCGCACGTCCAGCTGTTCCATGCTCAGTTCGCCACCGCAGGCCACCAGCGGGCGCATGCAGCACAGCAGGCGCCGGTCGATGCCTTCGTTGAGCAGCAGGTTGTTCTGTCCGGGTTCATCCAGACGCTGGTGAATCTGCGGGTCGTAGATTTCCACCACCGCATCGTTGACGGCGATGGCGTGCGGCACCCAGATCGCTTCGCTGAACAGCCGTATCAGGCGGCCGCTGATGTAGGTCTTACCGGTACCGGCCGGGCCGTAGATCATGATCGCGCGGCCGGAATTCACCGCCACGCCGAGCTGGTCGAGCAATTCGCCGGCGAGCACGACGCCGCTATAGGCCGCGCGCATCTTCTCGGCGTCGATTCGTGCGTGGTGGACGGTCTGCAGCTTGACCAGCGAGCGATAGGTACTCACCGGAAACGGCGCGGCACCGATGTAGCCGCCGCGATCCAGCGCATCGCGCGCGGCGTTACGGCCGCGTTCGGTCAGGCTGTAGCGCAGCGCCTGACCGTTGTGCTGGCCGAGCACCTCGATGCGGCCATCTTTGCGCAGCAGGCCCAGCACTTCCTCCAGCACGGTGCCGGGCAATGCCAGCCGGTCGACCAGCCGCGCCATGTCCAGCGCGCCGCCTTCGTGCAGGTGCTTGCACAGCAGATCGACGAGCAGCTGGTCGCTCAGCCCGGTCTCGGCGATGGTGCGCGGCTGCGGCGCCAGGCGCTGCACCGTTTCACGCTCGCTCGGGTAGGCATCGCTATCGCTGACGGCGTACATGGCGGCCTCCCGCGCTAGTTGAAGTGGAACCACAGGCTGCTGGCGAGCGTGCCCAGCAGAATTGCGATGGCGTACGGAAACGGCTGGCCGGCGACCTCGCCCGGCACTGCGGCGAGGTAGGTCTGGGTGCGCAGCATCAGTCCGTAGCGCCCCAGCGTCTGGCGCAACTGCCCGCGCCAGACCACCAGAGCCAGCCCGCACAGGCCGCCGGCCATCAGGCTGGCGGCAGTCGCCCCCAGCGCCTGTGCGGGCGTCAGGAACACCCCGACCATCCCCATCAGCTTCACATCGCCAGCCGCCATACCGCCCACGGCGTACAGCAGCAGAAACAGCCCGAAGCCGATCAATCCCCCCAGCAGCCCCTGCCCCAGCCCGGCCAGCCCCCCGCTGAACAGCTGCCCGGCCAGCCCCAACGCCAATCCGCTCAGGATCAACAGGTTGGGGATGCGGTGGTGGCGCAGGTCGCTGATGACTGCGTAGAGCAGCAGAGCAAGTAGCGGAAGAGCGCCAAGCAAAGACTGGTCAATCATCGCGATAGCTCACTAACCACTTGTCAGAGTTCCGCCAATCGCAGTGGTAAGTCCATTGATTCGAGTTCGGACAGCCGCCCCCAAATCCGTAAACGCAAGCACCACCGCCGCCGTAATCAACCCACCCGCCACCGCATACTCCACGATGGTCAGCCCGTCTTCGTCCTTCGCGAACTTCAGCACTGCGCGCTTGATCGTTTGAATGGTCATTTCGCTCACCTCACTGAGGAATGTCGGTTCAACAGCTGGCGACGCTTCGTGCGCCGCTCGAGGTGGAAGATAGTCAGAGTGCCACTACGCGGTTAGGACTCCGTTGCGGGTCACTAGGACTCAATTTCCAGACGCCGCAAACGCTCTGGTTGGCGCCCTCGGGCGATGTTGGCGGGGCGGATGGGAAGCGTTCGCACACTCATAACGGCAAATAGCCATCTAGCGCAGCGCTTAGCAGAATCGATTCCTAGCGACTGATGGCGCATCGCCAATACTCTCTGCGAATAAGTACAACCAAGAGCTGAGTCTGTGCAGAAGTCAAACTCGCCCACCCTTCCTTTGTTGCTCTGGCTCGACCTGTCACACGACCGCAGTACCGCGACGCTGATGCAACAGTTCACCCCGTTCGCCGAATGCCGTCTGCTCCAGAGCCACAGCCTTGTCGCGAGCCCGCACAACCGCCGGATCGACATGATCTGCATGCACTACGATCGCCCCGACGTGCTCGGCCTGAACCAGCTGCAGCAGGTCAAGCGCGCCGCGCCGTCGATTCCGATCACCATGTTCACCGTGCAGCACTCCGAGGAGCTGGCGGTGTGGGCGATGCGCTCGCGGGTCTGGGAGTACCTCACCCTGCCGCTGTCAGCAGCCGAGCTGCAGCGTTATCGCCAGGCACTGCAACAGCTCTGCGAGCTGCGCCAGCAGCCCGAGGGCGGCAACCGCAAGACGCCCAGCGAGCACTTTCCCGACCTGCCGGCCAGCATCCGTCTGACTGCCGATCACCAGAAACACCAGTCGCTCGCCCGCGCGCTGCACTACATCGACCAGCACCTGTGCGAAAACATCGACCAGCGAGACCTGGCGCAGCTGTGCGGGATGACGCCCTCGCGCTTCAGCCGCCTGTTCAAGGACGTGCACGGCGTCTGCTACCAGGAGTACGTGCTGGGCAAGCGCCTGGAACTGGCCAAGGACCGGCTCGACAACAGCCGGATGTCCATCACCACCATCGGTTACGAGGCCGGCTTTCGCGATCCGTCCTACTTCGCCCGGGCGTTCAAACAGCTCGTCGGCTGCACCCCGAGTGAATATCGCGCCAACGCCGGCGTGGCCGCCCGCGAGGCGGTTCGCGACCTGTCCGACGCGCAGCACCTGGGCCTGGAGGCCGAGTCGCTGCCCCTGACCGAGCCGACCTTCCTGTCGAAATAGCGCTCCGTTCGCCCGCGTGTGAGACGCGGCGAATAGCGGCATACTTGCTCTCTCCCGCAATCGCTCCGGCTCACCCATGCGCATCCACGTCACCTTCATCGATCGCGTCGGCATCACCCAGGAAGTTCTTGCGCTGCTCGGCGGGCGCAACCTCAACCTCGATGCCGTGGAGATGATTCCGCCGCATGTCTATATCGACGCGCCGGCGCTCAGCGCCGAGGTACTCGAAGAACTGCGCGAGGCGCTGTTCAACGTGCGGGGCGTACGGGCGGTCGAGGTGGTCGACCTCCTGCCGGGCCAGCAACGCAACCTGCAGCTCTACGCACTGCTCGCCGCCATGCCCGATCCGGTGCTGGCTGTAAATGCCAGCGGCCAGGTGTTGCTGGCCAACCCGGCGCTGATCGAGCTGACCGGCCACGATCCGCAGGGCCAGCCGTTGAGCGCGCTGTTCGGCGATGCGCAGTTGCACAGCAATCTGCTGGCGCACGGCTTTCGTCTGCCGATGCACGAGGTCACGCTCGAAGGCCAGTCGCTGCTGCTCGACGCCATGCCGATCAGCGATCCCGACCTACCGGGCGCGCACCAGCTGGCCGGCGCGCTGCTGACGCTCTACACACCGAACCGTATCGGCGGCCGCCTGGCGGCGCTGCACCATGACCACGCCGAAGGCCTGGATGCGCTGCTCGGCGATTCGCCGCCGCTGCGCACCCTCAAGGCCCGCGTGCTGCGTGTCGCCAGCTTGGATGCGCCGCTGCTGATCCAGGGTGAAACCGGCACCGGCAAGGAGCTGGTGGCGCGTGCCTGCCACACGCTGAGCGCACGGCGCAACGCGCCCTTCCTCGCGCTGAACTGCGCGGCGCTGCCGGAAAACCTCGCCGAAAGCGAGCTGTTCGGCTATGCGCCCGGCGCCTTCACCGGCGCCCAGCGCGGCGGCAAGCCGGGCCTGCTGGAACTGGCGCACCAGGGCACGGTTTTTCTCGACGAGATTGGCGAGATGTCGCCTTATCTGCAGGCCAAGCTGCTGCGCTTTCTCAGCGACGGCAGCTTCCGTCGCGTCGGCGGCGAGCGCGAGATCCGCGTGGACGTGCGCATTCTCAGCGCCACGCACCGCGACCTGCAGCGCATGGTCGATGAAGGTCATTTTCGCGAAGACCTGTTCTACCGCCTCAACGTGCTTACCCTCGCCGTGCCGCCGCTGCGCGAGCGTGGCGAGGACATCCTGCAGCTGGCCCGGCATTTCCTCGAACAGGCCTGCGCGCAGATTCGCCGCACACCCTGCCGCCTGGTGCCGGCCACCTATCCTGCGCTGCTGGCCAACCAGTGGCCGGGCAACGTGCGGCAATTGCAGAACGTGATCTTCCGCGCCGCGGCGATCTGCGAAGGCAGCGCAGTGGAAATCAGCGATCTGGACATCGCCTGCACCACCACCGCCGTGCCTACCGAGGAAGTCGGCAGCCTCAGCGAAGCGGTCAGCCAGTTCGAGCGCGAACTGCTGGAAACGCTCTACGCCAGCTACCCCTCCAGCCGCCTGCTGGCGACGCGCCTGCGCACCTCGCATACGGCCATCGCCATGCGCCTGCGCAAGTACGGCATTCCATCCCGGTAAGCGCTCGCCAATCGCCCGCTCAGCGCCATGCGGCGTTGATTCGGCAGCTGTTTCGATTTCGCTACAAACGGAATGAAATCGTTACAAAGCATCAAAGCGACCGACTGCGTGCGCTGGCGTCCCTTACACCACCTCAGCCGTAACGAAATCGCTCCAGCGCAATCACACTGGTTCACTCACGAATTAGCCAACATGCTGATTTATAAGGATATTTCAAATCAGGCATTGTCCTTGCTCTGATCGGGATAATCGCTCGCTGCAACGCACGAGCCTTTCCACCCGCTGCGGATTGTCGCGGGCCCTAACAAGAGTCAGGAGTTCACCCATGAGCGAATTGCGTTTTACGGCCGATCACGAATGGCTGCGTCTGGATAGCGACGGCCTGGTCACCGTGGGTATCACACCGTTCGCCCAGGAGGCGCTGGGGGATGTGGTCTTCGTGCAGTTGCCAGAGCTGCAGGAATACGCCGCCGGGGACGAGGTCGCGGTACTGGAGTCGGTGAAGGCCGCCAGCAATATCGCCATGCCGCTGCAAGGCGAGATCGTCGAGGTCAACCCCGCGCTGGAAGCCAGCCCGGAGCTGGTCAACAGCTCGCCGCTGCAGGATGGCTGGTTCTTCCGCTTCCGCCCGCAAGACGCCAGCGCCGTGGCCGATCTGCTCGACCAGGCCGCCTACGACCGTCTGCTCAACGCCAGCGACGATGTCTGAGGAGGCCCGATGAACAAGCCTTTCCCCCTCGACACCGCCAACGAATTCGTTGGCCGTCACATCGGCCCGCGTGCGGCCGATACCGCTGCCATGCTGCAGCAGCTGGGCTATGACTCGCTGGAGGCGCTCGGTGCCAGCGTGATCCCCGACAGCATCAAGGACACCAGCGTGCTCGAGCTGAGCGCCGGCCTCGGCGAAGCTCAGGCCCTGGCCCGGCTCAAGGCCATCGCCGCGCAGAACCAGCAGTTCGCCAGCCATATCGGCCAAGGTTACTACGGCACCCACACGCCGGCGCCGATCCTGCGCAACCTGCTGGAAAACCCGGCCTGGTACACCGCCTACACGCCCTATCAGCCGGAAATCTCCCAGGGACGCCTGGAGGCGCTGCTGAATTTCCAGACGCTGATCAGCGACCTCACCGGCATGGAGATCGCCAACGCGTCGCTGCTCGACGAGGCCACCGCCGCCGCCGAGGCCATGACCTTCTGCCAGCGCCTGTCGAAGAACAAGGCCGCCAAGGCCTTCTTCGCCTCGCAGCACTGCCACCCGCAGACCCTCGACGTGCTGCGCACCCGCGCCGAGCCGCTGGGCATCGAAGTGGTGGTCGGCGACGAGCGCGAGCTGGACGATGTCAGCGTCTATTTCGGCGCCCTGCTGCAGTATCCGGCGAGCAATGGCGACATCTTCGACTACCGTGCGCTGGTCGCGCGCTTCCATGAAACCAAGGCGCTGGTGGCGGTCGCCGCCGACCTGCTGGCGCTGTGCCTGCTCACCCCGCCCGGCGAATTCGGCGCCGACGTCGCGCTCGGCAGTGCGCAACGCTTCGGTGTGCCGCTGGGCTTCGGCGGTCCGCATGCCGCCTACTTCGCCACCCGCGACACCTTCAAGCGCGACATGCCGGGCCGGCTGGTCGGCCTCTCGGTAGATCGCCACGGCAAGCCGGCGCTGCGCCTGGCCATGCAGACCCGCGAACAGCACATCCGCCGCGAGAAGGCCACCAGCAACATCTGCACCGCGCAGGTACTGCTGGCCAACATCGCCAGCATGTACGCCGTCTACCACGGCCCGCGCGGCCTCACGCAGATCGCCCGGCGGGTGCACCAGCTGACCGTGATCCTCGCCGAGGGCCTGCGCGCGCTGGACGTTACCGTCGAGCAGCAGAGCTTCTTCGACACCCTCACCCTCGCCACCGGCGAGCGCACTGCGCAGCTACATCGTCAGGCGCGCGACATGCGCATCAACCTGCGCGAAGTGGGTGCCGGGCGCATCGGCCTGTCGCTGGACGAAACCACCGATCGCGTTGCGGTCGAGCGTCTGTGGGAAGTCTTCGCCGAGCCGGGCCAGAGCCTGCCGAGCTTCGATGCGCTGGCCAGCAGCGCGACCACACTGCCGCAAGACCTGCTGCGTCAGTCGGCGATCCTGCAGCACCCGGTATTCAACCGCTACCACTCCGAAACCGAGCTGATGCGCTACCTGCGCAAGCTCTCGGACAAGGACCTGGCGCTGGATCGCGCGATGATCCCGCTGGGCTCGTGCACCATGAAGCTCAACGCCGCCAGCGAGATGATCCCGATCACCTGGCCGGAATTCGGCAACCTGCACCCGTTCGCGCCAGCCGAGCAGAGCCAGGGCTACCGCCAGCTGACCGACGACCTGGAGCGCATGCTCTGCGCCGCCACCGGCTACGACGCCGTCTCGCTGCAGCCCAACGCCGGCTCGCAGGGCGAATATGCCGGTCTGCTGGCGATCCGCGCCTATCACCAGAGCCGCGGCGACGACCAGCGCGACGTCTGCCTGATCCCCTCCTCGGCCCACGGCACCAACCCGGCGACCGCCAACATGGCCGGCATGCGCGTGGTGGTGGTGGCCTGTGACAGCCGCGGCAACGTCGACATCGCCGACCTGCGCGCCAAGGCCGAGCAGCACGCGGCTCAGCTCGCCGCGCTGATGATCACGTACCCCTCGACCCACGGTGTGTTCGAGGAAGGCATCCGCGAGATCTGCGCCATCGTTCACCAGCACGGCGGCCAGGTGTACATCGACGGCGCCAACATGAACGCGATGGTCGGCCTGTGTGCCCCGGGCCAGTTCGGCGGCGACGTGTCGCACCTGAACCTGCACAAGACCTTCTGCATTCCGCACGGCGGCGGCGGCCCGGGCGTCGGCCCGATCGGTGTGAAGGCGCACCTGGCGCCGTTCCTGCCGGGGCATGATCGGATGGAGCGCAAGGACGGTGCCGTTTGCGCCGCGCCGTTCGGCAGCGCCAGCATCCTGCCGATCACCTGGATGTACATCAGCATGATGGGCGGTGAAGGCCTGCGGCAGGCCTCGCTGATGGCGATCCTCAACGCCAACTACATCGCCCGGCGCCTGAAGGAGCACTACCCGGTGCTCTACACCGGCGGCAACGGCCTGGTGGCGCACGAGTGCATCCTCGACCTGCGCCCGCTGAAGGACAGCAGCGGTATCTCGGTGGACGACGTGGCCAAGCGCCTGATCGACTTCGGCTTCCACGCGCCGACCATGTCCTTCCCGGTGGCCGGCACGCTGATGACCGAGCCGACCGAGAGCGAGTCGAAGGAGGAGCTGGATCGCTTCATCGACGCCATGATCGCCATCCGCGAGGAAATCCGCGCGGTGGAAAACGGCGAGCTGGACAGCACCGACAATCCGCTGGCCAACGCGCCGCATACCGCGGCGGAACTGGCCGGCCAGTGGTCGCACCCCTACAGCCGCGAGCAGGCGGTGTACCCCGGCAAGACCGCGGTGGACAGCAAGTATTGGCCGCCCGTGGCCCGTGTCGACAACGTCTACGGCGACCGCAACCTGGTCTGCTCGTGCCCACCGATGGAGGCCTATCAGGACTGACGCGCCCCCGGCCTCGACCGGAAGCCGGCCTGCGGGCGGGGCGATCCCCCGCCGCACGCCGGCCAGTGTCCTCACTACCAATCCGTACCCATAACAACACGGGAGCCACAAGCACCCACTGCCTCCGGGCCACGCCAATAACCGGCTACCAAATAAAAACAAGATTGGAGTAGTTATGGAAACCCTCAATACGTTGGTAAACAACATCAATGCCCTTGTCTGGGGCGTACCCATGCTGGTGCTTATCCTCGGCACCGGTCTGTTCCTGATGATCTATCTGAAATTCATGCCCTGGCTGAACATCCCGGCCGGCTTCGCCCTGCTCTGGAAAGGGCGCCACAAGGACGATGACGAATCCGGCGAGATCAGCCCGTTCCAGGCGCTGATGACCTGTCTGGCCGCTACCGTCGGCACTGGCAACATCGCGGGCGTGGCCACGGCGATCTTCCTCGGCGGCCCCGGCGCGGTGTTCTGGATGTGGTGTACGGCGCTGGTGGGCATGGCCACCAAATACTGCGAAGTGGTTCTGGCCGTGCATTACCGCGAGAAGGACGAGCGCGGCGAGCATGTCGGCGGGCCGATGTACGCCATCAAAAACGGCCTGGGCAGCCGGTGGGCCTGGATGGGCGGCGCCTTCGCGCTGTTCGGCGGCCTGGCAGGGTTCGGCATCGGCAACATGGTGCAGGTCAACAGCATGGCCGACGCGCTGCAGGGCTCGTTCGGCATTCCGGACTGGGCCACCGGCGTGGCGACCATGGTCGTCACCGGAATGGTGATCCTCGGCGGCGTCCGGCGCATCGGCAAGGTCGCCGAGATGCTGGTGCCGTTCATGTGCGTCGGCTACGTCGTCGCTTCGCTGACCGTGCTGGCACTCAACTATCAGGCCATCCCGGGCGCCTTCGCCCTGATCTTCGACCACGCCTTCAACCCGGCAGCGGCTACCGGCGGCTTCGCCGGCGCAGCGGTGATGGCGGCGATCCGCTTCGGTGTGGCGCGCGGCATTTTCTCCAACGAAGCGGGCCTGGGCACTGCCGGTATCGCGCAGGCTGCCGGCACCACCCGTTGCTCGGTGCGCTCGGGGCTGATCGGCATGCTGGGCACCTTCATCGACACCATCATCGTCTGCTCGATGACCGCACTGGTGATCCTCACCACCGGCGTCTGGACCAGCGGCGCCAGCGGTGCGGCACTGTCCAGCGCGGCCTTCGAGACCGCCTTGCCGGGCGTCGGCCAGTACGTACTGGCGCTGTCGCTGGTGGTGTTCAGCTACACCACCATCCTCGGCTGGAGCTACTACGGCGAACGCTGCTGGGAGTACCTGGTCGGCACCAAATCGATCCTGCCGTTCCGCGTGCTCTGGGTCGTGGCGATTCCCTTCGGCGCCGTCGCCCAGCTCGACTTCGCCTGGCTGGTCGCCGACACCCTCAATGGCCTGATGGCCATCCCCAACCTGATCTCGCTGGTGCTGCTCAGCCCGGTGGTGGTCAAGCTCACCCGTGAATATTTCGCCCGCCGCCGTATGCAGGCGGCCGTGTCCTTCGAGCGCTGAAGGCGCGAACCGCTGATTCGAGGCGCGACCCTCGTCGCGCCCGCTCCCTACAAGAGGTGAAGAACATGTTCCACAAAAACCTGACGCTGACCCAGTACGACCCGGCGCTGGCCCAGGCCATCGCGGCCGAAGACCGCCGCCAGGAAGACCACATCGAGCTGATCGCCTCGGAAAACTACACCAGCCCGCAGGTCATGCAGGCTCAGGGCAGCGGCCTGACCAACAAGTACGCCGAAGGCTACCCGGGCAAGCGCTACTACGGCGGTTGCGAGTACGTTGACGTGGTCGAGCAGCTGGCCATCGACCGCGCCAAGCAACTGTTCGGTGCCGACTATGCCAACGTCCAGCCGCACTCGGGCTCCTCGGCGAACAGCGCGGTGTACCTGGCGTTGCTCAATGCCGGCGACACCCTGCTCGGCATGAGCCTGGCCCACGGCGGCCACCTGACCCACGGCGCCAAGGTTTCCTCCTCGGGCAAGCTGTACAATGCCGTGCAATACGGTATCGATGAGCAGGGCCTGATCGACTATGACGAGGTCGAGCGGCTGGCCCTCGAGCACAAGCCGAAAATGATCGTCGCCGGCTTCTCCGCCTATTCCCGCGTGCTGGATTTCGCCCGTTTCCGTGCGATTGCCGACAAGGTCGGCGCCTACCTGTTCGTCGACATGGCCCACGTGGCCGGGCTGGTCGCCGCCGGTTTGTATCCGAATCCGCTTCCCTTCGCCGACGTGGTCACCACCACCACTCACAAGACCCTGCGCGGCCCGCGTGGCGGCCTGATCCTGGCGAAGAAGAACGAGGATATCGAGAAGAAGCTCAACTCCGCCGTGTTCCCGGGCGCCCAGGGCGGCCCGCTGATGCACGTGATCGCCGCCAAGGCGGTGTGTTTCAAGGAGGCGCTGGAGCCGGGCTTTCGCGACTACCAGGCGCAGGTGGTACAGAACGCCCGCGCGATGGCCGAAGTCTTCGTCGGCCGCGGTTATGACGTGGTGTCCGGCGGCACCGACAACCACCTGATGCTGGTCAGCCTGATCCGCCAGGGCCTGACCGGGAAGGCCGCCGACGCCGCGCTGGGCAGCGCGCATATCACCGTGAACAAGAACGCCGTGCCCAACGATCCGCAGTCGCCATTCGTGACCTCGGGCATCCGCATCGGCACGCCGGCGGTGACCACGCGCGGTTTCGGCGAGGGCGAGTGCCGCGAGCTGGCCGGCTGGATCTGCGACATCCTCGATGACATCGACAATCCGGCGGTGATCGAGCGCGTCAAAGGCCAGGTCACCGACCTCTGCGCGACGTTCCCCGTCTATGTTGAATAACCAGGCCATCGATGTTGCGCGGGCCGCTGGTACGGCTCCCGCAATTGGAGTACATGCCATGTCCCTGAGCGTTTTCGACCTGTTCAAGATCGGCATCGGGCCATCCAGTTCGCACACCGTCGGCCCGATGCGCGCCGCGGTGCGCTTCGTCGACGGCCTGCGTCGCGACGATCTGCTGGCCGCCACGGCGAGCGTGCGGGTGGAGCTGTACGGCTCGCTCGGCGCCACCGGCAAAGGCCACGGCAGCGACAAGGCCGTGCTGCTCGGCCTGGAAGGCGAACTGCCGGAGCGGGTCGACACTGCGCTGATCCCGCAGCGTCTGGAGACGATCCGCGCCAACGGCGAGCTTAAGCTGGGCGGCGAGCGGCCGATTCGCTTCGTCGAGAAGGAACACCTGGCGTTGATCCGCAAGCCGCTGCCATACCATCCCAACGGCATGATCTTTCGTGCCTTCGACGCCGCTGGCTTGCAGCTGCGTTCGCGTGAGTACTACTCGGTGGGCGGCGGCTTCGTGGTCGACGACAGCGCCGCCGGTGCTGATCGCATCGTCGAGGACAGTACCCCGCTGCCCTACCCGTTCCGCAGCGGCGCCGAACTGCTGGCGCTGTGCGCCGAGCACGGTCTGTCGATCAGCGCGCTGATGCGCGAGAACGAGCGCGCCTGGCGCCCGGACGAGGAAACCCGCAACGGCCTGCAACGCATCTGGCAGGTCATGCAGGACTGCGTCGAAGCCGGCTGCCACAACGAGGGCATCATGCCCGGCGGGCTCAAGGTCAAGCGTCGCGCGGCGGCGATGTACCGCCAGCTGAGCGGTAACCCCGAGGCCGCCCTGCGCGACCCGCTGTCGGTAGTGGACTGGGTGAACCTCTACGCGCTGGCAGTGAACGAGGAGAACGCCAGCGGCGGACGCGTGGTTACCGCGCCCACCAACGGCGCGGCCGGCATCGTGCCGGCAGTGCTGCACTACTACATGCGCTTCATCCCGGGCGCCAACATCGAGGGCGTCGAGCGCTTCCTGCTCACGGCCGCGGCCATCGGCATCCTCTACAAGGAGAACGCCTCGATTTCCGGCGCCGAGGTCGGCTGCCAGGGCGAGGTCGGCGTGGCCTGCTCGATGGCTGCCGGAGCACTGTGCGAGGTGCTGGGCGGCACCCCGCAGCAGGTCGAGAACGCCGCCGAGATCGGCATGGAACACAACCTCGGACTGACCTGCGATCCGGTCGGCGGACTGGTGCAGGTGCCGTGCATCGAGCGCAACGCGATGGGCTCGGTGAAGGCGATCAACGCCGCGCGTCTGGCGCTGCGTGGCGATGGCCATCACTTCATCTCGCTGGACAAGGTCATCCGCACCATGCGCCAGACCGGTGCGGACATGAAGAGCAAGTACAAGGAAACCGCCCGCGGCGGGCTGGCCGTGAACATCATCGAATGTTGAAAAAAGCAGCGGCAAGCTGACATCGGCACACGGCACGTGAAGCGTCATGTTCACCTGCGGCGCGCGGTTGCAGTTTGCGGCTCCTTCAAATTGAGGAACGAGCAATGTCCCTGGAAAAAACTCCGCTGCACGCCCTACATCTGGAACTGGGCGCCAAGATGGTTCCGTTCGCCGGCTACGACATGCCGGTGCAATACCCGCTGGGCGTGCTCAAGGAACACCTGCACTGCCGCGAGCAGGCCGGTCTGTTCGACGTATCGCACATGGGCCAGATCCTGCTGCACGGCCCGCAGGCCGCGGCCGCGCTGGAAAGCCTGGTGCCGGTGGACATCATCGACCTGCCGGTGGGCATGCAGCGCTACGCGCTGTTCACCGACGAGAACGGCGGCATCCTCGACGATCTGATGGTCGCCAACCTGGGCAACGACCGGCTATTCCTGGTGGTCAACGCCGCCTGCAAGGAGCAGGACCTTACCCATCTGCGCAAACACATCGGCGACCGCTGCGAGATCGAATCGCTGTTCGAGTCGCGCGCGCTGCTCGCCCTGCAGGGACCGCGCGCCGTCGACGTGCTGGCGCGCCTGGCGCCGGACGTGGCGAAGATGACCTTCATGAACTTCGCGCGGGTCGCCGTGGCCGGCATCGACTGCTATGTCAGCCGCTCCGGCTACACCGGCGAGGACGGTTTCGAGATTTCCGTGCCGGCGGTCGCCGCCGAACAGCTCGCCCGCGCCCTGCTGGCCGAGCCGGAAGTCCAGCCGATCGGCCTCGGCGCGCGCGACTCGCTGCGCCTGGAAGCCGGCCTGTGCCTGTATGGCCACGACATGAGCAGCGCCACCACCCCCATCGATGCCAGCCTGCTGTGGGCCATCTCCAAGGTACGCCGCGCCGATGGCGCGCGGGCCGGCGGCTTCCCGGGTGCCGAACGCATCTTCGCCCAGCAGCGCGACGGCGTGCCGAGCAAGCGCGTCGGCCTGCTGCCACAGGACCGCATGCCGGTGCGCGAAGGTGCCGAGCTGGTCGATGCCGATGGCAGCCCGATCGGCCAGGTCACCAGCGGCGGTTTCGGCCCGAGCCTGGGCGCGCCGCTGGCGATGGGGTATGTCGCCAGCAGCCATGCCGCGCTCGACAGCGAGGTCTGGGCGCTGGTGCGTGGCAAGCGCGTACCGATGAAAGTGTCCAAGACGCCGTTCGTGCCGCAACGCTACTACCGCGGCTGAACATCGCTGGTGCACAGCGAATCGCCGCGACACTGCGGCGATTCGCTGCCGGCGGGCTCATCGTGCGAGCTGATATTCGGCATCGCTACGTGCATCGAAAAGGCGCAGATCGCTGTATAATCTCGCGCCATTTTTCCCCTGCCGCATCACCGAGGCCCGGCCTGTCATGTCGAATAAAGTCCCAAGTGTAGGGTTCGTGTCCCTCGGCTGCCCTAAAGCAACCGTCGACTCCGAGCGCATTCTTACTCAGCTGCGCATGGAGGGTTACCAGATCGTGCCGTCCTACGAGGATGCCGATGTGGTGGTGGTCAATACCTGCGGCTTCATCGACAGTGCAAAGGCCGAATCGCTGGACGCCATCGGCGAGGCGATCGCCGAGAACGGCAAGGTGATCGTCACCGGCTGCATGGGCGTGGACGAGAACAACATCCGTGGCGTGCACCCCAGCGTGCTGGCGGTTACCGGCCCGCAGCAGTACGAGCAGGTGGTCAATGCGGTGCACGAAGTGGTGCCGCCGAGCATCGAGCACGATCCTTTCGTCGACCTGGTGCCACCGCAGGGCATCAAGCTCACCCCGCGCCACTATGCCTATCTGAAGATTTCCGAAGGCTGCAACCATACCTGCAGCTTCTGCATCATCCCCTCCATGCGCGGCAAGCTGGTCAGCCGCCCGGTGGGCGATGTGCTCAGCGAGGCCGAGCGCCTGGTCAAGGCCGGCGTGAAGGAAGTCCTGGTGATCAGCCAGGACACCAGCGCCTATGGCGTCGACCTCAAGTACAAGCTGGATTTCTGGAACGGCCAGCCGGTCAAGACGCGCATGCTCGAGCTGTGCGAGGAGCTGGGCAAGATGGGCGTCTGGGTGCGCCTGCACTACGTCTACCCCTACCCCAACGTCGACGACGTGATCCCGCTGATGGCCGCCGGCAAGATCCTGCCGTACCTGGACATCCCCTTCCAGCACGCCAGCCCGAAGGTGCTCAAGGCGATGAAGCGCCCGGCGTTCGAGGACAAGACTCTGGCGCGCATCAAGAAATGGCGCGAGATCTGCCCCGAGCTGACCATTCGCTCGACCTTCATCGTCGGCTTCCCCGGCGAGACCGAAGAAGATTTCCAGTACCTGCTCGACTGGCTGACCGAAGCCCAGCTCGACCGCGTCGGCTGCTTCCAGTATTCGCCGGTTGACGGCGCGCCGGCCGAGGCCATGGACCTGGAGCCGGTACCGGACGAGATCAAGCAGGATCGCTGGGACCGCTTCATGGCGCACCAACAGGCCATCAGTGCCGCGCGCCTGCAGCTGAAGGTCGGCAAGGAACTGGATGTGCTGATCGATGAAGTGGACGAGGACGGCGCCATCGGCCGTTCCTGGGCCGATGCCCCGGAGATCGACGGCATGGTCTACGTTGACAGCGAACAACCGCTGCAGCCGGGCGACAAGGTGCGCGTGCGCGTCACCAATGCCGACGAGTACGACCTCTGGGCCGAAGTGATCTGATCACCGCGCCTGCCAAAGAAGCCCCGCTCATGCGGGGCTTTTTCATGGGCGGTCGAGCGGACTGAGCACCGCCAGACCACCGCGATTGAGGACATGGGTGTAGATCTGCGTGGTTTTCACATCGGCATGGCCGAGCAGCTCCTGCACCGTGCGAATGTCCTGGCCGCTCTCCAGCAAATGCGTGGCAAAGCAATGGCGCAGCGTGTGCGGGGTTGCTGGCTTGTGTAAGCCGACCCGGCGCACCGCGTTACGGATCGCTCGCTGGATGGTCTTCTCATGCAGATGATGGCGGAAGATGCCGCCAGAGCGCGGGTCTTCGGAACGATTGATCGACGGAAACACGAACTGCCAGCCCCACTCTGCCGCTGCATTCGGATACTTGCGCGCCAGCGCATGGGGCAGGTTGGCCTTGCCGTAACCTTCCAGCAGATCCTGCCTGTGCAATTGCTTCACCCTTCCAGATGCAGCTGCAGGGGCGCCACCAACTTACTCGGTAACATCGTTACCCTGTCCTTCTGCCCCTTGCCGTCGCGGATCAGGATCTCCAAGCGGGAAAACTCCACATCCTTGACCCGTAAGCGCAGTACCTCCATCAACCGCATACCCGAGCCATATAGCAGGCTGCCTACCAGCCAAAGCGTGCCATCCAGTTGCGCCAGCACGCTCGCCACCTCCTCCCGGGTCAACACCACCGGCAGCCGCTGCGAACGCTTCGCCCTGATCACACCCTCCAGCCACGGCAACTCTATCTGCAACACCTGCTTGTACAGAAACAGAATCGCCGACAGCGCCTGGTTCTGCGTGGACGCCGAAACATCACGGCGCACTGCCAGATCACTGAGAAAGGCCTCCACCTCAGGCGCGCCCATATCCTGTGGATGTCGGTACTTATGAAAACGAATCAAATGGTTCAAGTCGTTCGCTTCGCTCACTCGGGACCGGCTAAAGCCGGCCCCTTAACCAAACGTTATACCTCAAGGAGTGATCTATGCCAGAACTACAAATTGACCACCATCTTTTGACTCTCGCCGCATGAATACCCGCTATCGCCGCGAGTGCGGGATCTGGCAGCTCGTCCAGCGCTGCCTCGGAGGGCAACCACGCGCCACGCTGATCGCTGTGGATGCACGAGGCCGGCGCGCATGCTGATCTGCCGCAGCCCTGAACGAATTGCCTCCGATAAACTGCCGATTTTTACGGCCCCTATCAGGACTCGCACGACCATGACCCAAGACTCGCGCTTCGCCGCCATGCCCGATGCCAACGGTTACTTCGGCCCCTATGGCGGCCAGCTGGTGCCGCCGCACCTCAAGCAGGCCATGGACGACATCAACCTGGCCTACGAGGAAATCCGCCAGCGCGAGGACTTCCAGCAGGAGCTGGCGGCCCTGTTCGCCGACTACGTGGGCCGGCCGAGCCCGATCTTCCATGCCCGGCGCCTGTCCAAGCAGCTCGGTGGTGCGCAGATTCATCTCAAGCGCGAGGACCTGAACCACACCGGCGCGCACAAGATCAACCACTGCCTGGGCGAGGCGTTGCTGGCCAAATTCATGGGCAAGACCAAGGTGATCGCCGAGACCGGCGCCGGCCAGCACGGCGTGGCCCTGGCCACCGCCTGCGCGCTGGTGGGCATCCCCTGTGAGATCCACATGGGCCAGGTGGATATCGAGAAGGAACACCCCAACGTCACCAAAATGAAGATCCTCGGCTGCAAGCTGGTGCCGGTGACCCGCGGCGCCGCGACGCTCAAGGAAGCAGTGGACAGTGCCTTCGAGGAATACCTGAAGGACCCGCACAACTACATCTACGCCATCGGTTCGGTGGTCGGCCCGCACCCATTCCCGAAGATGGTCCGCGATTTCCAGTCGATCATCGGTACCGAGGCGCGTGCGCAGTTCCTCGCCAAACATGGCCGCCTGCCCGATCAGGTCGTCGCCTGTGTGGGCGGCGGCTCCAATGCCATGGGCATGTTCACCGCCTTCCTGGAGGATGCTGCGGTCGAGCTGGTCGGTATCGAACCGGCGGGTGAAAGCCTGGACAAGCCCGGTCGCCACTCGGCCACGCTGTCCAAGGGTAAGCCCGGAGAACTGCATGGCATGGCCTGCTACGTGTTGGAAGATGCCGAGGGCAATCCGTCAGCCGTGCACTCCATCGCGTCCGGGCTGGACTACCCCGGTGTCGGCCCGCAGCACAGCTATCTGAAGGATCTCGGCCGGGTGAACTATCAGACCGCGACCGATCAGGAATGCCTCGACGCGTTCATGACCCTGTCGCGCGTGGAAGGCATCATCCCGGCGCTGGAAAGCGCCCATGCGGTAGCCTGGGCGATCCGCGTGGCGCCGACACTGCCGCAGGACGCGCACATTCTGGTCAACCTGTCCGGCCGTGGTGACAAGGACGCTGACTACGTCGCGCGCCTGCTGGGCCTGTAGTCGAACCTGCGCCCCGCGCTCGCGGCGCGGGGTGTTCTCGCCGCGTGCGGCGCGTATCATCCGCAGCCTCGTTCCTTTCCCGGGCGCCTTCCATGCTGCATAACGTCCGCCCTGTCGGCATCCTGCACTCCTGCTTTAAAGAGAAGTTCGCCATCCCGCGCCAACCGCAGTTGGCCCCCGCCGCACGCGGCGTGCTGGAACTGCTGCCGCCGTTCGACACCGGCGAGGCGGTGGCCGGGTTGGAGCAGGTCAGCCATGTTTGGCTGCTGTTCCTGTTCCATCAGGCGCTGGAGGACAAGCCGCGTCTCAGGGTGCGCCCGCCACGCCTGGGCGGCAATCGCATGACCGGCGTGTTCGCCACCCGCGCGACGCATCGTCCCAACGGCATCGGCCAATCGGTGGTGAAACTCGAGAAGGTGGAGGCGAATCGGCTGTGGCTTTCCGGCATCGATCTGCTCGACGGCACGCCGGTGATCGATATCAAACCCTACGTGCCCTACGCCGATGCTCTGCCAAACGCCACGAATGCGATGGCGGCGGCACCGCCCCGGTTGCTCGAGGTGCAGTGGAGCGAGTCAGGGCTGGCTCAGGCCCGTGGCGAGGCGCTGCGCCTAGGCGAGCCGCTGGTGGAACTGATCGAACAGTGCCTGGCGCAGGACCCACGCCCGGCGTACCAGAAGCCCGATCCCGAACGGCGCTATGGCACGCAGTTCTGGGACGTGCAAGTCCGCTGGCACTACCCCGCGCCGGACACAATCCGCGTGATCGAGGTGGTTCGCGCCTAGCGCTGCCACCTCGATCACGCGAAGCGGCTACTTCTTCGGCGTCAGCAACAGGCGCCGGGTGCCATAGACCTTGTCCAGGTTGGCTGGCTGGAACGGGAAACTCAGGTACTGCGCCTTCATCCAGGCCTCGATACCGTCCGCGTAATGCGGGCTGGCCGGATTGCCTGACTGACCCGAGCTGTTCACGCCGAGCATCGGCTCTGCCTGATTGAAGTCGACGATGATGCGCATCGCCGGAATCAGCCAGGTATCGAACCCCTCGCCCCAGTGGTACGCCGAGACGTTCAGCGTGCTGTGGTCGCCACCCGCCGGATAGGGTCCGCGATCCAGATAGCCGTGCAGCGCCTTGATCGAGCGCGCCTGCCCAGCCGGCAGGTGCGGCGCCAGCTGGGTACTGCCGGTAAGCCACTCGTAACGATGCAGCTTGCCCCACTGCCAGCCGCTGCGGTCGTGCCCCAGCTGCGCCTCCAGCAGATTCACCGCCGCAGCCAGACTGCGCGCCAGGATCGCCGGTTTGTCCTCGACCTGCGGCGTACCGATGTCGTCCCAGAACGGACTGTCGTCGCGGCCGAGCAGATGATCGGCCTGCGCCGAATAGGACAGGCCAGACACCTGCAGCAGGGCTTTCCAGGCTTGGCTGTCGTCCGGCCCCAGTTCATCGAGGAAGGTATGGCGCGCACTTTCGTGCAGGAACGCGCCATACAGCGCGGCATCCGCCGAGCTGGCGGCGAGACGGCCGTCGAACGCCAGCAGCCGCCGGAAGGCTTCCTCGGCCTTGGCACGCTCGCCGGCTGGCAGCGCCGCGATGGCGGCACGCAGCGGCTCGGCCATCCCGGGCGCCTCGAACATCGCCTTGAGCTTGGCGGCGAATGTCGTGGTCTGGTCGTACTGCATGGCGATGGTGCTGCGGGTGTCGTGCTTGCCGCGCCCGGCCCGCTCGGCGAGACGCTCGAAGCGCTCCGGCGCATACCAGGTGCTGGAAAGCTGCATGCCATAGCCGCGCGGGGCTATGCGGTGGTTGGCGGTGCCCAGCCAGCCCTGCGCGGGGTCCTGGTCGTAGGGATGCAGCATCGGATCGGCAAACCCGTCCCAGTCGTAGCGCCCGTCCCAGCCGGGCGACGGCATCAGCCCTAGCCCCTCGCGACGGTTGGGAAAACGTCCGGTCACCTGCCAGCCAATGCTCTGACGGTCGGCGAAGACCATGTTCAACGCGCTCGTGCCGATCCTGCCGGTGGCGGCGAAGGCTTCATCGACGGACTGCGCGCGCGACAGATCGAAAAACGCATCCAGCGATTTGTCCGCTTCCAGCTGCGTGGTCTTGAGCGCCAGGCCATAGCCGCTGCCGAGCTGCATCGGCTGAATCGGGTGCTTGCGCTCGCCCAGTGCACTGTTGAGCAACGGGCCGTGGCGGGTTTCGTAGATGATTTCGCGAACCGGCCGCTGCCCCTTGATGAAGAACGTCTCATGCCGCTCGCGCGCGGCGAGCCACTTGCCGTCGGCCTGATACATCAGGCGCGAGCCTTCGCGACGAATCCGCTCGAGGAACAGGTCCTGGTTATCACCCATGACCATCGTCATGCCCCAGCCCAGCTTGCCGTTGAAACCGGCAACCACCGCCGGCACACCGGCAATGGAGACACCTGCGGCCTGGAATTTCGGTGCGCGGATCTGCACGAAATTCCAGTACGAGGGCATCGACAGCGGCAGATGGGTGTCGTTGGCCAGGATCGGCTTGCCACCGCGCGTATGGCTGCCGGCAATCGCCCAGTTGTTCGATGCGGCGACGCCGAGCATGTTCAGCGCCGCGACCTGACCGGCGGCGCGCTCCAGCGCGGCAAGCCCCGGAATCTGCCCGCCCAGGTTCAGCCCCTGCAGCTTGGCCGCCTCCTCCACCGGCAGCGGCTCGTCCGGGTAGGCAGGCAGCAGCCAGGCCAGCTTGTCGCTGCCGACCTTCTGCGCCATGACCAGCGCGGCGATCTCCTCCTGCAGGTTTACCGACAGGCCGAAATTGAGCAGGCAGAACACCAGCACCGAGTCCTCGGGCTTCCAGTATTCGGGGCGGTAGCCGGACTCGGCGAGATCCATCGGCAAGCGGTCGCGGTGACGGAACAGATAGGCGTTGACGCCGCGGGCGTAGACCTCGAAGAACTTCTTCATCCGTGGCGAGCTTTCGCGATAGAGCAGCTCGGCACTCTGGCGCAAATTCACCGTGCGCATGAAGCGGTCGATCTCCAGCACGCCCGGTCCGGCCATCTCCGCCAACCGGCCCTGAGCGGTCAGGCGCAGACTGACCATCTGGCTCAGGCGGTCCGTGGCGTGAACGTAGCCCAGCGCGAACAGCGCATCGTGAAACGACGAGGTTTCGATCAAGGGCATCCCCAGGGAGTTGCGCCGAATGCTCGCGCTGCCGGCCAGGCCGGACAACGGCTGGATACCTTGCGCCGGCGGCAGGCCGGCGCTGTAGCGGTTGTCCAGATAGGACTGGCAACCGGCAAGGCTGACCAGGCCGAACGCCATGCCAACGGTCAGGCGAACCAAGGGAAAAGGCAGACGCAGCGTCATCGACGACTCCTGAGAGCGCAAAGCCGGTAGTAATGGTAGTGAGTGTATGAGCCGCAGGAAGTGCCGGGGTTGACGCCTCAGGCCGCGCGGCCGGGGTTGGGCAGCGCCTCGTCGAGCAACCAGCGCGCCGAGCGTCGCACGGCCGCCTTGTGCTGCAGTTCCAGGGCGCTGAAGTTCGCCTCGTGACGGCGTCGCTCCTTGCTGTCCAGTGCCTTCCACGCAGCGTGCGTGGGGACCTGCTCAGTCGCCTCGAACAGTTTCTGGAACACCTCGCAGCGCGGGTCCTGCCCCAGTGCAGAGTCGTAGTTGTCGAGCAGCACCTTGATGCGGATGGCACCTTCGATCAACGGCAGCTGCTCGTCCAACAGACAGCTGGCGAGAATCCGCAGGTCTTCAGCCAGCGCAGCGTGACGCTTGGTCTGCGCCTCAGCCAGCAGTCGCTCGTTACGCCACACCCGGCGCCACAGGTACAACGCGTAGCCAGCCAGCGCGCCGACCAGCAGCGTAGCGACGACCAGCAGCGTGACAACGAGCGGAGTCATGGTCGGTCAGGCGCCGTGGCACTTCTTGTATTTCTTCTGGCTGCCGCATGGACACGGGTCGTTGCGACCGACGTCCTTCAGCGGATTGCGCACCGGCTCATGATGGCCGTGATTGCAGTGCGGCCCGTGCACATGATGGTGATCGTGCGCATGGTCGTGATCGTGATTGCAGTCGGGGCCGTGGACGTGGGTTTCGTGGTTCATGTTGCGTCTACTACTCAGGGATGAAGTTGCCGGGGATTATCTCGCCATTGCTCGCGACATGCACCTTGCGGCCGAACATCAGGCCGGTCTTGATCTCGCCGTCGAAGCGGTAGCGGATCGGCCGATCAGGCTTTTCCAGCAGGCGCACGATGTATTTCATGTGTCGCCACAGGTTGGTATGCACCGGTACTTCGTAATAGTCGAAGCCGTTGGCCGGCACCGTCAGCCAGCCGCTGGATTCGCCGCTGGCCAGTTCGACATCGTTCAGGTGCACCGTGTAGACGAGCCCGCGTACCGGCAGGCTGCGGTCGTTGGGGTTGTCGATGCGAAAGCGCAGCAGAAACTGCTGTTCCAGCAGCCGCGCCTTGATGATCTCGACCTTCGTCAGCTCGACGCGCGGATCGCGAAACTCGGCGCCGAACCAGGTGGAGCAACCGCTCAGCAGGCTGAAAAGACCCAGCAGAACCACGGTGTTTAGCGTTCTTGTTATTCGTGGCGGGCAAAGCATACCGGTACTCCAAAGGACGGCTCAGTGTAACAAGCGGCGCTTGGGCCGCAACGGGGAGCGACCATAAAAGAAGGCAGTTTCCTACATTTGGATGACAGGCCGGTTTCCGTCCGCGACCTCGTTTGTATGTCGACGCTCAGGCCAAAACTCGGGCCAACACGGCACGGGCCAGACCGATACCCTCGACCAACGCCGCCTCGATCGCGCCCATGGTGATCACCTCGTTCGCCTTGCCCGCCGCCGGATTGACCACCAGCGCCAGGCACGCGTAAGGCAACTGCAGTTCACGCGCCAGCGCAGCCTCGGGCATGCCGGTCATCCCGACGATGTCGCAGCCATCGCGCTCCATTCGGGCGATCTCGGCCGCCGTCTCCAGGCGCGGCCCTTGCGTGCAGCCATAGACGCCGTGGTCGCTGAAGGCGCAACCCTGAGCCTGCAACGCGACGATCAGCCGTTCACGCAGTTGCGCATCGTAGGGATGACTGAAATCGATGTGGGTGACGTGGTCGAGGTCGCCAGCGAAGAAGGTATGTTCGCGACCGTAGCTGTAGTCGATGATCTGATGCGGTACGCAAAAATGCCCGGTCCCCATAGCGGCATGGATGCCGCCGACGGCATTTACCGCGATGACAGCCTGCGCGCCGGCATGACGCAGCGCCCACAGGTTCGCCCGGTAGTTGACCTGATGCGGCGCGATGCGATGCGGGTGTCCGTGACGGGCGAGAAACAGGACCTCGCGCCCGGCGAACTCGCCGCACACGATGTCGGCAGAAGGCAGGCCGTAGGGCGTCTCGATCGATCTGATCTCGCGCAGCATGAGCCCGCTGAGTTCGGTCAGGCCAGTGCCGCCGATAATGGCGTGGACAGTCATGGAATCTTTCCTTGGAGTATCGGCGTGATCAGTCGATGAGCCCGACGCTGCGCAGCGTCGCAATCGATTCGAGCCAGCGCGGCTGCTGCTTGTAGTCGAGCGATGCGGTGCCGGCGGCGCGCATGCGCGCGAGAGCCGGCGCGGGCAGCACACCCAGGCGCTGCAACGCGGACAGCGCCAGCTCTGCGGCTGCGCGGTCGTTGCATACCAGCCCCATATCGCAACCGGCCACCAGCGCGGCCTCGATACGGGCCGCTGCATCACCTGCTACATGCGCCCCTGCCATCGACAGATCATCACTGAAGATCACCCCACGAAAGCCCAGCTCGCCACGCAGGATGTCCTGCAGCCAGCGGCGCGAAAAGCCTGCCGGCTGTGCATCGACTTCAGGAAAAATCACGTGCGCCGGCATCACCGCATCGAGCACAGGCGCCAGTGCGCGGAACGGCAGCAGGTCGTGATTGCGCAGCTCGTCGAGGCTGCGCCCGTCAACCGGAATCGCCACGTGCGAATCCGCCTCAGCCCAGCCATGACCGGGGAAGTGCTTGCCGGTTGTAGCCATACCGGCCGCACGCATACCGCGGATGAACGCGCCGATCAGCTCGACGGCGCGCTGTGGGTCCGCCTCGAAGGCGCGCGTACCGACGACGCCACTGCGCTGGTGATCGAGATCGAGCACCGGGGCGAAACTGATATCCAGGCCCACCGCCAGCACCTCGGTAGCCATGACCCAGCCGCAGACCTCAGCCAGGCGGGCACCGTCGGCATGCCGGGAAAACTCGCGCATTGCTGGTAGCCGGACGAAATCCTGGCGCAGCCGCTGCACGCGCCCACCTTCCTGATCCACCGCCAGCAACAGATCGGGCCGCAGCGCGCGAATCGCACGGCACAGCTCCTGCACCTGGCGGGGATGCTCGATATTGCGAGCGAACAGAATCAACCCGCCGACTTCCGGCTGGCGCAACAGGTGGCGATCCTCGGGCGTCAGCCAGGTACCGCCGATATCCAGCATCAGTGAACCGTGCATGGGTCAGATAATTCCTTGAGCGAGTTCGGCGCCGGCCCATTCCGGGCGGGCATGTTCTTCTATGTGGACGGGGCAATGCACAGGCACCTGCTCGAACAGCCGCGCCAGATCGGCATTGCGCATACGAATGCAACCGTGGGACAGCGGAACGCCCATGGGTTCGCAATCAGGCGTGCCGTGCAGGTAGATGTAGCGGCGAAAGGTATCGACATCGCCGAGGCGATTGCGGCCGATTTCGCAGCCACTCAGCCAGAGAATGCGGCTCAGAATCCAGTCGCGCCCGGGAAAGCGCTCGTGCAGTTCGGCCGACCAGATTTCTCCGGTCCAGCGCCGGCCACGCAGCACCGCGCCGAGCGGCAAACCGCCACCGATACGCGCACGTACCTGATGCCGACCACGTGGCGTGCAACCGGAGCCGTTGCGCTCGCCGGCGCCATTGAGGGCGGTCGATACCGCAAAGCGGCAACGCAGCTTGCCGTCGGCAAAGCCGTAGAGCTGCTGGTCGGCAAGGGAGATGTACAAACAATCGAGATGGGTCATGGGCGGCTAGCTTAGACGAAGGACCTGACGCCTAGCACCCTCAGCCCTTCGCCGGCATGGCTACGGCGTTGCGCCTGCCCTTGGGCTGGGCCTCGACCAGCGCAGCATCCGCCACGCCGCTCTCGGCCCGCATGCCAGCCGCCAGGAACGGCACCATCATCCGCATGATCTGCTCGATCGAAGTCCGGGCACCGAAGTCGTTCTCGGCAATCGCGCGCAGCGCCTTGATCCCGGACATGCTGAAAGCCGCCGCACCGAGCATGAAATGCACGCGCCAGAACAGCTCGATCGGCGGAATGTTCGGTGCTGCCTCGTGCACACGCAGCATGTAGCGGCGAAATACCTTGCCGTACATATCTTCGAGATAACGCCGTAGATGGCCCTGGCTCTGGCTGAAGGAAAGCCCCAGCAGACGCATGAAAATCGACAGGTCGTCGCCGCTGCGCGGTTTTACGGCCAGGGCCTGTTCAACCAGTATTTCCAGCAGTTCTTCGAGCGTATCCGGCTTATCGGACATCGACTCGCGACGATCCAGCTCGCGTTCCAGGCTGGCACAGAAGGGGCCGAGAAAGCGCGAGAAGACTGCCTGAATCAGCGCCTTTTTCGAACCGAAGTGATAGTTCACCGCCGCCAGGTTTACGCCTGCCTTGCTGGTGATCAGGCGAAGCGAAGTCTCAGCGAAGCCTTTTTCAGCGAACAGCTGCTCCGCTGCGTCCAGAATGCGCTCGACTGTCTCGGACTGCGCCATGCCCCCTCCAATGACAAACATCTGTTTGAAACTTACGTTTCAGCCAATAGCCAAGTCAACCATGAAAGCGGCGTGGCGCCTAGCTCATCTTCGCATTCACCGCCGTCGCGACCGAATGCTCGCAGAACTCGATTGCCAACACCCGATCACTGTATATAATCCCAGTCACTGTATAAAAGAACAGAGACCGCCATGATCAAGCTGACGCCCCGCCAGTCGGAAATCCTCGCCTTCATCAAGCGTTGCCTGGAAGACCACGGCTACCCGCCGACGCGCGCCGAGATCGCGCAGGAGCTCGGCTTCAAGTCGCCCAACGCCGCCGAAGAACACCTCAAGGCGCTGGCGCGCAAAGGTGCAATAGAGATGACGCCCGGCGCCTCGCGCGGGATACGCATTCCCGACTTCGAGCCCGCCGCCCAGGAAGGCAGTCTGCCGATTATCGGCCGGGTGGCGGCAGGCGCGCCGATCCTGGCACAACAGCATGTCGAGGAGTCCTGCCAGATCAACCCGGACTTTTTCCATCCGCGCGCCGACTACCTGCTGCGGGTACGTGGCATGAGCATGAAGGACATCGGAATCTTCGATGGCGACCTGCTGGCGGTCCACAGCACCCGCGACGCGCGCAACGGTCAGGTCGTCGTCGCACGGGTGGGCGAGGAGGTTACCGTCAAGCGCCTCAAGCGCGAAGGTGACAAAGTGTGGTTACTGGCGGAAAACGCCGAGTTCGCACCGATCGAAGTAGATCTCGAACATGAAGACTTCGTGATCGAGGGCTTGAGTGTCGGCGTGATACGCCGCTAGGAGACGTTCGATGCAGTACTTCCCCACGACAAACGCCAAGCCGCAGCTGTCTCTCTTCGAGGGGCTGATCGCTCATGGCATGCCGCCCTTTCTCGCCGAGCCACCGCCGCCGCAACACGAGCGCCTGAGTGAGTTGAGCCTGAGCGGCAACAGCGAGCACTGTCGGCTGCTACTCGCCCCCATGCTGCGCGAACTCAGCGATGCCCCCGACAGCCGCTGGCTGACGCTGGTCGCCCCTCCGGCATTTCTGTCATCGCACTGGCTGCGCGAAACCGGGCTGAATCGCGAACGCATCATTCTGCTGCAGCCGCGCGGTATTCAGGGCGCACTGGAGCTGACCTGCAAGGCGCTGACTTCCGGCTGTAGCCACACCGTCGTCAGCTGGTTTGCTCACATGGATGCCCGCACGCGCAGCACGTTGCACAGCGCCGCCAGCCAGGGCAACGCTCAGAGTCTCAACATTCGTCTGGGCCGCTAGCTAGATAGTCCCGCCGGCACATGGATCGTGCCAAATTCCCCGCTACACCTACCTCGCTCAGTGCAGTACTCGCGGCTCATCCTCGTACTCGATCTCGCCATCACCTTCCGACATCCGTCCAGCCATCTGCACGCCCACGTTGAACATGGCCTTGGCAATTTCCACATGCTGGCCCTGCAGAAAAAGTTTTGCGTCATCGGAGAAATCCAGCGTCACCAGCACCTCTTCGTCTTCGGCACGGCGCAGTACGATGCGGCCGTCAGGTAGCTCGACAATTTCCAGAAACGAGGTAGGCATTCGATCAGCTCTCCGAGAAAGGCGCGCATTGTACCAGCCGACTATCGACGCAGCAGCCTTCCGGCATCAGGCAAGCCGCTACGATCCGGGTTTCACGGTGGCCATCCACGACGTAGCATTGCTCGAACCGACACTGCCCGGCACAACACACCAAGAACAGGCCGAGTCTCCATGACACCCCGCATTCTGCTGCTTACCACCTTGGCCATGCTTGCTTTCGCCGGCAATTCGCTGCTGTGCCGGATCGCCTTGCGAGACACCGCCATAGACCCCGCCAACTTCACCGGCGTGCGCATGCTTGGCGGTGCGCTGACACTCTGGCTTCTGATGCTGCGGCGGGAACGCCGCGCGATACCGGACGGTGACTGGTACGGTGCGGCGGCCCTGTTCGTGTACGCCGCGGCGTTCTCGTTTGCCTATCTGCATCTCGACGCCGGCACCGGCGCGTTGCTGCTGTTCGGCGCCGTACAGCTGAGCATGATCGTCTGGGGTCTGATACGTGGCGAGCGATTCGGCCACTGGCAGGTAGTCGGCCTCATCCTGGCAATGGGCGGCCTGGTATTTCTGCTGCTGCCGGGCAGCAGCGCACCGTCATGGCGCGCTGCGCTGCTGATGCTGGCTTCCGGAGTCGCCTGGGGAATCTATTCGCTGCGGGGACGCGGGACCGCCAATCCGCTGAATGCCACGGCCGGCAACTTCGTGCGAGCGGTGCCGCTGGGCATCCTGCTGAGCCTGTCGGTCTGGAATCAGTTGCAGTGGGATATCCCGGGCCTGGTTTACGCGTTGCTCTCGGGCGCCCTCGCCTCCGGCGTCGGCTACGCCATCTGGTATTCGGCGCTACCCGGTCTGACAGCGATCCAGGCTGCCAGCGTCCAACTGAGCGTGCCGTTGCTGACCGCCGTTGCCGGAGCGTTGCTGCTTGGCGAAGCACTGACGGACCGCCTGCTGATCGCCGGTACGGCGATTCTCTGCGGCATTGCCCTGGTCATGCTGACTCGCAAGCCAGAACCGTCATGATGTGGAAGCGTCGCTTACCACTCGGTCAGCGACTCGCGAAAGCGCAAGGCCAGGCTCTTCAGGTTCTGTCGCCAGAGTTCCAGCTCGTCCCGCGTCAGAGCGGGCTCTGGCTCGTCGAGGCTGACGGCCTCAATCAATGGCTGGCGTGGGTCGGTTTTAACCTTTGCCGGCGCACGCGGCGGCTCGAATAGCGCCGCATAGGCTTCCAACAGGCTGGCCAGCCAGGTTTCTCCCTGCTCGGCCAGTTCCACCAGCTCGGCCAGCTCCGGACTCGGCGCTGCGTCGAGAACTGAACGCGAGAGAATCAGTTCGACCCGCGACGCACCGGCTCCAGGCGAGCGGTAGTAGCCGGCGATTTCATGACACAGCCCCAGCAAGGCGCCGTAGAGATGGAACAGGCTCGCCTCACGCTCGGCCTGGATCAGTCCCTGCGCATTCAGCGAGCCCGACGCTTCGGCCTTGCGCCAGCTATCCAGCGACAGACCGGCGAAGTAGATTTTCTGATTGGTCCGGGTGTAGAGCTCGTGAGCCATGAGGGCGCTCTCCGAATATCGGGAAACTGCAAGAATGAACTTCGACGCCCGTCAACGCCAGCGCTACAGGCAGAGCAGAACAACCGCAGACACCGTCTAGCCAGACGGCATCTGCGAGCGCATCGCCGCAGCGGCGTGCTTACTTTTCCTCGACCTTCCACTTGCCGCCGACGAAGAAGGCCTTCCAGCCGGTCGGCTTGCCTTCGACTTCCGACTGCACGTACTGCTCCTTGGTCTTGCGGCTGAAGCGGATCACCGTCGGGCGACCTTCCGCGTCCTGCTGCGGCGCATCCAGCAGGAAGTGGTACTTCGGATCGATCTCGTCACGGTGCGGAATCAGCTCCTTCACCAGCGGAGCACGTGTCTCGCGGTTCTTCGGAAACTGGCTGGCAGCCAGGAACAGCCCCGATGCGCCGTCACGCAGTACGTAGGTGTCGTCGACCTTCTCGCAACGCAGCTCCGGCATCTTCACCGCGTCCATCTTCGGCGGCGCCGGCTCGCCGTTCTTCAGCAGCTTGCGGGTGTTCTTGCATTCGGCGTTGGTGCAACCGAAGAACTTGCCGAAGCGACCGGTCTTGAGCTGCATCTCACTGCCGCACTTGTCGCATTCCAGGCTTGGGCCTTCATAGCCCTTGATGCGGTACTGGCCTTCCTCGATCTCGTAGCCCGAGCAATCGGGGTTGTTGCCGCAGATATGCAGCTTGCGCTTCTCATCGAGCAGATAGGCATCCATTGCGGTGCTGCAGATCGGGCAGCGATGCTTGCCCAGCAGCACCAGAGACTCGGATTCGCCTTCGTCATCCGCCGCGATTTCGTCGCCCGGCACGAGGTTGATCGTCGACTTGCAGCGTTCCTTGGGCGGCAGGCTATAGCCAGAGCAGCCGAGGAACACGCCGGTGGATGCGGTGCGGATCATCATCGGCCGGCCGCAGACCTTGCAGGGAATATCGGTCAGGGTGGGCTGGTTGGCGCGCATGCCATCCTCGCTGCCCTCGGCCTGTTCGAGCTTGCGCTTGAAGTCACCGTAGAACTCATCGAGCACATGCTTCCATTCGCGCTCGCCCTGCGCAACGTCGTCCAGATGCTCTTCCATGCCGGCAGTGAAGCCGTAGTCCATCAGGTTCTCGAAGCTCTCGGAAAGACGCTCGGTGACGATGTCGCCCATCTTTTCCGAATAGAAGCGGCGGTTGTGCAGCGAGACGTAGCCGCGATCCTGAATCGTGGAAATGATCGCCGCATAAGTGGACGGACGACCGATACCGCGCTTCTCCATCTCCTTGACCAGGCTGGCTTCCGAGTAGCGCGCGGGCGGCTTGGTGAAGTGCTGGCTCGGATCGAGCTTGAGCAGCGCCAGCGCTTCGCCCTGCTGCATATCCGGGAGCACGTCGTCCTCGCCGGATTTGCTCTGCTGCGGCATGACCTTGGTGTAGCCGTCGAACTTGAGAATGCGGCCCTTGGCACGCAGCTCGAACTCGCCGGCCGCCGCCGTCACGCTGGTGGACAGGTACTGGGCCGGTGGCATCTGGCAAGCCACGAACTGGCGCCAGATCAGCTCGTAAAGGCGTTCGGCGTCACGCTCCATTCCCGAAAGCTGGTTGGGCCGCAGATTGACGTCGGACGGGCGGATCGCCTCGTGCGCCTCCTGCGCGCCCTCCTTGCTCGAATAGACATTCGCCTTCTCGGGCAGGTACTTGCCACCGAATTCGCTCTCGATAAAGCCACGTACCATGGCGATGGCGTCGGCCGAGAGGTTGGTCGAGTCGGTACGCATGTAGGTGATGTAGCCGGCTTCGTAGAGCCGCTGCGCCATCATCATGGTCTTTTTCACGCCGAAGCCGAGGCGGTTGCTCGCAGCCTGCTGCAGGGTCGAGGTGATGAACGGTGCCGACGGCTTGCTGGAGGTCGGCTTGTCCTCGCGCTTGCTGACGCGGTAGTTCGAGCTCTTGAGTTTCTCCAGCGCGGCGGTGGCCTGCGCTTCGTTCAGCGGTTTGAACGCCTCACCGTTCTGGCGGGCTACCTCGAAGCGCACCTTGGCCTGTTGTGCGGTCGCCAGGTCGGCATGCACTTCCCAGTATTCTTCCGGCACGAAGGCGCGGATTTCACGCTCGCGCTCCACTACCAGCTTCACCGCCACCGACTGTACCCGGCCAGCGGACAGGCCGCGGGCAATCTTTGCCCACAGCAGCGGGGACACCATGTAACCGACCACGCGGTCGAGGAAACGCCGGGCTTGCTGGGCATTGACGCGATTGATGTCGAGCTCGCCGGGCTGCGAGAACGCCTCCTGGATCGCCTTCTTGGTGATTTCGTTGAACACCACGCGCTTGTAGCGACTGTCATCGCCGCCGATGGATTCGCGCAGGTGCCAGGCGATCGCCTCCCCTTCTCTATCCAAGTCGGTCGCGAGATAGATGGTGTCGGCTTCCTTGGCCAGGCGACGCAGCTCCTCGATCACCTTCTCCTTGCCCGGCAGGATCTCGTACTTGGCCTTCCAGTCATGCTCCGGGTCGACGCCCATGCGCGCGAACAGCTGACGCTTGGCCTTCTCCTTGGGCGACAGCGCAGGCGTCTCACCAGCGGCGGCCTTGCCGCGCTTTGCCGGCTCCTTGCTGGCGGAACCACTGGTGGGAAGGTCGCGGATGTGGCCGATACTCGACTTCACCACGTACTGGTTGCCCAAATACTTGTTGATTGTCTTGGCCTTGGCCGGTGATTCCACGATGACCAGCGATTTACCCATGGAGAGCAGAGTTCCTGAATCGAGAGGTGAACGGAGCGAGTATCTGCGGCAAGGTGCGCGCAAATCGGCGACCGGAGGTCGGACTGCTGGCAGCGGCGTCGACGCGCCTCAATGAGCTTTCCGAGCATGCCCGAGAACGCATGAACGAGTGCAAAGACGGCCACTCTGTCCAAAAGGCACCGCTATATATAGTGGCGAGCGCGACGAGGTCAAGCGCCGAGCCTGGCAAGCAAGCGTTCGCACGCATCAGTAACGGCTCGGCTCGGCCTCGATCAGAGCGAACCGCGGCACCGTTTCGCCATCGACATCGACGGTCTCGACGAACATGGACAATGGGCGCACCCACAGTCCGTACTCACCGTACAGTGCCTGATAGAACACCATCGGCTCTTCAGTCTCCGAATGTCGCGCCACGGCGAACACCCGGTATTCGGGCCCCTTGTAATGGCGATATCGCCCCGGCTCCACCTGCATCATCTGCTTCCCCTGCGTCACAAAAAGAAAAACCGGGGCACTTGGCCCCGGCTTCCATGCACCGTCTGACAATCCGCCCCGCGAACCTGCGGGCGCGGCTGTCAGCCTAGCGCAGTCATCTGCATCTGTCAGACGCGTTCGAAGACCGTACTGATCCCCTGCCCCAGACCGATACACATGGTGGCGACACCCAGCGTACCGTTGTTCTGCTTCATCACGTTCAGCAGAGTGCCGGAGATACGCGCACCGGAGCAGCCGAACGGGTGGCCGAGCGCGATGGCGCCGCCATGCAGGTTGACCTTCTCTTCCATCTTGTCGAGCAGCTTGAGGTCCTTGAGCACCGGCAGGGCCTGTGCGGCGAAGGCTTCGTTCAGCTCGACGTGGCTGATGTCATTGATGGTCAGACCGGCGCGCTTGAGCACCTTCTGAGTGGAAGGCACCGGACCGTAACCCATGATCGCCGGATCGACACCCGCCACCGCCATGGCACGAACCACGGCCATCGGCTGGATACCGAGATCCTTGGCGCGCTGGGCGGACATGACGATCATGCAGGACGCGCCGTCGGTGATCTGCGAGGAAGTACCCGCAGTCACGGTGCCGCCCTTCGGATTGAATGCCGGCTTCAGTGCGGCCAGGCTTTCCAGCGTGGTGTCCGGACGGATGGTTTCGTCGTAATCGAAGACCTTAAGGAAGCCGTTCTCGTCGTGACCTTCCATCGGAATGATCTCGTCCTTGAACTTGCCTTCCACCGTAGCCTTGTGCGCCAGGCGGTGCGAACGCTCACCGAAGGCGTCCTGCTGCTCGCGGGTGATGCCGTGCATCTTGCCGAGCATCTCGGCGGTCAGGCCCATCATGCCGGACGCCTTGGCGGCGTGCAGCGACAGCTGCGGGTTCGGATCGACGCCGTGCATCATGCTGACGTGGCCCATGTGCTCCACACCGCCGATGACGAACACGTCACCGTTGCCAGTCTGGATGGCCTGCACGGCGGTGTGCAGGGCGCTCATGGACGAACCGCACAGGCGGCTCACAGTCTGGCCGGCGCTGGTGTGCGGAATGCGGGTCAGCAGCGAGGCCATACGCGCGATGTTCCAGCCCTGCTCGAGGGTCTGGTTCACGCAGCCCCAGATCACGTCCTCGACTTCAGCTGGGTCGATCTTCGGGTTACGCGCCAGCACGCCGTCGATCAGCTGTGCGGACATGGTTTCAGCACGGGTGTTACGGTGCATGCCGCCCTTGGAGCGCCCCATCGGGGTGCGACCGAAGTCGACGATGACTGCATCTCTTGGATTCAGGCTCATGAATTCTCTCTCCCTCGATTAACCGTAGAAGCGCTGGCCGTTGGCAGCCATCTCACGCAGCTTCGCGGTCGGGTGGTACAGCGGGCCCAGGTCGGCGTACTTGTCGGCCATCGCGACGAACTCGGCGACGCCGATCGAATCGATGTAGCGCAGCGCGCCCCCACGGAAGGGTGGGAAGCCGATGCCATAGATCAGGCCCATGTCGGCCTCGGCAGCGGTCTCGACGATGCCGTCTTCCAGGCAGCGCACGGTTTCCAGGCACAGCGGGATCATCATGTAGTTGATGATGTCCTCGTCGGACAGCTCGCGCGTCTCGGCAACGATCGGCTTGAGCAGCTCGTAGGCCTGGGCATCGACGACCTTCTTCGGCTTGCCCTTCTTGTCCATCTCGTAGGCGTAGAAGCCTTTGCCATTCTTCTGGCCGAGGCGGTTGGCCTCGTACATGACGTCGACGGCGGTCTTGCTGTCGTCCTTCATGCGATCCGGGAAGCCTTCGGCCATCACGTCACGGCCGTGGTGGCCGGTGTCCATGCCAACAACGTCCATCAGGTAGGCCGGGCCCATCGGCCAGCCGAACTTCTCCATCACCTTGTCGGCGCGAACGAAGTCGACACCGTGGGCGATGGCGCGGGCGAAGCCGCCGAAGTACGGGAACAGCACGCGGTTGACCAGGAAGCCCGGGCAATCGTTGACCACGACCGGGCTCTTGCCCATTTTCTTGGCGTAGGCGACGGTGGTGGCGATGGCGGTTTCGCTGGTCTTCTCACCACGGATCACTTCCACCAGCGGCATCATGTGCACCGGGTTGAAGAAGTGCATGCCGCAGAAGTTTTCCGGACGCTTGAGCGCCTGGGCCAGGTAGCTGATGGAAATGGTGGAGGTGTTGGAGGCGATGATCGCGTCTTCGCGAACGTGGCCTTCCACCTCGGCCAGCACGGCGTGCTTGACCTTCGGATTCTCGACCACGGCTTCGACGACGATATCGACGTTGCCGAAGTCGCCGTAGGACATGGTCGGACGGATCGCGTTGAGCGCCTGCGCCATCTTATCAGCGGTCAGACGGCCCTTCTCGACACGCTTGCCGAGCAGCTTGGAGGCCTCGTCCAGACCCATCTGGATACCCTCTTCGCGGATATCCTTCATCAGGATCGGCGTGCCCTTGACGGCCGACTGGTAGGCGATGCCGCCACCCATGATGCCGGCACCCAGCACGGCAGCGAGCTTCACGTCGCGCGCCTGCTTGTCGTAGGCCTTGGCCTTTTTCTTCAGTTCCTGATCGCTGAGGAACAGGCCGATCAGGCTTTCGGCGACCGAGGTCTTAGCCAGTTTGACGAAGCCGGCGGCCTCGACTTCCAGCGCCTTGTCACGACCGAAGTTGGCGGCTTTCTGGATGCTCTTGATGGCTTCGACCGGGGCCGGGTAGTTCGGACCGGCCTGGCCAGCCACGAAGGCCTTGGTGGTTTCGAAGGCCATCATCTGCTCGATGGCATTGAGCTTGAGCTTGTCCAGCTTCGGCTGGCGCTTGGCCTTGTAGTCCAGCTCGCCGGAGATGGCGCGCTTGACCAGATCCAATGCGGCTTCCTGCAGCTTTTCCGGAGCGACGACGGCATCGACCGCGTGCACCTTGAGCGCATTCTCGGCACCGTTTTCCTTACCGGAGGCAATCCACTCGACGGCGTTATCGACACCGATCAGGCGCGGCAGGCGGACGGTACCGCCGAAGCCCGGGTAGATGCCCAGCTTGACTTCCGGCAGGCCGACCTTGGCGACGGTGGACATGACGCGGTAATCGGCAGACATGCACATCTCGAAACCGCCACCCAGGGCGATGCCGTTGATGGCAACTACGGTGGGCACGCCCAGGTCTTCGAAATCGCTGAAGATCTTGTTGGCTTCGAGGTTGCCGGCGACCAGCTCCTCGTCGGGCAGCTTGAAATTGTCGACGAACTCGGTGATATCGGCACCGACGATGAATACGTCCTTGCCGCTGGTGACGATCACGCCCTTGACCGATGCGTCGGCCTTGATGGCGTCGACCGCCTGACGGAGTTCGTTGAGAGTGAGGCGATTGAACTTATTGACGGACTCACCCTTGAGGTCGAAATTCAATTCGACGATGCCGCTCTCAAGAGCCTTAACCGTGATGGCTTTACCTTCGTAAATCATCAACTGATCTCCAGGAATGGAAGCTGAACGTTACGTGCCGCACGTCTTCGGCCTACTGCGACCGCGCCTCGCGGCGACGACACCCACCGACACGATACATCGGGCAATCGGCGATGCACTGACAAACGCTCGATTCATACGCCCGTTTGATTTGGGTCGGCACACCTTCGAGCAAAAGCACCGCGTTGTCAATCGGCTCTCTCATCGAGGCGGATACGGACATTTCGCGACTGATCGGTCATTCTCAACCGCACGAATCCCCAGCCATTTGCAGCATCTATCCACCAATGGCGAGAGGCACCTATCGCGGAAACCGTAGCCCACTGCGTCAGTCAATCCTCGAAAGGGCCGAGCGGGTACACTGCCACCTTTCATTGCACGCCTTACGCGGACCGAAACGCCGCCGCCCCAGACCGGAGTACTGCATGCCCCAAGCCCCCATCGCCCGCGCCGATACCGGCATCGACCCTTACCGCTGGCTGGAGAATCGCGACGCCGAGGACGTGCTGGCCTATCTCAAAGCGGAGAATACCTACCTCGAAGAGCAGCTCGCCGATCAAGCCGAACTGCGCGAAACCCTGTTCCAGGAAATCAAAGGCCGCATTCGCGAAACCGATCTCTCCCTGCCCTCGCCCTGGGGTCCGTGGCTGTATTACCAGCGCACCACGGCTGGCGACGAGTACCCACGGCACTACCGCTGCCCGCGTCCGCTGGACGGTTCACTCACGGTGGATGAAAGCGCCGAGCAACTGCTGCTCGACCCCAACGAGCTGGCCGGCGGCGGCTTCCTGTCGCTGGGCGCCTTCAGCATCAGCCAGGACCACAGCAAGCTGGCCTACAGCCTCGACCGCGAAGGCGACGAAATCTACCGTCTGTTCGTCAAAGACCTGGCCAGCGGC
>JAANMV010000265.1_pt1 | contig 64961 bp, 58 predicted proteins | sample 7279661 | NCBI WGS metagenome assembly JAANMV01 (sample SAMN14094540, study PRJNA606508) | bioreactor metagenome | isolation source: A lab-scale SPAN reactor treating ammonium-rich wastewater day 121 | place: Ireland: Galway | collected 2017-05-16 | reverse complement strand
GTTCAAAGAAACCGGCGCGGCGCACTCCGCGGCTATTTTTGACGAAAGCGGCAGCGTTCTTGCGCGCTCCGAGGACGTCGGGCGGCACAACGCGGTGGACAAGACGGCGGGTTTTTTGATTTTGGAAAACTCAAACGGCCAAGCCGCGGTTCTCGTCACGACCGGAAGGCTTACGGCGGAAATCGCGGCGAAATGCTGGCGCCTTAAAATTCCAATACTCGCCTCACCGTCGTGCGCGACGACTCGCGCAATCGAAATCGCAAATATCGCGAACATTACGCTAATCGGATTCGCGCGCGGTGCGCGGCTTACGGTCTATTCCGCGCCGCAGCGCGTTTTTGCGGAGGAATAGACGTGATTTTGCGCCGTAAGTCAACGTTCTCCGTTTTGGTCGAGCTTTTCGGCGCGGCGCTCGTGCTTTTAATCGTCGCTCCGCTCGCACGGCTCGTGCTCGGCGTTTCCGGCGCGGAATTATCGCGACTTTTTGCCGACAAAGAGCTTTGGGAATCAATCGCGCTCACGTTCAGGTGCGCGGCCGGCGCCGCGATATTCGGCATTGTTTTCGGAGTGCCGCTTGCCTATATCCTCGCCCGCGCCCGTTTTCGCGGCGCGGCGCTCGTGCAGGGAATCATAGACCTTCCGGTAATGGTGCCGCACTCCGCGGCCGGCATCGCATTGCTCGGAGTGCTCGGCAGACATTCGCTGGCGCAAAAAGCCGCGTCGCCGCTGGGGATAGAATTTGCCGGAACGGAAGCGGGAATCGCCGCCGCAATGGCATTTGTTTCGGTTCCGTTTCTCGTCAACGCGGCGCGAATCGGATTTGCGGAAGTGCCGGAAAGGCTCGAAAACGCGGCGCGCACGCTTGGCGCGTCGCCGCAGCGCGTGTTTTTCACGATTTCACTTCCCTTGGCGTGGCGGGCGATACTGTCCGGCGCGGCGCTTATGTGGGGGCGCGGCATCAGCGAATTCGGCGCGGTCGTAATTATCGCGTACCATCCCGCAACCGCGCCGGTGCTCGTGTTTCAGCGGTTCAACGATTTCGGGCTGTCGGCATCCCGAACGGCTGCCGCCGCTCTAATCGTAGTCACGCTTTTGGTATTCGCCATTTTGCGGCTTATCGCCCAGCCAAGGCGGGAGGGCGCGCGATGACGCTTGAAATCGTGAATGTTTCGAAAAAACTAGGCGATTTCGAACTGCGCAACTTTTCGCTCGCAATCGGCGAAGGAGCATATTACGTTCTCATCGGGCCGTCCGGCGTGGGGAAATCCGTGTTGCTGGAACTCGTCGCAGGTTTGATTGCGCCGGATTCGGGCAGAGTGTATTGGCGCGGCGAAGACGTGACGGAAAAACCGCCCGAAACCCGGGGCTTCGCGCTCGTGTATCAGGATTACGCGCTGTTCCCGCATATGACGGTGCTTGACAATGCGGCTTACGGGCTTCGCGCGAAAGGCGCCGGGCGGAAAGCTGCGCGGGAAGGCGCGGCGCAAGCGGCAAAAATCGCCGGCGTGTCGCACCTGTTGAACAGAACTCCGCCTTCGCTTTCCGGCGGCGAGGCGCAGCGCGTGGCTTTGGCGCGCGCTATCGCGGCTCGCTCGAATTTGACGCTTCTCGACGAGCCGCTTTCCGCGGTGGATTTAAGTATGCGCCGCTCGCTAAGGCGGGAACTCCGGCGGATACATCGCGAAACCGGTACGACTTTTCTGCATGTTACGCACGAAGTTGACGAAGCGATGGAACTCGGAAGCGAAATAGGGGTGATGCTCGGCGGCGAGCTTAAAACCTCTGGTACGCCCGAAAGCGTGTTCCAATCGCCGGGAGACCCCGAAACCGCGAAGTTTCTCGGTCTGCGCAACGTAATCGCGGCGTCGCGCGCGGACGGCGGGTTTTTGACATTCGGCGGCGAGTTCATTTTTGCGAATTCCCCCGATACCGCCGAATCCGGCGGCGTGTCTCATCTGTGGATACGCCCCGAAGAAATCATTCTCTCGAAAGAAGCTTTCAGTTCGAGCGCGAGAAACCAGTTCGAATGCAACGTCGATGACTGGCTATTCGAAGGCGTGCTCGTGGCGGTCAGGATAAGCGCGGGCGGGCTTCGGCTTACCGCAATGATAACTTACGCTTCGTTTTGCGCGCTCGATTTGAAAACCGGTGACAAGGTTTTCGCCACGTTCAAGTCGTCCGCCGTCAATTTGATTGGAAGTGCTATTTAATGAAGTGGCCAAAACCGCTTTCTAACTGAATTTGACAAATTCACATTTAACGAATACTATTTGGTTAAGTCCAAATGGAAGCGTGTTTTGCGGCCAAGGAGAAAAACATGCCAAAGGTAGGAATATGGCGTTTAGGTGAAGAATCAAGCGCTCCAACGCGGCTGGAGTTTGAAATAATTCCAAGCGAGCAAATGCTTGAAAATGCGCTTGCTGCAGATATTTCAATTATTGATCCGCAATTGCTTGTCATTGGTCGCCAAGTGGATACCCCAATTCACGGAGTGTTAGATTTGCTCGCAATCGACCCAGAAGGCAACCTTGTTGTGATTGAGTTGAAGAAAGGCAAAACCCCGAGAGATGTTGTAGCACAGCTGCTTGAATATGGTTCATGGGTTCGAAATCTGGGTGCGGACGAAGTGTCGCAAATTTTTAATGAATACATGAAAAAGCATTTTCCCAATATGCAGCTTTCATTCGACGATACATTTGTACAGAAATTTGGGACAAAAACAATTCCGGACATTAATGGTAAACACAGACTGATAATCGTAGCGGATGAGCCTGATCTTAGGACAGAAAGCATTTTACGGTATTTGGCAGAAGAATATGGTGTAAACATAAATTTAGCTTATTTTCAGTATTTTAAGGAAGAATCTAAGCAATATTTGTCTCGAGTATGGCTTACTGACCCATTAGAGGCTGCTGCGAGGTCGGATGCAATAAGTGACATAGAGGAGTGGAACGGAGAGTATTACATTTCATTTGGTGAAAGCAGCGATCGAAGATGGGAAGACGCGAAAAAGTATGGTTTTATTTCTGCAGGCGGGAAGGGCTGGTATAGCGACAAGCTAAAAAACCTTGTAGTGGGATGCAGAATATGGGTTAACGTTCCTAGAACTGGCTTTGTTGGTGTCGGTCGAGTCAAACAAAAACCTCAATCAATTCGCGAATTCCAAGTTATGTCCGATAGCGGCGAACTGCAACCAATTACTAGCATTTTAAATTATTTGCCTTCAGTTGACAAGCCGGATGACGAGTTGGAGTATTTCGTGAAGGTGGATTGGATTCACGCCGTTTCTACTTCCGAAGGTGTGAGTGAAAGAGGTTTTTTTGGAAATCAAAACATAGTCGCCCAGCCAAAATCCAAAAAATGGTCTTTCACCGTGGATCGACTGAAAAGTCGCTGGGGAATCAAAGAATAAAACTGAAATTTTTTCGAACCCGGCATGGCGGCATTAAGTCTTATTCCTGTGTTAAAATCGTTAATCGCGTCCGCGTTCGCGTCGTCGCGCCGGATGCGGATAAGGCTCGCCGCCTTGGATGGTTATGCTTAGGAAAATCAGAAACGTAATGCTTGTTTTGACCGCGTGCGCGCTCCTCGTGCTCGCGTTCTATTTGTACAGGCTCTATTTGCTCGTTCTCGACATCGAACAGAATCAGGAAATCGTCCTAGAAGACGAACTGCCGAAGAGCGATCAGGCGACGAAGATTTACGCGAACGATTACGACCCAGCCACCGGCAAGGGCACGCTTCTCGGCAAAATCTTCGTGAAAAACCGCAAGTACGTGAAACTGGACGAAATCCCCGAAAAGCTCCAGCTTTGCATTCTCGCCACAGAAGATTCCCGGTTCTATCACCACAAGGGCTACGACCCCATCGCCATGGTGCGCGCGATGATGGAAAACGTCAAAAGCCGCAGCATCAAGGAAGGCGCGTCCACGATAACCCAGCAGCTTGTCCGGAACGTTTTCATCCCGCATATCAAATACGAAAAGTCGGTTCACCGCAAGGTGCACGAAATTCTTCTCGCCCAAAGCTTGGAGCGAAAGTATTCCAAGGAAGAAATCTTCGAGTATTACCTTAACTATATTTTCCTCGGCGCTGGCGCGTACGGCGTCGTCGCGGCCGCGGAAACCTATTTCGGCAAAGATATAAACGACCTGACGCTTGCGGAATGCGCGCTTATCGCGGGAATGCCGCAGGCGCCGACGATGCTGAACCCGTACAACAATCCGGAAGGCGCGAAGGACCGCCGGGATAAGGTGCTTCGAAATCTGGCACGCAGCAAACGGGATTACGACCGGAAAGGCTATCCGATAGACCTAAGGGACATTTCTTACGAAGAAATCGAAAAAGCGCTCGAAGAGCCGCTCAAGCTTTCCGAGAGAAAAGAACCCGACGCGCTTACGTATCCATGGTTCACAAGTTACGTTCGCGAAGTGCTGTACGAAAAATACGGACAAGACCAGGTGCTTCGCCAAGGGCTGATCGCCGTTACTTCGCTCGACCCGTCCATGCAGAAAATCGCGGAGGAAGTCATCGCCGACCAGCTTGCCAAACACGAAAAGGCGTATAACGTCGAGCAGGCGGCGCTGGTTTGCGTCGAGCTTGGCACGGGCTACGTGAAGGCGATTGTGGGAGGCCGCACTTACGGCGTGTCCGAAGGCGAAAGCGTGTTCAACCGGGCGACTCAAGCCTATCGCCAGCCGGGCAGCGCGTTCAAGCCGTTCACGTATGCGACCGCGCTGGAGCAAGGCTGGAAGCCGTCCGACTGGATAAACGACAATCCCACCAAGTATCCTGTCGGCGGCACCAAATTCTATACTCCGAAAAACGCGGACGGCAGCAACTCCGGCTGGATACCGCTCGCTTGGGGGCTTATCAAGTCGAAGAACGTCGCGAGCGTGTGGCTTTGCAACGAACTCGGCCCGGAGCGGATTATCGAAACCGCGAGGGCGATGGGACTGACGACGAACCTTCAGCCTTATCTGTCTCTCACGCTCGGCGCGAGCGAAGTTTTCCCGATCGAAATGGCGGGCGCGTTCGCGGTTTTTCCCCAGCAGGGCAACTACATCAAGCCGACTCCGATTTTGTACGTAATGGACGTGAACGGCCAAATACTCGAAGACAATCGCCGTAACGTGGACTTGCGGAAACGGCGCGCGATTTCGGAAAACACCGCTTTCACGATGGTTAAAATGATGGAAATGGTCAACACGAGCGGCACCGGACGCGCCAACGCTTCGCTCGGCGGCCTGATGCCCAACGCCGGGAAAACCGGCACGACGGACGACTATCGCGACGCGATGTACATCGGATACACGCCGTACTTTTGCACCGCCGTCTGGGTGGGCAACGACGACCACAGAATAAAGATGCGCCGGATGTTCGGCGGCACGATGCCGGCGAAGGTCTGGAACAATTTCAACAAGCGCGTCATCGAGGACAAAAAGCTGGCGAAAAAAGACTGGGACAAGCCCGCCGGATATTCCGGCGAAGGGATGCCGGGATTTGCCAGCAAAGGCGCGGAAAGCGAAAATACCGAAGCGCACACGTCCGGCAGCGCGGTCGTGGTCACGCCTCCGGGCGGCGGCCAAAAGCCGCCCTCGCCGCCGGTAAGCGGAGACGGCGGAGGCGGAGATGCCATAAAACCGCGTCCGCCGAAGCAGCGGGAAGGGTAGCGGGGCTTATCAGGGAGACGAGAATGAGATTTTTAACCTTGGCCGTCTTTATTGCGTGTCTCGCGCTTTTCATCGTCGCGCCCGCCGCCGCGCAAACCGGGCGCAGGCAGGACGATTCGAAAAAACTCACGCCAATCGACAACGCGCGCGAAATGTTTCTGAAATACTATCCCGGAATGGCAATTCGCGAAGTGTTTCCGAGCCGTTTCAACGAACCGAACAAAAACGACGGCAGGTACGCCGCGACGGTCACGGGAGGCGGTTCGCTCTATCTCAAAGTAGCCGATATCAAAGGTAAAGATATAAAGGAAGTTTTCGAACAGCGCTACGATGCCGCCGGGTCGCGCAGCTATAACGTATCTTTCACGAACAAAGGCGAGCACGTAATCGGGGTTTGGCTGGAGCCGGATACTGCGGTTTCGTATTCGAACATCGAAATCTATTCGCTCACCGAGCGCCGCTCAAGGCCCGTTTTCGCGCTTTACAAAGTGCAAAACCTCGGCGTCGCGCACATCGACGACTCGATGCTGCTTTTAATGCAGCGTTGGCCGAATATAGTCAACAACGACCATACGATAAGCCCGTCAAAGGCGATTTACTTTATCCTCGGCTACGAGGAAGCCGAGAAAAAGTATTATTTGCTCGACCATATGACAAAGCTTCCGTCGTCGGACACCGACGTCAGCGCGAGGCTGAACAATCAGGCGGTCGAGCATTACAAAAGCGGAAACCTCCGCAAGGCGCAAGACCTTTTCCGCAGGGTCGTCGACATGGCCGGCCCCGGCGCGGCGATAAGCAGGCGAAATCTTCAGCTTGTAGAAGACGAGATTAACTCGCTCGAAATGCAGAAAGTGACTAGCGGCCGCGCATTCGTAAAGCCGAATTTCGACGACGCAAGACTTGCGTTCTTCACCGGCAGCTATCGGGAATGCATTAACATCATCAAAGCGCAAGGCAGGCGCACTACAGGCGAGAGAATGGTCATGCTCGCGATTTGCTATGCGCAAACGGGAATGTGGGGCGACCTCGATTCGATAGACAAATCTCTTGCGAGGGCCGACCAGAATTTCAGGAAGGAATATCTTTCGTATCTCGTGGATGTTCTCGAAACGCTCGGCGACGAAGCGAGATATTTCGAATATTTGAGGAATCTCGAAACGCTCGACAAAAACCACCCGAACTTAATCGCGCACAAGGCGCGGCTTCTGTCGCAAAAAGGCCGGAACGACCAGGCGGCGGCGATTATAGACTCCTACATGAACAAGTTCCACGTCGCGCCGGCGTACCGGGCGAGGCTCGCGGTAATCCGCTGGGAGATTGCGTTTCTCGCCAGCGACACGCTCACTATGGGCAAAATGGAGTCCGAGTTATACACGCTACCGAAACCCGACTTGTCTTACATCGCGGAAATGATGGCATATCCGAGGCTGCAGGGCAAAAAGGACGAGATGCGCGGCTATCCGATAGAGGAGTTTAAAACTCCCGACCTAGACACGAGATGGATTCAGGAGTATTTGAGCCAGTGACGGAAGAGGGATATTAAGGAGGGATTGGGGAAAGTGGCGGAAATACTGGACGGAATTCTCGTTCGAAAAGCCGTTTTGAAAGAGCTGAAAACCCGCATCGCATCGGGCGGCAGCGTCTCCGTTCCGGGGCTAGCGGTCATACAGCTTGGCGACAATCCCGCCAGCACGGCGTACGTGAACAACAAAGAAAAATACGCGCAAAAGTTGGGAATGCACGCAGAAGTTCACCGGATGCCGGCGTCGTTTTCCGAGCCGGAACTTCACGCGCTTATCGAGCGGCTTAACGCGGATGAAAAAATCCACGGAATAATCGTCCAGATGCCGCTTCCGGCGCATATCGACCCGAATAAAGCGACAGGAGCTGTCGCGCCCGCCAAAGACGTGGACGGGCTGACGCCCGAAAATCAAGGACGGCTGTGGACGGGAAGGCGCGGCCACCGTTCCTGCACTCCCGCCGGCGTGATGCGAATGCTCGACCACTACGGCGTCGAACTCAAAGGCCGGCACGCGGCGATAGTCGGCAGGAGCAATCTCGTCGGAAAACCGCTCGCCGCGATGATGCTGGAACGTCACGCTACCGTTACCCTATGCCACAGCCGCACACGCAATCTTGCCGAAGTTACGCGCTCGGCGGACGTTGTGGTTGCCGCCACCGGCCTTGCGGGACTCATCACCGCAGAGCACGTGCGGGACGGAGCGGTCGTCATAGACGTCGGAATCAACTTCGTCGAAACCGGCGCGATAGGCGAGGACGGTAAGCCCGAGGTCAAGCTCGTAGGCGACGTCGCGTTCGCCGAGGTTGAGCCGCTCGCGAGCAAAATAACGCCCGTCCCCGGCGGCGTCGGCCCGATGACGATTGCGATGCTCCTTTCGAACACCGTGGACGCGTGGGAAATGCCGCAAGAATAGCGCCCGCGCTATTACCCTTCGCTTCTGAACTGCAGTTCGTAAAGCCGTTTATATACCGGAGAAGTTTCGAGCAGTTCCGCGTGTTTGCCGGTAGCCGCGATTCTTCCGTTTTCGACGACGATGATTTTGTCAGCCTTGATAACCGTCGAAAGCCGGTGAGCGATTACTATCGTCGTGCGTCCTTCGAGCAAATTGTCTATCGCACTGCGGATTAAAAGATCGCTTTCGCTGTCCAGGTTCGACGTCGCCTCGTCCAGTATCAGCACTCGCGGATTTCGAAGAATCGCCCGCGCTATGGCGATGCGCTGTTTCTGGCCGCCGGACAGTTTAACGCCGCGTTCGCCGATTTCCGTGTCGTAACCGTCCGGAAGCTCCATTATAAAGTCGTGCGCGTTCGCCAATTTCGCCGCGCTTTCGATTTCTTCGTGCGGAGCGCGCGGCTTGCCGTACGCGATGTTGTCGCGCACCGTGCCGGAAAACAGAAACGACTCCTGCAGCACCATTCCTATTTCGCCGCGCAGCCGGTTAATCGAAAGGTCGCGCACGTCCGCTCCGTCGAGTTTAATCGCGCCTTCCCGAACGTCGTAAAACCTTGGAATCAGTTTCACAATAGTGGTTTTACCCGCGCCGGAAAGTCCCACTAGCGCGGCCGTTTTACGCGGCTCTATAGTCAGCCAGACGTTTTTCAAAACCGGCGGCGCGTCTTCCTTGTACGAGAACGTGACGTTTTCGAATTCGACCATTCCGCCGCCGTCCGGAAGCGGAAGCGGAGTATCCTTTTCGGGCACTTCGTCCCGTGTGTCCAATAGCTCGAAAATCCGCTCCGCGCTCGCCATACCCCGCTGAAAAACGCCGTAGAACATGACGAGGTTCACGACCGGTCTGAAGATCATCGCCGTGTAAAGCAAAAACGCCGTAAGGTCGCCGATTTTAAGCCCGCGCGTAATCGCAAGCCAGCATCCCACCGCCGCTACGACGACTGTGCCTAGATTCGATGCGAAGTCCGCCGTGGTTGTGACGATGCCCACTTCCCTGCGCTGTAAATTCTGCAGGTTGCGATACTCGCGCGATTCGTCCGAAAATCTTTCGAGCTCATGGTCTTCCGCGGTAAATGCCTTCACCACGCTGACTCCCTGAAGCACTTCCGAAACCATTCCGGTCAGTTCCGCCATTTGCTTGCTGCTTTTAAGCGCAGCCGCCCTGAGTCGCGCGCCATAGCGAAAAATCACATAGCCCATCGGCGGAAGAATCGCGAGCACCGAAAGCGTGAGCCGCCAGTCGAGCATAAACATCATTACGAGCACGGCGATGAGCGTGACGAACATCCGCCCCAGACGGTTTATCCCGGCTTGCGTCATTTCTTGAAGCTGGTTTACGTCGTTGATTACCCGCGTTAGGAGCGCGCCGCTGAGACGCGTTTCGAAAAACGCAAGATGCAACAACTGAAGGTGGCGGAACACCCGAATTCGAATGTCCAAAATTACATCTTGAGTAATAAAAAAGCTGAGAAAGACCGTCCAGTAATCTACTAAAGAGTAAAAAGCGAGAATTATTATTCCCGCTCCCGCAAGATAGAAAATAAGGTCGAGCCTTTCCGCCGGCAAAATAACATCGATGGCGTAGCGCGGAAATTGCGGAATCGCGACCGAAATCGCCGCACTCAGCGCGATGAGCAGCGACAACCGCACGGTCGGCCCAATGTACGGCTTGAAAAACCCGATGTATCTAAGAATGAGCTTCAAACGCCTGTTTTTACCATAAATCCGGCATCGAAGCCTCGCGAATGGATTCGCGGCCCACAATCACTTGCCTAACGCGGCGGGCCATTACGCCTTCGTCAGTAGATTCGCTGGGAAAAAACGACCCGTCCGATTATCTCGAGCCGTTCTTCGCCGCCGTTCAGGTTCACGGCAATCGGGCTGAACGCGGGATTCGCCGGCGCGAGAATCGCGCAGCCATTTGCGAAATGCACGCGCTTCAGCGTCGGCTCGCCGCCTTCGATTCGCGCCGCACAAACGTCGCCGTCGCGCGCCGCCGCGCCGCGGTCGATTATCACAAGGTCGCCGTCGAGAAGCCCCGCGCCGTTCATCGAATCGCCTCGAACGGTAAGCGCCACGAACGGACCTGCGCCTTTCACGCCCGGCGGCAAATCTGCGGCTTCGAATGCGTCCGCCGCGCCCGCCGGAACTACCGGCGCATCCCCCGCGGGAATCGCTCCCAAAATCGCGACGCGTGCCGGCGGGCAAATTTCGTTTCGCTTAAGTCCTTTGCGCCCATTGCCCCCGATTGCTTCATCGAAAGCTAATGTGCCTGTGACAGCTTGGATTAGCCTGCTTGCAAGCGCGCCGTCTTTGACCGCCACCAGCCCATCCGGAGGCGAATTGCCTCCGAAAGAAGCCTCAGCTTCGAAATCTTCTGCATCGGTGTTTTCGCCGAGTTCGTCCGTACGGCTAATGTACCCCGCCATAACGAGCATTTTCCAGTAATTCAGTCCGTGTACTGCTTCCGACAGGCGCTTTAAAACGCCGGGCGAAGGCGCGGATATCACGCCCGCTTCGAGCTGGGATACATAGCTGTGGCTAAGGCCCGCCGCCTTCGCAAGCTCTCTCGCCGAAAGCCCCGACGCCAGCCTTGCCGCCTTTACCGCATCGCCAAGATTCACGCTCATAAGTCACCGCCAGTTAAAGCTATACCGATGATAAGGTATTATTGCCGATTTGTCAATATGTCAACGCGGGATTTAAAAAATTGACAAAAGGGGAATTATACGATATAATTGTTTAGTATGAATACCGAAGAACTGGAATTCGAAGTATGGTGGAGCAGGGTTAAAAGCGGAAGGGCGGAGATGGAAGTGCTGCACCTGGTCGCAATATGCGGATTATCGCTTAAAGAAGCGGCGGCGGAACTCGGCATAACCGAGCGCGCGGCCGCGAGACGCTTGCGAATTGCGAAAAGAAAGCTCGCGGCCACCTGCCTAAGCCGGTACGCGGCGATGCGGGCGGCCCGCACAAAAATGGAACAGCGAGAATAAAGTCTAGCCCTTGAGGGCTTCTATTGACTTGACGACGTCGCCCACGGTCGTGAAATTGTCCGTGTTCTGGTCGGATGCGTCGAAGTTTATGTTGAACTTCTCTTCGATCTCCATAACGAGATCGGCGAGGTCGAGCGAATCCGCTCCGAGGTCGTCCACGAAATGCGACGACTCCGCGATTTTGTCCTCGGGAACGTCAAGCTTCGAAGCGATTATCGCCTTAAGCTCTTCAAACGTGCTCATACTCAATCTCCTTGCTTTCGGGCTACTCGGAAACTTCTTCCTTGACCTTGACGGAAACCACTTCGCGTCCCTTGTACCAGCCGCAATGCGCGCAAACGAAATGCGACCGCTTAAGGCCGTGGCAGTGCGGGCACCGCACGAGCGCGGGCTGCTTGATTGGCATGAAGCAGCTTGCACGCCGCTTGTACCGTTTGGTTTTCGGAATCTTTTTTTTCGGCAGAGCCATAACAAACTCCTAATCGGCTTCACTCGCCCTTGGGAAGGCCCGTCCGGCAGGTGAGCGAGGCAGTATATTTATCTAAGCCCCGATTGTCAAGCGTTCCGGCGCGAATTTCCGGTTGCGAAAAGTTTTCTCCCGTCGCGGTTGTATAATGTCGCTTTCGAATAGCCACCGGAGAGCGCATGCTTGTAAGCGGCGGGCTCGTCCCGCATCCGCCCGTTCTTGTTCCCGAAGTCGGCAGGGAGCGTCTTGAAGATGTTTCCGCCACGCTCGGCGCACTCGATTCTTTGATAGACGTAGTGGCCCTAGAAAAACCGGACGCGCTGATTATGTCCGGGCCGCACAATCAAGCTGCACGCTTGGATGAAGTTGGCGTTATCGCTTCGAGCAATCTGTCCGGGGATTTTTCCCGGTTCGGCGCCGCCGGTACGAAAATAGAGGCTCGGGGCTGTCCCGAAATTGCCGCCGCGGTCCTCGCCGAGTTCGGCAATGCCGGCAGCAAAGAAAGCATCGCCGCGTTCGAAGTGCCGGACGGGTTTCTCGATTGGGACTTTTCGGTTTTTCTTTCGCTGGCGTCGCGCCGGGGTTTTGTTGCGCCGGTACTGCCGCTTATAATCGCTTGGGGCAATCTGCGCGACTGGTTCGAATTCGGCGGGCTGCTCCGCAGATTTTTGGACGCTACTTTTCCGGACCTTCGCATCGGTTTCGTGGCAAGCGGAGATTTGTCGCACGCCACCCGTCACGGCGCGCCGGCGGGCTATCATCCTTTCGGGGCGAAGTTCGACGAAATGTTCTGCGACGCGGTAATAAGCGGCGACTTGGCGGCGATTCTCGATCTGCCGGGCGAAGACTTGGCTCTCGCCAGGCAATGCGGCGCTCCGGGATTCGCTTGCGCGATGGGGTTTTACGGCGAAGGCGGCGCAAGGCAGGAACTTCTGTCCTATGAAGATCCTTTCGGCGTGGGTTATCTGGTAAGTATTTTCAGGGTGGTATGAATGACTGAAGAAAAGAAGTTTCACAATCCGCTTGTGCAACTCGCGTACGACGCGATAAAACAGCACTTGACGGCGAACGTCAGAATCGCGCCGCCGCGGCAGTATTACAAGATGCTCGAAGGAAAGTCGGCGTGCTTCGTCACGCTAAAAAAGAAAGGCGAATTGCGCGGCTGCAAAGGCACGGTTGAACACAAAGAAGTGACGCTCGGCCAGGAAATAATCACAAACGCAATTTCCGCCGCGACCGAAGATTCCCGCTTCCCCCCCGTCACACTAACCGAACTCGATTCTCTTACGATTTCGGTGGACGTTCTCGACAGGCTGCGGGAGTGCAGCAGGGAGAGCCTCGACCCTAGGGAATTCGGAATCGTGCTGGAGCAGGGCGAAAAGCGCGGCGTGATGCTTCCTCGAATAGAAGGCATCGACACAGTCGAAAAGCAGTTCGAGGCTGCGGCGAAAAAATCCGGGATTGATTTATCTCAGGATTACCGCATTTTCAGGTTCAGAACAGAGAGATATAGCGCGGATTCTGTGCTAACATAATCCGTTTTCGGCAAGGGGTGAAGTTCGTGCGCCAGAAGAATCGGATTTTGCAGGCGCTTTTGATATACGCTCTAGTGGTGGTGGCGCTTATCGCGGTCGCAAGCATGCTTAACACCGGAGATTCCGCCGCCGGCGCCAAGCTGCCTTCGATACCCGGCGCGAAGGGCGCGCAGGCCGCGCTCGTGCGCATCGAGGGCGTCATCGTCAGTTCCGGCGGCGAATCGGGAATGTTCGGCGGTTCGTCCGGCGCGTCGTCGTTCAAAATCGTAAAGGACCTCAAGAAATACGCGGAAGACGATTCCATAGCGGGAATACTCATCCGCATAGACAGCCCTGGCGGAAGCGCCGCGGCGAGCGACGAAATCTGGAACGCGGTGACGAAAGCGAGCGAAATCAAACCGGTTGTGGTTTCCATGGGCGACGTCGCGGCGAGTGGCGGCTATTACGTGGCAAGCGCCGCAGACGTGATATATGCCAATCCCAGCACGTTGACCGGCTCCATCGGAGTCATTTTCGATATGCTCGAAATGTCGGGGCTTTTCGAAAAACTCGGCATCAAATCCAATACGATTCACGCCGGCGAATTCAAGGACATCGGCTCGATAAGCCGCCCGATGAAGGAAAACGAGCGGGCGATGATTCAGGAACTTCTCGACCAAGTGCATTTGCAGTTCATCGAGCGCGTGAGCGAAGGACGCGAGATGACGCTCGACGAAGTGAAAAAGCTTGCAAACGGAATGATATACACCGGCGAGCAGGCGAAGGAGAACGGGCTTGTGGACGAAGTCGGCGGTTTCGAGGACGCGTTCGCAAAACTCGAAGAGCTGACGAGCAAAAAGCTGACCTTGCGCGAACCGAAGGCGCCGACCTTCTGGGACTTCATGATGGGGGCGGAATCCGGCTCGGTGAATCTTTTGCCGAAAATGAAACATCCGCTCGAAATAGTCGCGCAGACGCTTTACCTGAATACTTTGCTCTTCGGCGCAACCATAAACTGAAATGGTCTTCGACTGGTTTCAAAACTACATTCTTTCGATGCGCGACGAAATCGGCGTCGACCTCGGCACCGCGAACACCGTCATTTACGTCAAAGACCACGGCATAGTATTGAAAGAGCCTTCGGTCGTCGCGATAGACACGCGCACGGACGAGGTTCTTGCCGTCGGCGAAGACGCGCGAAACATGATCGGCAAAACGCCTGGCCAGATAATCGCGATGAAACCGCTTAAAGACGGCGTCATCGCGGACTACGACAAGACCAAAGCGATGCTTTCGCATTTCATCCGCAAGGCGACGAAGCGCGGCAAGCCGCTGACTTGGGCGTTCAAATATCGCATCGTTATCGGCATTCCGAGCGGAATTACGAACGTTGAAAAGGACGCGGTACGAAGCGCTTGCATGGACGCCGGAGCCAGCCATATCCACCTGATCGAAGAGCCGATGGCGGCGGCGATAGGCTGCAATATGGACATCGCCGAAGCCGAGGGAAACATGATTGTGGACATCGGCGGCGGCACGACCGAAGTTGCGGTTATTAGCCTCGAAGGCATCGTAACTTCCACCAGCATTCGCGTCGCGGGCGACGAACTCGACCGCTCGATAATGGACTACACCAGAAAGCGCTACAACCTGCAAATCGGCGAGCGCACCGCGGAGCGCATCAAAATCGAAATCGGCTGCGCGCATCCGTCGAGCGAAAATCTCACCTGCGAAATTCGCGGAATGGACCAGGTTACGGGGCTGCCGAAAAGCCTCGAGATAAACAGCGGCGAAGTGCGCGAAGCGATGCAGGAAAACATCGACCTAATCTTGAAAGCCGTTCGCGAGACGCTCGAAGACACTCCGCCGGAACTTGCGGCGGATATCATCGAACAGGGAATCATGCTCACGGGCGGCGGCGCGCTTTTGCGCGACCTAGACCTATTAATCAGCAAAGACACCGGAATCGTCACGAAAGTTGCGGACGAGCCGCTCTTATCGGTCGCCCGCGGCACCCAGTTCATAATCGAAGACCCTCGCACGTACAGCAGCTTTTATTAATTTTTTTCATTCCGAAAATTTTTCAAAAGTCTCCTCTCGTAATTCATTCAGCAGTTTTTCGCGCACCGGTTTATTCATCGTTATTCTGAAGATGCCAAGGCAATAGTCGTTTGCGTGCGCGGGTATAAAAACCCGTTCTGACTCGAACTTCACATTTAAGGAGCGCGATATGAATTACGTTGACGGTTACGTTTTGGTGGTTGCAAAAGACAATCTCGGCGAATATAAAAAGGCGGCGCGCATGTGCGGCAAAATCTGGCGCGAGCACGGCGCGCTGGAATATGTCGAATGCATCGGCGACGATTTGGACGTCGCCAAATTCAAAATGGTGTCGTTTCCGAAAATGGCGAAGGCGAAGGACGGCGAGGTCGTCGTTTTCGCATACGTTGTCTATAAGTCGCGCAAAGACCGTGACAAAGTGAACAAGGCGGTGATGAACGACCCGCGCATAAAGAAATGGATGGAGAGCGGCAAACAGCCTCCGTTCGACCCGAAGCGGATGGCCTTCGGCGGGTTCAAGGTGATGGTGCAGGCGTAGGGGGAGGCGCGGGGCTTATACAATTTTGGAGGCAGTTTGCTTTAAATGGGTACTGCTTCGGTTAAGACTGCATCTCGAATTCTGGCTTTCAGTCCTTTCTCGGTTACGACGTCCACCTCGCATTCCAATAGGTCGCGCAAGTCCATTAAAAACCCGCCCAAGTCGAACAGGCTGCGCCCCTTTTCCATTTCCACCAGGAAATCCACGTCGCTTTCCGGGTGTGAATCGCCGCGAGCAACCGACCCGAAAACGCGCACGTTCTTTGCGCCACGGCGGCCCGCAATCTCCAAAATCGTGCCGCGATTAAGGCGAAGCGTTTCCATTGTAATCTTCGGCTTACCGGTCATACCGCATTTATTTTACCTCAATTGCGTAAATCGCAGCAAAAAGGGCGGAGTTGCCTCCGCCCTTCGATTAATATCTTAGTCTCGAATTACTTTCCGCTATTCGCAGCCGGGATGCGCATGGTCGGCGTCTGCCCGGCCGCCGCAAGCGTCGGGCACGTTCAACCCGCCGCGGCGCTTCGCGGTTTAGTAATCCATATCCATTCCGGCGCCCGCGCCCGGCATGCCCGCGCCGCCGGCCTTCTTGTCTTCCGGCTTGTCCGTCACGAGCACTTCGGTCGTGAGAATCATCGCGGCGATGGACGCTGCGTTGAGTAGCCCGTTGCGCGTAACTTTCACCGGGTCGATGATGCCGGCCTTGACCATGTCCTCGAACAGGCCGGTCGCGGCGTTGAACCCGACGCCCTTCTTCTCGTGCTTGATTTTCTCGACGATGACGCTGCCTTCATGGCCGGCGTTCGTCGCGATTTGCCTTGCGGGAATCTCCAGCGCCGTGCGGACTATTTCGATGCCGATGCGCTCGTCCTCGTCCGTCCATTCCAGTTTGTCCAGCGCGCCAATCGCGTTCACGAGCGCCACGCCGCCGCCGGGGACGATGCCCTCTTCGACCGCCGCGCGAGTCGCCGAAAGGGCGTCCTCGTAGCGGTGCTTCTTTTCTTTAAGTTCGGTCTCTGTCGCGGCGCCGACTTTCAGAACAGCCACGCCGCCAGCAAGCCTTGCAAGCCGCTCCTGCAGTTTCTCGCGGTCCCAATCGCTCGTCGCCTTTTCGATTTCCGCCTTGATGGTGTTGATGCGGCCCTTGATGTCGCCGCGCGTGCCCTTGCCTTCGATAATGACGGTGTTTTCTTTGTCAACCTTGATCTTGGTGCACGAGCCGAGGTCGTTAAGTTCCACGCTTTCAAGCTTGATGCCCAGGTCTTCCGTGAAGAACTGGCCGCCCGTGAGAACCGCGACGTCGCCCATCATGGCCTTGCGGCGGTCGCCGTAACCCGGCGCCTTCACCGCGACGACGGACAGCGTGCCGCGAAGTTTGTTCACGACGAGCGTCGCAAGCGCTTCGCCCTCGACGTCTTCCGCCACTATCGCAAGCGAGCGTCCCGCTTTCGCCACCTTTTCGAGAAGCGGCACGAGTTCCTGAATGTTGGAGATTTTCTTCTCCCAAAGCAGGATGTACGGATTTTCAAGGTTGCACTCCAGCGCTTCCTGGTCGGTGATGAAGTATGGCGAAAGATATCCGCGGTCGAACTGCATTCCCTCGACGAGTTCGATTTTGGTTTCCGCGCTCTTCGACTCCTCTACGGTGATGACGCCGTCCTTGCCGACTTTCTCCATCGCGGTCGCGATGAGCTCGCCGATTTCGCTGTCGTTGTTGCCCGAAATCGCGGCGACCTGCGCGATTTTGCCCTTGTCTTCCTTGATGCTAATCGCGCTCTTGAGAAGCTTGTCGCTAATCGCGCGCGACGCCTTTTCGATTCCGCGCTTCATAAGCATCGGATTCGCGCCGCTCGTCACATAGCGAAGCCCGCCGCGCACGATTGCCTGCGCAAGAATCGTGGCGGTCGTAGTGCCGTCGCCGGCGATGTCGTTCGTCTTCGACGCGACTTCCTTAAGGAGTTGCGCGCCCATGTTCTCGAACGGATCGTCGAGGTCGATTTCCTTGGCGATTGTCACGCCGTCGTTGGTGATGGTGGGGCTGCCCCACTTCTTGTCGAGCACGACGTTTCTGCCGCGCGGACCGAGCGTAATTTTCACGGCCTCCGCGACCGCGTCCACGCCCGCCACGAGCTTCATTCGTGCGTCCTCATGGTACTTAAGCTGTTTCGCTGCCATTTTCGATTCCTCCAATCAGATTAAATGCAATGTCTAGCCCGCGACGACGCCGATGATGTCGTCCTCGCGCAGAATCAGATATTCCACGCCGTCGATTTTGACTTCGGTTCCGCTGTACTTGCTGTGGAACACGATGCTCCCGACTTCGACGTCCATCGCTACCCGATTTCCGTCGTCGAGTTTTTTGCCCGGTCCAACCGCTACGACGCGACCTTTCTGCGGACGCTCTTTCGCGCTGTCCGGAATCACTATTCCGCCGGACGTTACCTTTTCGTCGTCGGAAAGGTGCTCGACGACTACGCGGTCGCCCAAAGGCCTTAGTGCAAACTGCGCCTGTGCCTTGCCCATTTACCAATACCTCCAAAAAAATGTTCGTGTTAGGAATTCGAGAGCGAGCTGGCACAGCGGCTATTCGGCTGCTGGCAGTCTCCGCCCTCGACTGCCAATTATAACCGGATTTTTGTCAATGTCAAGGCTTTTTCGGGAAATTACCCCGAAAATTTTTCCATCGGCACAAATCTAACTATTATAATGTAGATAATCTTCGCAAGTGCAGTCATATCGATGAGGACTTTTCTCTTGGTTGCCCGCGCCAATGTTTCAAAATCGAAACCAGAAACAAGGCGGCTAACGCGGCAATTTCTTGGCGATTCGGTCTCAAAACCGGCGGAAGTTGTTTTCAAAGAAGAAATTGAGTGTTATAATGTACCGATTATTCTCTCAGGAATCATCGTCTATGGCTGTTTTCGGGAAAAAGAAGCTCAATTCCCAGCTCGAGGCGGCACAGCGGGCGCGAGTGAAGGGCAAAGAATTCATCAAGCTCGTGGACGCCGCAATCGAAAGCGTACAGGGAGATTTGGCGGAGGACGACCGCAAGACTTTGAACGCGCTCTGGTTTCTGAAGGCGGAACACCTTTGGGCGGCCGGCAAGAAAACCAACGCACTTGACATTTTGGCGAAAAACTGGGACGGGACCGTAGAAGAAGAATGGACCGCGGTCATCGCCGAATGGATACGCGGCGAAGGAATTACGGATATAAAATACCGGAGACTCCTTGAAACCCGTCTCGAAATAGCGCCGGAAGACCGCCGTGCCAATATGTCGCTCGCGAAAATGATCGCCGAAATGCCCAGCCCCGCGGAAGAGGACATAGACATCGTTGAAAGGGCTGTTAAGGAATTTCCGCTTTGGAAAGGCGGGTCCAGCGTGCTCGCCATTCGCTATCTCGAAAACGAAAGGACGGATGCGGACGCGCTGGAGGTTTACAAGTTCGCCTATCCGAACAACAAGAACAATCCGAAGTTAATCGAATATTTGACGAAGTCGCTCATAGAAAATCAGGACAAAAGCGAATTCGCGCTGAAGTTTTACCGCGACCAGCTCGAGGCCGGGCGGGACGTGCCGCAGGCTTTGGGACTGCTTTGCGACGCGTATCTCGAAAAAGGCGACATTTCGCCGACGACGTGGCCGTTCATCGTGGACGCGCTGGGCCGCGGAATGCTCAGCCCGCACGGCGTCAAACATGTTAGCGATTTCGTTTTGACCCAGCAAAAAGAATACTTCGACCGCCGTGTCCTCGCCGAGCAGGTTTACGAGCGCGGCTATCGCGGCGTTGAGCTTTTGCAGTATCTGGCGGACGAATACGCGGCCGACCTCGAAGTAAACGAAAAAACCGTGCCGGTTCTCGAAAGCGCGTTCAAACAAAAGGCGTTAAGCAAAAAGAGCATTCGCGTTCTAACCGAGCATTATCTTCACATTGGCGAGCGCGGCGAATTCGCGGCGAGGGTGTACGAAACCTATTTGAGTATGGTGCCGGAGCTTCCGCAACGCAAGCTGTACGAATATCTCGCGGAACATTTCATAAGTCTCGGCAGGACAGACGAGCAGGCGAAAAAGATTTATGAAGAAGCTCTGGCGATTGACCCCGAAAACGAATCGCTCGTGAAAATGCTTGCGCAGACTTATTTAAGCTACGATATCGAGAGCAATCAGGCGTTCGACATCTATCGCCGGGCGTATGCGATGGAAACCGACGAGGCGACCCGCCAAAAGCTGGCGCTGATGCTTGCGAACCACCACGTTCGGATTAAAAGGTACGATGCGGAAACGCTGGAATATTTGTCCTCGCTCAAGGGCGCGTTTCCTTCACATCTCGAAAAGCAGTTCACCGAGGCGCTCGGTTATTGCTATATGAATCTCGACCGCACGGACAAGGAAGCGAAGTCGCACTATTCCAGACTGTACAAATCTTCGAAAAATCCTCATCCGAAACTGGTCAACATTCTCGCCAAAATCGCGGTGGCGGAACACAAGCCGGAAAAGCCGTACTCCAAAGAGGAAATCGAGCTTTTCGAGCGCGTTTTCGACATCGAGCGGTTTTCCTGCCAGCCCGAAATCGCTTTCTCGCTGTTGGAAGACCGGCTGGCGAAAAACCTCGAAGACATCCGGATGATTCAGTTCGCGGTTCGCGGCTTCGAGGCGGATGCCGAAAGACTGGCGGAAGTGCTCGACAAGCACAAGGCTTCGGAAATTTTCGTGGACATCGGCGATTTCTATGCCGAGCGTTTCAATTTCGAACAAGCGTCCGTCGCCTATCGCAAGGCGGTCGAGTTTACGGGCCTCGAAAAGGCGAAATACAGGCTCTCGAAAATGCTCATTAACGAGGGCGACGCGAACGGAGCGCTTTCGATTTTGCGCACGCTGAAGGTTGACGACCCGAAAAGCCAGGCGCAGGTCGTATATTGGGAAGGCGTGTGCCATTTGGTGTTGGGCAATCCGCATGAAGCGAAAACCTGCTTCGAATCTATCGCGTCGCGAAAGGATTTGGACGGAGTTATTCCCGGTTATTTGCCCGTGCTGCGCTTCGGACAGGCGCTTGAACTCGACGGCAAGTGGGAAGAAGCTCGCAAGAGATATCGCGAAGTGCTCGGCGAAAACGACGCGAAGCATTTTCACAGATGGGCGGACATCGAAATCGCCTTGTTATATATGAAGGAAAAGCGTTTCGACGACGCCGTGAAGCAGGCGGAAGACTTGTACAACCGCAACCGAACGGGCCGCGCGGAAAGCAGATATTTCGCGATGGCGCTTTTATACAAAGGCGCGCAGGCGCTTAAAGCGGGCGACATTGGCGGCGCGACAAGCCTTTTGCAGCAGGCGGTACAGGTGGATATGGCGGACAGGCTGCTTCGCGACGTCATTACGGATTTGCTTTTAATCGAAGGTGAAAAAGCGTATTTCGCAAAGGACTTCGCCCGCTGTCATAAAATATTCGAAACGTCCACCGCCATCCTTCCGAAGCGCGTCGACACGCGCGTTTATCTCGCATTTACTCATCATGAAAGGCGCGAATACGACCAAGCAATTCTGCAATACGTAAATATTCCCTGGGATCAGGTTCATCCTGACGTTGAACGAAGCCAAGCGTACGCCTATTATTCGAGCGGCAGGTTCGACAAGGCATGGCGGGTTTTCAACGACCTTCTCCAGCGGGGCAGCTTCGACAATGAAGACATTCCGCTTTTGTTTCACAGCTTTCTTTCGGATAAGGGCGCACGCGGCGGAAAAGTGTTCAAGAAAATCGAGTTTGCCGACGACTCGATAGATTACGCCCAGCTTTACATTCACGACGGGGAGTTTCAGCGAGCGGTTGATTTGTTGAAACAGCTTCAAAAGCGCGACGAATACAAAGACGATTTAACCGTGCTTTGGTTTCTCGGTCTCGCCAATTCCAAGCTGGGCAATCGCGAAATGGCCGTGCATTTCTGGAAAGAAATACTCGGACGCTCGGACCGCCCGGGCGTGGACAAGTCGCGGCGGATGCAAGAATACATCGAAGTCGGTCTCGCGTTTCTCGAATCCGGATATGCGCAAGAGGCGATGCAGACTTGGGAGTCGCTTTCGAAAATCGATCCGGAATTCGAGCATCTGCCGTTCCTTTACGCCGAAACCCTGTCCCTGAACGCATACCAGCTTGTTCGCAAACAAGACAAGGTAAAAGTCGCGATTAACGAATGGAAAAAGGCGTACGAGTACGACCCGAAAAACATCTTGCTTGCGCAGAATTTGGCAATCGCATATTGGGAAATCGACGATTTCACGAACAGCACGCGCTATTGGAACAGAGTAATCGATTTCTGGAAGCGCGAACTCGAGAAAAAACCGAAACAGAACGCCGTGTTCAGCGTTTACATAAGCGAGATTCAGCGTGTGCTGACCGACCTTATAACAACAAAGGGCCGTGCGGAGCACGACCTCGCAAAGGTTCGAACCGAAGACGTAATCGACTATTACCAAAAAGCGAACAGGTTTTACTGGCTGCTGAATCTCGACAAAACCGCGACCGTGATGGATATCGAACGGTCATATTTCAGGCTTGTAAAGATATACAATCCCGAGAGGCATGCGGACACGTTCATGCTTCTCGAAGAGGCTTACGCGAATTTGACCGACCCGGCGCGCAAGGAGAAAATAGACTTGTTTGCGTATAACCCGCTGGACCTCGACGCGATGGGCCGCCGGGTTTGGGGCGGCAAGGAACACGTGAACGTTTTCAGCCCGCTTCGGTCGAAGGTGAATCCGCCGCTTCCCAAATACGAATTTCTAAAGCCCTCCGGCCTCGACCCCGATGCGATACTCGCGAAAATGGACGCCAGAATGAAAATGAATCTGAAGCTTCCCGACTGGAATCTCGTATGAGCAGCAAAAAGCGCCCGCGCATTGACTTCGGCAGTGAGCGATACTATACTGACTCGCTTGACGAAGGCGGCGGGGGCGAAGCCGTTCGGATAAAAGCGCCCGTGTCACTTTTCGAGCTGAAAGCCGACTTGCTAAGGCTTTCGATGCACATTGACCGGTTGAATTCCGCACAAAGCGAGCTGAAATCGGAAATCGGAAAGGCGCGCGCGGAGCTTGACGAAAAGGTGGACTCGCTTTCTTCGTCGCTACCCGAAAAAGTCGAAGGCGTGGTCGCCGAGTCGGAAAAGCGGCTTATTGCAAGGCAGGACGCGCTTAACGCTCGCGCCGCGAAAATCGGCGGCGACTTGTCGCTCGCGCAAAGCATTCTCGAAGGCAAAATCGAGGGCGTGCGCGGCTCGGTGGCAAGCGCCACCGCTAACATGGCCGAAGCGGTAAAAGGTGCGGTCTCGGGTTCGACCTCCTCTTTGCAAGCCGACCTCGTTACCGAAATTACCGACCTCGGCCGGATGATTATCAAGGCGGTGCGGGAAAGCGGCGGCGGCGCGCCCGCTTCGAGCGGGCTTGCCGAAGCTCCGGGCGAAATCCGCGAAAAGCTTTTCGTAATCGAGGAAATGCTCGGAAGAGGTCTCAAATCCGAAGCCGCCGCCAAATCGAAACGGGAACTTCTAGACCTTCTCGCGATTATGGACTCGTTCGACCGCCTTTTGAAGATACTCGAAGAATCGTCGAGCGAAAGAGATTCGTCGTGGCTCGTCGGAGTAAAAGGAATTAGGGAGCTGTTTTTAAGCTTTCTTAAGCGTCTCGGCGTCGAGCAAATGGAGAATTTTTCGGCGTTCGATCCGAATTTTCACCGGGCGATGGGCGTCGTGAAAAACCCGAAGCTCGAAAACGGAGCCGTTAGTGAAGTCCTGCTCGCGGGATATTTAAAGGACGGCATTGTGTTAAGAGTGGCGGAAGTAGTGGTCAATCGGTTAAACTGAACCTTCTTGGCGGCCGGTTTTGATGGACGCAAAAACTTTACGGGAGCAGTGGTATGGGCAGAATCGTCGGCATTGATCTTGGAACGACTAACTCGCTGATTGCGACAATCGTGGACGGAGAGCCAACGCTCATCCCGAACGAGCGCGGCAGCTTCATCACGCCGTCCGTCGTCGGCTTCACCGAAACGGGCGAATTGCTGGTGGGCGAGCCCGCCAAAAACCAGCTGGTTGCGAACCCCGAAAGAACGGTCGCAAGCATCAAAAGGCTGATGGGCAGCGACAGGCGCATATCAATCGGCGAAAAGGACTTTTCTCCGCAAGAAATCAGCGCTGTCATTCTGAAAAAGCTCAAGCTCGACGCCGAAACCTATCTTCACGAGCAGGTGGAGGAAGCGGTCATAACCGTTCCCGCTTACTTTACGGACTCCCAGCGTCAGGCGACGAAGGACGCCGGCGAAATCGCCGGTTTCAAAGTGGAACGCATCATAAACGAACCTACGGCGGCGGCGCTGGCGTACGGATTCGAAAAAGTCGAGGCGAAAACGATTCTCGTGTACGACCTCGGCGGCGGCACCCTCGATGTAAGCATCATCAAACTGCATGAAGGGGCATTCAAAGTTCTCGCCACAGCCGGCATCAATACGCTGGGCGGCGACGACTTCGACTATAAGGTCGTGGAATATCTTATCGAGCAGTTCAAAATGAAGGAAAAGGTGGACATCAACACGATTCCCGACCTCGCCCAGCAAAGAAGCATCAAACAGAGGCTGAAGGAAGCTGCCGAGCTCGCGAAAATCGACCTGTCGAGCCTGCTCGAAACCAATATAAACTTGCCCTTCCTATACACGGGCGGCGTCGAACCTCTGCATTTGAACGAAAACCTGACCCGCGCAAAATTGGAAGAGCTTACGAAGGCGCTTATCGAACAAACCTCCCAACCTATGGAGGCCGCGCTCGCCGACGCGAAACTCAGCAAAGACGAAGTGGACGCCGTCGTTCTCGTCGGCGGTCAAACCAGAATGCCCGCGGTGCAGCGGCTGGTGAAACAGGTTATGGGCAAAGAGCCGCTCAAAGACATCAACCCGGAGGAATGCGTCGCGGCCGGCGCTGCGATTCAGGCGGGAATCAAACGCGGCCACTTGCAGGATTTGGTGGTCGTGGACGTCGCTCCGTTCACGCTCGGAATCGAGGTCGAAGGCGGCAGGTTCAGCGAAATAATCCCGCGCAACACGAGCGTTCCTTGCAGCCGCAAGCGGATTTACGTGACTACGATGGACAACCAGACCGAGGCGCACATTCACGTTTTGCAGGGCGAAAGCCCGGTGGCGTTCGAGAACAGCGGCCTCGGCGAATTTATTCTTACCGGAATAACGTCTGCGCCGAAGGGCGAAAGCATCGTCGAGGTCAGCTTCGACTACGACGTGAACGGCATCGTGAAAGTAACGGCGAAGGACAGAAAAACCCAGGCCGCGAAAAGCATCACGATCAAATCGAGCAAAGCCAGGCTTACGGAAGACGACGTCCGGCTGGCGCAGAGGGACGTGGCGAAGTTCACGGGCTCGCTCCTCGCCCAGCGCGAAAAGAGCAAGATTATTTTCGAGGCGCAAGAGTCGCTAAGCGGCGGCATCAAGCTGTTGAAGCGCGCCGAATCCGGCGACGTGCGGATGAGCGACCCGGAAAGAACGCGGCTCGAACAGCTTCTTCGCGATATGAAGGAAGCGATTATGAGCGAAGACGAAAAGATGCTCGAAACGATAGTGGACCACGTCGGCGGTTTTCTTCGCGACTTCGGCCAATCCGCCGGTGAAGCATAGGTCAAATGACTAACGGCCCGAAAGACGGACTCGACGTTTGCCCCGTCTGCGGGATGCCGTACGCCGGGGAAGAAGGCGCGGTTTGCCATTGTCCGGCGAAGGAAGAAGCTTCCGCGTTCGAAATTTTGGTCGCCGAGGCGCGATCCGCTCTCGATTCCGCAAGATATGCTCTCGGCACGGGCGATTACGAAAAGGCGGGCAGGCTCGCTCAATCGGCGGCGGAAAAATACGGCGGCGTATATCAGGATGCTCTTGCGTTGCAGGTGCGGGCGGCCGTGAAAATCGCCGATTTCGCGCTGGCATACGGCCTTGCGGACGCTCTTGAAAGCCAAGATGAAAAAACGAAATTCATTGACGAAATCGCCGAGGCGGAAAAACGCGACCGGGCGGCGAAGGAACGTTTCAATCTTGCTCTCACTGCCGCGCGCGAGGCGCGGCTCAAGGAAGCGGAGACCGAACTGACCCAGGCGATTTCGCTCGCGCCATACCTTGCCGAGCCCTACAGGCTCCTTGTGAAAGTATATGCAGAAATGAACGAGACGGAAGACGCCCGTCATTACTTTCGCGAATTGGAGCGCAGATTTCCCGGCGATCCGTCGCTTTACGAAATCCGCCGGCTTCTTTCCGAAATAAGCGACTTTGAAATGAAAGAGGCGAAATTCAAATACAATCCGGGGACGTTCGGCCTGATGCTTGCGGGCGCGCAAATCGTCCTGCTGATAATAATAATCGTGATTCTGCTTACGCGCTAGCCGGATTACGCATACATATTTATCGGGCTCAAGACGTAAATCTCCGACTGAATCGAAAGGTCGATTTTTATCGCCGGGTCGATGGGGTTCAGGTTGCCGTCGTAAATCACCTTCACGACCGGCCGGGTCGGATGTTCCGCGGAAATCGCGAACACCACCGCGTACCTGCCGTCGTTGAGCCGCACGATGCTGCCGACAGGATAAAGGCCGACGTACCGCAGGAACTGATTGACCGTCGCGCTGCCGAAAACGTCGAAGCTGCGGATAATTATGTTCGAAATCGCTTGATTGGGGCTCAGCCTCTTGCGGTGCAGCCTCTCGCTCGTGAGCGCGACATAAGTGTCGCAAATCGAAAGCATAAGCGCGAGCGGATGAATCGAGTCGTGGTAAAGCCGCTGTGGATAGCCGCTTCCGTCGTACCTTTCATGGTGCTCCAGCACCATGTGGTGAATGTCGTTGGTCAGATTCGTATTGTCCTTGATCATTTGGTACGAATATCGCGGATGCTCCATTACCATCGCGAACTCGCGCTGTGTAAGCTGGCCGGGTTTGTTGAAAATGCTGACGGGAATCCGCATCATCCCGATATTATGTAAAAGCGAGCCGAGGGCGATTTCTTTCAAAATCCCCGCGTATTGCGGATCGTCGCGATAAATTATAACCATCAGCGCGGTCACGTTGACAGCGTGCCAGTAGAGGAAATCGGAATATTGCGACATCGAGTAAATGTTTATGGCGCGGCCGGAAGTATTGACGACCTCTTTGAACAAATTCTCGATTTCGCCTTCCACGCTGTCGAGATTGCGGAACACTCCCATCCTGCTGTCTTTGAAAATGTCGCGAAGGGTGTTGATGGTTTTCTCGATGAGTTCGAGAGGAAGCACGCTTTCTATTTCGGAGCGTTCGTATATACGACTAAGGTTCTTGCGGATGTGAACGAGGAAGTGGTGTTCGTCTAGGGAAACTTCGTCTTTTTCTTCGAACTGGTTAGAGGAAGTCACGACGAACTGGACGCCGCGTTCGCGCAGCTTGTCTATAATGTAGTCCGTCAGCTTGCTGCCGCGTCTTAGCAGCAGCTGAAGGTCCGTCCCCAGCAAATCCTCGTCGAGGACGACGCCAGACTTCAGTTCGGCCAAAGGTACCTTCTTCATAAAGCCAGAACCCTCTCTTCGGCGGCGAGCTAGGTGACTTTGCCGGGCCTTCGTCCGGCGCAAGCATTATAGCACCGTTTTGGTCAAATTGTAACAATCGTAAATAATAAAATAGAACAATGGCGGCTCTTTATAATATATAATGTCATCGCGCGGCGCGGTTTTGCGGCGCGCAAGCCCAGGAGGATCCGTTATATGTCCGAAGAAATGTCCGCGAGCGCCCGCGTGGCGACGTTCGCCGTGAAAGTCGGCCACGCGGAAATGCTTAAAGGCGGCGTAATAATGGACGTGACGACGCCGGAACAAGCGGTTATCGCCGAAAAGGCAGGCGCGGTAAGCGTAATGGCGCTCGAGCGCGTTCCGTCCGATATCAGAAAGGACGGCGGCGTCGCGCGCATGGCCGACCCGGAAATAATTTCGGCGATTATGAAGGCCGTTTCGATTCCGGTGATGGCGAAATGCAGAATCGGTCACTTCGCGGAAGCTCAAATTCTCGAAGCTCTCGGCGTGGACTTCGTTGACGAAAGCGAGGTGCTTACGCCGGCGGACGAAGAAAACCACATATATAAGCACGATTTCAAAGTGCCTTTCGTGTGCGGATGCAGAAACCTCGGCGAGGCGCTAAGGCGAATCGGCGAAGGCGCGGCGATGATACGCACGAAAGGCGAAGCCGGGACGGGCAACGTCGTCGAGGCTGTCCGTCACATGCGCCGGGTGCAGTCCGAAATGAAGCGGCTCACGCAAATGGACAAGCACGAGCTTATGGCGGCGTCGAAAGAACTCGGCGCGCCGTTTCATCTTGTAGAACAGGTTGCCAAAACGGGAAAGTTGCCCGTGCCGAACTTCGCCGCCGGCGGCGTCGCGACTCCCGCGGACGCCAGCCTGATGATGCAACTCGGCGCTGAAAGCGTGTTTGTCGGAAGCGGAATTTTCAAAAGCGAATCGCCGGAGCTTATGGCGAGGGCGATCGTGGACTCGGTTTTGTACTACGACCAGCCGGACAAGCTGGCCGAGATCAGCAGGGGGCTCGGCAAGGCGATGCCGGGGCTGGACGTCGCGGCGATGCCGGCCGAAGAGCGGCTCGCCGGCAGAGGTTGGTAGAAGGGCGGAAATGCGCACCGGAAAATCGCGGCTTAACGTCGCGTTAACCGCATGCGCGCCGGATATTCGTCGTATTGTTTCAAGTTTGATTTGCGCTTTCCAACCTGCCTTTTGGCGAAAGTAGGATGAGATGTCCGAAAAATCGGTGAACCTCGTGCTGGTCGTGCACAACCATCAGCCTGTCGGCAATTTCGACCACGTTTTTTCTCAAGCCGCGGACGAAGCCTATCTTCCGTTTCTTCGCGCGCTTGTCGAGCGCCCCGGCGTAAGAATCGGGCTTCACACGTCCGGCAGCCTTTGGGACTGGCTTACCGCGAACCGGCAAGAATATGTCGAACTCGCGAAAGAACTCGTATCGCGAGGCCAAGTGGAACTGCTTGGCGGCGGATACTACGAGCCTGTGATTTCGCTTTTGCCCGTGCGGGACGTTCTCGGCCAATTTCATCGAATGAACCGGTTTTTGGCCGAAAATTTCGGCGCGGAACCGGAAGGATTCTGGTGCACGGAGCGCGTCTGGAATCCTTCATTGCCGTACTTCCTAAAAGGCACCGGCGCGAAATACACTCTTCTCGACGACAACCACTTCATTTCGGCCGGTCTGTCGGGCGAAAAACTCGAACGCGCTTACCGCACGGCATATCTGGACGGCGAGCTTTCGCTGTTTCCGATTTCGGAAAAGATGCGCTATCTGATTCCGTTCAAGCTCGTAAGTGATATCGAAGCGTATTTTCGCGAAAAAGCGTCGGAAAATTCGAAAGGCGCGCTGATTTTCGGCGACGACGGCGAAAAATTCGGGGTTTGGCCGGGAACCGCGGAGTGGGTTTGGACGAAAGGCTGGATGAACGATTTTCTGGCGATGCTAGCGGAGAATTCGGATTGGATTTCAATGAAACTGCCGTCCGAATATTTGAAGGAGAATCCGCCGCGCGAAACCGTGTACTTGCCCGCGACCAGCTATCGCGAAATGACGGGATGGGCGCTTCCGCCGGAAAGCGCGAAGGAATTCGAGGAAGGGTGGGAGCGTCTGAAAAGCTACCCGTCCGAATCGCCGGAAAGAAGGTTCTATCGCGGCGGCCATTTCGAAAATTACCTGTCGAAATACACCGAAACGGCGGCGATGCATCGCGAGCTTTTGTACGTATCGAATCTCATCGAAAAAAACGCGGAAAAACTGGAACCGCCGGTACGCGAAGCCGCCGAAAAACATCTGCATATGGCGGAATGCAACTGCGCGTATTGGCACGGAATTTTCGGCGGACTTTATTTGAATTACCTGCGCAACGCGGTTTTCAGAAATTTTGCCGCGGCCAAGAAGTTCGTGTACGACCACGCGGGCTATTCGCCTGCGGAAGAGTTTTGCGGCAACCTACGGCTTGCCGGCGGCGATCTGGCGGTAGAAATAGGACTGACCTCCGGAGCCGTCGAATCCGTGGATTTCTTTCCAGCGTCCTCCCGCGTGACCGACGTTTTAACCCGCCGGTACGAGGCGTATCACGACCGGATAACCGAAAGCGCCGGAAAAGGCTCCGCGGGCCAAGAGAGCATTCACGATGGGTGGAAGGTAAAGGAAGGCGGACTGCTTGACAGGCTTGTCTATGACCGCACGCCGCGAAAGTCGTTCGACTTGTCGTTCGCTGAAAGCGCCGGAAGCGCGCGACAGTTGTGCGAAAACGGCGCGGATTTTCTCGACTCGCCGGATTGCGCGTCGTGGGAGTGCGAGACTGACGGCGGAGCGTGCGCCGCGCTCAAAGCGGCCGTTAGTCTCGGCGGCGGCATAACCGCGCAAATATCGAAGTCGATAAAGCTTTCCGGGCAGGGCGCGAGACTTAACTGCGCGCTCGAAATCGCCATCGAAGGCGCGCCGGAAGGGTTCGAATGCGATGTGATTAACGGATGGAACTTCGGGCTTCTCGCCGGCGACGCGCCGGACAGATATTTCCTGCTTAAAAGCGGAAGGGAAAAAATGCTGTTTATGGGCGAAGAGCGCGAAGCTGGCGAAATCGCGCTCGCCGACGAGTGGCAGGGTTTTCATATTACGATGTCAACTCGGGAATCTTGCGATTTTCTGGTATATCCTATTGAGACCGTCAGCGCGTCCGAAGGCGGCCTCGAGCGTACCTATCAGGGAAGCTCCGTCAATATGGTAAGAAGACTGCGCGCTGCGGACGGAGCGTTCGTTTGGAACTTCGAGGTCGCGATCGTGCCGATAATCTGAGGTGCATTTATGCCGAAATCGAAAAAAGCGGAATATATGGAACTAAAGAAACCGGAGCTTGTCGCGCGCGCAAAAGAACTGGGATTGACCGGACTTTCGAAAATGACCAAAGAAGAATTGGCGGACGCGATTGTTTCCGCCGAAAAAGCATCATCGGCAAAGCCGGAGAAGGCCGCGAAGCTAAAGCCGCCGAAACCCGAATCCGCATCGAAAATAAGCGAAAAGAAGTCTGCGCCAAAGAAATCTGAATCGAAGCCGAAGCGGGCTTTGCCTGAAAACGGCATCGCCGTTCAGCATCCCAGCGCCTCGCCCAGCGCCCGCCAATATTCACGGCTCGAAGAGGAAGAATCGTGGGAAAAACCGGCGGTTTGGCCGGACAGAAACTCGGTGCCGGAGCGTTACGGCCGCAACAGGCTTTTGCTTTTCGCGCGAGACCCGCGTCATTTGTTCTGCATCTGGGAGCTTTCGCCCGCAAAACTCGGTGCGCTGTCGAAATCGATGCCGCCGGAAAAGTGGGAGGCGCGCCGCCAAGTGCTGCGGCTGTTCAGGACTACCGCGGGCATGTCCAAGCCGATTGTCACGGCGGACGTTTTCGGCGAGTTCGGCAGATATCATCTGGAAGTTCCCTATGCCAACGCGACGTATCATATAGAACTCGGGTTTTACTTTCCCGGCGGCTCTTATGTATGCGCGCTTACGACCCAGCCGGTCCGTTCGCCGCAAGACGCCCCGCCGGCGCTTGCACCGGTAAGGTGGTTGACGGTAACGCCGGTTCGGGTGAACCGCACTCTTACGCTCAAAACCGAGAGCGCTACCGGCTCCGCGTCCGCTCCGGTGCGCACCGGGCGCGAAATCGCTCATGCGGTCGCGGAAAGGAGAAAGGAACTCGGCATACCGGATGGGCCTGCGCCATCCAGCGATTACGGCAACGAAGGATTGGATTCAGGGCGAAATTGAAGCGGGAAGGAATGCAAGGAGAAGTACTCGTATTGATTATGGCCGGCGGCAGAGGCGAAAGGCTGATGCCGCTGACGAAGGACAGGTGCAAGCCGGCCGTTCCGTTCGGCGCGCGATATCGCATAATCGATTTCGCTCTTTCGAACTTCATCAACAGCGGTTTTCACAAAATCCACGTGCTCACGCAGTATATGGCGAACTCGCTCATAGTCCACATTAACCGAAGCTGGAACATCAGCGGCGTACTCGACGGTTACGTGAACACGGTTCCGGCCCAGCAGCGCACCGGCGATTCGTGGTATCTCGGCACCGCGAACAGCGTGTTTCAAAACATGGACATAATTCGCAGCGCGAATCCGGAATACGTTGCGGTTTTCGGCGGCGACCATGTTTACAAAATGGACATCCGTCAAATGTTCGACGAGTTCGTGATGTCCGGCGCCGACGTAATGGTTTCCGTAATACCGCACGAGCGCTCCAAATCTAGTTCTTTCGGAATTGTTCATGTGGATGAAGACTGGCGAATAGTGGGATTTCTGGAAAAGCCCGCCGACCCGCCAGCCATGCCGGACAATCCTGAAATGTCGCTCGTAAGCATGGGCAACTACTTTTTCCGCACCCATGTGCTTTACGAAGTGCTGAAAGAAGATATGCAGGAAGGCGGCAGCGCGCACGATTTCGGGCGCAACATAATTCCGTTCATGGTGGATAAGGGATACAGCGTTCTCGCCTACGATTTCGGCAAAAACAGAGTGCCCGGAGAGCCGGACGACCAAGAAGTCTATTGGCGCGACGTCGGCACGGTCGAAAGCTATTACGACGCGAATATGGATTTGCGCAGCGTAAGCCCGGCCTTCAATCTTTACAACAGAAGCTGGCCGATTAAAAGCCTGCACCGCAATCTTCCGCCGGCCAAGTTCGTTTTCGCGGACAGGGGGGTAAGGTACGGCGAAGCGATCGATACTATCGTCGCCTCCGGGACGATAATAAGCGGCGCCAGCGTGCGCGACAGCGTGGTGGGCAGCAACGTTTTCATCCATAGTTTCAGCGACCTCGAAGGCTGCATAGTGCTCGACCATGCGGACGTCGGGAGAAACTGCAAGTTAAACAAGGTAATAGTGGACAAATATTCGCGCGTCGAAGCGGGATGCACGATAGGCTTCGACCGGGAACGCGACGCGCAAAGGTTCGAAGTTACCGGGAACGGCATCACGGTTCTGCCGAAAAACGCGGTTATAAAACCGAACGGCCAGATTCTCGACCTGATTACCGGCGAAGAATTGGCTCAGCCGCTTTGACGGCAGTTCCAGGAGAAATATGTCCCTCGATTTGAAAGTTCTCTTTATCACGCCCGAAGCTATGCCGTTTTCAAAAACCGGAGGGCTTGCGGACGTTAGCGGCGCGCTTCCGGCGGAATTATCCAGACTCGGAGTAGAAGTAAAGGTAGTCACGCCGTTTTACAGACAAGTTGCGGAGTATTTCGAGTCGCAGCGCAAAAAGCCGGTGACGGCGGTAGATTCGGCAAAACTATGGCTCGGCGGCAGGCTTCAACGTTACCGGGTGCTTCGGGCGAATTTGCCGAAGAGCAAAGTGGACGTTTATTTTCTCGATTTTCCGGCCCTTTTCGGCAGGGAAAGCCTGTATCACGAACACGGCGAAGACTATTGGGACAATTTTTTCCGTTTCGCGTTTTTATCGAAAGCCGCTCTGGAACTTTCGAGGACGCTCGGTTTCGCGCCGGACGTCGTGCACGCGAACGACTGGCAGAGCGCGCTGTCCGCGGTTTATCTGAAAACGACTTACGCCGGCGACTCCCTGCTCGGCGGCGCACGCGCCCTGCTCACGATTCACAATCTCGCCTATCAAGGCATTTTCGACAAAGGATTTTTGGACAGCGGCGACTTAACCCAAACCTTGTTTCATCCGGGCGCTCTGGAATTTTGGGGCAAAATAAACGTATTGAAAGGCGGGATAGTTTTCAGCGACGCGGTGAACACCGTCAGCAAAACATACGCAAAGGAAATACAAACGAAGGAATTCGGCTACGGTCTCGAAGGCGTTTTAAGCGCGCAAGGCGGAAAAATAACGGGAATAGTGAACGGCATTGACTATTCGGCTTGGAATCCCGAACTCGACGAACATATTCCCGCGAGATACAGCGTAGAAGACATGCGCGGCAAAATGAAATGCAAACTCGACTTGCAAAAGCGGCTCGGCCTTCCGCAGGACGAGGGCGTTTTCCTTCTCGCGACCATCGGCAGGCTTGCCGACCAGAAAGGCTTCGACCTTATCAGGGCGGGCTTCGACGAGCTTTTGAAACTCAAACTGCAAATCGTGATTCTCGGAACGGGAATGCCCGAATATCACCGGTTTTTCGAATACAAAGCCGACAGATATCCCGGCGTTTTGTCCGCGAACCTGTTTTTCGACGAGAGCTTGGCGCACCAAATCGAAGCCGGAGCCGACGGATTTTTAATGCCCAGCCGGTTCGAGCCTTGCGGCCTAAACCAGCTTTACAGCCTTAGGTACGGGACGATTCCGATCGTGCGCCTTACCGGCGGACTGAAAGACACAATCGTGAACGCAACGAAACAAAGCATAGAATCCGCAAAGGCCAACGGATTCGGGTTCAAGAACTACCACGAGCAAGCGATGTTGAAAGCGGTCCGCTCCGCGCTGAACCTATATTACGACGATCCCGAGACGTGGCAACAGCTGATGGTGACGGCGATGTCCCGCGACTACTCATGGGAAGCGAGCGCGATGCAGTATTTGAAGCTCTATAAAAAAACCGCGGCGTCGAGGCTGGATTGAGCGCAACAATGCGAAGGCCGGAAATCTTGCGAAAAAGGGACGATTCGTGAAACGAAAATCGGCCTCGAGCGTCTAAAGTCGGGTTTCCGCGGTTGAACCCGTTTGATTCTGCGGGCGGAAAATGTAAAATATCCGCTTGCGGTACGGTGATGCTATGAAAAGCCAGACTGGCAAAACTTTGATGTACGTAATTATGCTCGTCGTCCTCGCGGCGGCGGCGGCCGGCGCGAAAATCGGCTACGACGCATACTCCGATGCGAAGGAGCGGCGCGCGCGGCTTATGAGCGAGTTTTCGAGACTCAAAGAAGAAGCGAAAAAAGAGCAGGGCGTTCCGCGCGCCGAAAAGCTGGTCGAAGCCGGAAACGTGGACGCAGCGATTTCCGCGTTGGAACAGCAGGCGGGAAACGCGGATTCATCGGCGGACGTCAACTCGCTCCTCGCAGACCTGTACGTAAAGCGCGGCAAGCGCGAAGACGCGATTTTTCAGTACGGTCTCGCCCTCGACAAAAATCCGAAAGATAAAAGCGTGCTGCTGAAGCAGGCCGAGCTATTGATTGCCGAAAACCGCCAGCTTTCGGCATGCGACTCGCTGAAAAAAGCGGTGGAGCTCGACCCGAACGACATTGAAACGCGCTTCAAGCTGGCCGAATTGCAATACCAAAACAAGCTATATAACGAAGCCGCCGGCAATTACAGCATGGTCGTGGTTTTGAAAGGCGAAGAACCCGCCGCACTCCAAGGGCTCGGCCACATAATGCTTTACCAGAACAGACCGGGCGACGCGCTCTCATATTACGAGCGAGCGGTTGCGGCGAATTCATCCCTGGGCGAATCATGGTATTTCATCGCGCGCCTTAACCTCACGATGGAAAAATTCGATGCGGCTATTCCTGCGATTCGAAAGGCGATTGCGCTTTCATATCCCGACAGGCTGCTTCGTTTGTACCTTGCGACCGCGCTCGAATACAGCGGCAAAGTGAAAGAAGCGATAGCGGAATATAAAAGATTCGTCGCGGAATATCCCGGTTATCCGAAGGCGGAAACCATCAAGCTGCACGTAAGTCAACTGGAATTTTGGGAAGAAGCTCCGCAAAGCAGCAGCCAAAATATGGCCGGCAGCGCGCATCCTTGGGGCGATTCCATTATGCCGCTTCCGCCGGGCGGCGGCGATAGCCAAGGCCGCTAGCATCGGCGGTTGGATTATTGCGTTGACGGAACGCCGTTTATTGCACGAACGTTCCACTAAGTTCGGCTGCGGACGAAAAGCCGTGTTCGATTAGATAATCCCTTATTCCGGCTTCGACTTTGGACGTGCAATCGGGGTCCAGCCAAAGACCGGTACCGATCGAAACGGCCGCCGCACCCGCGATAATGAATTCGAGAGCGTCCTGAGCGGTCACGATTCCGCCCTGACCGACTATGGGAAGTTTCACGGCATTCGCGCACTCCCAAACCATTCGCACGGCAATCGGCTTTATCGCCGGACCGGACAGTCCAGCCGACGGTTTCGACAGCCGGCTTTTTCGGGTCGCCGTGTCTATAGACATTCCGCTGATTGTATTAATCACGCTTATTCCGTCCAGTCCGCACCCTTCGGCGACGCGCGCCTGCTCGGTTATGTCGGTAACGTTCGGGGTAAGCTTGCCGATAAGCGTTTTGCCGGTCGCCTTTCTGCACGCAGAAAAAAGCGCTTCCGCGGTCGCGCAGTCCTTGCCGAACTCCATCCCTTCGCCGTCAACGTTCGGACAAGAGACGTTAAGTTCATATCCCGGCGCGCCGATTGCGGATTCTATTTCTTCAATAACGTTCACGTAATCTGCAATCGTTTTCCCGACCACGTTCACTATCCAGACCGTGCCGAGCGCGTTCAGTGCGGGAATCTTTTTCTTTATGAACTCGTGAACTCCGGGATTTTGCAGCCCTATTGTGTTCAGCATTCCCGCCGGCGTTTCGCAAATGCGCGGCGTTTCGTTGCCGATGCGCGGTTCGGGGGAAACGGCCTTGGTAAAAATCGCGCCGAGCGCGCTTACGTCGAAAAGCTCGTTATATTCCTCGCCATACGCGAAACAGCCGCTCGCAACCGTAACGGGATTTTTAAGCGTCAGTGCGCCGATTTTGACGGACAAATCCGGCGCCTGCCGCGCAGATTGTGATTGCGCTTCCACGATTGTGATTATATCGCGGAGGACGGCAAATGCGAGCATTCGCGAAGATAATTGGTATTGACGAATTCCGCATCTTGCCGTAAAATATTCGTTCGCGACGCGTGGATAGCCGTAATGGGGCTGTGGTGTAGTCGGTTAACATATCTGCCTGTCACGCAGAAGACCGCGGGTTCGAGTCCCGTCAGCCCCGCATTATCCATCGCGTAATGCCGCAAGTCGTCTTTCGATTTCCGCGAATGGCCAGGTAGCTCAGGCGGTAGAGCAGGGGACTGAAAATCCCTGTGTCGGCAGTTCAACTCTGTCCCTGGCCATTTATTTTGCGTGAATTCGGTTTCGCGATGAGTATCCGGCAAGGTATAATTTGCGGGATTACGGAATCTATGTTTCAAGGCGAAAGCGGTTTAAGTGCCGGATTTCCGGCATGTATTCGAGGTGATAATTGATGGCGCGCAACTCGCGTATCAGCAATCTTATTTTCGTCGTCGTACTCATATTGGTACTGATGGCAATATACAACTTGCTTTCCGCCAAACCCGTTTGGGAAATCCCATACAGCCAGCTTCTAACCGACGCGACCGCGGGCAAAATCGAAGAGGCAGTCGTGAAGCGGGATCAAGGCGTGCTTCACGGCAAATACAAGGCCAACGAAAGCAGCGAGCCGAGCAATCCGAAAGTGCCGCAGGGCACGCCGATAAAGGTTTTCCTTCCGCCGGATTACGAAGCTACGCTCAAAACCCTTCAAGAAAGCGGCGTAAAGGTGACGCTCCAGCGTGCAAGCGAATGGTCGTCCCTCATTTCGCCGACGACGCTTTTCATGATTATGATTTTCATCCTCCCGATTATGTTCATATATATGCTTCTGTCGCGCCAGATGCAGAGTTCGGGAGGCGGACAGGCGTTCACGTTCGGCAAAAGCCGCGCCAGGCTGGCCGACGACAAATCCCGCAAGGTCACGTTCGACGACGTGGCCGGCGTTGACGAGGCGATAGAAGAACTCGGCGAAATCGTGGACTTCCTTAAAAATCCGCGCAAATATCAAGAAATCGGCGCCGAGATTCCCAAGGGAGTTCTGCTCGTCGGGCCTCCCGGCTGCGGCAAGACCCTTCTGGCGAAAGCGATTGCGGGCGAAGCCGGCGTGCCGTTCTTCTATATAAGCGGCTCGGACTTCGTCGAAATGTTCGTCGGCGTCGGCGCAAGCCGCGTGCGAGACCTTTTCGAGCAGGCCAAAAAACAAACGCCGTGCCTTATATTCGTGGACGAACTCGATGCGGTGGGCCGGATGCGCGGCGCTGGGCTGGGCGGCGGACACGACGAGCGCGAGCAAACTTTGAACCAGCTTCTCGTCGAACTCGACGGTTTCGAGCCGAACAGCGGCATCATTCTTCTCGCCGCCACGAACAGACCCGACATTCTCGACCCCGCGCTTTTGCGTCCCGGCCGGTTCGACCGCCGCGTCGTGGTTGACAGGCCCGACCTTCACGGCAGGGCCGATATTTTGAAAATTCACCTTCGCAACAAGCACGTTGACGAGACTATCAACGTTGACGTTCTCGCTCGAAGAACTCCCGGCTTCACGGGCGCCGACCTATACAACGTTTGCAACGAAGCGTCGCTTCTGGCGGCTCGCAACGGCAAAAAAACGGTTTCGATGGACGAATTCGAAGAAGCGATAGACAAGACCATCGCCGGCCCGGAGCGCAGAAGCAGACTGATTTCGGAAAAAGAAAAACAGGTCATCGCCTATCACGAACTCGGTCACGCCGTCGTCGCCTATCACCTGCCGAACGCCGACCCAGTTCACAAAATCAGCATTCTCTCGCGCGGAATGGCGCTCGGATACACGCTGCAATTTCCCGAAGAAGACCGCTTCCTTCATTCCCGCGAACAAATGCTCGACCGCATTAGCGGTCTTCTCGGCGGGCGAGTGGCGGAAGAGCTCAAGTTCAACGAAATGACGACCGGCGCAAGCAACGACCTCGAGCGCTCGACCGAAATCGCGCGCGCCATGGTTACGCAGTTCGGCATGAGTTCAAAGCTCGGTCCCATAACGTTCGGCAAAAAACACGAGAGCGTTTTTCTCGGCAGGGACTTAAGCGAAGACCGAAACTACTCCGAGCAAATCGCGTACGACATAGATATGGAAGTCAAGCACATCATCTGCGAATGCTACGACAGGGCGAAGAAAATTCTGACGGACTCGATGGCCGTGATGGACAAGCTTGCAAGCGTGCTTCTCGAAAAGGAACACCTAGGACGCGAAGAATTCGAGAATCTGGTCAAGTCTTTTTCGGCGGCATAGCCCCGGCGGACATATTCGGAATTTAGACCGGAAATAAACCGGGCTATGTTCCGAAGGAATCAATCGGGCGCCATAAATCCGTCTTTGCATTAGCGGGTGTATTTTCGCTTGACACCCTTGTACTTTTTATAATACAATGCCGCTAATCCCGGTTCGCCCGGGACGGTTCTTGTTTGTTTTTTAATGGGCATTGAGCCGTGTTCTTAACAGGTAAAAAGAGGTGCGCGATGCGTAGTTCCAGCAGTTTCGGCTTTTTCAAGCGGGCGCTGCCGCTTCTGATTCTGCTTGTGCTGTGCTCGGTGGTTTTTCTCGGCGCCAAGAGCCGCGACCCCGAGCCGCCGAAGGACAAGAGCAAGCCTTGGTTCCGCGGCAAGGAAAATCTTGAAAAGTTTTTCCTTGTAAAACGCGACTTGCCGAAGGCGCCGCTTCTCGACTACTCGCAGGACTGCATGTTGTGCCATAACGCTTACTACGACCAGTGGTGGCGTTCCGGGCACTCTCAGTCTTACAACAACCAGTTCTTCCAGGACGCCTGGCAGCACTACCGCGAGTGGTGGGATTACGAAACCGATAGACGGGGCAATTTCGACAAGATGGCCGCTTTCGACGGCAGCCTCAAGAAAGGTATGCACGAGCAGCCGGAATGGGGGCTCGAAATTACTAAGACCGACTGCCTTTCTTGCCACGCCCCTTCCATCAACGCCACGATTAAGTTCACCGACGATCTCGAGCTCAAGAACGTTCTGCTCGCCATGCGCGAGGGATACGTTCCCCGCGTCGAGGACGTCGTAAGCGGAAGAATCGACAAAGACCTCCGCTACGATTACGGCGTGCTTTGGGCGGACGAGCAGATCGAGGAGCCATCGCTCGATATCGCGCTAAGAAAGCAGGTTCGTTTCATACAGCGAATCAGCGACTTCACCAAGGACGGCGTGTCTTGCGACTTCTGTCACACTGCCACCCGCCTCGGCCACATCAACGACCGCGACGACGAGCTGCACAGGATGCACAACGTCAATTACAGCCTGAATCTGGAACACCGTTTCGGCATGAAAAAGTGGGGATCCATCGAAGAGTCGCCGACGGCAAGCCATACGATTCAGTACAGCCCGATCTTCAAGCAAAGCGAGTTCTGCGCATCATGCCATCAGGAAGTCAACGACTTCGGCGTGAAGGTGCAGGACACGTACAACGAGTGGAAGTTCTCGGACTGGGCGCGTGCTGGCGTAACCTGCCAGTCGTGCCATATGCCGGAATACCGCGGCGTTGCCTCGAAGCACGGTCAGATTCGCGACGATGCGCACGACCACAGCTTCCTCGGCGTGGAAGACCCGGCGTTCCTGCTCACCGCCGCCGACCTTGCGGTGGACGCAACCCGTACCGACGATTACGTTGACCTTTCAATCAAGATTATCAACAACGGCACGGGCCACTCGCTTCCGACGGGTATTCCGTTCAGGCGCGTAGTTCTCGTAGTGCGTGCGATGGACGACCTCGGACAGGTTTTCTGGGATGCCCGCCAGCTCGAGGTGGACGACGCCTTTATGGGTTCGATGCCGGACGGCTATTGGACGGAACGCGGCGACTATCCCACCTTCCAGCGCGTCCTCGGCACGAGCTATCCGACATTCTTCGAGGATACGGTCGAAGTTCCCTACTGGATGGCGGACAAAGTGATTTCGGACAACAGGATTAAAGCTAACGAAACTCGCGAGCTTCGTTTCCGCATCCCCAGTTCCGACCAGCCCGGCTCGGTGTTCGTAACGGCCCAGCTTTTCTATCGCAAGGCAAGTCCGAAGTACGGTCAGTATTTCGACCTTGTGGACAGGCCGCTCGAAATTGCCGGAATGGGCTATACCGTAAACTAGCAAGGATTTAATTCAGGTAACTAATCGAAGAGCCGGAGCAATGCTTCGGCTCTTTTTTTCGCTTGCGGCGCGCGCAATCCCGCCCGTTGCGCCGCCATGAGGTTGCCGACATGCCGTTTCAAACCCCGCCCATCTGGCGTATTCAAGACAGAACGCTCGTTTTGGACAAGCCTATCGTTATGGGCATACTGAACCTTACGCCCGATTCGTTTTCGGACGGCGGAAGGTACAAAGATGCCGCCCACGCATGCGATTGCGCGCTCGAAATGCTCGCCGAAGGCGCACGCATAATAGACGCCGGCGGCGAATCCACTCGCCCCGGCAGCGCCCCGGTGACCGCCGCGCAAGAAATTTCCCGCGTCGCGCCGGTTCTCGAAATGTTGATGAAAGAAGTCCCCGGCGCGATTATCAGCATCGACACGAGCAAGGCCGAGGTCGCGCGTGCGGCCGTCAGGCTGGGAGCATCGGTGATAAACGACGTTTCGGCAGGCACGCTCGACCCAATGATAAAAACCGTCGCCGCGGAATACGGCTGCGGCTTCATCGCGATGCACATGCAAGGTCAGCCGCGCACGATGCAAGACGACCCGCAGTATGCCGATGCGGTATCGGAAATCGCAGGCTATCTTGCCGAAAGAATTGACGCTCTGGAAGCGGCCGGCGTTCCAAGGGAATCCGTGATAATCGACCCCGGCATCGGTTTCGGCAAGCTGTTGAGCCACAACGTCGAGCTGATTAAAAGCTCGGCAAAAATCGGGGAGATTGCAGGTCGGCCCGTTCTAATCGGCGCGAGCAGAAAATCGATGCTCGGCGCGATAACCGGTAAGCCCGTTTCGGAAAGACTCTCAAGTTCGATTGCGGCCGCGCTCGCCGCGGTAAACTTCGGCGCGTCCGTTCTTCGGGTTCACGACGTCGCGGAAACGGTTGACTCGCTTAAAGTCTGGAACGCGATTTCGGGCTGATTTTTCGCCCGTTTCCCCGTTCAACTATCCTCAAAGGCCCAGCTTGCCGGTGACTATTTCGAGAGTACGCCGGACGGAGCCGCTGTTTTCTTCGTAAAACTTGAGGGCGTTCTTCCCGATTTCGCCGAAGCCGAGTCCGGTTTTTTCGTCTTTCCCGCCGCCGATCCAAAATGAGACGGCGGCTTCGAGTTCGGCGGGAGATGCAAGCGCCACCAGCGCATTTTCGCCCGCCATTCGTCCGGGAATGTCCGTGTTGAACGTGCGGGGACCGACAATTATCGGCTTGCCGTACGACGCGGGTTCAAGAACGCTGTGTACGCCCGGCCCGTAGAAACTGCCGAAAACCACTGCCAGCCCAGCCGCCTGATAGAAATCCGTCAGCTTGCCCATCGCGTCGACGAGTATCACGCTTTCGCCGCCGCTTGAGCGCTCCTGCGAAAATTTCCGGAATGTGAGCCCGTTTTTGCTGAGCATCGCTTCGACTTCGGCAAACCTTTCGGGCCTTCGGGGTACGAGCACCAGTTTCGCGTCCGGTGAATTCGCGACGATGCTTTTATGAACGCATAGCGCAAGCTCTTCTTCGCGTTCGTGCGTTGAAGCCGCAACCCATGTTTTGGATTCTTCCAGGCCGAACGCGCTTTTCAGCGAAGCGATTTCGTCTGCAGTAAGTTTCGGAAACGCAATGTCGCATTTCAATTCGCCGCCGACATGCAGTTTATCTTTCGGCACGCCGAGCGCTTTGAACGCATCGAAGTCCTTTTCGCTGCGCGCAATTACGAGGTCGAACAGCCGCCAAATTTTTCCCGTGATGCATTTTTTCAACCCGCGTTTGTTTGCGAGCGTCATCCTGCCGTTTATCAACACGCGCGGTACGCCGCGCTTTCCAAGTGCGAGCAAGTGATTCGGCCAAGCTTCCGCTTCCACAGTTATAAACACGTCCGGCGACAGCGCGCCGATATGCCGTTCGACCGCCGAGGGAATATCCAGCGGGCTGAATCCGTGCCACGCAACATCGTCGCCGAGCGCCTGGCCTGCGCGTTCGTATCCCGTCAGCGTGGTGCTCGTAAGCAAAAGGCAGTCTTCGGGGCGTTTTTCGCGCCACGCCTTCGCGAACGGCTGCACCGCCATAGTTTCGCCCACGCTTGCCGCGTTCAAAAGGATTCGTTTGCCCTGCGGCAAATTCGCCGGAAGGCCCTCGATAGCGAGCCTCGCGCCTAGCATCGGCGCCGTGCGAGGATTTCTGGACAGCACGATTTTCGCGAGAGGCAGTCCGAAGGCGGCGGTTAGAAAGCGGTAAATCAAAAACACGAGAAAATTCTAGCACTGCAAAGTAAATTCTCCGAAAAAAAACCGCCAAGTTATACCGGCGCGTTGGTATGGATTACTGGACAATCGAATGGCTATTTTTTCACAAGCGCATAATCCTGGAGGACAATCGCCAGTTCGCCGAACCCGCCCGACTGCGCGATTCTGCCCGGACCTACGGAGCGTATGAACTGGAAAGATTCTTCACCGCCGAAAACCGCCGCTCCGTCCACGTCGAAAAACGTCAGCTCGCCTGCAACCTGCAAGGTGGGGAGCGTGTTCCCTTTGATTCGCTGCGAGCCGATTGCGGATACGCGATAGTCCGCTTTTACCCCGAAAGAAGTTTTAAGCTTCATCGATGTTCCGCTGACCGTTACCTTTCCTTGATATTTCCACGTTGCGCCGACCGCGAGCAGCGGGTCGGCTATTTTAATCGGCGGCTCGTAATCCGTGCGCACTCCGTTCACAAGCTGGGCGGTCGCCATCCTATATACCGCGCTGTCCAATTTGAAAAACGTGTCTTCTCGAACGGCCGTTCCTCCGATTTTCGTCGCGACGATATATCCCGTTACGGAGTGCTTTTTTCCGCTTACGAATACCGATTTCGGCCCCGTTCTAACGACCTCGAGTTCCACGGATTTCGCCCCGCCGTCGAGAAATTTCCATGAGTATCCCTCCGCAAGCGGCCACAAGTCGTCGCTTTCGCTCGCGCGCAAAAGCGCCGGCATGACGGCCAAAATTGCGGCGGCGAATATCATTGTGCTGAAGGCAAAAAAACTCTGCACGTATGGAAGTATAACATCGCGGGATATTATTATGACCACGCGAACGCACGGGCTCGCCCGCGCGGATTGCGCATTCGTTTGGCGATTTCGACAAGGAGGCTCAAATGGGAAAGATAGTTTCTGCGGCAATTCTGATTTCGGTTTTCGCGCTCGTTTCACGCGCTGCGTACTCTCAGGAGCAGGGCGAAAAGTTTGATTACGCGCCGAAAGGCTTTATTGTGCCCGTGTACGATTCAAGCGTCCGGGTGCTGGAATTCGACGCAACCTACGAAAGCAGTTTCGTGAAAGACCTTCTCGGCAGCAAGGGCATAAAGCTTCGGGCAAAAATCGAAAACTGCGGCGGCGAAGACATAGTCGCTCTCCAGCTCGGTTTCGTGTTTTTCAACTACTTCAACGAACCGCTAGGATATATCAACGCGCTCGTGCTGGACGAACTCAAAATTGGCGAGACGAAATACGTTGATGCAAAGGCGAAGTTCACCGGCGACGGCGGCGCATATCCCGTCTTCGTTTTCGTGCACAAAATCAAATATGCGAATCGCGCCGTAGGCATCGCCGACACTTCCGCGGTGATGAAACAGATAAACAACAGGCTCGGCACGACGGTGGGCGAGGAAATGTTCGAAAATCCGGAAGAGCGCAGCCGGCGCAGGTTCGGTCTCGTCAGTCTCGTGCCGTTCGTACTTTGAGTTTACGCCCAGTCGAAAGTGCTCGAAAAATGGCGAAGCCGCGGCGCTTCTTTGACGAATTTCATTCCATTCAATCCGGCCGAGCGCTGTTTGAGCGAAACGAAAGTGTCGGCCACGTGGCGCATGTGGTTCATAGTATAAACCCGGCGCGGAATCGCCAGCCTGACGAGGTCGAGGCCGGGCTTGTCCTTTCCGGTTTTTGCGTCCCGGCCGCGCAGAATCGGCCCGATTTCGCAGCTTCTAACTCCCCCTTCGAGAAATCCATACACCGACAGCGCCTGTCCGGGATAATTCGATTCCGGAATATGCGGCATAAACGCCTTCGCGCAAATATAAACGGCGTGCCCGCCGAATGGTTTCATACAGGTCACGCCGCCTTCTTCGAGCCACTTTCCAAGCTGTTCAACTTGTCCTACGCGCCATCGCAAATAATCCAAATCCGTCGCTTCCTCGAGTCCTGTTGCAAGCGCTTCGAGGTCGCGCCCGGCGAGTCCGCCGTACGTCACGAACCCGTCGAATAGAATCGTATATTGCTTTAGCTCGTCGTAAAGTTTTTCGTCGCGCATCGCGATGAATCCGCCGATGTTTCCAAGCCCGTCCTTTTTCGCGCTCATCCACATTCCGTCGGCAAGGTTGCAGCATTCTCGAAGTATTTTCGCAATGCTCGCGCGCCTGAATTCCGGCTCGCGAGTTTTAATGAAAAACGCGTTTTCCGTAATGCGCGCCGCGTCGAGAAACAGCGGCAGTTTGAGTTTTCGGCACGCCGCCGAAACTTCCCGAAGATTGGCAACGGAAACCGGTTGGCCGCCGCCTGAATTGCAGGTCATCGTCACGACCGCGAGCGTGGTTTTCTTCCGGTTTTCCCTTACGAATTTCGCGAATTTCGCGACGTCTATGTCGCCCTTGAACGGCAGAATCGCGTTCGGGTCGTGGGCTTCGGGAACGACGCAGCTAACCGCGGTTCCGCCGCGAAACTCAATATGCGCAGTCGTCGTATCGAAATGGATGTTCCCCACGCTGAAATCGCCGGATTTGACGAAGTGGGACATAAGAACGAGTTCGGCGCTGCGTCCCTGATGCGACGGGAGGACGAAATCGAAACCGAACAGCCTTTTAATAGTATCCTTGAACCTATAGAAACTGCGGCTGCCGGCATACGATTCGTCGCCGCGCATAATCGCCGCCCACTGCGAGTCGGTCATGCTTCCGGTTCCGCTGTCCGTGAGCAAATCGACGTATATGTCTTCCGAGCGCAGGTTGAACAGGTTGTATTTGGCGGCTTTTATCGCGGCCGCGCGCCCGCTTTTCGAAAGCAGTCTGATCGGTTCGGTAGTTTTAATTCTGTACGGTTCGAATACCATTTTGCCCTCCGAAAACCGGGCGAGTATAACACCGAAGCGCTCCGCGAACAGGCTTGGCGCATCCGTTGCTATAATTCGCTTGTGAACGTTCTGGGCATCGCGTTTTTGGGCGGAAGTTTTCATACCGGCCACGCCGTAAGGATGGCCAATTTCCTGTCGGAATCGCCTCCCGAATTCGAGCGTACGCTCCTCGCAGTCGGCGACGCGAGCCGGATGCCTGCGGCGCCTTTATCCGGCGAACTCACGGTCTTGAATGCCAATCCCGATAATCCGCCGATTGGCGCAATGCTGGAGTTTATCGATTCCCAAAATCCCTCCGTTGCGGTTTTCGACTGCCTTTCCGCGGCGGCGGAAGCCAAAAGGTACGCAGCGTCGAAATCTTTCACAGCCGTATTCGACGATTTGCGATTCGAAGAAACTTCGGCGCATCTTGCGGTGAACGCGATTTTGGGAAACTGGAACGAACCCGAAGCGGAAATGGACGGCGGCAGGGCGATTCTTCAAGGGCCGAAATTTCTTGTCGTCAAACCTGGTTTATCGCGAAAGGCGCACGCACGCGAGTTTGAAACCGGAATCAACGTGCTCGTTTCTATCGGCGGCACCGATCCGGCGCGTTCGACACTTGGAATTTTAAAGGCTTTCGAGATGCTGTTGAATGGCGAATTCTCGGCGCTTTCCGGAAAAAAATTCGCGATGAACGTTCTCGTAAGTCCGCTGCATCCCGACATTTCGGATATAAGGGAAGCCGCCGCGCGCCTCGGCGCCGGAACGGGCTTCGGAATAGACATCGGCGCTGCGCTTTCATGGGCGGATATTGCGATTACCGGCGGCGGCATTACGGCCTTCGAAGCCGCTGCGGCGGGCGCCGTTTGTTTTGCCGTTCCGAATCCCGAAAGTCATGAGACCGATACAGTCGCGAAGCTTGCCTCTTTCGGTGCCGCGCTTCCGCTTCCCGCGGGTGCAAGCGGCGAAACGTACGCGGGAATCATCGCGAAAATTCTGGAAAATCCAAGCAAACTAAGCGCCGTATCCGCGAATGGTTCCAAGCTAATCGACGGGCTCGGTGCGGGCAGGGTGTGGCAAGCCATGTTATCGCGTGCAAACTTTAAAGGCGCGGGCGAGAAGGGGCTGCTGTCCGGCTGATTTTTTCGTCCGGCTTGCAGCGGTTTTAATCGCGAAAATGGGACAAGGAGGTTTCGAAATGAACGATGAAAAGATTGAATCCCCCGGCGGAGTGCCGGACGACGTCGGCGAACTGAAGCGCGAAATCGCCCGTGCGGGCGAAGGGCCGGATACCACCGGTCACCTCGTCTTTCTCGCGATTCTCGTCATCGTTTTCAGCGTGATTAGCGGATACGCCCAGGCCGCGGCAACCGTGCTCGGCTCGCTTCGCGGCGGAGACCCTTTCGCGAGAGCGGTATATTATCCGCAGTTTCTGCTGGACGTGGCGGAAGTGTACGGCTCCTATCCGAACTTTACCTCCGGCATCGGTCTTTACGGCGGGCTTGCGCTTCTCGCGCTTTCGCTGTACAGCCTTTTTCGCCGCTATAAAGCAAAGTGGATCTCGTATTTACTCGGCATAGCGTTCATAGGATTCTATGTCAACGTTCTCGCGTGGCTTAACGACGCGCCGGCGGAAATCCTGCTCGAAGACTTGAGCGCGCTGACTCCGGGCGCCTATCACGTGATTTTGGGGGGACTGCTATTCATGCTTTTCGGCATGTGGGTAGGCGAAAAAATCGATCCGGTGCGGGCGTTTTTCCTTTTGATTCTCGGCACGTTCGTGATTTTCGAAATCCAGTTTTCGCTGAGGGCAATGCAAGTAGTCAACGCCGCCGTCGAAGAATCCTGGACCACGCTTCCCGAAATGTCGTTTTTGTATTCCGCTCTCGGCGGAATCGTTATGAGCCTTCTCGTTCTCGGCGGCGCGCTTTTGCTTATCGAATCGCTGGCGTATTACTCGGGCCGGATTGGAGTGAAGGGACTGATTTTCATGATGATCGTTGTCGCCGTGCCTGCGGCATACTTGATGTGGGCCTCTTCGAATATGAGCGCGGAAGGAAATTTTCTTTCCTCAGGAACGCAAGTGCGCGGCGGGGTGGCGCGCCATTTCAAATTGCGCGAAGAAGCGAAGTCCGGTATCCACGAGCGGCGCGGTTACATCGTTCGGGACGGGTTGGTAACCGATTTTGCGCTGAAGATAGACGCCGGGATTCGCGAAAAGCTGTTCGAGTTGCCTTTCATCTTCGCTGCGGGCAAAGTTGCGGGCGGCTCCGGTGGAATCGTGCCGGCGGAGTTAAGGCCAGCGGCCCGCGACTGCATCGACGTGCCGCTATGGAAGGCGGAGCTTTTGGCGACCGATTTTCGCAAGCCCGCATCGGCATCCGCCGCTGCGAAATTCGTTCTGCCGTATTTCCGTAACGGTATTTGGGACGCGGCGAACTTGGAATTTCTCGGAAAATTCATCGAAGAAAATCCTTCCTCTCCCACCGCGCTAAGAGTCGAATACGCTCGCCAGCTAATGCACCGCGGGGAGTTAACCGTCGCCGGAGACTTACTCGCCGGTTTGAAGCAAAATCTGGAAATGCTGGAAAAATACGACTTCGTACAAACGAAAGACCAGCTTGCCGCGGTAAACGCCGCGCTTAACGAACTTGATACGGCTAAACGGACCGGCGCCAGCGTTTTCAAACTGCGTGTAAAGCTCGAAAGCGGCGGTATGCCGGTTTACGGCGGAATCGCCGGAATTCAAGCGATGACGCACGAACTTCCGGCAGAAAGTTTCGGCGGCGATAATTTTACGGACGGCGGCGCTGCGGACCCACCGGCGGATATGCCCGAGGCGAAAACTTCCGCCGAATACCTTACCCAGTTTCATCCGGTCGATGAAAACGGGGAAGTGGAATTTAGCGGTCTAATCGGCGGCACTTACAGACTAATCGTTTTCGCCGAAAGCCTTGGCAAGCCGGAGCCGGAATATCTATCCTACCCATACGTAACCGGTTTTCCGGAGTATTTCGAGGGCGGAAATTCGTATTACGCCGTCGTGCATTTTTAGCCGCCGAGTTCGCATGAATCACTCCGGATTACCGGTTTCAAGCGGCCGGGCAGTCCTTTAATATTGACAAATCGGGCATTTTGCTATATTTTTGCTCTTTGATTCGATAAGGCGCTCGCGCGTATGGCTGAACGCATCATCGCGGTTTATCCCGGCAGTTTCGACCCGGTCACCAACGGGCATCTCGACATCCTCAAGCGGGCGTCGGGGCTGTTCGGGCTCGTCGTAGTCGCCGCCAGCGAAAGCGGCAGGAAGCACTATTCGTTCGGCATCGATGAGCGGCTATCGTTTTTGCGCGAGGCCGCAAGCGGAATTCCGAACGTTGAAATCGCCAGCTTTTCGGGGCTTCTCGTTGATTTCGCCGTCCGCAAGGGCGCAAGCGTAATCGTCAGAGGACTTCGGGAAGTCGGGGATTTCGAGTACGAATACCAGATGGCGGTGATGAACCGTAAGCTGTCTCCGTCGATCGATACGGTTTTTCTAAGCACCGGAAGCGAGTATTATTTCGTTTCCAGCTCGCTCATAAAGGAAATCGCCGCGCTCGGCGGCGACGTCTCCGAGTTCGTTCCTCCTGCGGTCGCCGCTGCGCTCCGCGGGCGGGAGCCCAAGTAACCGGTATTCCGTAAGGAAGGTTGAAATGGCGGAAGTCGAAAAGCATGATGGCGGCGATAACGAGGAAAGACGAGGGTCGAGCAGGCTCGAGGAACTCGTGGAAGAACTCGTGGAAATTGCGGAAAAAACGCCCGCCATATTCCACTTCACAAAAAAGGTTCTGATAAACGAGGACGTTTTTTACAATATCTGCAACGAAATCGTCGCCTCGCAACCGGACGAACTCGTCGAGGCACAGCGCATAATCGCCCGTCAAGAAGACATCCTCAAAAACGCGCACGACGAAGCCCAGCATGTTTTGACCGTCGCTCAGCGCCGGCTCGAAGAGCTGACGAGCGAGCAGGAAGTGGTCAAGCAGGCGAAGCGCGAAGCGGAACGAATTATCCACGACGCAGAAGTGCGCGCCGATCAAATAAGGGTCGAGGCGATGGAATACGTCTATCAAAAGATGGAAGAGCTCGAAAGGCAGTTCGCTTCGAGCTTGAGTACCATCAAAAACGGCAAAATCCTTCTCGAGCGCGAGTTGTCCCAAGCGGCTCATGCGAGCGAAGAAACAAGCGGAGATTGAGCCTTCGGGTTTTCATTTTAAGCCGAATTGGGTATACTGTGGTGTTCTCTGCGGCATGTCCGCGTGTTCTTGTGTTGCAGAACAGAGGTGAGATTGATGACTAGATTCGGAATCTTGGCGTCGCTTCTTGCGGCGGTGCTGGTGCTTAGCTTCGTAATCGCGTCGTGCGGCGGCGGCGGCGGCGGAACCGGGGTCAATCCTCCGGGCGGCAATTCCGGCCCGAGCCAAACGACCAATCCGCCCGGTGGCTCCCAGCAGGGACCCGGCTGGACGGACGTTCAGGACAACGGCGGCTTCGTTCCCGATCCGTCAGGCGTACCGCAATACGACGGCAGACCTTCGCCCATCGCGCCTCCCGCGGGCGGCGGACAAGTGCCGGGTGCGGAATCGGTAATCGAAGATTTCGGTTCCTCGATTGTGGCGCTTCCGCAGAACAGCGCGGGGCAGGGAACGATTGTCTTGCGCAACTTCCTTCCCGGCCAAAAGCTCGTTGCGATTACTACGAATCTCGATCGAAGCTACCTCGATTTCACCGCGGGCGGAGTCGGTCAAGGGCTTCCCTTTACTTTGCCAGATTCGCACTACAATTTCTCCGCGGATATTCTTCAGAAGGTTTCTTCCTCGGATAAAAGCACGGGGAAACTTGAGAAATTCGACGTTTCCGCGGACGCTTACAACGGCCTTGATATAACGCCCGGCGAAAAGCTCGACCCCGGAATTCTCGGAATGCGCGAGGTTGAATTCGCGCTTAAGACAGGCTTCCTCAAAGATTCGATGGACGCGGTGCGCAGAGTATCCGCGCTTTCGAAAGGTATAAAGCGCACTTTCACAGCGGTCGATGCCACGATTCCCATGCCTCCCATCGTGGATGCGGGTTCGACGGACGATACGGGCGAAACCTTCCAGTGGCCTTGGATTTACCAGTTCCAGGACGGAAGGCTTGTCGGAATCGGCGCCCACTGCTATGTCTTTCTTTCCACCGAAATCAATAACGGCTATCCCGACGGTGTGAAGTTCACGCCGGAGCGCATCCAGCGCCTCGTCCAAGAGTTCGACAGCCGCATATTTCCCACGACCACGTCCGCGTTCGGACCGGTCAGAACTTGGAACGAAGAAACCGTTTATTTCTCTCCGAACAGAGATTTAAGGCTTTTCCCGGACGACTTCGACGACGACGGAAATCTGATAAACCCCATCGAGCCCGTAAGGGACGACCTTATCGAAAAAGACCAGCGCATTTTGATTACGATTCTTAACGGCGTTTCGCCGGGCGGCGGCGGCTTCTATATCAGCCCCGCCGACCGTCCGCAAACCGAGCCGGATCCGAACAGCCCGTATCAAGAAGCGCCGGAAATCAATTTCGACGCATTCAGCACGATATACCTCGACCCGGCCAACTTCCCGGACAACAGCGACGACTGGAGCGGCGCGTATTCGGTTATCGCCCACGAATTCCAGCACAAGCTTCACGCCGACAACGTGGTAAGCAGTTCCACGTGGTTCAACGAAGGCCTTTCGATGCTTGCGATGCACGTCAACGGCTATTCGGTGGACAAGGGCAATACTATCGGCTTCTTCGTGAATCAGCTTGAAACTTTCATGGCGAATCCGGAAATGCACGCGATGTTCAACGACGTATCCACCGACCAAAGCCAAGGCACGCTTTACGCCGCTTGGTATCTGTTCATGCTGTACGTAATGGAACATTACGGCCCCGGGACGATTCGCCAGTTCTATACCGATTCGGGCGGCGTGATTCAAAAGCTCGAACGCGCTACCGGTGAGCCCGCGAAGTACATTTTCCAAAAATGGATTCTCGCCAACTACATCGACGGCCTCGACATTCCCGAACGTAACGAAGGCGAAACGATGGAAGCCTACATCGATCGCGTTCCGCTGGGAGACCCGAGATACCGCTATGCGACGTTCGATATGAAGGGGCGCGTCGGCAAATCAAGCAACGTTCTTCCGGGCGTCACCGTTCACAGGTTCCCGAAAACCGAAGAGTTCTATCCCGTTCGTTCGGCGGCGCGGCTCTTGAAGCCTTGGTGCGCCGAATACGTGATTTTCGAAAACGGGACGGGCGGCGATTTGCGTATCACCGTCGACGCCGATTCGAATTACAGAACGTTCATCCTTCCGATTAACTACGACCAAGCGCAAACTTCGGTCAGCATCGACAATTCGATTTTCATTCCGTAGTTTTCGATTTGAATTTTCGCTAATCCCCGGGCGTATAAGTCCGGGGATTTTTTTCGCTCGATACGTTTGTAACTAGCGAAACAATCAAATGACCGGTTGCGCCCGCATTTGTTTACACCCGCCCATCGCCACTATATAATCGGACTGTTTTAACTTCCAGCCCAGGAGGCGGAGATGAAAGTAGCGATAGTGGGAGGAGCCGGCCGGGTAGGCGTCAACGCGGCGTTCAGCCTTCTTTTGTCCGGTCTCGCAAACGAAATCGTCCTTGTGGACATTCTCAAAGACGTGGCCGACGGCGAAGCCCTCGATTTGCGCCACGGCGTTTCGCTCATTGGAAACGTAACGCTGGACAGCGGCGACCTCAAAAAAGTCAAGGGCAGCGACATAGTCGTTATCACGGCAGGCAGCCGCCGCAAGCCCGACCAGAGCAGGCTCGACTTGATTCGAATAAACGTCGGCATTCTCGACGAAGCGGTCGACGCGGTCAAGAAACTTGCGCCGAAATCGATTATTTTCGTCGTGTCGAACCCGGTGGACGTCTTAACTTACAGGGCGCTTACCCGCAGCAAGTTTCCGCGCGAACGGGTTATCGGCCTCGGCAACGTTCTCGACATGGTCAGGTTCAGAAGCCTTATCGCAGCGAAATTCGGCTGGAATCCGCTCGATATCCGCGCCGATATAATCGGCGAGCACGGCGACGCGATGGTACCGCTTTGGAGTCAAGCGACCTACGGCGGCATTTTGTTCAAGAACCTCACGAGCGTGACGATGGCCGAACTCAAACAGGTTTTCGAAGAAACCCGCGTCAGCGGCGCTGAAGTCATTCGCAAGAAAGGCGGCGCAGGTTGGGCTGTAGGCGTAAGCATTACCGAAGTAATCAAGGCTATCGCGACCGACAGCAAGGCGGTTTTGCCCGTTTCCACGGATCCCGGCGGCGCGTACGGAATCTCCGGAATCTCGCTCAGCCTTCCCACAATCGTCGGCAAAGGCGGCGCGGAAGGCTATCTGGAATTCGAGCTTCCCAAAGCCGAAATGGACGGGCTTAAGAAGGCGGCTGAGGTCTTGAAAGAGACTTACGGCAAGATTTAACGAAAAAGGGGCATTTGTAAAATTTCTGTAAAAGCCCCGGATTTCGAGTTCACATGTTTGACATGCGCATATATATAAGGTAGAATGTTGACGATTGACCCCTGCCCTCCGGGGAACGCTTGAGGCGGCATGCGTGTAGGGCTAGCGGTCAAAGGCTATCCAGTCCTAACTTTGGAGGAGGTGTAGGCTAAGTGTCTAAGCGTTTAAGAGGTTTTACCCTGATAGAGCTTCTGGTGGTCATCGTGATCATCGGAATCCTCGTGGCAATCGCATTGCCGAATTTCCTTAAAATCAAGGAGAAGGCCAAGGAAGCCGAAGTAAAGCAAAACCTTCATTCTATCCAGCTTTCGCTAGAGCGTTACGCTACGGATAACGAAGGTTTTTATCCGTTTTATCTTTACGGCGGCGACCCCTATTACAACACCGGTACCGCGCACGGTCGTTTCAACAAGCTTTACGCGAACATCTATCCGCGTAACGCTAACCACAGAAACCCGTTCGATACATTCAACTACGGTACCGCAGGTGCATACGGCGACGCTCTTTGCTTTGAGGGCTATTTAACCAAGTATCCGAAAAACCCGTTCATGGGTAACTCTCAATCCTTCTATTACGGCGCGGGCGGCGCCCAGGCGGGTTGGGGCAACGGCGGACCTTGGGCTGGAAACGGTGGTGAAGACGGAAAGTTGATGTTTTGCTTGACTCCTTACGGGGAAGGAGTTTGCGTCGAAGTCGACGATACGAACCTTATCATGAACGGCCGGCCGCACCTTCCGGGCCAGTTCTGGTATCACCCGCGTTACGTCGATTTCGCGACGAACCGCGAGCACTTGCAAAGGCAGTTCCTTGACACGGGCTTCGGTCTTGCGAATATGCCCGGTTACGGCGGCCAAAACGACACCAATTACCTGAACAACATTTTCGCGCACGACGTGGGCGGCTACGATCTCGGCGCTATGGGTTCGGGCTACAGCGGCGGTCTCGATATGGACTGGCCGACGCCTACCGATTGGACCGGGTTCCAAACATTCGTCCGCACGTGCTACGTCGTCAACGGCCAGGAAAGGAATGCATACTGGATGCAGCAATACGGCACGGACAACACCCGCGCGTTCGAGCAGTTTACTGAAACCGACGGCATTCCCGACGGGTACTGCATTGTGTTGAACGGTGGCCTCGATGCCAAGCCATCAAATGATGCCACGACTTAATCATCGCTCGTGAGCACTTCCAGGAGGTGTTAAGATTGAAGAAAGGATTTACGCTTATTGAGTTACTGGTGGTTATCGTCATCATCGGCATTTTGGTGGCGATTGCACTGCCGAACTTCATTAAAATCAAGGAAAAGGCGCGCGAAGCCGAAACCAAGCAGAACCTTCACGCGATTCAAATCGCGCTCGAACGTTATGCAACGGATTCGGACGGTGCGGCCTATCCGATGTGGGTCGCCGGCGGCGACTGGACCGACTCTTACGTAATCAACGAAACTTACCGCAACCGCAACATCACGCAGGCGGACATCGACGCCCTTCCTCCGGGCAAGCAGAATCTTGAAATCGCGCAGGACGGATTCGGCGACTCGCTGATTATGGATGGCTATTTGACGGAAGCGCCCAGAAACGCTTTCATCGTAACCAACCGCAAGGGCGGTACGCTTTCCAACAGGCGAATTCAACACCGCAACGACGTGGCTTTCGGCAACGGAAACATGGTCCGCAACCAAGTCGGCGGCGTGAACAACAACCTGATGGTCGAAATCGTCGGCCCGCCCATCGCGCAGAGAGTCCGCTATAACGGAGACCTGTACGTACAAAAGGTTTATCAATTCGACATTAACCAGCTGCAGAAGCCAATCACGGACAGCACCAAGATCGGCAACCCCGGTCTTGTCGGCAACTTCCTGTACTACGCGACTCTCGCGAACCCTCGCTACAAGTGGATTTACTATAACTTCACCAGCGAGCCCGCGGGATATTATCTTTGCGGATTCGGTTCTTTGAAGAACGCCGGAATGGATGTTTACGATGTTAACGCAAACTTCCCCGGCAGATTCCGCACCGATAACTGCGGCGAAGGTTATTTAGGCATTCCATGCCCGCCAGCCGGTGGACAAAACTCGACTTCGGCTTCGTTCGGCGGCCCGGACGGCGTTAAGGACGGCGTTATCGTCGTGCTTGAGGCCGGCTCCGACGCCAAGGGGCAGAATATCGATGATGCCGGTTAGTAGGCATTTTGACTGCTGATTTGCAGAAAACACCGGGGAACTCCCGCTTTCGGGCGGGCGTTCCCCTGTAAGTATTTCGAGGTGATAGTTATGGCTCGTCGAGGATTCACGCTTGTCGAGATGCTGGTTGTAATCGGCATCATCGGCATTCTCGCGGCGATAGCGATTCCCGGGGTGAACAAGATTAAGGACAAGGCTAGGGAAGCCGAAGTCAAGTCCAATCTTCACAATATCCAGCTGGCGCTAGAAAGGTACGCCGCTGATTGGCGGGTTTATCCGCCTTGGCTTACCGGAGGCGACTTCACGGACTCTTACTCCGCGGATCAACGCACGTGGGACAAACTTGTAGCCGGGGATGGTATTTTGCTTGGCGGACAACGCATCACGCAGCGTCCGTCCTGGGTGGAAATGGCCGGGCCTGGCGACGGCGACGCGCTGATTATCGGCGGCTATCTGGACAATTCCAGCTACCCGCGCAATCCGTTCACGCTTCGCGCCAATCCCGACAAACCGAACCAGCCGGGAAGGCCTACCGTCACTCAACGCAGCGGAACGATAGTCACCTCTCGCGATGTAGGCGGCCGTTCCAACAATTTGATGTGGGAAATCAGCGGCGGTCCGCCCAAAAACACGCCGTACATGCCCCATTCGCATCCCGGCTGGGATAGAATCTATCCCGTTCACCGCCACTACAAACTTACGAACGTCATCGACGTAAACGCCAATCCCGGCGGTGCGAACCCGGTAATGGACCACTCCGTCCAACTACTCGGCAACTTTTATTACTACACGATTAACCGGAATCTTAAAAGCTGGGGCGAATACAATCCGAATTCGGTGGATATGACGGTTGACCCGTCCCTTCGCGAACCTCCGATTTGGGTGGACGGCTACGTTCTTGCCGGCTTCGGCGCCATCGGCAACCGCGGCAAGGATGTGTACGACGTTTACGGCGATTACAAATTCCACTGCCGCACGTCCCGCGCGGGCGGTCCGACGCCGGTCAACACCGGGCCGGGCGGTCCCGACGGAATTACGGACGGCGTGATTATGGTGCTTTCCTCCACGGCGTCGCTGGACACCAACGGCGACGACTCGGCGTAAAATTCGAATGAAACAAAAAAGGCCGCCGGCGGAACTCCCGCTTGGCGGCCTTTGCGCGTTCGATGAAAATGGCGCTAGTACTTCGCCATTATTTCCTTGACCTTTTCGGTCAGCGCAAGCGCTTCTTCCATCGGTCTTAGCCACATATTCCGCCCGAATATAAGCCCTGTCGCGCCTGCCTTCATCGAAATCTCGACCTTTTTCAATAGGTCTTCGTCGCCGGTCTTGCTTCCGCCCGAAACGAGCACGAACGAATCGCCAGCGCTTTCCACGACCTGCCGGAAGGCTTCGAACTCGTCGATGTCAAGGTCGTTGTACGGCGAAGGCGGAGTGCCGTCTTTGTCCGGATTGAAAGTAAGCTTCGGAAAGTTGACTTTTACGACGTCGGCGCCGCATTCGTTCGCCAGCCGCGCTGCGTAATCCACCGCATAAAAATGGTCACGCCCGCCTTTGTTGTTTATCGCCTCGCCTCGCGGATATGCCCATACGATAAGCGGCATTCCATACCTGTCGCACTCGACCCTGACTTCGGTAAGCTGCTGCATATCCTCCGCCTGCGCGGGGCTTCCCACGAACAGCGTGTAACCGACAGCATCAGCGCCGAGCCTTACGGCGTCTTCCACCGTAGCGGTAAGCGCGCTGAACGCGAAGTCGTCGGACGGAATATTGGTTTTGCCGTTGATTTTAAGAACGAGCGGCACGTCCGGATATTCTTTGCGATACTTCGCCGCAAGTCCGTAGTGAAACGAAATTGCGCTGTATCCGCCCCTTCTCGCCATTTCCAGCTGATAGCGCGGCGGCTTGCTTTCCGGGTTCACGAAGAAATTTATCGGCCCGTGTTCCACGCCCTGATCGATGGGAAGCACCAGCATTTTGCCGCCGCCCGGCCCGCATTCGTACAGCAGCCGGTGCAGCCGCGCGCGCTTGCCTATCGGCATGTCCAGTTCATCTAGTTTCGGCCTTTTGTAATAAACGCTCATTTTCTCCTCCGTCGCCCTTGGCGGGCGCACTAAATTTACCATACCGCGATGCGCGCAGACAGCCGTAAAATTGCCGCGCCGATAAACGCAATCACAAAACCTTGCCGAAATACACTCCCGCCGTTTCGAAGTCGCCTTTCGCGGCAGAGCGCAGCGCCCGCAGCGCCAGCCAGAATCCGCGAAGCGACAACCCGTACTTCGCTCCCCACATCGCGGAATAAACCGCCTGATTTTTCAGCATAGTTTTCCATTTCGCTTCCTCGTTCGCCGCGCGCTCGATGCTTTTGCCGTGCGCGTGAAGCACGGTTGCGGCCGGCGTCGCGACAACCATCATGCCGGTTTCCCCGATTCGCGTCCCAAGTTCCACGTCCTCCCAATAATACGGCGAAAACCGGGTGTCGAAGCCGCCGAGCCGCAAGAAATCAAACCGCCGCATCGCAAAAAACGCCCCGCAAAGAACGCTTTCGATATTCGCCTCCTTAAGCGCCGCATCGCCTTCCGTTTCGGATAAATCGCCGGAAGTTAACCGGGCGGCGTATCGCGTATATTTCGGCGAATCGTCCAGCCGTTTCAACCAAAGCAGCCCGCGCTTTGGCCAAATGTAGTTGAGGTTTTCAACTTCGGATAGCGCGGTGTTGTAAACGAGCGGCATTACCGCTCCGATTTTTTCGTTTTCGAGAAGCCGCGCCGATTCCATAGCGATTTTCATCGGCGAAAACGCATCGCAAAATTCGATGTCCGAATTCACGACGAACAATATTTCGCCGCCCGAAAGCGCCGCTCCTCGATTTACGGTCGCGCCGAATCCGTAGTTTTTTTCGTTCACGGCGAGCTTTATTCCAAAGGTGCCAACATGGGCGGCTATCGCTTCCGCGCTGCCGTCCGGGCTTGCGTCGTCCACGATTACGATTTCCGAATTCGCGTCTTTAAGCGATTCCGAAATCTTGCGTGCAAGTTCCAGCGTGCGCTCCGCGTTCGTGAAATGCGGAATTACAAACGACATGGTCGGCAGCTTGAAATCTCCCGTCACGAAATCAATATATCAAATCGAATTTCATACCGGCCTTTTTCCCGGCCGCCGGCCCGCCAAAGCGCAATCCGCGGAACTTACTTGAGCCGGATATAATCTATATGTTGGTTATGACTCACGAAATTTTAATACCGGCGCTTATGGGAATCGCGCTCGCGGCGGCGGCCGGTTTGAGGGCGTTTCTGCCGCTTCTCGTTTTGTCGCTTGCGGCACGCGGCGGCCTCGTCGAGCTTTCGCCGTCCTTCGAGTGGCTCGAATCCACGCCCGCTCTTATTACTTTCGCCGTCGCGGTGACGCTCGAAATCCTTTCCGACAAAATCCCCGTCGTGGACAACGTGCTCGACCAATTCGGGGGCTACATCAAGCCGGTCGCCGCGACGATTCTGGCTTCCAGTTTGTTTACCTCGATGGACCCGCTTCTCGCCATCGTTCTGGGGCTAATCGCCGGCGCCGCGCCGGCAGCCGCGGTACATTCCGCCAAATCCGCCATCAGGCTCGGCAGCACCGCGTTCACGTTCGGCTCCGGAAATCTCTTTCTTTCCATACTCGACGACTTGTTTTCGTTTTTTGGCTCGGTAATCGCCGTGCTAGCGCCGTTTCTTGCGGCCGCGCTTGCGATTGTTTTAATCTCGATAATCTGGCGTATGCGCAAAATTAAAAGGCTCAGGCTTAAATCGCATTCGCCGCCGATTGCGACTGCCGAAGATATACCGGGTGACTCGAATTGAGCGGCAAAGCAAATGTAACCGGCGATTTGATTTTCGGGCCGCCCGGGCTTTCGCCGCCGGACGCCGTGCGTCTCGAAGAAATTCTGCTTGACGGCGTTCAATCCGGAAACCGCGACTGCGCCGTGCGGATATGGCGAAACGGCTGGTGCGCGGTTCTCGGCAGAAACAACAAAGAGAGCGAGTGGATTAACGAAGACGCGCTTTCGGCGGACGGCGTTCCGGTTATCCGGCGAGATTCGGGCGGCGGCACCGTAATACACCATCCGGGAAACTTAAACTACACCTTCATATTGCGCCGCGATTCGGCGGGGATTTCCTCGCCGGCATCCGCGATTCCGTATTTCATCCGAATTGTCGTTCGCGCACTTTCATATCTCGACGTCGAAGCGGAGCATCGCGGCGTAAGCGACATTTTCGCGAAAGGCCGCAAAATCAGCGGCAATGCGGAGCGGATAAGAAGCCGGGCGATTCTGCATCACGGCACGATTTTAATGCGCAGCGAGCTGGAGCGGATGGAGAGATACTTGAAAATTCCGCCGAATCGCCCCGGCGTCCCGCATGAAGGTTTCGTCGCCGGACTTTGGGAACTCGGTTTTCCCGTAAGTTTCGGCCGAATGTCCGGCGCGCTCGCACGCTCGTTCTCGGAAACGGCCGGCATTACGCTTAAACCCGCTGCACTCCCGCCGCACGCACTTGCCGGAATAAGCGACAATTTGACTACTGCCGCTGTATAATATAACTGCCGCCTGAATGCCTGTTTGACAAATGCCGATAATCTATATGGCGTTTGCCGGGTGATGAGCATGGAAGGAATCGATCGCATCGAAAATCCGCATCGCGTCGAGCGCACGGGCAGCCAGCAACAGCGCCGCAGGCGGATGACGGACGAGGAATTCAAGGAATATCTCGAACGAGAAAAGGACAATCCCGAAGGCGGGCCGCATCGGGAATCCGAAACTCCCGGCGCGCAAACGCCCGTTCCCGCTCATGATTCGCTTTCGCTCGGCCTCGATATTCTGGACATCAGGCTTCGCAGCGTCCACGACATTACCAAAATCGAGCCCGCGGATAGCGCGTCAACGCCGGTCAGCCTCGAAGCCGAAGAAATCGAAGACACCGAGCGCCCGCCGGAGAGACCCGAAGAAAAACCCGAAAAGCGTATTGATACGATCATCTGATGGCCTTTTAATACGAAACTTTAAAAGAATGCCAAAGAATCGAAAGCAATATTACGTTTAACTGGATTAACAAGCAGTAGGGAAGTAAATAATATCATACCGATAGAATATTCTACATTTTTTTGCTGATAACTCTAAATCTCTTGACATTGGGTAATTTCAGGATATACTTACTTTGTTTTTGGGGGTGAGTAATGATTAAGAAATTCTTTTTTTCGTTGTTTTTTGTAGTTGCGCTGAGCATTCCTTGGTCAGCCTACGCGGCTTCTTACATTTCGTTAACAGCATCTGATGCGGGCCAGGATCATGCTATCAGGAAAGTTTGGCCGCTTGGAGGTACTTTGCATTTCGGAGTAGTTGGCGATACGGAGTTTACGATTTCGATAAATGAATCCAGCCCATGGGAAATTGATACGTGTTGGATATACTTTGATGCCAGCTATTCAGTGGGAACAAGCATAAATGTTATTGTATCCAATTACAGGGAAATATATGGAATTGTTGTTGTTAAGTACAATAACCTGACTTACGAGGCAAAAGAATTCCATATTCTACCAGCATGGTATGATTCGGAAAGCGTAACAACTGGATCAAGCGCGCCCATTCCTTCATCGGGAAGTTTTCCCAGCGATCAGACTGCTAGGGGTTTTATGGAGGCGATCGCTTCTACTGCGCCTGACGGCCCAGCCGACATTGAGGAGTACTGCTGCTGTGACGAAGGTGGATGTTTTTCTATGATAGCCACTTGTGGCGAATGTAGCGGAAGCGCGCCAAATTGCACAGGTGATACTGATTGCTGATATGGTGGAGTGTTTCGGGATTATCGAGGAGCAGAAAGTGTTTATTAAGTACACCTTAAGCGCATTGCTATTCTGTTATTTGTTTTTTAGTTCGAATACTGCAAGTTATGCAGCTAAAGAACTGCCGCTACTTCTTGACCCATGCAATCTCAGCAACAATATGGATGAACCAGAGCGTATTACTCGCGAAATAATTGCGGATGCAATTATGAGCGCGCAATGGGCTGAAATGAATTCGCTGATAGATGGGGATGGTCATTGGTATTGTCGTTTTATGCTTGGAATATCATTGGCTCTTGAGGAGTACTACGTACGAGAATTGACATACCCTAGCAGCATAGATAAGCTCTACGAATCCGGTTACTTGATGCAGGGCTGGCGCGATATGGGATACGAAATATGCGACTTTGACGCAATTGACTACTCTCGGGCAAAGTGTGTAGTATATATTCCGCAGCCCTTAGGCGACGCGGAGATAATTGGAGTCCCTGGCATGACTGCCTGCCATACAATGTTTTCCATTCAAGCGTATTCAATTATGATTCCAGAACAGCATCGCTATCTATGGATGGCGGTATTGGAGCGTCCAATTCCTGACGGGGTAAAGTCTTTTGCTGAAATCGGCAGTCTCGTCGAAATGTTTCATGTAAACAAAAAAGAACCTAGGAGGACAGCATGTTCATGCGCATGACCATTGCGATATTATTGATTATGATTTCCAATCACGGCATTTTTGGATATTGTTCTGAATCTCTGATTGTTTCATCAAACAACGACTTTAGTATATCTGCATTCTCCTTGCCAGATACTAAATCTATTAGAGTCGCTAAAATACTCGATGGTAAGCCATTTCTTGGAGTATATGGAGGATTTCCATTTAAGTTGGAATGGCAAGCCTTGAGCGATGCTTCGCCCCAAAGAGTCATTTTGGCAACCTCGGTTGGTGTCAAATACGAAATGACTAATGCAAAAACAATACAATTAGTCTGCGACTTTCCTGTTCGTTATGACGTCATTGTAATAGCCAAATATGCAGATGGGCGCACATCAGCATGCTCATTCTGGATTGGGCCGGCTTGGCGAGTTAGCGATAAGGGGCAAATTCCAAGCGAAGTTCCAGAGGCAATCTGCCCAAAGGATCAAGACGAGGGTATCCAGGAATGTTTGGATTATTGGTGGGCGAATTTACCATTAAAATCACCAAAGTAGCGTTTTAAGGCATATTGGCATTTAAGGTTGTATCGGCGGTATAATAGCCATGAGCGCGTGTTTTTACGCGCGCCGGGGATTAAGTTGAAACTGCTCGTAATCGCCGATCAGCACAACAGCGAGGAAGGGCTGGCTTGGGCGCTCGAACTCGTATCCAAACACAAGCCCGATGCGGTCGTCCATCTCGGCGACATCATAAGCTCTCGTCCCGCAAGTTTCACGCGCGAAACCTTGCGCGCGCTGGTCGCGACCGCCAGACCCGTTATCGTGATTCCCGGCAACAACGACCCGCGTGAATCGCTGATTGATTTCAAAGATTCCGGCGCGATAAGCCTGCACGAAAACGTGTGGGAATCCGGCGGCTATCGCTTCGTCGGGCGAGGCGGCTCGAACCCGACGCCGTTCGACACGCCGTTCGAAGAAGACGACGAAATTATGGCGGCGTCGATAGCGGGCCTAACGAAGCCCGGCGACGTCTGGTGTCTTCACGCTCCCGTCCACGGCTTTCGCGACCGGCTGCCGGACGGCACACATTCCGGCGTCCGAAGCCTGCGCGACCTCGTTACGCAAACACGGCCTTGGGTGGTTTTTTCCGGCCATATCCACGACGATTGGGGAATGGACGTATATAAAGGTACGCACTTCATCAATCCCGGCAGTCTGCAAAACTTGCGCGCGGCAATCGTCGAACTCGACCGCCCCAAAGTGTCGGTGTGTTTTTTGTGCAAGTGACAAGCGCTTAGGTTATCCGCCGTTCATTTGAAGAATCTCCGCCGCTGCCGCTTCAATCGAGGCATCAGCCGATTCCAATTCGCCCTCGCCGTGATACGCGGCGACAAGAAAGTACCTTCCGTTTTTCTTGACTGCCGCAGCGCGCATGCTTTCAAGTTTTTCGCCTTCTCGATTCGCGGCGAAAATCATTTTTCCTTCAGTTTCGCCATGCGCTTTGATTCCGGTAGCGCCGATTAAAGTTAGTATTCGAAATGAATATTCCTCAATCGATTCTCCCTCGGTTTCGCCCGTTGTAAATAGAATAACGCCTTTTCCCGCCGCCGGACTGCCGTAAATCACTCCCTTCAGTGTTCCTTTCTCCGGCGGAGACGCGGCAAGTTTGCGGTGCGCGTCGTGCCGCCTGTCGCTTCCAAATTCCAGCGGATATCCCGCAAGCGACGCCGGAATCGTTACGCCGTTTACCGCGACCGGGCTTTCCGCCTTTTCGGTCAGCATATTCGTAATAAACCCGTAATAAACTGCCGAGCCGATAATTACCGCCGCCGCAAGCGAAATCCACGTGGCCGGTTTGAGATCGGGATGAGGATTTTTAATTTCGGGAATCCTGAATTCCGGTATCACCGAAACGCTTTCGGAAAATACCGGTTCGATTTCTTCTGCGGCGCCGCTTTTTTCTAGTTCGTCCGTCACGGTTCGATTGTATCAGCCGGCTTGCCGCTTGCGCTTTCACGCCGGTTTTTTGCATTCGTTTTACGAATTTTGAACCACCAATAAACAATAAGCGCCATAATTCCGATAACGACCGCATAGTCGAAAATGTGCCAGTATTTCTTGAACTCCTCCATGTTTTCGCCGAACTTCAGTCCCGCCCACGTGAGGAAATAGCACCATGGAATCGCGCCGAGAAACGTCAAGATGCAAAACCACAGAAAATTCATCCGGCTGATGCCCGCTGGAAGCGATATAAACGTTCGAATGATTGGCAGGTTGCGAGTGAAAAAAACCGTCGCCTGCCCGTATTTTTCGAAAAACCTGTCGGCAACGTCCAGCTCGTGTTTTTTGATGAAAAAATACTTGCCGTATTTTTCAAGGAACGGCCGCCCGCCGTAATATCCGAGCGCGTAGTTCGCGATGCTGCCGATTAAGTTCCCGAGCGAGCCCGCAAGCGTCGCCCCCCACATCGTAAAGCGCCCTTCGTAAACCAGGTAGCCCGCCGCCGGCATGATTATCTCGGACGGGAGCGGCACGTTCGCGCTTTCGATTGCCATCGTCACTACGACGGCGATATAGCCCGCTTCGCCGATGTAGTTTTTAATCCACTCGGCAACGGGTTCGAGAATATTTTCGATTAGACCCATAATAAACAAAACCGGTGGGCATTGCGCCTCGCCGGGACGTTCATATTAGCACGCCGGGGGCATGAAATAGCCGAATTTCGCCGGCGCAAGGGTATAGTATTTCCGCCCCCGAAGGACGTGAGAGGTTATGAGCGTGCTTGAAATCAGAGAATATCCCGACCCGGTGCTTAAAAAACCCGCAAGGAAACTTAAGCCCGGCGACGTGGAAAATCTGCCGGAGCTAATCGGCGACATGATAGAGACGATGGACGACGCGCCCGGCGTCGGGCTTGCCGCGC
>JAANMV010000264.1_pt1 | contig 65296 bp, 53 predicted proteins | sample 7279661 | NCBI WGS metagenome assembly JAANMV01 (sample SAMN14094540, study PRJNA606508) | bioreactor metagenome | isolation source: A lab-scale SPAN reactor treating ammonium-rich wastewater day 121 | place: Ireland: Galway | collected 2017-05-16 | reverse complement strand
GCGAGCCTGCGAGCGTAGTCAAAGGGCAAGCGAAGCGCGCAGCGAGCCTGCGAGCGTAGTCAAAGGGCAAGCGAAGCGCGCAGCGAGCCTGCGAGCGTAAATGAGGAGCTTTCGAGGATGCGGCGGTTGCCGAGCGCACTGTTGGGGGTGGCCTTTTTCCTGGGCTCGCTGCTGCTGTGCCAGGCTCAGAATGGCATCCTCTATTCCCGGGACCTGGCCGTGACGCTGATGAGCCAGCGGGACATCGAGGAGGTCATCACCCTCGGCCAGCGATTCAGGAGCATCGAAGAGACAGCTCCCTCCCTCCTCGGCCCGCCCGTCGTGCCGCTGAGTGAGGTCCCCGTGGCCGAGGACCGTCCGGGGCGCTACCTTCCTCCCCCCAGGCAATGGGATGTTCCCCCCTTCCCCACTCTTGACCCCGCCCTGCCCAGGGACTTACCTCCCGAGGTGTTGGCCGAGCTTCAAGCCAGGCCCTCGGGACCCCAGCCCGATGTATTCGGAGAGGTAGCCCCCTACAGTTACGCTCCCAGTGCCGGCCTTCGCCCGCGCACCTCACGTCCGAACAACATTCTGCGCGCCAGAGGTAGCGAGGCTCCCGTACCCTTCAGCCTGAGGCGCTACAACACGGAGAGCCTCGGGTTCGTCCAGGTGGCCGTCTACGGGGGCACAACCAGTATCCGGGCTGAGCAGATCTATCACACCCTCAAGGCAGCCGCGCTCAAGCGCGAAGAAGTCTTTGGAATCGGCAGCGAAGGCTTTCTTACCCGGCTGCCCCTGCCGGCCGAGCCCGAGCCAGCACCTCCCAGGCAGCCTGAGGCTTCCAGGCCGACTCCCCCGGCTCCAGAAGCCTCCCCTTCCCCTTCTGTCGCCTTCGGCGACATCACGCCCACGGGCCCGGCCCGCCCCGACTATATCGACGCCGGACTGGCAGCCAGCTCACAGGCGCCCAGTTTCCGAGGGGTGCCTACCCGCATCGATCCGGCGACTACCCCGGCAACATCCCAGGCCGCGGAGGAGGAGACAGACACCGAAACCGCGCCGGCTCCTTCAAGCGGGGGACCATCCGTTCTGGTCCTGGTGGCCTACTTCCCTGACCGAGCGGCGGTGGTCGAGCTGGCCCTGGACGAAAGGATCGGAGACCTGCAAAAGCTCTTGAACCTGGCCCGGCAGTGCCAGTCACGCCTGGGTCAGGTGTGGTCGGAGCTTACCGAGAGGTAAACCGTTGGAAGGCTGAGCTGCCACGGGAGCGAAGTAGCTCAGGATCGATGTCCGAGCTTGCAGGGCATAACCCGCCCGCCTCTCCAGGCACACCGCCGGGCAGCAGTGCCCTGGAAGGCCTGGACGCGCCCCTGGTCCCGGTGGGAGCTCCCGACCACCTCGTCGTCTTATTGCGTGAGCTCGAGCGCAAGCTGGCGCAAGGAGACCCATCTCGTTGCTGGGCAGCCACTCGCGATGCCCTGGGCCTGCTGACTCGCTACTTTGCTGGCGTCCTACCGGCTGCGTGGCGCAGCCTGGTGGCCCCTCCTCCCGAATTACTGACCCTCTGGCGCGAAGCCCGCAGCACTCCCGAGCGGGTCGAGTTGATCGTACGCTCCCTGAACGCCCTGGCCGACATGACCGAGGACCCGCTGGCCCGGGTGCTCGTCGAGGTCTTCATTGAGCCTGGCTGGGGCCCCCGCACCTTCACCCGCCTGCTGGGGGCAGGCGAGCCGATGGAAGGGAAGGAGCTGCTGGCGGCCTGGTTTGCCTCCACCCAGGACACGCCCCCGCTGGAGGTGTGCGAGCAACAGCTTAAGGTCTATCTCCCAGTGTTGCACGACTGGGTGTTGGCTTCACGACGCTTTCTCCAGGATTGTGACCATCGCTTCGAGACCGGAACGAAGTTCGGGCAGATGGAAATGGTGGTCCGCTGGCGGGACCGTCACCTGCGCACTGGCTTCACGCTGCGCTTGCGAGAGGGCCGAAAGTCAGGTGCAGTGTCCCCGCCTCCGGTCTCGGGGTCGCGTCCGGCCCCTGCCGGGGCTGCGCAGGAAGCCGAGGAGTTGACCCGCCTGATCGTGAGCATGCTCCAGCGAGAGCATACCGGCCCGGTCAAGAAGAAGGAGGAGGTGGTCGAAGAGAAGCCGCCTGAGCCGCCCCCGGCTCCGCGACTGCACCACCAGATCACCTACGTGGGCCCCGACCGAAGTCGGGAGGGGCGCTATTCCTACAGGGGGCGAGTCGAGGTCATCCTGCCCGACGACAGCCCTGTCGCCGGCTCCATCCGCGCGACTCACCCTAAGGTGACGGTGAAGCCGACCACCTTTCAGGGCAGCTATGCCAGGATCGACTACTGGATCGACCCGGCAGCCCTGAGTGACGAGCCCGAGTATCTGATCATCCAGACCCCGCATGAGGTCAGGAAACTCCCGCTCACCATGCTGCTGCCCAGCTCGAAGATCCCCAACCTGACACCGGCCCGTGCCATTCTGCTGTTGCTCGCCCCCAGCTTGATCGGCACGGCCTACATCCTCTTCCGCTATTACTACTCGTTGGATCGCATCAAGCATTACCTTCTAAGCTATACCAGCACGGCCTTTCAGGAGTCCTACCTGGGGAGGCAACCGGTCTCGCTTCAGGGCTCTGGCATCTCCGCTCTGGAAGTCGACGTCTTGCCGATGGTCGAGACGACTGCTCTCTTCTACTTCCTGCTGGCAGTGCTGGCCCCACTCATCACCACCAAGCTATACCAGCGCCTGCCCAATCGTCAGCAGAGCGAATTCGGAATGATCTACTTATTGGGGATGACTCTGCCGCTCATCATTCTCTCGGTCATCCTGACCGGGCCCGCCCTGTCGAGCCGACTGTTCCTCCATCCTGAGTTGGCCGTGATGAGCTACGGTCACCAGTTCGTCTGGTTCGCCGCTTTCAATCTCAGTGCCAGCCTTTATCTCTTCCTATCGGTCACAGGAATTCTCGACCGATGGATCAGTAACGGCATCGTCCGCTTGTTGCTGCCCGTTGCCCTTACGGCAGGATTCATCGCCAGCAGCCTCTATCTGGTCTATCGGTGATCTCAGGGGAGGTCGACTTCCCTTTCTGGGCGAATGGGCGAGCCACCATGGACGGGCAATTTTGCTTCGAGCATCCGGTAGAGGTTCGTTTTCGGGACCTTGACGCGCTCGGCCACGTGAACCACGCCAGTTTCTTTACCTTCTTCGAAATCGCGCGCACAGCCTACTGGATGCAGTTGACCGGGGTTCCTTCGGTGGCCGCTCTTGACTTCATCCTGGCTCGAGCAGAGTGCGATTATCGCGCCAGCGTGTCCTTCCCGGAAACCCTACTGGTAGGGGTTCGCTGCTCGAGACTGGGGACCAGAAGCTTTGACCTGGAGTATCAGGCCAGACGAGGAGATGGACAGGTGGCCGCCTTCGGGCGCACCGTCCAGGTTGGCTATGATTACACGACCGGGCAGACGCGGCTCATCCAACCCGAGGTGCGCTCCCTCTTGACCCGGGACTTGACCGAGAACGCAGTAGGGGCCCGAGCCCCCGGGAGCGAACCTGGGACTACAAAACTTAAGGAAAGGAACTGATGGAGGCAGCTGCCCGAGCCCTGGAGCTTCTTGGCGATGCCGAGTGCCCCTCGATTTCGCGGGGTCTTGGCCCTGGCATGCTGTCGGGCGGACAACTCCTGGATGCATCCGTTCGGGTCTGGATCTCCGGCGCGCTGGCCTGGGTGGAGACCACGGCCCGCTATACAGCAGGCGGAACCAGCCCGCTGACTTACCAGCTCGCCTTTCCCCGGGGGGCCAGGCTGAGTCGCTTTCGCGCCCAGGTCGCCGGCAAGGTCCTCGAGGGCCGGCTACAAGATCGAGCCCGAGCCTTGCAAGCTTACCAGGCCGTGCTGGCCAAGGGGCAGCCAGCCACCCTCACAGAGCAATCAGGCGATACCCTCCAGGTCAACCTGGGAGCTGTGCCACCGGGCTCCGAGGTGGCGATCAATCTGGCCTACGTCGAAACCCTCGAGCCACAAGGTGGCGGGGACATGGTGTTCCACTTCCCTTTGTTGGACCAGGCCGGGGGCTTACCGGCCAATTTCCAGATGGTCACGGTGGTCGAGACGGCCGGTGTACCACCGGCCCGGCTGGCTGCCAGTCAGCCCACCTCCACGCAATCGAGCCAGAGAGGGGACCTGCGCATCGAGTTAGCCCGCACGGCAGAGCTCAAACCCCGCGATTTCACCCTCCGATTTCGCCTGGGAGCCGAGCAACCCCGAGTTCAGCTCTTCGCCGGTGATCAGCATTTCCACGTAGGCATTCTGCCCTCCAAGAACACCGTCCCCAGCCCTGCGGGAGTCGACGTGGTGTTCTTGCTCGACCGCTCCCAGGCGATGGCCGGAGCCAGCCTCGACGGGGCCCGCAAAGCTCTCACGCAGGCCCTGGGAATGCTGGGCGAACGCGACCGGTTCGCCATCTGGGCTTATAACGAGCAACTGGCTGGACCCTCCGGCGGTAGGTTGACAGGCCCGGCGGAGCGTCCAGCAGCCCTGGAGTGGCTGAAAACCCTGGCTCCGGCCGGAACCGCCGACTTGCCCAAGGTTCTCGAGCAATTGCGGGCCGTACCAGCAACCGGCCGCATTCTCTGGCTTGTGCTCATCACTGGCTCGAGCCTGCCGCAGGGTGGTGAGCTGGTCAAGGCGGCCAAGACTCGGCCCCTGCCCGGTCGGCTCTATGCCTTCAGCCTGGCGGGTGAGAACCTGGTCGCCTTACGTCGGCTCTCCGATCAGTGCCGCGGTCACGCCTTCCAGGTACAGGCCGAGGAGTTGGAGGGGGCTGTCGAGCGGCTGATCGGCAGTCTTCGCCAGCCGGTCGCCTTCGAGCTTGAGCTTCAGGACCAGGGGCTGGGTCTTGTTCCCGAGTCCCAGGTACCGGGTCAGCTGAGCGATCTTCTGGCCCAACGACCGGTCTCGGCAGTGGGGCGCAAGACGAGCCAGGGCGCCCTGGCCTTGCAGCTCAAACTACCCCACGAGACAGCCGTTCGCACCGCCAAGATTGCCCCGTTCCCCAGCAAGAACCCTGCTCTGGCCGCCGGTTGGGCCAGCCTGCGCCTGGCCTACCTCGAAGACCAGCGTATGCTCGCCGGTCCGACAGACCAGGCCCGTCTGGCCCAGGAGATCAGCGATCTCTCCATCCAGAGCGGCATTCTCAGCCAGGCCACGGCTCTGGTCTTGCTCGACCTGCAAAACGTGGCCCACCTGCACGTGCCATCCGAGGGTGGTACCCCGGCCGTGGCGTCGCTGTCGACGGCCACGCCTCCCGCACTCACGGCGCCTTCGAAGGCAACCGTGGAAACGTCAAAACTACCCCCGCTGCCACCGCTGGAGGCAAAGCCTCCGGCCGAACCAGCTCCCGCTCCCCCGGCTCCCAAGACCCCCGAGGTTCGTAGGGATAGGGGTCTGACTGCCAAGACAGGTGTCAATACCTCCAATCGGCTGACAGCCAAATCCCAGAGCGGCGGCAAGAAGATTGCCGAGGGAGCCAAAGCTAAGTTTACTCGCCAGAAACCTCCGGGAAGCGACCGGGCCAAGATCGAGGGCGATCAGGCGGCCAAGATCCGCGACAAACACAAAGACAAGCTTGAGACGATCACGAAGGATACTCCTGAGATCCGCCGGCTGATCCAGGATGACAGCATGACGCGCGTGACGGGGGAGATCGACCCGGCCTTCGAGTCCGTGTGGACCTTTGGGGCCTCGGCGGCTGCCGTTGGACACGTGCCCGGTCGCACCTCGGTTTCAGGCGCGCCCGAGCCGAAGAACCTCCGCCAACAATTCCTGGAGCGGCTCGACGGGGTCGAGGTGAAGCTCAACCGACTTCGGCTTCAGCCCAGTCGGGCCCACGCCGAGCCGCTGGCAGAAGAGCTCTACTACTCGCTCGGAGTGCTGGAGGAGGCTTGCAAGACCTACCCCAACCTCGAGCCCCTGCTCGGGTCGGGCCAGGAACTTTACAGGGCTCTCCTCAATGCCAATCCTGCCGTGATCGATGGACTGCAGCAGTGGATCGAGCAGTGGCGCACTATGGGAAGCTAGCTTGAGCTGCCCCGCCTGTTTGAAGGAGAATCCCGATGGCTCGCAGTTCTGCAACCACTGCGGCAAAGCCCTTCAGGCTCATGCTCCCGCTCCCACCGATGAGCCCGAGCGCCTGGTCTGGGAAGGAACCTGCGCCACCGCCTCTCTCCTGAATCTCTGGTGGCTCATCGGTTTTCTGCTCCTCATCCCGATCCTGATCTTTCTCGGAGTGGCCTGGTATCGCAAGGCCAACCGACACTATCGCCTGACCAGCGAGCGTTTGACCGTGACCTCGGGTGTCTTTGGACGAAGCTCCGAAGATCTCAAGCTGGTCAGGGTCGAGGACATCAACTTCAGTCAGACGTTCTGGAACCGGCTCTTCAAGGTGGGCGATCTCCACCTCATCAGCACCGACAAGACCGAGCCCGACCTGGCAATGCGCGGAATTCCGCACCCCGATCAGATGAAGGAGACCATCTGGGGCCTTGTGCGCGAGCAGCGCAAACGGATGGTCTATATGGAGCAACTCAACGTCTGAGGCGGCGGTCATTCTGCGGGAAACTACACTCCCGCGCGTTGCCCAGACAATTGGAACGGCGCCCGCGCCAAATCCTGAAGGATTCAACACGCGGCGCCTTAGAGCGCGCCACTTTCGGCGAAAAGCCGTAGCTTTGACCTCGCTCGTCGGCGCCCTGCCAGGTGATCGAGCTCCGCTGTCGCTCAGACCTTCAAGAACATCTCGTAGCTGCGGGCAACCCCGTCCTCCCCCACCACGACCAGCTTGCCATCAGGGGAAACTGAGCTGGACAGAACCGCCTCCTGGCGAGGACCGGTGTGCTGCTCCGAAGTCAAGCGCCGGGTCTTGGGAGCGCCCCCCGGGGCCAGCGTGGTTTCCTCCCAGCTCTTACTGTCTCGGGTGACGCAACGCTGGTTGGGGGGCATCTCGCGCACCATGGAGATCATCATGGCCTCCGTCTCGCCGTGCAGGTTGCTCAAATACCGGCAGTTGCCCTGGTCATCCACTTCCTGACGGGCCTCGCGATGATAGCTGTCACGCTGAAAGTTGTTCTTGTCCTCAAGCTTCTCCCGCACAGTCGGGGTCGAAACGCTGATCGTCCTGGCTCTGGGGTCGAGCACCGTCTCCAGACCTGAGCGCGGATCGCGGGTCACGAGCACCTTGCTCCATTCGCGGCTGGCCTGGAGCGGCTTTCCCTGGCAGTCGGTGGCGGTCACCTCCTTGCCCAACAGGCCCCAGAGAACCGGTCGCACCTCGATTCGCTGGGGCACGCCCGGGGTCTGGCTAGGAAGCTCATAGATGTCGGCCGATCCGTCGGTGTGCACGACACCGTTTTTCCACGTCTGCGTGAGCGCCGTAGTGGGCGCCAGAGCGGGCCGAAACGCCAGGGCTGCGGTTTGCACGGGGTCCTCCTGCCTGCCTTCTGGCGGGAGCATAAACGAGCTGGCCCCAAGTTTTGTGAAAACGGGGTGAACAGTTCTACTTGAGCACGACCGAGCCGAGATGATGCGAGAACTGGGGGAACCCGTTGAGGACCACCCCCAGCAGGGCCACTTCATGCATTCCGGTTCCGCACAAGATGGTGAAGCTGTGCTCCACGTTGTCGACCTGGTAGCTATAGTCTTGGCGCGGTTTGAGGACATTCTCAGCGAGATCGACTACCAGAGGCGGGCTGCCCGCAGCGAGCATAGCGTCTGAAGCAGGAGATCCGGGACAGGTGTAGATATCCGCCAAGTCATGGCCTGGGTATTGTGGATCGAAAATGAGCCTGAGCTAATCGAGCGTGCCGTCTTGCGTCTGCGCGCAAAGAAGCTACGCTGCCGCGTGGTGGACAGCCCGTGCGAGGCCTTGCAGACCCTGTTGGCGGCTCACGAGGACGGCAAGCTCTCACGCCTGCGAGCCATTGTGTCGGACTTCGACCTCGACCTGGCCGATCTTCAGGAGCGCATCAACGGCTTGAACTTTCTCGAGCTATTGAGCCAACGGCCTCCCAGCGACTATCGCAAGCAGCTGTTGGACACCATTCTCGAGGGCTGCGACCCCAACTTCTGCACCTCCGACCGGGCCGAGCGCCTGCTCGACGAGTTCGAGCAGCAAGACATCGAAGGGATTCTTTACAGCGCTCGTCGGCCCAACGACGTGAAAGCCTTCGATACCTACGGCGTGTTGGAGGTCGACTCGATCTTCCACAAGCCCTCCGACGAGCCCGCCCTGCTCGGCCGGTTGCTTTAGCCCTGAGTTCCAAACAGGTTAGAGGGTCCTGAAATCCCCGCTGGCCCGATCCCGGGCAAACTCTGAGCCGATGGGAGAATCGAGCAGGGCGATGATGTCCGGGTCGTAATTGGCGATCGTATTGATGTCGTAAATCCCGTGATTGGAGACTTCCTCCATATAGGCATCCGTCTCATCGCCGGCCAGGAACCTCCAGCCGCTGTCAACCTCGTTGTCGGGCTCTTCTCGGTAGCAGTAGCCGACCCGGCTCCCATCCACGGTGATCCGGTCGCTCGCAAAGCAAGCGCCCCGTCCCGAAACCAGCGGACGAATCTCCTCAGCGCTCAAGGCAAATTTTTTCGGGTCACTCATCCCAGCTCACCACACCCAGATCTTCGGCAGCCAGGGCCCGGGCACCCTCCAGATCCAGCAAGCGCCCGGCTACGAAGGCGGCCTCCAGGTCAGGCGGGAGAAAGGGCTGGAACTTCGAGGCTCGTGCCCGGGGGATGCTTTTCACCAGGGCCTGCAGAGTCTCGCCTGAGAGCGGGGTGGCCAGCTCTTCCAGCACACGCTCCATCGGGCGAGACCAGATCTTATCGGTGGGCGCCTCGAAGCGCACCCGCAGGTTGTCGGTCCGGGCCTCGAGCCCGGTCCGATGGGTATAGAGCCTGCCCACCACGTTGTTGATGCGCCCCCCCGCGAAGGTGTAGAGGGTCGTCTTGTCGTCGCGGCGCTCCAAAATCACCGGGGCGTGAGAAAGGAGCGGGCGCCATTCGGCCCGGAGGCGTTCGAGGATCGCCTGGGCGGCCTCCCCCAGGAACGCAACCGGCTCCCGTCCTACCAGGTGGGTCCGCATCTCGCGGCACAGGTCGCGCTGAAGGAGCAACAGGTCTCCGCTCCAGGAGGGAATAGCCCCCTGACCGGCTGGCTCGACGAGCAGCACGGAGCGCTCCCAAAGACAGCGGACGGCCCGCCAGGCCCGACCCGCCAGCAGGAAGCAAAACGGCCTGTCCCCGCTCACCTGAGCGAACCAGCACTCCACCGCCCCGATGCGCTTGCCATCGGGAGTCTCCACCCCGAGCTCGCGAGGGGCCTCGAAGACCGAGTAGAGCTCTCGGAAATAGCCCCGCCCGAACTCCCTCTCGCCCTGGCGGCCCACCATCAACCGCCCGTCGGCCCGAGCCAGAATGTCCTTCTCCAGCAGGTGATCGAGAATGCGCTCGCGCTGGACCTCGGTCAGGTCCCCAAAACAGTAGCCCTCGGTGGCCAGCAGCGCCGAACGCGAGAGCCCACGTTGCTCGAGCACTCGTGTCAAGACCTGGTGCACGAACAGGTGGGGGGAGAAGCGCGAGGGGCGCACAGGCTCGACCGCCCCCCGGGCAGCCAGCGAGATCAGCGAGATGGCCCTCAGGAAGCTCCAACGGTCATCGGTGCAGAAGGCCATGTGACCGCGGGCACCGTCGCGTCGCCCGGTGCGTCCCAGGCGCTGGAGAAAACCCGACACCGTGGTGGGGGCATCGAGCTGCAGAACCAGGTCGAGGTCGCCCACATCAAGCCCCAGCTCCAGGGTGCGGGTGCACACGATGGCGCAGTTGCTGCCCGAGCGAAAGGCCTGCTCGGTGGCCTCGCGCACCTCGCGCGACAAAGACGAGTGGTGCACCAGGGCCTGCACGCCAAGCTCCTGGAGCTGGCCGCGAACCCGCTCCACTTTGCCGCGCGACTCGGCAAAGAAGAGGGATTTCTTGCCCCGCGCCAGGCGGGCCGCGGTGCGAACGGGATCCTGGAACTCCTCATGAGGGTGGATCTCGATCAGGCGTCGACCTGGCTCACGCGGGGGGGACACGACCCGGCGCTTGCGCTGACTCGATCCTTGCAGCCAATCACAGAGAGTGTCGGGATTCCCCACCGTGGCTGAAAGGCCGATGCGCTGAAAGTCGTGGGGAGTGTAGGCGCGCAGCCGCTCGAGCAGGCACAGAAGGTGGTCTCCCCGGTCATCCCCCGCAAAGGCGTGGATCTCATCCACGATGACGCAGGACAACTCGCTCAGCATCTGCCCTCGGCCCGAGGTCAGGATGACTTCCAGCGACTCGGGAGTGATCATCAAGAGCTGGGCCTGTACCCGCTTCTTGAGATGGGCCGACACGTCGCCGTGCCACTTGAAGACCTCAAGGCCAACCAGCGATGCGAGCTCTCTGAGACGGGGCTCCTGGTTGTTCAGCAGGGCTCGCAGGGGGGACAAAAACAGGGCTCCCAGCCCGTTCCCCAGTCGATCCAGCACGGGGAGAACAGCGGCCTCGGTCTTTCCCCCGGCGGTGGGGGCCAGAACCAGAACGTTCTCGCCCGCCAGGATGGGTGGCAAACTGACTTCCTGCACCGGGCGCAAGGACCGCCAGCCCAGTCGGTGCACCAGCCCGTGGCGCATCCGCTCGGAGAGCTGGAAGAAGGCGCTGGGGGGCGCCGAGGTCACAGCACCACTTCGCGCACGGCGCCTGTCAGGGCTTCCTCCTCCTCGGGGGCCAGAGCAAGCGCCTTGACCGCGCTTTCGTCAAAGCTGTAGTCACGCATGGGGACATAGCTCTCGTGCTGGTCGACCAGATCGAGCAGATTGACTACCTCGCGCAAGAACAGGCGCGGAACAACCTCGACCCGACCGCCGAATCCCCGCGTCACCCGATCGACCATAGCCTGGAAGACGTCCTCGGTCACTCGCGCTTTCAGGCGATCGGGATGGTCGGCCGGGTACAGATCGCGGATGCACCGGGCAGCCAGCAGCAAGCGCCCTGCGTCAAAGGGACGCAGGGGAATCTGGGGCTGACGAAGGTTCTCGGGTTGATCGTGGGAGCTGAGGACCTTGATGCGCTCGTGCAGGGGCTCGAGCTCCAGCACCCCCTGCGGGCTGTCAAAAAAGTCAGGGGTGCCGGTGACGAGCAAGTGCAGCCCTGGAAACTCCTGGTTGTCCTGGGCGTCCACCAGCTGGCGCAGCACCTCCAGGCTCTTCAGCCGCTCGGGGCGGCGCAGGCGCAGCACCGTCTCCACCTCGTCGAGAATGACCAGGATGCCGGCGTGGCCGGCGGCCCGCACCAGCTCGAGCCAGCCGCGCAGAAAAACCAGGGCGTCGGTATTGTCGATCTGCCCGGTCACCCCGGCCACCCGCTTGATGGCCGCGCCCACCTTGGCCTCTCCCGCCATCCAGTCGAGGATGCCGCGGGCTTCCTCGTAGTCCTGGCGAAACTTGGCCTCGTGGTAAGCTTTCAGACAGGCCGCCAGGCGGCCGGCCCGCTGGCCGACGGCCACCAGGTGCTGCTCCACCTTCTGGCCGACGGCGGCCTCGAACTCGGGAGCATTCTCGTCCACCCCGTCCACTTCGATCACCTGCTCCTCCAGGCTGTAGAGCCAGCGGTCGAGCAGGCTCTGCAGGGCTCCCCCGCGTCGACCCGGCAGGGTCAGGTTCTGGCACAGGCGACGGTAGACTTCGCTCAGGCGGTACATTGGGGTATCCGCCACCGAGATGACCACCTTGCTGGTCAGAAAGCCGTCCTGCAAGGCCTCGGCAGCGGCCAGGCTGGTTAGAAAGGTCTTGCCTGAGCCGTAGCTTCCTCGGATGAACTTGTAGGCGCTCTTGCCCTGCTTGACGTAGGCCCGCTGCTCGGACAGGGCCTTCATGGGGGCCTCCAGCCCCACGGCGAAGTGCTCGAGACCCTCAGGGGGGACGGTTCCCGAGCGCAGGGCGTTGACGATACCCAGGGCGACGGCGCGATCAGGGGCTTGGGTTGATTGGTTCACAGTCTGTCTCTCCTCAGCTCATAGACATTGCCCTCCGGGCCGTCCCCCTCACGGCCCAGAGCCAGAAATCCGGCCCGGTTCAGGCGCTCCACCAGGCTCTCCAGCAGCCCTCCGATGCGCCGGGTGCCGACCGCCTTGCCCAGGGCGGCCTCGCTCATGCGGCCGTAGCGAGCCAGGTTCTCCAGCACGGCCCGCTCGTTGGGCTTGAGCTCGAAGGGCAGGGCCAGCTCGAAGGGGCCGTCATCGGCCTCCAGGGTCAGCCGATGACGGCCCACTGGAGCCGCGCTTACCACCGGGTCCACCTCGCCGAGGGTGAGCACGTCCGAGAGCAGATTGCGCCGGCACACGTTCTCGCGCGCGAAGGGGGTGGCCCGATGGCCGAGATAAAGCCCGTGACGCGCATTGGCATCAGCCTGGTTGTGGGTGGCCAGGCCCGCGGCCTCCTCGGTGAAAAGCAAGCCATTACCCTGGTTCTCATGGGCCAGGTTGGCGTGGGCCACCGGGATAGACTTCTCACCCACATAGAGCCCGTGCAGCTGGTTGTGGCAGCAATGGTTGCGCACCAACACCGGCTGCGACTCGCCAAAGCAGGCGATGCCTGACATTGCGTTCTGCCGGCACACGTTGTCACAAAGCACCGGGCGAGCCTGCTCGCACACCTGCAAGCCGTGGTACTGATTGTCGTGCAACTCGTTGTAACCGGCCTGACCGCCGCTCTTGCCATAGTAAGCCAGGCCGGAAAGCAGATTGTGGCTGCACAGGTTGGCTCGCAGCGCGGGAGCGGCCTCCTCCCCCACCTGGATTCCGTGCAGCTGGTTGCGAGCGCACTGATTGCGGCTGGCCGAGCCTTGCCCCTGGCCGAAGTAGGCCAGACCCGCCTGGGCGTTCTCCGAGCAGGTATTGCCCAGCAAGCGCGGCTCCGAGGCCTCACCGACCTGAATGCCGTAGGCCTGATTTCCGTAACAGGTATTGCTCTCGGCGCTACCGGAGGCCTGACCGCTGTAGTCGATGCCGCAAAAGCCATTATGGCAGCACGAGTTTCCGTGCAGCCGGGGAGCCGCCTGGCCGCCCACGGCGATGCCGTGATGGCCGTTGTCCTCGCAGTCGTTGTTGCGGGCCAGGCCGCCCCCCTCTTGATGATAGGAGACGCCGGCCGACTCGTTCTGGCTGCAGTGATTGCCCAGCAGCTCAGGCACAGCCTGACCCACCACCCCGATGCCCACCTGGTTGCCGGAGCAGTCGTTCTGGACGGCCCGCCCGCTGCTCTCGTCCTGAAAGAGAATGCCGTACAGGGCGCACTGGCAGCAGCGATTGCCCTCCAACTCGGCCCGGGCGGTGCCGCCCACCCGAATGCCCACCTCTTCGCCTTCGCACTGACAGAAGCGCACCCGGGCGCTGGTCTCGCCCTCGAGAGCGATACCCGGCAGCCGGCAGCGCTCGACCTCGAGCTGGCAGTCGAGAGCCTGCAGTTTCCCCACGGTGAGGTCGAGCAGCGCGAACTGCCCTCGCTCGAGTCGCAGCGAGCCCTCCAGCGCCGTGCGCTCGAGCCCGGCCCCGACCAGCCGCAGGCTGCGCCTGAGGGTCAGCTCGCCCACCAGGTAGCGTCCCGGGGCCAGCACCGCGGTGGCCCCTTCTGGCAGTCGAGCCAGCTCGGCCGGCAGGTCGGCCGCGGCAGCCAGACGGAACTCGGCACTGGCGGATGTGGAGAGCATAGAACGTTCTTCAATTACGTCCAGCGGTCTTGAATCCCTTTCAAACCTGTGTTCGCTTCCATCAGTCAGGGGCGGGGCGCGCGCCCCGCCCCTGAGTCGCAGCTCTCAAGGCAGGAGCTCGAGTTGGAAGGGACGAGCCAGAGGAGTTCCCACCACAGCACCCAGGCTCCCGTCGGCGTTGATGCGCCGGACGGCAATCTGGTCGTTCGTGCCAGGAGGGATGGGATCCAGAACGGGGTAAATCAAGAACGAGCCGGTCGGGTCGATGGCCAGACTGAAAACCTGGCCAGCAGCGGGCTGATTAAGGGCAGGCAGGGCTGTGATGGTGCCCGCCGCATCAACCTGGAACACATTGATGGTCGTGGTGCCTGCTCCCGCGGCCACATAGACGAAGCCGTTGGGATGCACCGCCACGGCGCGGGCGTTGGACCCGATCAGGGGATGGCTATCGATCAGGCCCAGGATATTCCCGGCGCCGTCGATATCCACGGTGTTGAGCTCGCCATTAGCGGGCTCGGTATTGGCCGAGATGATCATATCGTTGTTCGGGCTGTAGGCCAGGGCATTCGGAAAGGTCACGAACGGGAGGGGAGAACCGGCCACGATGCCATTGGGCTGACCGGTGCCTGCCAGGGTGTAACCGTCCAGATTGAGGGTCCCAAACGATCCGGTGAACAGGGCCGGAATGGCCGAGTTGGCCAGCACCGTGCGAATGTTGTTGCTGGCTGCCGTGAAGCCCAGTGCCACCGGGTTGTACTGAACGCCGTCGAACAGGAAGGTGTTGATCGTGTCGACTCCAACCAGGCCGTCGGCCACGTACAGTAACCGGTTGTCCCCATCCAGGGCCCGAGGAGCCGTGAACCCGGTCAGGACCGGCAGGGGCGTCATCAGACCGGCCGCATCGACCAGGAAGGGGACCACGTTCCCACCTGAACGGGACACGAAGACCAGGTCGTTGAGGTTGTCGGCGCCCATCCCGAACGACACGTTGTTGCCCAGAACTTCATTGTCCACCTGGGTGAGAGCACCCGTGGCCGTATTCATCGTGAAGGAAACGACGGGATCGTTGCCCAGGCCGGTGGACTGAACCACCACCAGTCGGGGGTCGGTGGCCAGCACGGTGATGGTAACCAGGGCGCTGTCCGCTCCCGCGAAGCTGGCCAACACAGTGGTCGTGCCGGCAGCCAGGGCGGTTACGGCTCCGGTGGTCGGGTCGACGGCCAGGATGGTCGGGTCGGCCACCGTGTAGGTCGCCTGGCCGGTTACGTCCAGGGTCGTATTGTTGCTCAGGTTGGCGGTGGTCACGAAGCTGGTGCCGGCCTGCCCGACCTGAAGCGTGTTAGTGGGGTCGGAGAACACCAGGTCAAGACTCTGCACCGTGGCCGCCAGCACGGTCACCGGAGTAAAGCCCTGGAGCGTGCTGTCCACCGTTGAAATGGCCCGAATGTTGGTCGTTCCGGGTGCCACGCCCGTGACCAGCCCGTTGGCGTCGACACTTGCGATGGCCGGATTGTCCGAGGCCCAGGTAACGCTGGTGCTGGTGCCGGTGGGCAAGAAAACCAGGGCCGAAAACTGGAGCTGCTGTCCGATCTGGATGGACTGGTTGGCCGGAGTGACGACCACGCTCTGGCTCTGGAACTGAAGATTGACCTTCCTCTCGATCACCACGCCCGGCGTGATGGCCAGCTGGTCGATGGTGAACAGCGCGACCACCCTGCCCTGGGAGTCCAATCCGAAGATGTAGATGTCCCAGATGCCTGGAATGACGTCCAGCAGAATCTTGACGGTCCGGTCGGTGTCCCCCACCGTGGCCGCCCCTCGCGAGACGATCTTTCGACCACTGAGAGTGCCCGGGTCGAGAGTGTTACGGTCCACCACCTCGGCGACCACCTCGAAAATCTGCGATCGGCCCTGGATTGCCCGCTGGGCCTGGTCGGGGACCTCGACGTCGAGCTTCATGCTAACCAGTTGAGGGCCCGGGGGCGGGGCAGGCACGCCACCGCCAGCGGAATGCGACCCCCCGCCGGAACAGCCGAACAGGAAGACCATAGCGAGCAATAGCAAGTAGAGGCTGATTCTTGAACGCATTGGAGCTCCTTGAATAAAAATCCGGCCCCATGATTCGGCATTCAGAGCAAAGTCCTCTTCTAGCCAACAGGGCGTCAATGCGAGCGCGTTAATGCCTCAGGAAGTGGCGCGGAACCCGTCAACAGAAAAATTAAACTCCCGCGTTCTTGATGGTCAAGGCGCGGGAGTGTAGGCCAGCTTCCAGGCGCAGGCTGTGAAATGGCTCGGACTCGCAGCGCGTGCAGGTCAGTCAGCCGAGAGAGGCTGACTGACCTGCACGCGTAAAGGGGCTACTGAAGCACGGCGGCAAAGCTTGTATCTAAGCTATTTTGACCGATGATAACGATCCGAGTCTGGTTGGCGCCGACCTGGCCATTGATGGCAATTGCATCCCCAAAACCATCGACCACGTTTGCCTGCAGCAACCCGGTAGCGGTCACGGTAAAGTTGCCCGCAAAATTCAGGTCGGGCAGACCGGGCTCTTGAATGACTCCACTGATCGTGCCGTTCGCGTTGATCGTAACGCTCACTGTCGTGCCGGGCGCGAACGGGACTCCCGTAGACCTCAAGAAAGGTCCCGTCCAGTTCCCCGCAATGGAGGCCGGGGTCACGCCGCCCACCTCCTGGCGAACGGCAAATGCCTCACCGCTCCCCGCCGGTCCCGCGAAGGTGAGCGGAACGGTCAGATTGTCAGCCGAAATCGGGCCCACGCCGGTACTGGCAGTGGCATTCCCGGTAAAGGTGACGGTCCCGTCATTGGCCACGTTGTACTGCACAAGGCCCAGAGTCACAGGCTGCAATCCGGCCACGCCATCCTCGAAGAGGGCAGAGCCAGCATCGACCACCCCTCCCGCTCCGTCCAGGTTCAAGTTCGACAGGACCGAGAAGACATCGAGCCCGTCGGCGCTCGTGCCCGCCAGGGCCACGGTGTAAAGGCCAACAAGTCGAGCGTTGTTGTCGGCGAGAACGGTCAACTGGGCTGTTCCTTGCAGGCTGGTGTCCACCGTCGAGGTAGCCCGGATGGCAGTCGTGCCGGCCTGGCGGCCGGTCGCCAATCCGTTGGCGTCAACCGTTGCGACGGCCGGATTGTCCGAGGTCCAGGTCACGCTGGTGCTGTTGCCGGTGGGCAGGAAGACCAAAGCGGAGAACTGTTGCTGCTGAGTGACCTGAATGACCGGGTTGGACGGGTTGACGAACACCGACCGGCTCTGAGATTGAAGGCTGACCCTCCGTTCGAGCACCACGCCCTGTGCAATGGTCAACTGGTCGATGGTGGAAAGGGCCACTACCCGACCCTGGGAGTCCAGACCGAAGATGTAGATGTCCCAGATGCCCGGAATGATGTCCAGCAAAATTTTGACGGTCCGGTCGGTGTCCCCCACCGTGGCCGCCCCTCGCGAGACGAGTTTGCGGCCGCTGAGAGTGCCTGAATCGAGAGTATTGCGATCCACAACCTCGGCGACCACCTCGAAAATTCCTGAACGGCCCTGGATGGCTCGCTGAGCCTGATCGGGCACTTCGACGTCGAGTTTCATGCTCACGAGCTGGGGGCCAGGAGGGGGGGCGGGCACGCCACCGCCGACGGAACTCGACCCCCCGCCGGAACAGCCAACCAGGAACAGAAAAGCAAGCAAATAGAGGCTGGTTCTTAAACGCATCGGAGCTCCTTGAAAAAAAATCCATCCGCATGATTCGGCACTCAAGAGGGACTCCTGCCAACCATGTTACAAAAACTTGATCCGATTCCAACCAGGCGCTTGTCGACTCGATCAATCGGCCGTAAAGTAACCTCGACCGGGAGGGAACAACGCCTGCAGAACATCACCCACCCGCTTGGCCCAGGAGGCTTCCGTGTGGTAGGCCCCTTTGACCTCGCGATAGAACAGGTTCTCCCCCACCACGTATCCTTTGCTCACCAGCACCTTGCGCAAAGCGCGAATGTCGGCGATCAGGTCGTCATCCTTGTCTTCCTGCGTGCCCATGTCGAGCCAGATCTTCTCCGGTCCGTCCTTACAGGTGCGGGGAGACTCGGCAATGGCCCTGGTCAGCTCGCGCCCCGCCCACCAGAGCGATGGGGACAGGGCAGCCACGAGGTTGAAGCAACGCGGATACTGCCAGCCCAGATACAAAGAGCACAGGCCACCCAGACTCGAGCCCATCAGAGCCGTCTGCTCGGTGTTGGTCCGATACTCCTGATTGATGAACGGCTGCAACTCGTTGGCCAGGAACATCCCGTAGCGGTCCGCTCCCCCCCCGCCGTGGTGGGGATCGGGAGCAGGGGTGTACTCGTCGAATCGGTCCGCGGAATTGTAGACCGCTACCGCCAGGATCGGTTGAATGGTCCGCTCGGCGATGAGATGCTCGAGCGTCTCATCCACCTGCCATTCGACCCCGAAGGCCGAGGTGGCGGCGTCGAACATGTTCTGTCCGTCGTTGAGATAGAGCACCGGGTAGCGCCATGGATTCATGGGCGAGTAGCCGGGCGGCCGGTAGACCATGACGATTCGCTCTTCGTCCAGAATCTCGGAGCGAAACTCGTGGCCGACGATATCCCCGGTGCGCGTACTACCGGCCGGGCCTTTCATGCGCTCGTCGGGGATTAAAATGCCGCCATCTTCTTCTCGATAGCCGATATAGAACGCCCCGTCGCGCCCCTTGCGAGCATAGCGTGCCATGCGGTCTGATTCTGTGCGGCCAGTCGGACGGTTCCTGCTGCTTCAGAAGATTTTCAGGGTTCGAACAGGTCAACGCGCGGGAGTGTAGTCAGTTCAGTTCGCGCGATTCAGGATCGGCTTTACTCGATCGACACGTCAAGCTGTTGAACGGCGCCGCACCGCTGATTGCTGAGGGAAGCTCAGTCTTTCTGGCGAGTCATCTTGACCAGCTCGGCGGCGATAGCGCGGCTGGAATCGGGCTTGCTGGCCCGGCGCATGGCCTCGGCCACTTGATTCTTGCGAGTCTCGTCGTCGAGGTAGCCTACCACCTGGCCGGCCATCTCGTCGCCGCTCCGAGCGATGCTGGCCACGCCGATGGACTCGAGTCGGTTGGACTGGTGCACCGACAGTCCCAGACGCGGATTGTAGAGAATCATCGGCTTGCCGGTGGCCAGGATCTCGGAGGTGGTCAGTCCGCCGGCTTTGCTCACCACCACGTCGGCTGCTTTCAAGAGATCGGGCATGTTCTTCACTGAGCCCAGAACGTGCAGGGGATGCTTGCCGGCCTGACGGGCCTTCAACTCGTCATAGGCGGCCTGATTGGTGCCGCAAACGCAGATGATCTGCATCGGGTAGGGCTGGCGCTCGAGCGCCTCCACCTGGCGATTGAAAGGCTGCAAGCCGAGTCCCCCACCCATGATCAGCACTGTAGGCAGGACAGGGTCGAGGCCCAGCCTCTGATCCAGATCGGTGGGGGCGGGCTGGCCGAACTCCGGACGAATCGGGATGCCGGTCACGCTGACCTTCTCGGGCTCGACCCCCAGGCAGGCCAGGTCGTCTCGCATGGATTCGTTGGCCACGAAGTAGTGTTGGACCTGAGGTTGCACCCAGCGCATATCGGCCAGGTGGTCGGTGTGCACGTTCACCAGTGGAGCCGTCAATTCGCCGCTGTCCTTCCAAATATCCACCAGGGCGGTGGCCTGCTCGTGGGTGCTGACGATCAGATCGGGCTGATAATCTTTGATGTATTGGAGCGCCTCGGGGGCCATCCAGGCTTTGTAGTGGTTGATGGCCCACTGCACCGTTCCAATGACCGGGTTGCCGGCCAGGGCCAGCTCGTAGCTCCAGCGAGCCAGCTTCTCGCGGCTTTCGAAGGCCTGAACGCTCTTCTTCTGGGCCTCGCGCACCTCGGGCGGGCAGACGCTGAGCATGTCAAACGACTCAGCCTCCACCCCTGGCTGCTCGCGCAAGGCGCTCACCAGCGCCTCGGCAGCCATCCGGTGGCCGTGACCTGTGCAGGAGCTGTGAGTGACCAGAATGCGCATGCTGACCTCAGACTAACCCGGCGAGCTGAAGGAAATCGGAAAAGAGGACCGCACCGGCTTGAATCGAAATCAAGCTCAGTTATGACTCCTCAGGATTTTGTTCAAGAAACTCGCTACCGGGTCATCCGCGAGCTCGCGTCCGGAGGAATGGGCACTGTTTACGAAGCGCAACAACTCGGGGCCGACGGCTTCTCCAAGCGCGTAGCTCTCAAGGTTCTGCATCCCTGGCTGAGCGAGTCCAACGAGTTCAGCCAGATGTTCGTGGGCGAGGCCCGCCTGGTAGCCAATCTGATCCACCCGAACATCGTGCAGATCTACCAGCTGGGCCGGGCTGACTTCGGCGCCTACATCGCCATGGAGCTGATCGAGGGGATGAGTCTTCGACACTTTCTCGAACTGCACGCTGGTAAGGCCGTGCCAGTCGAGCTGGCCACCTTCATCGTCAGTCGGTTGGCCCGGGCCCTGGAGTATGCCCACGAGCGCACCGACGAGCAGGGCCAGCCGCTGGGGTTGGTGCACCGCGATGTGTCGCCCAACAACATCCTCATCTCCAGCGAAGGCGAGGTCAAGCTGGCCGACTTCGGAGTGGCCAAGGCGGCCCACTACCTCGAGTCGCAAGAAGGCGAGCAGGTCTACGGCCGGGTGGAGTATATGGCGCCCGAGCAGGCCAGATGCCAGGTCACCGATGGTCGAAGCGATCTCTTCAGCCTGGGGGTCGTCTACTACGAGTTGCTGACGGGTCAACACCCTTTCCTGGTTCAGGGCGAGAGTTTAAGCGAAACCCTCACCCGGCTGCTGAGCACCCGGCTGAGCAGTCCCCCGGGACTGACCCCGATGCTGGCCGCAACCCTCGATCGTTGCCTGGCCCCCGATCCGAGCGAGCGGCTCGAGAGCGCCGGCAAGCTCGGCTACGAGCTCGAGTATGCAATCTATCACAAGGGCTACGGTCCCACCATCCAGACCCTGGCCCGCTACATGCGTCGGTTGGAGCCCCTGACCCGCTCGGCCTGAGAGGGCCCATCCCGGCCGGTTCAGAACAAACCAGGCCTTGACGACCATCACCCGCGTGCGCACCGAGCGTGAGCGTCTGGCTTTCTGGAGCCTCGCGCGAGCCATCTACCCGAGCCGCCATCCGGCCTGGGTGCCTCCGCTCTGGCAGCATTACCGACAGCTGATGGGTGGGCTCGACGACCCCGAGCGCGCCTTCTTCGTGGCCTGGCATAACGGCGAGCCAATGGCTCACCTGGGCGTCAAGCGCCATGGTCAAGCTCTCCACTTCGGCTTTCTCGAGTGCCTGCCGGGCCAGCATCTGGCTCTGAACGGGCTCTTCAAGCAGGCCTGCGAAACCTTTCCCGGACTGCCCCTGCGGGGCCCCTACCATTTTCGCCAGGAGGACCCCTACCCGGGCCTCCTGGTCGATGGCTTCGACACCCCGCCCAGCTTCTTGCTGGCTTACCACCCACCCTACTACGCCGAGTTGCTCGAGCAGGCCGGCTTTCGCAGTATGCAGGAGATGCACACCTACAGCTTCCAGCGCGGCGAGGTCAGGCAAGACCTGATGCGCGGCCGGGCCCGTCGGGCGGCCGAGCAGGGGGTGACGATGCGGTCCATGGACCCCTGGCACCGGGTTCGCGACACCCGCAGGCTGGCCGCCGTCTTCAACAATGCGCTGGCAGACAACTGGGGATTTGAAGAGTTCGACGAGCCCATGATGCGCGAGTTCGTGGTGCTCAGCTTACTCTTGATCCGACCAGAGACGGTGCTGTTCGCCGAGCATCAGGGCGCCACGGTGGGAGCTCTCATCACCCTGCCCGATCTCAACCCCATGCTGAACCGATGCCAGGGACGATTGACCCTGCGCCTACTCTATGACTACCTGACCCGCCGCAGCTGGATCCGCAGCTACCGAGCCTATGCAATCGGGATCGTGCGAGAAGCTCGACATCTTGAGGTGGCTGGCGCCATGATCGATGCCTTGGCAAAACTGGACGCGCGCATCCCCTGGGAGCGGCTGGAAGCCTCCTGGGTACTGGCCGACAACCGACCCATGCAGGCCATGCTGGCCGCCCTGGGGGCTCGGCGCGAGAAGACCTACCGCCTGCTGGAGCGGCCATGACCATTCAAGACTACTGGCGACGAGAGCCGATCAGGGTGATGCGCGAGGACGGATTTGAAGCCTGGTTCCGCCCCGACTGGAGCTACCAGGGCACTCTGCGACGGGCGGCCGGGCAGTTCCAACAAGATCCGCCAGCGACTCGATTGAGCTGGTCCCAGAGACTCCTCACAGCCCTGATCGAAGCACGACGCGGGATCGAGTATTTGTATCGCGAGGCTTTCACCTATGACATCTGGGCAGTCGGTTGCGCTTTCCATCGCCTGCAGAGCCTCTCCGAGCTCATCCACCTCAAGTGGAGCTGGCGTCCCGAGCTCGATTCCCTCACCTATCAGGCCGACCCTTTCGCTTTCCGCCAAAATCAGGCATGGCACCTGATGGTCGAGGAGCACCGTCACGGAAGGCCAGCCCGACTGGTCGAGATCACGGAGAGCAACCAGCGCATTCCCCGCCTGGAAGGCTCGCACCATTCGTTTCCCTACCTTTTCAACTGGGACGACCGGGTCTATTGCCTGCCGGAGAGCCTGGCCGAGCGGCGACTGAAGCTCTACCGGGTGCAAGGCGGGCTGACCCTCGAACGGGTCTTGCTCGAGCACGCGGAAGTGGTGGATCCAGTCTTGTTCGAGCATCAAGGCCGCTGGTGGCTGCTCTACACCGGTCCCAGCAAACATGGCGCCTACCGGCTCAAAGCTGCGTCTGCTCCCACTCCGCTGGGCCCGTTTCAGCCCCATGCTCGGGACCCCCTCAAACAGGACATCCGTTCCACGCGCTCGGCCGGCAAGCCTTTTCGGCTCGACGGCCGTCTCTATCGCCCGGCCCAGGATTGTTCCTCGAGCTATGGCGACGCCGTGGTGATCAATGAGGTGCTCGAGCTGACTCCGGAGACCTTCCGCGAGGAGCCCGTGCTGAGGCTCGCTCCCCACAGAGACTGGCCTTATCCCGATGGGCTGCACCACCTGGTGGTCGAGGACGACCTGGTCCTGATCGATGCCCGCCGCATCGTCCACGACCCCTTCTTCCTGGTGCGCAAGCGATGACCTGTCCAGTCGATCGGCTCGTACAGGCCTACCTGACCTTAACGGCCGGCTTCCTGTCCCTGGGTCTGATTCACCCCCCGACCGGGCACAATGCAACAGAGCTCGTGCTCCGCATCCTGTGGCACCTGGCGGCTATCTGGCTGATACCGCGCCTTGGGGGTGGACTATTCCGACTCTACCCCTTCTTTCTCCTGATCCCAATGTACAGCGAGCTAGAGATCCAAAACCGCATCCTGTCGGGGGTTTATTACGACGGCACCGTGCTGGCCTGGGAGACCCGGCTCTTTGGAGCCTCTCCGGCCGCCTGGCTGAGCCAGGTGCTTCCCTATCGACTGCTCTCCGACTGGCTGCACTTTTGCTATCTGCTTTACTACCTTCTCCTCCCGTTGCTGACCCTGAGATTGCGGCAACAAGGCCGCCCCGGGGCGGCCGAGCAGGCCACTTTCACCGGTCTGGCCACACTGTACACGTGTTATCTCGTGGCAGTCTTCTTCCCGGTGCAGGGTCCCCGTCCGCTCTGGCCAGCCCTCGAGCCGGCCTGCCAGGGCCTCTTCTGGCAGCTGTGCCATCGCCTGGTCGATAACGGAGCCGTCGACGGCGCTGCCTTTCCGTCCAGCCATGTCGCCTGGGCTACCGCCTCGGCGCTGGCCGCCTGGCGTGCTCGATGCGGCCTGACCGGCCTTTATCTGCTCATCGCTCTGTCGATTTCCTTCGCAACCGTCTACGGACGTTTCCACTACCTGGTGGATGTGCCAGCAGGCTGGGCGGCGGCTCTAGGCTGGGCCCTGGTAGGACCCGGACTCTATGAGCGCCTGGCAGGAAATGCCAGAGCGTGTCAAACGTCCAGTCGTGAGACTGGACCCTGATCAGGTCGAGCGTTACCGGCAGGACGGCTACCTTCACCTGAGCGGCTTTCTGCCCGCCGAGCCTCTGCGAGAGTGGATCTGCGAGTTAGAGAGCTGGCCCGAGACCCCGGGCAAGTGGATGCTCTACTACGAGCATCACCGACAAGACCCCGACCGACGCCTGCTCTGCCGGGCCGAGAACTTTCTTCCCTACCACGCCGGCCTGCGCGAGCTCTGCGAGGGAGTGCTGCGCCTGACCGCCGAGCAACTCATGGGCGAGGGCCTCACCTTGTTCAAGGACAAGCTGAACTTCAAGCTTCCCGGGGGTGACGGCTTTGCCCCCCACCAGGACGTCCAGGCCGGTTGGGACGCCTGGGGCTCGATTCACCTGACGGCCATGGTGGCCATCGACCATGCCACTCGGAGCAATGGTTGCCTGGAAGTTGTCCCGGGTCGCCACCGCGAGGGATTGCTCGGACCGATGCATGAGCCCCTGGGCGAGCTGGGGCTTCGCTTTCAGCCCCTGGAAGCAGCGCCCGGAGATACCATTTTCTTCGATTCATTCGTGCCTCACCGGTCGGGACCAAATGACAGCTCGCAGCCCCGGCGCATTCTGTACATCACCTACGGCCTGAGCCGGGAGGGGGATCGGCGCCAGGAATACTTCGTCGCCAAGCGCAAGAGCTATCCCCCGGACTGCGAGCGCGAGGCGGGTCAGACTTACCGCTACCGGGTATGATCAAGCTGCCTCGCTCCGCCAGGTTACTCTGGCGCCAAGCCCGCTACAACCCCATGGTGCTCGGAGCGAGCCACCCCGAGGTGGTAGCCCGGCAGTTGGGCCGGCTTTTCATCACCACCAACGCCTTCCTGCGAGATGCAGGGGTCGACTACTGGTTGGCCTTCGGCACCCTCCTCGGCCAGTATCGAGACGGCCAGATCATCAGGGGTGACATGGATGTGGACTTCGGATTGTGCGAGTCAGAGTACCCCCGTGTGAAAGCCGCGGCCTCCCACCTTCCGCCGGGCTTTCGGCTCCACGACACCAGCGCACGACACCTCGGCCCCAAGCTCTACGTCGAGTGGGACGGCTGGGAAGCAGACCTCTACTTCTACCGAGCCCAGAAGGGCTGGCTCCTCCCCATCGAGCAAAGCAGGTTTCCAGGCGACCGTTCCAGGATACCTGACGAGCTCGTCTTCCCGCTCCAGAGCGCCACCTTTCTGAGCCAGGAAACAAGGCTACCCGCCCGCCCCCGCGAGCTGCTCGAGCACCACTACGGTTACCTGGGCTCGGATGCCGTGCGCGACCGGGCCACCGGCTACTTCGTCCGCCAGCGACGCTGACAAGGTGGAATCGCCCCACTCGCGTCGAAGCCCGCGCCAGTGATGGCCTGCATCCTGGCTGCTGGACAGGGAACTCGCCTGGGCCCCCTCCCTCACCCCAAGGGGTTCCTGCGCCTGGGCGAGCGGCCCATTGTGGCGGAGTCGTTGGAGCGGCTGCGCTCGGTCGGAATTACCGAGGTGGTCGTCGTCACCGGCCATCTTGCCTCCTATTACCAGGAGCTGGAGGGGGTGCACCTGGTGCACAACGCTCACTATGCCAGCACGGGTAGTCTACAAAGCCTGGCCGCCGCGAACGAGGTATTAACCGGCGACTTCCTGCTGCTGGAGTCAGACCTCATCTATGAGCGGCGGGCGCTCGAGGTCTTGCTTTCGGTCCCTCATCCGGATGCCGTGCTGCTGTCAGGCCCCACCGGGGCGGGCGACGAGGTCTGGGTAGAGGCGCGCGACGGCTGGCTGGTCTCCATGTCCAAGGACCGGAGCAGACTCGGAACCGTATCCGGCGAGTTGGTGGGAATTTCGCGGGTGAGCCGGGAGCTCTATAGCAAGCTCCTGTGCCAGCCAGGCCAGCACTACGAGAGCGACGGTCTGGTCGGCTGCGCGGCCACTCGACCGATCGCCTGCCCCCTGGTGGCGGACTTGCTATGGGCCGAGATCGACGATGCCAACCACCTCGAAAGAGCGCGTCGGCTCTACTCAAGCCTGTGAGTCAGCCCGAGCGCGGGAATAAACCGCCTCCAACTGATCCACCACCCGGGACCAGTCGTAGAGCAGGGCGCGCTCCCGCCCCATCTGTCCCAGGTATCGGGCCTGTGCGCGATCGGTGAGAAGGTCGGCCAGCCGCTCTGCCAGAGACTCAGGATCGCCCGGAGGAACCAGCAATGTCCTCAGCTCACCGGTGAGCAGACTGGTGTAGCCGTCATTGGCGGCTGCCACGACGGGACGGCCAGCCGCCATAGCCTCCAAGAGTACGAGCCCAAAGCTCTCGCCATAAAGAGATGGCGCGCAAACCAGCGCGCACTGAGCCAGCAGTGAGCGTCGGGTGGGCTCGTCCACCTCTCCAAGAAAGTCGACTCGAGGTCCCGCCTCCCGTTCCAGCCTGGAACGCAGGGGCCCGTCACCTGCCACGGTAAGGCGAGCCGCGGGCACGAGCTGCCTGAGGCGTCCGAAGGCCTGGAGTAAGACCGATATCCCTTTGCGCGGCTCCAAACGCCCCAGGTAGAGAACCTCGCTGCCGGAAGCAGGCAGCTCTGGCTGGCCGATCTCGATGCCATTGGGAATGACGAAGGCTCGGCCCAGATAGCGTTGGGTCACGGGCGACACAGCCACCACCGCCTGCACCAGGAATCGACCGATCAAGCCTGCGGCGAGAGGCATCAAGACCTTCTCGGCCAGCGAGCCGAAGAGTCCTGGGGGTGGGGTATCGTGGAAAGTCGCCACGCTGGGAACGTGCAAGACAGCCCGGACCTGAAGCGGAATCAACGGGTTCCAAAAAGTATGGTAGTGCACCAGGTCATAGCGCTGGCGGGATAGCCGACCCAACTCGCCACAACCGGCCACGCCAAGGTCGATGCTGGTGGCCGAGAACGAAAGCGGCCGGCAACATCCCACCGTGCGCAGGCCGAGCTCGTCACCGGGCCGACCCCGGGGGGCCAGTACCTCGACCTCGTGGCCACGCCGCCTCAATTCGGCGGAAAGACCGCGGATGTGAGTCTGTACTCCACCAGGACGTAAGTAATCGTAGGGGCAGACCTGGGCGATCCTCACCTCAGAGCGCCCAATTCATTCATGCCAGGAAGCTGCCTGCCTCAGGCAGGTCCTCCACGGTATTGACATCCAGCCAGTGACCGTGAATATAGAGCACGCGCACCGGATTGCCCCGCCCGACCAGATGATTCAGGAGATCTGGCAAATTGAGATTGCTGGGCAACTCGAGCAGCGCCTCCCGCAGCCAGGTGACCCCGGCGGCTCGAAAGCTGGCCGCTCCGATGAAACGCCCGTGGACCTCCTGAGGTCGCTCGGAGATCTCCATCAGCCCCACCACGGGTTGCAGGACGCCGCGGTCGTCGGGCCGATCACAGCGGGCGTAGTCCTGTTGACCCGTCTTGCAGCGTCCCTCAAGATCGGAATCCACCACCACCGTTACTTCGGCCGTGCTCTCGGCGAGCTCTCGCAGGATGTATCTGCGAAGCAGCAGATCGCCGTACAATATCAGGACATCATGATTCAGCGCCTCCCAGGCCTGAGCCAGGGAGCCCAATTCGCCGCTCGAGGCGTAGGCATCATTGACCACCCGCTCCACACCCGGCAACTCCACCGCGTCCGACTGCCAGCCGGCGACCACAGTGATCGGATGAGCCCCCAGGGCCTTGAGGGCGTCCACGGTCCAGCTCAGGAGGGGCTTGCCGGCGATGGGGATCATCCCTTTGGGTCGTTCCGAGGTCAGACCGTTCATATCGCCTCGAGTGGCGGCCAGCAGCACGGCCGCTAGAGAACGCCCGAGGTAAAGCTTCTCGGCCGCTGCCAGCTCATCCGCACCCTGAAGTCGAAACACTTCAGCCAGAGGTGCAATCTCATCTTCGACCTGCAGAGTACTTTCCTCAGCCTTGATCCGACGGGCAGCCAACTGCATGGCCTCAATGGAGGCCCGAAGCATGTGGTTGGCCCAGATGACCAGCTGAATGTTGGCCCGGCGAAACACCTCGACCGGGGTGCTCGAGTAGCGGGTGGGAACGATGACCAGGGGGCTTCGTCCGGCCCACTCGCGGGCGAATGCCAGGACTTCGTCGGGCTGGGCCCGGCAAGAATGAATCAAGATGGCGTCCGCTCCGGCCTGGCGATATGCCTCGGCACGGCGCAGGGCCTCGCCCAGGCTCTGACCCGCCACCAGGGCCTCAACTCGAGCAATCAGGCAAAAATCCGGGTCTGTCTGGCTGTCCTTGCCCGCCTTGATCTTTCCGCAGAACTCATCCAGACTGCAGAGCTGTTGGTGCTCCCCCATCAAGCTGTTGCTCTTGGGGAAAAGCTTGTCTTCGATACAGACCCCGGCCACCGAGCGCTGCTCGAGCTTACGGATGAGCCGACGCAGATTGTTGAAATTTCCGTAGCCCGTGTCTCCGTCGAGCAAGATGGGGATACTGGTGGAATCGACCATGAACTCGACCATGTCGACCACCTGCGTCCAACTCGCTTCATTGGAGTCTCGCACCCCGAACTGGGCCGAAAGGGCCAGTCCACTGGCCCAGATCCCGGCAAAGCCCGATTCCTCCACAATCCGCGCAGAAAGAGCGTTGTGGGCTTCCAGCAGGAACTCCAAATGGCCGCCGGCCAGCAAATCCCTTAGCCTCCGCGCCCTGGTCACCCTGGCCAGGTTTACCGACGCTGCCGGCAATTCCTGGCCAGGTCTACCCATCCTCGTTCCACTTTCGAGGCCTATCGACCAGAGCGCTTCTCCCATCGAGAGGGCCAGGGATAGCTCCTCTCGAGGAACTCCCTGACCACCGCCTCGGCCGAGGGAGCCGGAGAAGGGCCCTGGTCGTCGTTGAGACAGAGAAAGCGCTTGCCAACATTGGCCAGTTGCCTCTCGAGTCGAGGAGCATCGTTGTGCAGCTTGAGGAAGGCCGCTCCCCGCACGACCTCCCAAATCGAGACGACCGAGCAGCGTGACCGGTGTCGGCTCAAGAGGAAGTAGCGCCAGAGGCGGTCCATCCGCAGGTCTTCGGTGCACCGGAAACGATTGCGGCGAGTTGCCTCCACGCCCCGAGCGAAGCGCTCCAGCATCTCCCCCCAGAGCTTGCGATGAATCGCAAAGGGGGTGTGCTCGAGGAATCCTAAGGAGGGAACTTGAGTGCGATTATTGACTCTCCGGGCCAGTTGCTCTCCCATCACGGTTCCGTAAACGCGCAGCCGGCCGCCAGGTGTCAGGAAATCTTCCCGAGCCACCGGGGCCCCAAAGAGAAAATCATCATTGGCGTAGAGAAAGACGGGGCCCTGGTGGGGGAGGAGGTGCAGATAGCTCTCAATGACGTTGGTATTGAAGGTCGGAAGAAAGCGGGAGTCGATGATCTCATCGTGGTGAACGACGGTGACCTCGGACGAAAGCCAGTCCGGCACCTGGGGGCGGCAGGTGAAGAGAAGCACCCGCTCGATCCAGGGCAAGTACCGCTCCACCGAGCGCAGGCTGTAGCGCAGCAGCTGGTAAGTATCTCGAAAACGCTCAGAATTCAAGTCTTGCGGACAAGCAGTGTAGCGACGGCAAAGGTCTGCGTAACCTTCCGCGGCGCCATCCACCCAGGTATAGACCAGCTCGTTCACGTCCCGGGTGCCCTTCGAGTGACCTCGGGGCAGACCTTCGAGCCAATACTAGCCTCCGGTCACCCCCAGAGCGAACAAGACCGCATCCCAGTAGTGATTGAATAGCCAGGGAAAGCGTGGGCTATGAATGGACTCCAGGCAGTGTGGCCCGTACATTCGGCGGGCGCAGGCGCGGGCCCGAGCGGGCACCCAGACCTCAAAACCCTCGAAAGGCCAGCGCTGGAGAGGGAACAGGTCCTCTTCAGGGATCGCCTCCTGAGGCCACTGAAGATGCTTGCCAAAGGTCGCCCGTCCCTCGGAGTCGAGCGGGAAGGCCAGTTGCCAGACCGACCCGCGCCGGGCCACGGGCACCAGGTCGAGATACGGGAACAGGGGCCAGCGAGAGTACCCGAGCTTGTATCCGCCGGCAGCCTTTTTCAGCCGGAACCCCTGCCGCCTGAATTCCGGCTCCAGCTCGAGCAAAATGGGGAGCTGCTCGAGCTTCAAGTTCAGGTCCGCGTCATGGTCCCATGGGATCAGCCCCTGATGACGCGCGGCCCCGACCAGAGTTCCCTGGGTGACCCACCAGCAGATTCCCGCTTCATCCAATCGCCTTCCCACCAACTCGAGTAGCTCCGCTAGCTCCGTGAGCACCTGCTCACTGGTGAAGTAAGCCGGGCAGGGAAAGAGCAGGTGGTCGGGCACACATCGCTCGCGACCCGCCACCTTGTAGCGCGCGCCGGGGCGGGCCCGACGCGTGGTTACCGGACACAGAATGTTCGACCCGCTGAAAGTCCTCAAGCGGCAAGAGTTCTGGGACGAGACCGTGAACCCCTGGGCAATGAGGGCTATCATCCTTGCAGCTGGCCGGGGACTGCGCCTGCGTCCCCTCACCGACCAGCAACACAAGACCGAGCTGACCGTCGGAGGGATGAGCCTGCTCGAGCGCATTCTCGAAAACCTGACCGGCTTTGACGAGATCGTTGTTGTGACCGGGTACCGATCCGCCGAGGTCAAGACCCGGTTGCGAAGCTATCCAGGCGTGCGTATCGTCGAGAACGCTCGCTACCGAGAGACCAGTAACCTCCATTCTCTGGCCCTGGCCTTTCGGGATCTCCCTCTGGATGGGCCAATCATCGTGATCGAGTCAGACCTGATTTTCTCCCCGGAGGTCTTTCAGAGGTTGCTTCAGTCCCCCCATCCGAACGTTGCCCTGGTGGCTCCCTACCGGGTCGGAATGGACGGAACGGTGGTCGCGCTGGAGGGCAATCTGGTCAAAAGTTTCGTTCCCTCTCATCAACAGAGCTCTGAGGTTGAGCTCTCAAGCCACTACAAGACCTTGAATCTGTATCGCTTCTCGGCCGGGTTCTGCGAGCGAACGCTCTCGGATTCTTATATACGAGCTGTCCGCATCTGACAGACTTTCTTCGCGAGCGGCTGCCGATATGGAATTCAAACAGTCTGGCCGAGCACTTCCTGGAGCTGATCCTCAAGCATCGAGACGCCCTGGAAGCTTCCTTCAAACGTGTAGCTAGCGAGCGCGAACGACTGGCACGGACACTGGGGGAGACTCCTGGCATCGAGGAGGTCTTCCCGGGAGGGGGCAATTTTCTGCTGGTCCGACATCGGGGACCGGGTATTGTGAGCCCGCTTCTCGAGCGGGGCTTTCTGCTCAAGGACGTCAGCCAGAAATTGGGGGATGGCCGCTCCTACCTGAGAGTCGGGGTTCGCTCGGAAAGCGACAACCGGGCTTTTGTGAGGCACTTGACGGAAGTTCTCTCGGACCGTCCCTCCGTGACTGAAACGTTGACCTAAAAGCGGTCCCCCAACGTGAAGAAGAGCTGATTCTGACCCTGCTGGTTCCAACCCGCCTCCATCCGAAACAACCCGACGTCACTGAAGAAGTAGAGGCCGGCGCCGTAGCCGATCCCGTCCCCGGGCTTTTGCCGGGCCACGCCCGGTTGCCCCAGCACCCGGTTGGCCGTGCCCAGATCGGAGCCGTAATCGAAGAACAGCACGCCCTTGAGCTCGAGCTCATGGCCGAGCACCTCGAACCTGGTCAGCGAGCCGCGATACTCCAGGGTGGCCTGCACGAAAGACGAGCCCGTGCTCAGGCCGCCGAGCTGATAGCCGCGCACCGAGTTGGAGCCACCCAGGTTGAAAGCTCGATACGGGGGAACATCGCCGCCGATGGCTCCACCCTGCAGATTGATCAGCAAATAGCTGGCGCCCGCACCGGGGCCGGGCATCGGAACGAGCTGGGCCAGGTTGGCGGCCACCGTGGTGGAGGCGATCTGGCTGTCGCCCACCGGGATGGCTTGCTCGAGCTGGAAGCGAAGACGTGTGCCCTCACCGGGACTGAGCATCTGGTCGAGGTGGTTGAGCTGGCCGACGAAGTTGAGGGTCAACAGCTCGTCGTGCCCGCCGGGCGAGAAGGTCAGCCGGTTGCCCAACTGGTCGACGGGGGGGGCCACCACCGGCCCGAGCAGGCCGTCGCCAACCGTAACGCCCTGATAGTTCAGCGCCACGGCCAAGCCCAACTCGTCGCAGGGCTGATCGGAGTATTCCAGGCCCCCCCCCAGGGACCGAAAGTAGGGCTCTTCCCCGTTGGCCAGATAGACACGAGTCAGACCCTGCTCGAAGGCCGGGTTGCGGCCCGACGAGCCGAAGACGTTCAGGGTGAGATGATCGCTGATGCTGTAGCTGAAGTCGGCGCCCAGGGACGTGGGCCCCCCCTGCACTTCCAGCAGCAAGTCCTGATTTTCCGAAAGCCGGCGCAGATAATGCAGCGTCAGGTCAACCGTATTGAAACGACGGGAGTTAAACAGCACCGTCTCGATCCGGCTGGGGCCCTCCAGAGCGGTGGGATCGGAGGTGGCGGTGCCGGCCCCAAATCCTTCGTCACCCCCGAGTCGAACCCGGCCCGCCGAGTGCCGTCCGTCGTCGCGAGGCTTCTCGGGGCTTTCGGTCTGGGCCGAAAGCGGCAGGGTCACAAGCAGCAGCAAGAGGACGATCAAACGCATAGCAGCCGCCATTCGCAGTCTGCCGGCAGGCCCCTTTCGACGAGACAGAGCATCTGATCTGCACGTCGAGGCCCCGTCGACGGGTTGAAGCGCTCTCCATGCGTGCGAGCAGCGCTTGAAGCCGGTTGCGCGGCTCGGGACTGTAAACTGAAGGGGATCCAACCAGACAGGAGACGCCGCCCGTGCTCTTTCGCCCCGTGGAAGTCCTGCTCCGTGCTCTCTTTGGATGCATCGCCCTGCTCGCCTGGCTCAAACTGAGCCTTTTCGTGGCCTTGCCTTTCACGCCGCTCTTGACGCTGCTGGCACTGGGCCCCGATCCGGTGGGCTCGACCACCCGCTTGGATTTTGTGGCCTACGTGGCCCGAGGGCTGTGGACTGTCGTGAAGTGGATCCTCTACCTCCTGGCACACGTTCTTGCTTTCTGACATCTTCCTCTGGGGCCGGTCATCCTGCTGCTGGTCATGGACGTGGTCACGCTCATCCTGCTGGCGATGGTCTTCCGGCCCACCGACCTTTAAGGCTTCCCTTTCGAGCTGGCCTTCTGGGGCCTCATGATCGTTATGGGCAAGCTGCTCGGTTGAGCTGCGGGCGGGGCCTGAGTCGCCACAGGGCGCTGGCTAGCAAGAGCCCGGTGGCGATGGCCCCGGCCGAGAGCAAGGCCAGAGTCAACAGCTCTGCCGCCAGCAGATAGTCGGCCCGCACCGTGGCCGCCATCCCTCGATAGGCCACCGCGCCTGGCACCAGCGGCAGGATGCCGTTCACCGAGAAGACCAGGGCAGGACAGCCCTGCCAGCGGGCCAGGAGCTCGGAGGCCATGCCCACCGCGAAAGCCGCCACGAAAAGGGCCCCGGGCCGGGAGTAGTGAGCCTCCACCAGCTGCAAGGCCAGCAGGCCCGCCAGGCCAGCCAGCGGGGCCAACGGCACCAGCCTGCGGGGCACGTTGAACAAGATGGCCGTCGAGAGGCCGCCCAACAGAGTTCCCAGCCAGAGGCTCACAGTCCCCAGCTCCTCTGCAGGCTCAGGCCCATCAAGACGCCCACGGCGATGGCCGAAGCCGTAAGCATGGCTTCGGCCCCTCGGGCCAATCCGCTGACCAGCTCGCCGGCCATCAGATCGCGCACCGAGGACACCAGTGCCAGGCCAGGCATCAGGGGCAGGATGGCTCCCAGCACGATTTTCTGGCTGTCAAGTCCCAGCAGGGCCACGTTCAGGGTGGCCCAGAGGGTGGCCACGAAGGCCGCCAGCGAGGTGGTGACAAAGGGCGGAAACGCCTTCGAGAAACGCTCGCTCAGGAGTCGTACCAGGAGGCCCGCCAGGGCCCCGGCCAGCAACTCGGCCCCGATTCCACCCGCCAGGGCGGTGTAGCCCAACCCTCCCAGGGCGGCGGCCAGAAGCTGGGTCCAGCGGCCGAAACCAGGGGGGGCGTGGCGGATATCCTCCACCCGGGTCAGGGCCTGCTCGAGATCGACCTTGTGCACCACCAGCTCTCGGGAAAGCTCGTTGAGGCGCGTGACCTTATCCAGGTCGATGCTGCGACGGTGGACGCGGGCAATGCGGGTGGTCGTCTCCTCCTCCCCCACCGAGACCGTGAGCCCGGTGGGGGTAACCATGCTCTCCACCGGCACCCCGTAGGCGCAGGCAAGGTAGGCAATGGTCTCCTCCACCCGGGACGTCTCGGCACCGCTCTCCAGCAAGCCGATTCCTCCGTCCAGACACAGGCTGGCGACGTCGCTGCGCCACCGCTGGCTGATCGGGCGTGACATGATGGCACCAGGGAACACTTCAGACCTGAAAGAACCCTGAAACGCGCAGGTTTACATCCCGGCAAACCCCACCCGGACAGTCAAAGCTAAGATGCCAGCCATGCAAGTGGCTGCACTCCCCAGAACCGTGCAGCTCTCCGCCTACCTGCAAGACAGCCGGGTGGAGAGCCAGCCGACCAGCGTAACGCTGGAAGCCGAGAAGGTGGGCGACCGCCTGGAAGGGCCGCGCCTGGAGATCGAAGATCCCCTCTATCGACGGGCCCGCCCCAGTTCAGACGGCAACTACGTCGAGCAGCCTGCCACCCCCCAGTTCGACCAGGTCACCTCTTTTGCGACCGCCCAGCAGACCCTGGAGCTGGCCGAGCGCCTGGCCGACCAGAGCATCGATTGGGCCTTCTCAGACCGCTCTCTGGGCGTGCGCCCCCACCAGGGCACCGGCATGAACGCTTACTACGTTCGCCAGGACGAGTCGATCCAGTTCTATTCCTTTGATTCGCGGCCCCTGGGCAAGACCGTGCAGGTCTCCCAGTGCGCCGACGTGGTGGCCCACGAAACCGGCCACGCCCTGCTCGACGGGCTCAAGCCCGAGTTCCTGTATGACTGGGGCGGTCACTCGCGGGCTTTCCACGAGTCGTTCGGAGACTGCATGGCCATTCTGCTGGCGGCTTCGCGGCCTGCCCTGGTGGAGCGGGCTCTGAGCGAGACCGGCGGCGACCTCTTACGCGACAACCCCATCAACCGCGTGGCCGAAGAGTTCGGCCTGGCCTGGCGCAAAGCTTGGAACCCCGCCGACGAGCGCCTCTTCTTGCGCAACGCCAACAACAATTTTCTCTACGTGCCGATGGAGCAGTTGCCCGAGCACGGCTCGCCGGACGATCTCACCCGCCAGGACCACTCCTACGGGCAAATCTTCACCGGAGCCTTCTATCGCTGCCTGGTGGCCATGGCCGGGCCCGCGGGTCAGAACCTCTCGAGCGCCGGGGAGGATCTGGGACGGCTGTTGCTGCACGCCGTGGCCATGCTCAGCCCCTCCTCCACCACGCTACCGGAGGTGGCCCGCTGCATGCTGACGGCCGACCGCCAGCTTTACGGTGGAGCGCACGAGGAAACCCTGAGCCGGGTCTTTGTCGAGCGCCGGCTCTTGAGCGATCAAGATGTGCAGGACTGGCGGCGCCAGGTTGACGAGCTGCCCCGGCTGCAGAGGACCAGCGATCCCGTGCGCTTTCTGCGTCGCCACCAGCAGGCGCTGGGCGTGGACGCCTCGGCCTACCAGCTCTACCGCACGGCCCGCGACCGTCAGGGACGCGAGCGCTGGGAGTTCCTCTCCCGCCAACGCGTGGAGGCCGAGGGCCTGGCCGGCGAGGTCAAGGGCGGCCTGACCCTGACTTTCGGTCCGGACGGGAAGCTCAGCTGGCTCTCGCGCCAGGACATCACCCGCGAGCGCATCCAGGAAGCCTGCCTGGCGCTCTCCAAGCTCGGGCCCGAGGACATCAGCCTGGGCCCGGCCGGAGGGCATCTGTACCCGGCCGAGCTGGGGCCGGATGGATTAGTGCGCCGCTCGGCCTGGCTCAGGGATTAGTGCAACAGGCATATGTCTTCCAACAAATGCTAAACCTGAGAATCGCTGCGCGCTAGGCGCTGACATCCACCAACAAGCCCTGCACGTAGGCGTGCAGCTCAGGGTCGGCCTGCAGCAGACGCTGGTTGTGGTGCGGACTGCGGGTGAAGTCCATCACCCCTTCGGCCAGGTATTCCTGGGGGTTGGTGCGGGCGTAATCGCTCCACATCTTACGGCTGCAAAACTTCTGCCACCAGGAAAGCTCATCCACCCGCTGGCAGTAGCTCTGGTGTAGCTGTTGCAGCTTGGGATCGCGCTCCGAGCGCAGCACCGGCTTGTCGTCTTCATCCGGAGCGGCCAGATCATCCAGGGCGTGACCAAGCTCGTGCAGCACGGTGCTCACGTCCAGGCGACGGGGGGCGATACTGAGCGTCTTGGTGCTCGGGTAGTAGGCTGCTCGCATGGCATTCGGATCGTCGGGAATGCGGATCTTGACCCCCGCCTCGCACAGGCGCTCGAGGGGCTCGGTGCCCAGTCGGCGAGCGGCTTTGAGCAGGGTGCGACGTTCGAAGAAACCAAGTGGAGCAGCCGCCATGCGGTCGAGCAGGCGGTTGGCCTCCTCGTCGCCCGCTGCCATAACCGGTAGGGGTCGGCTCACGGCTCCCACGTTCATCGCCGCCATCATGCCGCGGCCAGAGCTCTCGATCCACCCTTCATGTGTTAACTGGCTCACAGCTTGCGAGTGACCCTGATTACGGAAGGATTTTCCATGCCCTGATAGGCTGAGCTCACCAACGAAGGGAGGTCCGGATGCAGATCCTGCACGTTTCCCCCAGCTCTCCGGTGTTCGACAAGACCTTGCACTACTTTCAAGCCGTCTTCTCGGCCACCAGCGCCTATCTCAAGGCCCGCTTCCCCAATCACGAGGTGGTCACCGAGGCGGCCGGCCTTACGGGAGCCCCCGAGCGGGTGATCGTGCGCCACCTGGCCCGCAAGCCCGACTTTCTGGTGTTGTGGGCCCGAGTGTGGGAAGCCCCGGCAGCCCGACAACTGGCCGAGCTGGCCCGCGAGATCTCCCCGGCCACGCGCATCCTGGTGTGGGGCGAGAGCCTGGTCTACATCCCGCACTACTTCCAGCGCGAGCCTTTCGACGTGGTGGTGCTCTCGGGCGACCCCGAGCGCGTGCTCGCCGACGCCATCGAGCGCCTGGCCCAGGGCCTCGACCCCGAGCACGGCGTCAGCTTTCGCTGGGGCCACGACTGGCACGATACCTCCCCGGGCCGCACCCTGGAGGGAGCCGAGTGGCCCTTCCCCGACCTTGCGGCCATCGACCCGGTGGGCTACCACACCGCTCGCCTGCACCGCGAGAAACGTACCGACGACCTCAGCTTCACCATCTCGCGCGGCTGCCCCATCAACTGCGCTGCCTGGTGCCCCACACCTCGCAAGGAAGGCGTCAAGGACCGCCGCCGCCCCGTGGAGCAGACCGTCGAGTACCTGGCCCGGGGGCCCGAGCCTTACCAGCTCTTCCAGTTGCACTCTCCTTTGCTCGTGCAGGACCGCCTGTGGATCGCCGAGCTGATCGCCCGCAAGGCGCAGGTCTGCCCCCAGGTGCCTTTCAAGTCGGTGGACCTGGTCAACCCCTACGCCGAGGAGGCGCTGGTGGCCGAGTTGGCCAGGGTGGGTCTGAAGGGCATCGGCTTTGGCATCGAGACCCTTTGCGCAGACCGGAGCCGTCGTCTGACCCCAAAGGTGGACGAGCGACTGCTCGAGCAGGTGGCGGCCCACTTTGCTCGCTACGGGGTGGAAGGTAAAGCCTACACCCAGCTGGGGCTGCCCGGCCAGAGTCGTGAGGACGTGCTCTACACCCACCGGCTGCTGCTCGACCTGGGTTTCGTGCCCCGGCCCACCGGAGCCACCCCCTTCCAGAGGCTGCGCTCCAAGAGCCTTCAGGAGCTGGACGCCATGGACCTGACCCGCTGGGACCGCAAGAGCTACTACGACCCTCGCTCGGGGCTCAGCCACGCGGAGTTCTTGCAGATCATCACTTCTCCCCGCGGATTTGCTCCCGAGGTCTCTCCATGGGCGGCCTGACGCTGCTGGTGGAGGGGCTGGACCTGGCCGGAAAGTCCAGCCTTGTGCCCGAGCTGGCCCGGCGCTTCGAGCAGCAGGGTTTGCAGGTTCGCCTGGCGCGGAACTCGCTCTGCCCCGACAATCCGGTGGCGCGCGAAGCCGACCGGCTTCGCAAGGACCCTCAGCGAGACCCTGACCGGGCAGCCATGCTGTTCGTAGCCGCCCACATGTGGGACGCTGCCCACTTCGTGCCCCCGGTCCCGGGCCAGGTGCACCTGCAAGACTCTTGCTGGCTGCGAACCCTGGCCTGGGAAGAGTGGCACGGACGCGCCGAGCTGGCCGCCCTGCTGCGCCAGGCCACGGGGCATTTTCCCCGCTTTGATCACACGATCTATCTGACCGCCTCGCTGCCCGAGCGCCAGCGCCGCTATTTCCTGCGGCGAAGAAACGACTGTGGCGACCGGCTGGTGCTGGATGCACCCGAGGAGTTCGCCCGCCTGGAAGCTTGCCTGCGCCGGGAAGCCGACCGCTTCGGGGCGGTCACCCTGGACAACAGCCAGCTCACCATCGCTCAGACTCAGGAACGGGCCTGGCAGATCCTCACTTCAGCAGGCGAATCGAGACCGCTTCGTCGATCTCCATCTCGCCGCCGGCCTCGGGAATCTCGCGCTTGACCCGGTGCCAGGTCACCTCGACCTTCTTGCCGGCGTAGCTCTCCGGCTTGTCCAGGAAGGGCTTGAAACTGTCGTCATTGGAGATCCAGAAGCTGCGCTCTTCGCCCTTCTCGTCTTTGACGTCGAGGTGGAAGTAATCCCCCTGCTCGATGCCCAGGAAGGTGGCCTTCAAGGTGCTGGTGTCGGCCGCCAGGGCCAGAGACATCAAAGCGAGAGTAAGTAATAGAATAGGAGCACGCTTCATGGGATCCTCCAAGAGATTGGTCGGGCCAGCTTCTCCCTCCAGCGCAGGTTCCCCGCCCCGGGTGACGAAGCGCCGGCACCGTGCACGCGCCGGTCGCCATTGTGGGGATGGCAGTCCGCTTTCCCGACGCCCCCGACCTTCTTACGCTGTGGCAGAACATTCTGCAGCGTCACGTCAGCATTCGACCCATTGCCCACAAGCGCTGGCAACACGAGCATTTCCTCAATCGCCCCCCGCGCGACCCGCTGAGCATCCACAGCCGCACCCAGGCCTTTCTCGACGACATCGACCTGTTTCCCGGCCACTACTTCCAGATCGCCCCTCGACGGGGCCAGGTGATGGACCCCCAGCAACGGCTCACGCTGGAGGTGACCCGCGAGGCCCTGCAAGACGCCGGACTCGAATGCGGCCCGTTTGACCGCCAGCGCACAGGCACGTTTGTGGGCGTCAGCGTCAGCGAGTACAACCAGCTCTGCGCCATCTATACCCGATTCTGCCAGGCTTCCCAAGGCGACTTCGGCCAGACGGCTCCGGCCGAGTTGACCTCCCAACTGGCCGACCGCTGCCTGCCCATCCGCACCTACACCCTGCCCGGCAACCAGCTCAGCATGTGCGCCGGCGTGATTTCGCAATTCTACGACCTCGGCGGGCCTTCGCTGGCGGTGGATGCCGCCTGCGCCTCCTCGCTGATGGCCCTGGTGCAGGCAGTGCAATACCTGCGTGGGCTTGCCGAGAGGCCGGGCCCGGCTCCGGTGGCCCTGGTCGGAGGGGTCTACCTGGCCGTGCTACCCGACAACCTGTTGGCCTTCAGCCGGGTGGGGGCCCTGGCCCGGGAAGAGTGCCGTCCTTTCGACGAGGGGTCTGAGGGGTTCATTCTCGGCGAGGGAGCCGGCATGGTCGTGCTCAAGCGCCTCGAGCACGCCCTGCGCGACCAGGACCGGATCTACGCCGTCATTCGCGGCGTGGCCTGGAATGCCGACGGAGCCAGCAGTGGCCCCATGACCCCCGTCTGCGAGGGTCAAAAACGCGTGCTGCAGATGGGACTGGCCGATTCAGGGCTCGATCGCCTCGACTATATCGAATGCCACGGTACCGCCACGACGGTAGGGGACAACATCGAGCTCCAGGCGCTCTCTCAGGTCATCGATCCCTGCCCGAGACCGGTTCGGCTGGGCTCGCTCAAAGCCAACATCGGCCACACCATCAGCGCCGCAGGAGTGGCCGGGCTCATCCGCGCCGCCCTGGCCGTGCACCACGGCGTTCTTCCCCCTCAGGCCGCCTTCTCGCGCTGGCACCCCCAGCTCGAGCGCTACCGCGACCGCTTCGCCATCGAGACCGAGGCCCGACCCTGGCCGGAGGAGCAACGCCGAGCCGGGGTGAGCGCCTTCGGCTTCGGAGGAGCCAACGCGTTCGCAGTCCTATCCGAGGCCCCGCCCTCGGCCCCGCTGTCCAAGCCTGAAGAAGCGCTGCTCTTTCGTTGCAGCGCCCCCTCGCCCAGCCTGCTGCGCAGCTATCTCGTCGAGCTCGAGAGCCGGCTCGACCTCTACCCGCTGGCGGCCACCGCCTACACCCAGACCCTGCAGCGCGAGACGCACGAATTCCTGTGCCTGTTTACCGCCGCCAGCGTGGACGAGGCGCGCAGCAAGCTGCGGACCGCCTGCTCTGAGTTGACCCATCCTCCCGTTCGGCTGAGCACCCTCGAGCCGGGCCTGGTGCTCGGACCGCGAGGCGAGCGGTGCGGAGTCATCCTCTTGTTGCCTGGCCAGGCCGAAGAGCTGGCTTTGCCAGAGAGGCTGGCCGGTCAGAGCTACGGCGAGCGACTGGCTGCCTTCCAGCTGAACGCGGCCTCCAGGCTGGAGCAGCGCGGGCTGGTGGGCCAGCCGCTGGGTCACAGTCTGGGCTCGCTGGTAGCCCGCGTCTTGAGCGGCGAGCAGACCAGGGACGAATTGCTGGCCTTGCTGGCTGACCGCCACCGCGCTCTGGAGCAGACCCCGCCCGGAGGGCTGCTCTCGGTGCGGCTGACCCGCGCCGAAGCCGAGCTGGTGGCCCAGGAGCTGGGCCTGTTCTGGGCCGGCAGCTGCCACTCCCGACTGCAACTCATCGGCGGGGCGGCTGAGAGCCTGGAGAAAGCAGTAGCCACACTGGTGGAGCGCGAGGTCCCCTACCGGGTGCTAAATCGACGCTACGCCTACCACACGCCCCTGGTCCAGGCGGCCGATCCTCAGGCCAGCCTTTCGGCCGACTTTTTGCCCGCCCTGGTTGCCGCTCTCCAGAGCCAGCCTGCTTTCTGGCTCGAGCTGGGCCCCGACGATGGGCTCTGCCAGTGCGTGCGGGCCGAGGCCCCGGGAGAGCTGGCCCTGTCACTGGCGCAGCCGAGTCACGAGCTGCTGGCCCTGGGTCTGGCCCATTCCCTGGGTCATCCGGTCGAGCTGAGCGGGCTTTATCCGGGCAGACAGCTGGTCAACCTCCCGATCGTGCCCCTCGAGCGGCAGCGCTACTGGGTGATCGATCCACCGCCCGAGGAGTTGGGAGAGGTTGAGTTCGCTGTGCTGCCAGCCCCTTCAGTCGATCGCTCGGACGAGACAGTGCTGGCCCTGGTGGCCCGGGTCGGGGGCTTTCCCCGCGAGCAGATCACCCGCCGCCAGAGCCTGAGCACCCACCTGGGTTTCGACTCGCTCATGTTGGCCCAGCTCCATGCCCGGCTGCAGGCATCGCTGGGGTGTGCTCCCTCGCTCGATTTCTGGAAGAGCCGCCCGACAGTAGGCCAGCTCCTGGAGGAGCTGGGTCAGCAGGCTCCGTTGACGGCCCAGAACGACCCGAGCCAGTTCCCCGAGGTGCGGGCGATGCTCGACCGCATCGCCGACTTCGAGGAGCGCGGCTGGCAGGTTCCCTACCTCCACACTCACGACTGCGACGGGGGCCCCTGGACCGAAGTGGAGGGCCGCCGCATGCTCAGCTTCTCGAGCTACAACTACCTGGGCCTGAACGGTCATCCCGAGGTGCACCGGGCAGCCGTGGAGGCCATGGAGCGCTGGGGAACCTCGGCCTCGGCCTCCCGACTGGTATCCGGCCAGCGGCCCGTTCACGAGGAGCTGGAGCGCTCGCTGGCATCCTTTCTGGGCGTAAAAGCCTGTCTGACGCTGGTCAGCGGCCACGCCACCAACGTTTCCCTGCTGTCCTGCCTGGTCGGGCCAGGCGACCTGGTGCTGCACGACAGCCTGATCCACGACAGCGTGGTGCAGGGAGCGCGACTGAGCGGGGCCAGGCAGATGGCCTTCCCCCACAACGACCTGGAAGCGCTCGACCGACTGCTCTCGCTCCATCGCTCCCAGCACCGCCGGACACTGGTGGTCGTCGAGGGTATCTACAGCATGGACGGCGACCTGAGCGACCTCGCCGCTCTGGTACAATTGAAGGAGCGGCATGGCTTTCTGCTGATGGTAGACGAAGCCCACTCTCTGGGGGTGCTCGGGCGCACCGGACGCGGACTGGCCGAGCACTGGGGGGTCGCTCCCGGGCGAGTTGACATCTGGATGGGCACGCTCTCCAAGGCCCTGGCCAGTTGCGGCGGCTACGTGGCTGGCTCGCTTGACCTGATCACCTACCTCAAGCTATCGGCTCCGGGATTTGTCTACAGCGTGGGCATGCCACCCGCATCGGCAGCCGCAGCCCTGGCCGCCTTGCGCGTTCTTGAGCGAGAGCCGGAGCGGGTGGAGCGATTGCGCACGCGCTCAGCCTTCTTCCTGGAGCAACTTCGGGCTGTCGGCTGCAACACCGGGACCAGCCATGGCACCCCGGTCATCCCGGTGCTCTTCCCCACCGTGCAGGAGACGGTGGAAGCCACCGCCGGGCTGCACGAGCGGGGGGTTCACGCACTTCCCATCCTCTACCCCGCCGTGCGAGAAGAGAGCACCCGTCTGCGCTTCTTTGTCACCTGCCAGCATTCCGAGGAGCACCTCTGCCAGGCCGCCGCTGTCGTGCGCGAGGTTCTGAAGGAGGAATCGCGAAGGCCGGTGGCATGCGAAACACCCTGCTGATCGCGGTGGCCCTGGCGGCCCCTGTCCTGGCCAGCCCGGCCGAACGCTTCCTGGAAGCAGCTGAATCCGGCGACCTTGCCGCCATGTCTCGAATTCACGTGCGAGTCGACTGCCGAGACGAGGAAGGCGAGACGGCCCTCATGGAAGCGGCGGAAGAAGGCCATCTCGAGGTCGTGCGCTGGCTGCTCGACCAGGGTGCTCGCCCCAATCTTCACGACGACAAAGGCGAGACTGCCCTGATCGAAGCGGCCGAAGAGGGACGCCGGGAGGTGGTAGCCCTGCTGCTCGATCGGGGGGCCATCATCGACGGCCATGATCACCGCGGCCGCACCGCTCTGATGAAAGCTGTGATGGAAGGACACACCGAAGTGGTTGCCCTGCTCTTACAGCGGGGCGCCGCCGTGGGCCTGATCGACAACCAGGGCCGCAGCGCCGTGGATCTGGCCGCGGGCAACCAGGCCGTGCTCGATCTGCTGCGCCGTCGCGGAGGAAATTAGTGCCGCTCGTGCTCGCACGAGCAGATCAGGTATTCGTCCGGGTCTGAGCCCTCGAAGGGCAGATGCACGTGCAGGTGGTTGTAATGCCCGCGCGAGTAACGCGTCAGGCCCTCATCGATCAGCTGCGGGTCATTGAACAGCACGATTGCCCGCGGATTGCGCTCTTTGACCAGTTCCACGAACTCGCGGGTGGCTTCCTGATCGTAAGCCAGGTCAAAGATGTCGGTGGGGGCCATCTCGCCGTCGCGGCGGAAGGGACGCAGGTCGACATCATTGCCGTTGCGATGCGTGACGTGCGGAGGGAACGGCCCTCCCCCTCGACGAGAGATGTCACCCACCTGGAAAGGCACCTCGTGCTGCTCGTCCCAATCATTGCCAAGTTCCACGAAAAAGTCGATGGTGGACTCGAGCCCGTACTGGTCGGTCCCGCCCGGCTCACGGTTGTACGTACGAAAACCAGGCCCCGATTCGGGCATGACCGTGTCGATTGCCGGATTGACCTGCACCTCGGCAAGATACACGACCCGACGCTCGGCGGCGAGATCCGAAAGGTTAACTGATGGCGTCACGCATTGATTCTCCAGGGCCGAACAGCTATACTGCCGGCACAACGTTTTCGTCGCTAGAGCGAAGCGCGGAAGTCGCGTCAGTAACGTGCCACTCAAGGCTAGTATTGAGCGACTCCCCAGGTGAGGAGCGTTTAACGGGTAATGCTAGAGCGCCGCCGGCAGGGTCGAATTTATCGAAAAACTTGTGCGCGGCGCCCTGGCGAGAAGTCAAAGGAGCACTGTTCGATGTCGAAAATCCGCGTGGCCATCGCCGGGGTTGGCAATTGTGCCAGCTCTCTGGTCCAGGGAGTAGAGTACTACCGCGGCAAGGAGAGCGACTCTTACGCGGGGCTGATGCATCCCCGGGTCGGTCCGTGGGGAGTGAGCGACGTGGAGTTCGTGGCCGCTTTTGACGTGGATCAGCGCAAAGTGGGACGACCGCTCGAGGAGGCCATCTTCGCTCCTCCCAACTGTACCCGGGTGTTCCAGGCCCAGATTCCGGCAAGCGGAGTGCGGGTCTTGATGGGCCCGGTGCTCGACGGAGTGGCGCCCCACATGGGTGATTACCCCGAGTCCGAATCCTTTCGCCCCGCTTCGATCAAGCCCGTTGACGTCGCCGAGACGCTGAAACAGAGCCGGGCCGAGGTGCTTTTGTGCTATCTCCCGGTCGGCTCCGAACGCGCCGTGGAGCATTACGCGAGCGCCTGCTTGAAGGCGGGAGTGGCCATGGTGAACTGCGTTCCGGTCTTCATCGCCTCCGATCCGACCTGGGCAGACCGCTTTCACAAAGCCTGCCTGCCCATCGTGGGCGACGACATAAAAAGCCAGGTGGGGGCCACCATCCTGCACCGCCAGCTAGCCAGGCTGTTCACCTCGCGCGGGGTCAAGGTGCTGCGCACCTACCAGCTCAACACCGGGGGGAACACTGATTTTCTCAACATGCTCGAGCGGCGGCGGCTGAAATCCAAGAAGCGCTCCAAGACCGAATCGGTGCAGTCCCAACTGCACAAACCGCTGGAGGCAGGGGACATTCACATCGGACCGAGCGACTACGTGCCCTGGCAGAAGGACAACAAGCTGGCTTTCATCCGACTCGAGGCCCAGGGGTTTGGAGATGTGCCCATGGAGCTGGAGTTGCGCCTGTCGGTGCAGGATTCGCCCAACAGCGCAGGGGTGGTGATCGACGCCCTGCGCTGCGCCAAACTGGCGCTCGAGCGCGGGCTCGGGGGGCCGCTGGAGGCTGCCTGCGCCTACTTTATGAAACACCCCCCCCGCCAGCTCAGCGATGAAGAGGCCGGCCGCCTGACGGACGCCTTCATTGCGGAATCTGCCCAGGCCATAAGCCGGGACCGGGCCGCTGGGGCCGCCGTGGGCAACAGGTAGACTCTCTCGCCGGAAAGATTCCGCGGTAGAAATTTTCCCGAGCCACGAGGAACCTCTGCCAGGGCCGCAAAGGGGAGGCGACCCCAAACAGGAGGACCCACCTTGAAGCGCCCTCTGGCCATTTTGACCCTGATGGTGACTCTGGCAGGCGCCAGCGTCGCTGAAGAGCCCTGGAAGTACCCCCAATCGCCCCGGGGCGACGTAGTGGATGTCTATCACGGCACCAGCGTCAGCGATCCCTACCGCTGGTTGGAGGATCCCGACTCGGAGGCCACCCGCAAGTGGGTCGAAGCCCAGAATCAGCTCACTTTCAGCTACCTGCACGCGGGGCCGACCTTCGAGCGCCTCAAGAAGCGCCTGACCGATATCTGGAACTTCGAGCGCTACAGCCTCCCTTTCCGAGAAGGTGGGCGCACCTTCTACTTCAAGAACAACGGGCTGCAGAACCAGTCGGTGCTCTACATGCTGACCGACGACACGGCCGAGCCCAGGGTGGTGCTCGACCCCAACGCGATGAGCTCCGACGGCACGGTCTCCACCTCGATCCACAAGGTCAGCCCCAACGGCAAGCTCATGGCCTACGGCATCCAGGCTTCCGGCTCGGACCAGCAAGAGGTCAAGATTCGCCAGGTCGATTCCGGCACCGACCTGGCCGAGTCGCTCAAGTGGTGCAAGTTCACCTCGGTAGGCTGGACGGCTGACAGCCAGGGGTTCTACTACAACCGCTTTCCCGAGCCGGGCACGGTGGCCAAGGAAGACGAGAACAGCTACAACAGGGTCTTCTTTCATAAGCTTGGCACAGCCCAGACGGCCGACACGCTGGTTTACGAGTACCCCCAGGACAAGGAGCTCTTGTTCACGCCGGCCGTCACCGATGACGGGCGCTACCTGTTCCTCTACGTCAACCGGGGCACCGACCCCAAGAACATGCTCTACTGCCAGGATCTCAGCAAGCCGGGCTCGCCCATGATCAAGCTGGTGGACAAGGAGGTCGCCCTCTACAACGTCATCGACAACGTGGGCAGCACCATCTACCTGCATACCGACCTGGAGGCGCCCCGAGGCTGCATCATCACCATGGACCCGCTCAAGAAGATGGCCCCCCGCACCATCGTGCCCCAGTCTGCGGACGTGATCGATTACGTGGCCATGGTCGACAACCGGCTCTTTGTGGCCGCCATGCGCGATGCGCGCCACGTGGTCAAGATGTATGACCTGGAGGGCAAATCGCTGGGCGAGCTGCCCCTGCCCGGGCTGGGCACGGTGAACGGGATGTCTGGCAAGCGCACCGACAGGGAGATGTTCCTGGGCTTTGCCTCCTTCCTGGTGCCCCAGACCAGCTACCGCTATCAGGTGCCCACCGGCCAGCTCAGCGTCTTCCGCCAGCCGAAGGTCCAATTCGACTTCTCGGCCTACCAGACGAAGCAGATCTTTGCCACCAGCAAGGACGGCACGAAGGTCCCCATGTTCGTGACCGCCCGCAAGGACCTCAAGCTTGATTCAAGCAACCCGACCCTTTTGTATGCCTATGGCGGCTTCAACATCAGCCTGACGCCCTCGTTCTCGGCCAGCCGGCTGGTGTGGCTCGAAAATGGGGGAGTGCTGGTCGTGGCCAACCTGCGCGGCGGCAACGAGTACGGCGAGGAGTGGCACCAGGCCGGCATGCTTGGCAAGAAGCAAAACGTCTTCGACGACTTCATCGCCTGCGCCGAGACCCTGATCAAGGAGGGCTACACCCGGCCCGACCGGCTGGCCTGCAACGGGGGGAGCAACGGGGGGCTGCTGGTGGCCGCCATGGTCACCCAGCGCCCCTATCTCTTCGGGGCAGCCGTCTGCCAGGTGCCGGTTGTGGACATGCTGCGCTACCACAAGTTTACCGTGGGTCGTTTCTGGGTCCCCGAGTATGGAAGCTCAGACGATCCCGAGCAGTTCAAGTTTCTCTACGCCTACTCGCCGCTGCACCGCGTGAAGCAAGGTGCCAAATACCCGCCGCTCCTGATCACCACGGCCGACACCGACGACCGGGTGGTGCCCGCTCACGCCAAGAAGTTCGCTGCCGCTCTCCAGGCCGCCCAGGGGGGCCCGGCGCCCATCCTGATCCGGGTCGAGACGAAGGCCGGCCACGGCGGCGGCAAGCCCACCTCCAAGGTCATCGAGGAGGCGGCAGACATCTATACCTTCCTGATCAAGACCTTTGTCATGGAGAGGAAATCAGCGACGACAGGAGCGGTCCACACATCATCAGCGACGACAGGAGCGGTAAAAAGATCATGAAGCTGACCCTGCCAACAACTCTGCTCGGACTCTTGACCGTCTCGGCCCTGGCCCAGCCGGTGGACATAGAATCCCTCCTCCAGCAGATGACCACCGAGGAGAAGCTCGGCCAGCTGATGCAGATCGGCGGCGATCACCAGGGTTTCTCGGACAAAGATGGCCTGGAGATGGTGCGCGCCAGCCAGGTCGGCAGCACGCTGGGCGTACGAGGGGCCGCCACCGTGAACCGGATTCAGAAGGTAGCGATGACTGAGACCCGGCTCAAGATCCCCATCCTGTTCGCCTTCGATGTGATCCACGGCTATCGCACCATTTTCCCGGTGCCGCTGGGCGAGGCTGCCAGCTTCGACCTCAAGGGGATGGAGGAGACGGCTGCGGTAGCCTCGCGCGAAGCCTATGCCCACGGGGTGAAGTGGACCTTCGCGCCCATGGTCGACATCGCCCGCGACCCTCGCTGGGGCCGGGTGGTGGAGGGCGCCGGCGAGGATCCCTACTACGGATCGCTGGTGGCTGCCGCTCGCGTGAAGGGCTTTCAGCGCAGCGGCAAGGTGGTGGCCTGCGCTAAACACTGGGTGGCCTACGGGGCGGCCGAAGCCGGCCGCGACTACAACACGGCCGACATGTCCGAGCGAACCTTGCGCGAGGTCTACTTCCCCCCCTTCAAGGCAGCCGTGGACGCGAAGGTGGGCACGTTCATGAGCTCGTTCAACGAGATCGGAGGGGTGCCCGCCAGCGCCAACCGCTTCACGCTTACCGACGTGCTACGAGGAGAGTGGAAATGGGACGGCGTCATGGTCAGCGACTTCACCTCGGTGGAGGAATTGATCAAGCATGGCATCGCCGGGACCCCCGCCGAGGCCTGCGAAGCGGCCCTGAATGCTGGCGTAGACATCGAGATGGTCAGCCGCACGTACCTCAAGAGTGGTGCCCAGCTGATGAAGGAGGGCAGGCTGAGCCAGGCAACCCTGGACGAGTCGGTGCGCCGCGTGCTGCGACTCAAGCAGAGATTGGGCCTGTTCGAGAGCCCCTACGTGCCAGAAGGCACCGAAGCGGCCAATTTCCTGATTCCCGAGCACCGCCAGCTGGCCCGGGTGTCGGCTTCCCGCTCGTGTGTGCTGCTCAAAAACGATAAAAACCTCCTCCCCTACCCTAAGAGCGTGAAATCGGTCGCCATCATCGGCCCCCTGGGCGATTCGCAGCAAGACATGATGGGCTCGTGGAATGGTGACGGCCAGAAGAAAGACGTTGTGACGCTGCTGGCGGGGGTCAAAGCCAAGCTCCCGGGCGCCCAGGTCACCTGGGTGAAGGGTTGCCCTGTCAAGGGCGTGGTGACCGACTTCAGGGCTGCGGTGGCAGCCGCCAAGGCGGCCGACGTGGTGCTGCTGGCCGTGGGAGAGGACGCCGAGATGTCGGGCGAAGCCGCATCGCGCACCACGCTCGACCTGCCCGGGTCACAGCTTGCGCTGATTCAGGCCGTGCATGCCACCGGCAAGCCCTATACGGTGGTTTTGATGAATGGTCGCCCGCTGGCACTGGGCTGGGTGGCAGACAAGAGCCCGGCCATCCTGGAGACCTGGTTCGCCGGCACGGAAGGCGGTAATGGCATCGCTGACGTTCTTTTCGGCGACGTGAACCCCAGCGGAAAGCTGCCCATTACCTTCCCTCGCAACCTGGGCCAGGTACCCATCTACTACAACGTCAAGAGCACCGGCCGCCCCTGGTCGGGCAAGCAAAATGAGAAGTATGCCTCCCGCTACCTGGACGTGCCCAACTCTCCGCAGTATGCCTTCGGCTATGGCCTGAGCTACACGCGCTTTGCCATATCGGCTCCTCGACTCTCGGCCTCCACGATGGACGCGACCTCCTCGCTCAAAGTGAGCGTGGATGTCAAGAACGTCGGCGGGCGAGCCGGCGCCGAGGTGGTGCAACTCTACATCCAAGACCCTGTGGCCCAGGTCACCCGTCCGGTGCGCGAGCTGCGAGGCTTCGAGCGAGTCGAGCTGGCCCCCGGGGAGGCGCGCACCATCGACTTCACGCTCACGCGCAAAGACCTGCTCTACTGGGGCCCGAAGGGCGGCTGGGTGGCCGACCCCGGTGAGGTGCTCGTCTACGTCGGCAACAGCTCGGCCGCCACTGCAAAAGCCAGCTTCCGCTACGCGCCCTGAGATAGGAACTGCAGGCCCGGGCGGGAATGGGCTGAGAAATCCATTCCACAGGAGCCGCCATGGAACTGCCTACCTGGGACCTGTCCGATCTTTACTCCGGGGTCGACGACCCGCGCCTGGAAGCCGACCTGCGCGAATCGCTCCGTCAGGCTCGCGACTTCGAGCAGCGCTATCGCAACCAGATCGCCTCGGAAAGTCTGATGGCATCCCGCCTGAAGGAGGCCCTGGACGAATACGAAACGCTGCTGCGCCACGAATCCAAGCCGCAGGCTTTCGCCCAGTTGCTCTTCTCCACCCACACATCCGACGATACGGTCAAGGCTCTGGTCCAGCGGGTACGCGAGCTTGGCAGCGAAATCTCCACGCACCTCATCTTCTTCGATCTGGAAATCGGACGCATCAGTCCGGCGAAGTTTGCTGAGCTGCTGCAAGATCCGCTGCTGGCCGAGTACCACCACTACCTCGACCACCAGCGCAAGCTGGCCGCCCACTATCTGACCGAGCCCGAGGAGAAGATCCTCGAGGAGACCGCCAATGATCGGGGCAGAGCCTGGCGTCGTCTGTTCACCGAGATCACCTCGGGGATGAAGTACACTTTGCGGCACGGGAACGAGGTGAAGGAGCTCAACCAGAGTCAGCTCATGGCCTTGCTCTACGAGCCAGACCGCAGTCTGCGCCAGGCAGCCGCCGGCGCCCTGGCCGAGGGGCTCGAGAAGAATGCCCATGTGCTCAACTTCACGCACAACACTTTGCTGCACGAAAAGCAGGTGATCGACAAGTTGCGGCGCTTTGAAAGCCCCGAGGCCGACCGCCACCTCGACAACGAGCTTTCCCAAGAGCTGGTGGACACCATGGTGGGCGTGTGCGTCCAGAACTTCGACCTGGTAGCCGACTACTATCGCCTCAAGGGCGAGTTGCTGGGTCTGAGCGACCTCAAGCACTACGATCGCTATGCTCCCCTCTCCAAGGACCGCGAAGAGCTCGACTTTGAGAAGGCGCGGGAGATCGTCCTGGAGGCCTTCGGAAACTTCTCGCCCCGACTGGCCGAGCTGGCCGAGCCGTTCTTCTCCAAGCGCTGGATCGACGCCGTGGTCAAGGATGGGAAGCGCGGTGGAGCTTTTTGTGCCGGCGTCACCCCCGACCACCATCCCTACGTCTTACTCAACTACACCGGCAAGCCCCGCGACGTGATGACCCTGGCCCACGAGCTGGGCCACGGGGTACATGACCGCCTGGCCAGCAAGCAAAATCTGCTCAACTACCACCCGGTGCTGCCCATGGCCGAGACCGCCAGCACTTTCGGCGAGCTGCTGGTGTTCGAGCGCCTGCAGCGAGACCTCGAGTCGGACGAGGCCCGCCTGGCGATGCTTTGCGAGAAGCTCGAGGACACATTCGCCACCGTCTTTCGTCAGGTTTCGATGTACCGCTTCGAGCAGCGCCTTCACCAGAGCCGCCGCGAGCAGGGCGAGCTGGCAGTGGAGACCATCAATGCCCTGTGGCAAGAGTGCATGCAGGAGATGTTTGGCCAGGCTCTCACGCTCGGCGAGGATCATCGCTGGAGCTGGTTGTACATTCCCCATATCGTCAGCACCCCGTTCTACGTCTACGCCTATGCTTTCGGCGAGCTTCTGGTGCTCTCGCTCTACGCTCGCTACAAGCGCGAGGGGGCGAGCTTCGTGGACAAGTACTTCGAGCTTCTGGCCAGCGGGGGCAGCATGCCCCCCACCCGCATGCTCGAGAAGCTCGATATCGACATCAGCCAGAGCAGCTTCTGGCAGGGCGGCTGTGACCTGATTCGCGCCAACGTGACCCTGGCCCGCGAGCTGGCCGAGCGGACTCGTGCCAGGGCCTAGTATCTAGGGAAACCCGCCCAGCCCCCTGGGTCCTTGATAGCTCTCGCCGTAAAACACGTGCAAGAGGCGAATGGGCCCGATAATCTGGGCATTGAATTCGGCGAGCTCTTCGGCCGGCACCCAGAGCTCCTGGGCAACCCGGCCCCCGACCGTTTGAACCGGGTAGCGCTGCAGGTATTCCTCGGGAAGATCGAAGGCCGTCACCAGCCCGACATAGTCTGATTTCGGGTCGCTCGTGTTCCAGTCGCGGGCGGTCAAGATCGCATGCTGCTCATTGGTGACCGGATAAAAAGTCGGCTGCTGAGGCAGGCGAGGCGGAAAGGCCCGGCGTCCGGAGGCTTCGATCAGCCGCCATTCCTTCAAACCGACGGGACGAAACAGTGTCGTCAGCGGGGCAGCACCAGACCCGCCCGCACGGCTGTGGCGGCTTCCTCGAACCCGGTCGAGGGTGCCCCCGTGCCCACCCAACTGTAGGTCACGGTGGCAAACACCACATGCTCATCATCGCGGCGGTGAGCGCCCACCCAGGCCATCCCCCGGCCGTCCACCCCGACCAGGGCGAACTCATCCAGGCCCTTTGCCGTCACCGAGCTCCAGGCCCCCCGCAGAACCTGCTCAAAACTCTTGAGCATGCGCGAGCCGCTGCGTCCGAGCTGAACCTTCACACGCAGGCGCATCTCTCCCCATGGCTCGAGCTTGCGAAAATGCAGCTCGGCACTGTGCTTGCCCCAGTTGTTGCGCTTGACCTCAAACCCGGACGGAACCTCAAAAGAGAGTCCCGCCTCGACCGACTCGACCTTCAGCCCTCCCCCGGCCGTGGGCTGAGAGGTAGGAGGAGGAGGCAGAGAGGCCTTCGGGTCGGTCTCGCGGTCGTCATCGGCGTCCTGCAGGGCCAGTTCGGAAGGAGACGGGGACGAAGAAGCAGACGCGCCCGGGCTGGGCGCAGCCGAGGGACTGACCGAGGCCACCGGCTCGAGACTGGCCGACGGGCTGGGTGAAGCCAAGGGACTGGCCGAGGCCACCGGCTCGGGGCTGGCCGAGGGGCTGGGCGAGGTCTCCGGGCTGGCCGACGCTACCGGCTCGGGGCTCACAGAGGCTGCCGGCGTGGGAGTCTCTGACGGCTCGGCCGAGGGGGTAGCAGTGGGAGACTTGCTGGTCACAGGCTGAGGACCCTGGCTGAAGTACCTGCCGGCAAAGAACCCGCCAGCCACCACCAGCAGCACGGCCACAAGGATCGCCGGCAGAGGAACCCCACGGCGGGCCGCCTTCTTCTCGCTCTTTGCACTTGCCGGAGCAGAAGGCTCGGCGAAGGGTTCCTCAGGCTCGAGATAGGGGTCAAACGGTGGCGAAGGCTGCAACTCGTCAATCGGCTCAATAATGGGTAAGGCGGGCTCTTCGGCTTCGAGCTGGGACTCCGGCTCGCCAGGTGGCAGAGGAGGGCGCGCACCCGAATCGGGGCGCTCCAGGGCCAACTTCAAGGGAGCAGGCTCAGGAGCATCGACCGGCAGACTGGGAATGGGAGGAGCCGGACGCGGGGCCCCAAGATGAGCGCCTTGAGAAGGTGGAATGCCCTCGAGGACCTCCAGCCTGCTGGCAGCATCGGGCAGGTTGAGAGGCGGAAGAGGTGGAGGCAGGGGCGCATCGAGTGGAGCTGGCTGCGCGGCCCGGACCGGAGCCTCCGGGCCCTCAGTATCGGGCGGTGGAAGCGGTCTTAACCCTGGAGCCAGGCGCGAGGGCATGGACTCGGTATCGGGTGGGGGCATCAAGCCAGACGCTGGCATCCCGAGCGACTCGGTATCAGGAGGCGGCCAGGCGGGCCCAGTGGGGGTCGGCGGGACGGGCAGGGGTCGAGCCTGGACCGAGGCTGGAGGACCCGGGGCCTGAGCCACCGGCGGAGCCAGCGGGGCCTGAGCCACCGGCGGAGCCAGCGGGGCTTGAGCCATCGGCGGAGCCAGCGGGGCTTGAGCCACCGGCGGAGCCAGCGGGGCCTGAGCCACCGGCGGAGCCAGCGGGGCCTGAGCCACCGGCGGAGCCAGCGGGGCTTGAGCCACCGGCGGAGCCAGCGGGGCTTGAGCCACCGGCGGAGCCAGCGGGGCTTGAGGCACCGGCGGAGCCAGCGGGGCTTGAGCCACCGGCGGAGCCAGCGGGGCTTGAGGCACCGGCGGAGCCAGCGGGGCCTGAGCCACCGGCGGAGCCAGCGGGGCCTGAGCCACCGGCGGAGCCAGCGGGGCCTGAGCCACCGGCGGAGCCAGCGGGGCCTGAGCCACCGGAGCCAGCGGGGTTGGAGCGGCCTGAACCGCGGGCGGTGGCGGAGCGGCAGGCTGTGCCGGGCCCAGCCCCGGCGACGGAGCCGGGGGTGCCGGAGCAGGCGGTTGCATCATGGGGACTGGCTGTTGAGAGGGAGACGGGGCGACCTCGGGCGGCCCGCCAGCAGCCGGTGCCTCGCTTCCTGGACCGGGAGGGACCTCGCCAGCCCGTCCAAACTCGCGACGACCGAGAGGAGAAGAGCTAGGCATCGGAGGCACGACCTGCGGTCGCCCGGCAGGAACAATGCCAGACTTGCCCGGAAAAACGGGGGCAGGCCGAGGACGGCGCGCAGAGGTATCGGCCGAGTAGGCGGCTTCCTCAGGCGGAAGAGGCTCTCCAGTGGCGCGGGCCAGCCAGGTTGCCAGGGCATGACGCATCTCTCGAGCGCTGCCGAAGCGATTTTCCAGGTTGAAAGCACATGCCCGGTCGACCAGGGTCGCCAGCGGTGGCTCGACCAGCGAGGTCAGTGTGGCCAGCGGGGGGATGCCCAGCGGAACAGGGAGCTGACCCGAGAGCATCTGGCTCATGGTGGCGCCCAGGGCGTAGAGATCGGAGCGCGGCTCGGGTCGCCCCTGAATTTGCTCGAGCGGCGAGTAGCCAAGCGTGTTCGCCCCCGAGGGGGTGCGACGAGCATCCAGGGGATGAGCCAACCCCAGATCGACCAGCATGATTTTGCCGCTGCGAGCTTCACACAAAATGTTGGCCGGCTTGATATCGCGATGAACCACCGGGGGGTTGAGCGAGTGCAGGTACTCGAGAATCTCAAGCACCGAGAGGATGATGGGCACCAGCTCGCGAGCCGGAACCGGGCGACCGGTCTGCTTGAGACAGTCGGTCAACTGCTGTTCGAGGCTGGTGCCCTCGACGTAATCCGACACGATGTAGCACAGACCATTGACCAGGGCGAAATCGCGCACGCGGGGGAGGCCTGGATGGCTAAGATAGGCCAGAATCGCTTTCTCTTCCTCGAAACGGCGCATGATGGCCTGCTCGTCCCCCGAGCCAGGCTGCATCTCAAGCATTTCCTTGATGATGCAATAAGACTGCATCCGCGCGTCCTCAGCCTGATAGACCGCACCCATGGCGCCGCTGGTCAGGACGCGAGTAATGCGGTAGCGGTCTCCAAGCAATTGGCCAGGCTGAAGTGCCACGAGCTTCGTTTCGTCGTGATCCGTCCGGGCCCTTCGAACCTTCGGAATTTCAGAAGCGCTTTGTTTCCGGGCGTTGGAGCCGGAGGTTGCGAACAGTCTTTCGCCGAATCGACTGGAATGGAATTCAGCATGCGAGCCGAGTGTGGCGCTTGCGGCTACTCGGTGAGCCACCTGAAGGTAGGAGATGCCCGCCACGACATCGCCGCCTGCTCCATCTGCCGCAAAATCGTCAACGCCGTCTACTTCCCTTTCAGGCCCCTGGAGCCGATCTGTTGTCCCACCTGCCACAGCGAGCTTCCCAGTCGCCCCGAGCTGAAAAGCTACCTGAGCTGCCTGGCTGAGCGCTTCGAAGCCATCGGTGGCAAGCTTTTCCATAAGGGGGACTGGCAGCCCGCCCGTCTGGTGCAAACTCCCGACGCCTTCGAGCTGCGTGCTCTGGATGGCAGCTGCCTTGATCGCCTCAATCTCCCCTCGAAGTAATGCAGCACCAATCTGGTAACATCCCGGGCTTGCCAGAGAGGCCCCGAGCGGCTATCATACTCCTATGACGCGGTACAGCCAGGGCGAGCTTCTTGTTGCTGCCTCCTCGTACCGTTGTTGTTGCCTCTGTTGTTGTTGTCGCTGAGCTAGATTTCTCGCGCCCCAATCCAACAACCAGAGGTATGTATGCTGATCCGAGTTGCCATCCTGATCCCCCGGAACTATTTTGAGCCCATCCGTGCCACGGCTGGAAACGGTCCCAGTCATCGCACCATCCCTCTTATCCAGGAAGCCCTGCAGCGAGCCGGAGCTGAAGCGGAGCTGCTCGAGCCTGGCTCGCGGCCCCTCTCGCGCCCCCGGGCCCTGATCCTTCCCGGCGGGGGAGACCTGCACCCCGTTTTTTACGGTCAGAGCCCCGTGCAATCGGCCGAGCACGACCCGGAGCTGGATCGCTTCCAGTTGGGCTGGGCACGCAAAGCAATGCGCGAAAACCTTCCCGTGCTGGGCATCTGCCGCGGCCTGCAAGTGATGAACGTGGCCGCAGGCGGCAGCCTGCACCAGGACCTGCCCGAGCACGCCCCCCAACGAGTCCTGGACGACCCGGCTCTGCGCTCCGAAGCGGTGCATCGCCTGGAAACAGCGCCTGAATCGATGCTGCGCCGGCTGCTGGGAGCTCGTCCCCGGGTCAACTCCATCCACCACCAGGCCATCGACCGCCTGGCCGCTCCCTTTCAGGTCGTGGCCAGCGCTCCCGATGGCACGGTGGAAGCAATCGAGCGACGCCAGGGGGGCTTCCAACTCGGTGTCCAGTTCCATCCCGAGGACATGCCCTCCCAACAGAGCCTGTTCGACCGCCTGGTGGAATCAGCCAGAAGTTAACCCCCTGGCAACAGAACCGACCACCCTGGCGAACTACTCTCATGGCGATGCGAAAGATCGTCGTGGCGCTGTTCCTCTTGCTCTTCTCGCCGGCCCTGGCGGCTCTCTCGGACGTGCTCTTCCAGCTCGAGCTCGACTGCTCCACCTCCACGGGCAATCGCAGCGCCGCCACGGTCGAGCTGGCCAACGGGGGCACTCAGCCCGTGGCCGTATCAGGCCTGACACAGGCTCAGGTCTTCGTGAACGTCACCACTCACCGCATGGGCGTGGCTTACCTGACCTACCAGGTGAAGAGCGCAGGCCCGGTCGAGCTGCTGACAGCACCTCAGGTCGTGGTCGTGATGGGCCAGGCTCCCCCCGAGTTCCGCTTCCGGGTCCCGGGCCAGGAAGTCTGTCTGCGCACCACCGCCTTCCGGGTGGCCACCCCCGGCGTTCCCGTCCTGGATTCCTCAGCTCCTATGCCGATGGTGCCGGGGATGATGCCCGGCATGATGCCCGGGCCCAGCGACATGCCCGGGGTGCAACTGCCCGAGGGCTTCAACTACGAGACCCCTCCCGGATTCGTGCTGCCCGGATCGTCCAGGCTTTAACAAAAGGTTTCCACGCTCAGGGGTATCCCTGAGGTATCCTGTCATCAATGGAGATCTTCACGCACCCTCAAGCGGCTTACGCGCGCACGGCTCCGGGACGCTACCTTCCCCCGCCTGACGAAGCCTGCGACGAGGCGGATGACTCCTCTCCCGAATTTCCCGAGCTCGAGCCGGGACGTGTGCGGGTTGGCCGCGACATCATCAGCGAGGAAGGTCTGGCCGTGGTGGCCGACCTGGCCAAGCAGATCAAGCTCGATGAGTCGCTCTCCCCCAAGCGTCTGGAAAACCTGATGAAGGACATCCGCGAGACCCAGACCGCTGACAAGGTCGAGCTCAAAGAGTTCGACAAGTTCGTGCGGGGAGTGCAGAGCTGGCACCGCGAGCTGCATACCATTTATCGCGAGAGCGACTACACCGACAAGAAGGCCAACCAGAACCTGGTCAAAGTGCACCAGTTCCTGCAGCAGTGGGAAGGGGCCCGCGAGCGCTACCGGGTGCAGGCGCGCACCCAGGAGCTGGACCGAATCTCCCAGGGCTCACCCGCATTTTCGCCCACCACTGCCGGTTTCTACACCTTCGCGGCCATCTCCCAGAAGAGCATGAAGGAAACCCTGAGCGAGATGGAGCGCATCCGCCGGGGGGACGAGTCCATCGTCTACAACGGCAACTCGGCCCAGGTGCTCACCCGCGATCAGATCTGGTCGGCCAAGATGAAAATGCTCGACCAGGCTATCACCACCGCCAAGAACGGTGGAGTGGCAGCGGAAGTCGACGTGCAGTACTACGAGCTGACCAGCCGCACGATGCTCAGCAAGCTGGTGGAAGCTTCCAAAGCAGGCTGCAAAGTGCGTGTCAACCTCGACCCGGGCCGGGTAACCGAGGACCGCTCGGGCAACATGTTCGTCAACGAGCTGGCCAAGAAACTCTACACCTCCTACTGCATCCTGGACGCCGCCGACCAGGGCCACGACATCGGCATGACGCTGTTCCCGGTCGAGCGCGAGATCGATGACGCCAACCTGATGCACCAGAAGCTCTTCCGGGTCGGCGAGGAGGTCATCCTGGGCGGCATGAACGCCAACTCGGCCTCCTCCGAGAACGTGGACGCGGCCGTCAAGCTGCAGGGTCCGGGAGCGCGGCGGCTGGTTGAGATTTTCTCCGAGGATACCGAGCTCTCCAAGGGGGCCAAGATCGAGGAGATTTACGACCCCGAGAAAACCGCCCTCATCTCGGCCGGCAACATGTACATCGGGCCCTCGGGGCTCATCTCGCTCCTGCTCGCGGCCGCCGGCACCGAATACCGCGGGGTGGACAAGCCGCTCTTGCCGTGGAACGCCGACACCCTGCACACCCTGGCCGAGGCGGCCGGTACCCGGCTCGACCTGATCGTCGATTTCGAGGACAAGAACGGGGACAAGACCAAGGACGGGTTGGATTTGCAGGCTTTCCTGCAGAAAGGGGACACCCCTTCGAACACGCTGGCCCTCAAGCGCGAAGGCGGACGCCTTCTGGCCCGCCAGCTCAAGGACATCGTGGAGCGCGTTCAGGCCGAGGAGAACGTCGAGCGAGCCAGCGACATCACCCTGCCCGAGGGGCAAGCGGTGGGCAAGTCCTCCCTGGCCATCGGCAACGTGCCCACCGAGCGCATGGCGGTCATGCTGCACACCATCGCCACCGCCGAGGAGTTCATTTACGTCCCCAGCTTCGTGATGACCCGGGTGGTGGCCCGGGCCATCGTGGCCCGCTACGAAGAGCTCAAGGCCCAGGGCAAAACCCTGGACGTTCGCGCCGTGCTCGACCCGGGCATCTACCCCGACGGCGGCACGCCCAACGAAGCTGGCTACCTGGCTCTGGAGGATGCCGGCATTCCCGTGCGCTGGGCTCTGCTCGCTCGCACCGACCCCACCCACGACCGCAAGGTGCACGCCAAAGCTCTGATCACCGAGAAGATGGCCGTGCTGGGCAGCACCAACATGTCCAGCCGTGGTCTGATGGATAACTGGGAGCTGTCTGGCTCGATCGGCTTCGATCCTCAGGACGCCGAGTCCCAGAAGCAGAAGCGCGCGCTGGTAAACGACTTCCTGAAGACCTGGGACTTCGAGTCGGTGGAGGTCAACACGCTCAAGGTGGCCGAGGAGCGTCTGCGCGAGATCGACTCACCCGACAAGCCCCACCGCATCACTGAGGCGCGCTCGAGCATCGTGCGCGAGACCATCCGGCGCATCTACAACTACGAGAAGGAAGCCGCCGCGGTGGTGCGCCGTCTGGTGGACTCGAGCCAGGAGGTGCGCGAAGCCATCGACCGCCGCGTCGACCAGGGCGTGCCCGAGGGCTACGCCACCCTGACCTCTATCGAGGAAGTCCTGGGTCCCAACAAGTTCCAGGAAGAGCTGCGCAAGACCGAATCGTGGAAGTCGCTCGAGCCGCTGAGCAAGGGCGATTACCTCGAGCTGAGCAATTTGTCCTGGGAGTAGCCAGGAAGGCCGGGGTCCTCTAAAGAAGTTCAAGCATTCATGCGGCTTCTTCATACCGCTGACTGGCACCTGGGCAAGGTCCTGTGCGGGGCCTCCCTGGTGGACGATCAGGCCCACGCCCTGGAGCAACTCGTCCACATTGCTTCCGACTTCCGCCCCTCCGCCATCCTGATCTCGGGCGACATCTATGATCGCGTGGTGCCACCTCCCGAAGCGGTCAGCCTGTTGGACAACATCCTCTCGATGCTGGTGCGGGAGGTCAAGGTGAAGGTCATCTTCATCGACGGCTTCCAGGACAGCCCTGACCGGCTTAGCTTCGCGGCCCGTTTGCTAGAGAACCAGGGCGTCCACGCCCGTACCACCCTGACCGGCTCCGTGGCCGTCGAGTTGATGGACGAGCACGGTCCGGTGCGCATCTACCCGGTGCCCTGCGCCGATTTGCCCACCCTGCGCAACTTCCTCAACCGTCCCGACCTGATCCACCCCAGCGAGGCCACCCGCGCCTTGGTACAGAAGGTCCGGGCAGCCCACCCCGAGGGCGTCCGCTCCGTGGTGGTGGCCCACACCCCCTGCGTGGGTGGACAGCCCAGCCCTTCCGAGCCCCCCATCCCACCCCACTCCTGGGTGCAACCGGCCCTCTTCGAGGGCTTTGATCTGGCAGCTCTGGGCTATTTCCACAAGCCCCAGTCGGTGGGCAACAAGAAAGTGCTCTATGCCGGCTCGCTGCTCCCCTACTCATTCGATGAGACCGGCCAGACGCGCTCGGTCAACAAGATCACCCTCGACAGCCGGGGCCGCGTGAAGGTCGAGGCGGCCCCCATCAACCCCCGGCGTCTGCTCAGGCGACTAGAGGGCAAGCTCGAGGACCTGATCGCCACCTCGTTTGACATCCCCCAGGGCGACTATCTGCAGATCCGCCTCACCGACGAGGTGCCCGTGGCCGATGCCTGGGGCCGGCTGCGGGCCATCTTTCCCAACCTCCTCAGCGTCGAGCATCCGCGTATGAAGGCCAGCCTGCCACTGGAGCTGCAACGCCCCGACGACCCTGCCTTCTTCTCCGAGTTCCATCGCGAGGTCACCGGCCAGGCGCCCTCGCTCACCGACCTGGTTCTTCTCGGCGAGATTTCTGCGACAGGAACGGCCAGCACCTTGTCCGAGGGAGCCAACCCGTGAGACCCGAGCGGCTGCGGCTCAAGGCCTTCGGCCCCTATGCCGGCGAGCAGCTGATCGATTTTCGCACCCTCAAGAACCAGAACTTCGTGCTCATCTGTGGACCTGTGGGAGCGGGAAAGACGGCTCTGCTCGACGGTGTCTGCTACGCCCTTTACGGGGTCACCTCGGGCGGCGAGCGACAGGGGTTCCAGATGCGAAGTCACTTCGCCGACGACTCCCAGCCCACCGAGGTGATGCTCGATTTCCGGCTGCAGGGCGAGCTCTACCGGGTGATTCGCCGGCCCCGACTGGAGGAGCAGCCGGACGAAGCGGTCCTCTCCAAGCCCACCGAGGGCGATCAGACCCGGGTTCTTGCCGAGGGCTGGACGGCCGTGGACGAAGCCGTGGTCTCCCTGATGGGGCTGGGCGCCGAACAGTTCTGCCAGGCGGCCATGTTGCCCCAGGGCCAGTTTCGCCGCTTTCTGGAGGCAGAGCCGGCGGAGCGCGAGACGGTGCTGGCCAATCTGTTTCACACCCTGCCTTTCCAGCGTTTTCAAGAGCGCCTCAAGGAGCAGGCCCTGGACTGCTCGCGCCAGATCGATGAGCTGCGCGACACCCGTCAGCGAGCGCTCGAGAGCCAGAGCGTGGAGTCGCCCGAAGCTCTGGAAGACAGACTGGCCGAGAGTCGGGCCCGGGTGAAGGAACTGGAGTCGCTGCAGGCGAGCCTGCGTCAGGGAGAGCAGGAGGCCGAAAATCAGGCCCGCCAGGCCGAAGGCAGCCAGGAGCGTTATCTGGAGCTGGATCGGGCCCACGCTGTCTTCCGCAAGCTGACTGAGCGCGAAGGCGAAATGGAGGAACGGCGGGCAAGGCTCGAGCAGCTCAAAGCAATTGCGGATCTGACCGGTCTGCGGGCCAACGTCGCCCGCCGACTGGCCGACTCGGAGGCTGCTCAGCGCACCCTGGAGCAAGCTCAGGGCGCCCTGGCCAGAGCTGAAGAGGAGCGCGAGCAGGCAGAGGCCGACGTCGAAGCGGCCCGCCGGCTGTCCTCCGAGCGACAGCAGGCCGAGCGGCGCCTGCTCGAGCTCGAGTCCGGCCATGAGCGGCTAGAGGAAGTGCGGGTGGCCGATCGCGAGCTGAGCGTCGCCCAGAGCATTCTCGACAGCCTGGTGGAAGCCCTCGAAGCCGGCCGACGCACCGGCCAGAAGCTGGCCCTGGCCCTGGCCCAGAAAGAGAAGCGTCTGAGCGAGATCGACCCTTCGGGCAAGGAACGAGAGCTACTGTCCTTGCGCACGCGGGAGGCTTATCGGCTCTACCAGCAGGCCCGCCAGGCAGATGAGCTCGAGCGCCAGCTGGCCCGGGCTCGCAAGGCGGTTCGAGACGAGCGGCTGCAAAATCTGGAGGAGCGGGTCGATCGGCTCAAAGTCGAGCTGGTCCAGCAACGCCAGAAGAGGGGCGAAAGTCAGGTGGCTTCCCTGGCAGCCCAGCTCGAGAGCGGTAAACCCTGTCCGGTCTGTGGCTCGACGAAGCATCCTCGACCCGCCGAGTTCGAGGGCGAGCATCCCGAGGCCGAGCGCATCGCTCAACTGAGCAACCAGCTCGAGCAGGCCGAGCGGCTCCTGAGCCAGGCTCGCCTGGAGTATTCCGACAAGAAACTTGTGGTGGAACGGCTGCAGGCCCGCTTCGACCAGGTCACCATCGAGCTGGGCGAATACGACCTGGGTCGCCTGGAAGAAGAATATGTCCGCCTGCAGCGCCAACTGGACGCGGCCAAGGAGACGCAGGCCGAAGCCCTGAAGTTACGGGGCGACCTGGAGCGGCTGCGCAGCAAGGGAGCCCTGCTCGAGCCCCGTCAACAGCAGGTCGAGGAACAACGTCGCCAAGCCGAGCAACGCGTGGTGCAGGCTCAAGCGGTGCTCGAGGAGCGACGCCGCAAGCTGGAAGAGCTGGGCGTCTCGGTGGAGGAGCTGGAGCACACCTGGCAGCTGGTTCACGGCCAGCTCGAGGAAGGGCGGCGCGGCCTGGAGGGCGCCCTGCGGGCCGCCCGGGCCTCCGCCGAGGCCGTGGCCGGCGCCCGGGCCGCCCTGCAGGCGGCCGAGCAGGCCCTGCAGCGATGCCTGACCCGACAGCAGGAGGCCCAGAACGAGCTAAAGGGGCGGCTGGAGAAACTGGGCCTGGAGCGGGTGACCCCTTTCGAAGAGCCGGAGGCGGGCTGGTTGGAGAAAGAGAGCGCCGCCCTGCGCCGTTACGACGAGGAACTGGCGGCCGCGCGCGACCGCCTCGAGCGGGCCCGGGCCACGGCCGCCGAGATGCAGCTCGAGGACCCGACCGGTTACGTGGAGCAGCGGCTGACCAGCCGTCGCAAACTGGAGTCGACCATCACAGAAGAGGCGCGCTTGCTGGATCGGATCGACCAGCTGGAGAAGCTCGAGCATGAGCTGGCCGAGTGGAAAGTCACACTGGCAGAGCTCGAGCCCCGCTGCCAGGCGCTCGACCGGCTGGCCCGGGTGGCCGCCGGCGAGAACAACCTCAAGACCTCGTATCACAGCTTCGTGCTGGGCCGCCTGCTCGAGCAGGTGCTGGAGGCCACCGAGCCGCGCCTTCGCAAGCTCAGCAAAGGCAGGTTTCAGCTCTTGCGAGGGGAGAGCCCTCTCGACCTTGTCGCTCTGGACCACTTTACCGGACGCACCCGCTCGGTGGCCACCCTCTCCGGGGGCGAGAGCTTCCAGGCCTCGCTGGCCCTGGCGCTGGGCCTGTCGGACGCGGTGCATGCTCGTGAGCAGGGCAGCGGACTGGAGAGCCTGTGGGTGGACGAAGGCTTCGGTTTTCTCGACTCCGAGGCGCTGGATCTGGCACTGCAAGCCCTCCAGGAGCTGAGCGCCGAGGGGCGGCTGGTGGCCATTGTGTCTCAGCTCCCCGAGATGCGCGAGCGCGTGCCCACCCGCCTGGAGGTCACGCCCGGGCCCAGGGGCAGCACGGCTCGCTTTGTTTGACTCTTCTCCGCCTCCTTCGAATGGCTGGTCTTGATCCGAACAGCGATACGGCCGTTCTTTTCCTGCCTACCGAGCCATTGTCATAGCAGGCCCTTCAGGGCTGGTCGCGCCGAGAACCCGGTTGGGCCGCAAACGCTGGAGCTAGCAAAGCGAGCAGAAGCAGGACAACAAGTTTCGGCCATTCGATCCCAGGACAGGCGTGGAAAACCGCACCGATGTAACGTTGTCGCACTGCGGGGAGTGGGAGAAGAGCCTGCCGCCTTCACGAGCGTCGAAACAAGACGATCCGATTGGTATTCGTGCCCTTGCTGCCGTTGGCCACCCCCCAGCAGTTGGCCGTCTTGGTGAACTCCTGAGCGTTGATCATGACCAGCTCGGGATCAAGGCCAGCGGCCAATCCACAGGACACGACGCTGGTCTCAAGGGCCAGCCTTCCACCCCGCACCTCCCCCACCTCGAAGGCCACGTGGCCGCCCGGGCGCACGACCCGGACGAGCTCGCGGAACACCTTCGTCATTGCCGCCTCCCACTCGTCCAGCCGGCGCAACAGCGTCACCTTGACCTGACTCGGGTCGATGCCGCAGAACCAGCAGCGCAGCCAGTTGTCGCCCTGGTAGTCGACCACGTCCAGGAAGGGCGGCGAGGTGACCACCAGGTCCACCGATTGGCTGGCCATTGCCTTCACCCGAAAGCACTCCCCCGTGTAGAGCCGGGGGTCAGTCTTGCGCAACTGCGAGCGCACCTCGGCCGGGCAGTCAGCCAGCAGGGATTGCGTCTTCTTCAAAATGATCTCGCTGACCACCCGACGGGGGGGCACCTGGCTGCGCCGCTCGTTGATGCGGCGCTGCGCCTGAACCGAAACGGCCTGATTGGGAGGCATGGTATAGACCGAGAAAAATCCCGGCGAATGGCCAGTCAGGCGATTGACCGCCACCATGCGAATCCATTCATCCACCGGGTCCAGCTCGCCGGCCGCCTCGCGCTCGAGAAAGTAGCCGCGCAGCGAGGCAATCTCGGCCAACGTCTGGGGGTGGTAGAAGACCAGCAGCTCTTCAGGAGCTTCGCACTCCTTCAGGTCGATGGCCCTCAATCGCTCGGCGACCTGCTCCAGAGTGGGCGGCCGAAGCCGGGGCCGAACCAGCAGCGCGCTGAGCGGATTGACGTCACAGCCCACCGGCGCGCGCCCCATCAGGGCCGCCTCCAGAACCGTGGTGCCACGTCCCATGAAGGGGTCGTAGACGGTATCGCCGGGGCGCGTCAGGCGCTGGATGAAAAAACGCGGCAGCTGGGGCTTGAAACAGGCCCGGTAGGAAATCTCGTGGAGGCTGGAGGCAGCCCGCTGACGCGCGGTCCAGAACTCGTTGGTAAAGACCGTGACCCCGCTCGCCTGCTCGACCCGGGTCGGACCTCCGAACTCGTCGAAGCGCTCCAACTCATCGGCCAGAGGAGACAGGCAAAACAGAGTCAGCATGCCCAGGCTCATTCGGACCAGCGTCCTTGAATCCTTCTCAAGTCCAGGCGCAAAGACAGAGGCCTGCACGATGGCAGGCCTCGAATGGTGGGCGCGAACGGACTTGAACCGCTGACCCCTACGATGTCAACGTAGTGCTCTAACCAACTGAGCTACGCGCCCGTATGTATGGAGGCGACGCGCAGAGTCGAACTGCGGTGCGCGGTTTTGCAGACCGCTGCCTAACCCCTCGGCCACATCGCCGGATGTGTGGAGCGGAAGACGAGAT
>JAANMV010000262.1_pt1 | contig 65552 bp, 52 predicted proteins | sample 7279661 | NCBI WGS metagenome assembly JAANMV01 (sample SAMN14094540, study PRJNA606508) | bioreactor metagenome | isolation source: A lab-scale SPAN reactor treating ammonium-rich wastewater day 121 | place: Ireland: Galway | collected 2017-05-16 | reverse complement strand
TCGGGAAGGGCCGGCACCGCTACGCCCTGGCGCACACCACCGGGCACGCCGACGTGGAAGACGAACTGGGCCGCCTCTTCCAGAACTTCGTGCACGACGTGGACCGCGGCGAGAACCTGCTGGTCGTCCGGACCGCACAGGGCCACGCGAGCGGGGTGGCGCTGCTGCTGGACCGCCTGCGCCGCGACGACATCGTGGGCACCATCGCCGGGGACGACACCATCCTGGTGGTGGCCCGCAGTGTGGAAGAAGGCGAGACGCTGATGGAGGAATTCCACACCCTGATGCTCGGCTGAGAAGAAAGGGGAAGTGGCCGGTCAACGATCTATCCGTTGACCGGCCACTCTTTAACTATTCACCGTTACGGTACGTCCTCGTCGTCCAGCACGGGCACATTCCCGACGGGCAGCTGAACGTGCGCGGTGGTGCCCTGGCCCAGATCGCTTTCCAGCCAGATGCGGCCGCCGTGGGCGTCCACGATGCCCTTGGCGATGCTCAGGCCCAGGCCGGCGCCGCCCTGGTCGCGGCTGCGGCTGTCCTCCAGGCGGTAGAAACGGTCGAAGAGGCGCTCAAGCTGATCGGCGGGGATGCCGGGCCCGTCGTCCTGCACGCTCAGGTGCATCTGCTGACCGGCGGCGTCCAGGGTGCTCCCGAGGGTCACGGTGCGCGCGCCGGCCTTCAGGGCATTGCCGACGAGGTTGATGATGACCTGCTTGAGCCGGTCCGGGTCGCCCTCGAACGGCAGGTCGTCGCCGCTGACGTCCAGGGTGGTCTGCTGGGCCTGGGCGAGCGGCGCGAGTTCCCGGGCGATCTCACGCAGGAACAGGCCGGAGAAGATGGGCGCGCGGTTCAGGACCAGCGCCCCGCTGTCGGAACGGGCGAGTTGCAGCAGGCTAGCGATCAGGTTGGTGAGGCGTTCGGATTCGCTCTGGATGATCTTCAGGCTCTCGGCCTGCTGGCCGGTGGGGTTGGTGCGGCGCAGCAGGTAACTGGCGTGCCCGCTGATCGCGGTGACGGGGGTGCGCAGTTCGTGGCTGGCGTCGCTGGTGAAGCGGCGCTGCGCCTCGAAGCTCTGTTCCAGGCGGCCCAGCATGCCGTTCAGGGCCTGCGCGAGGGCCTCGACCTCGTCGCCGGTGGCCGGCACCGGGACGCGCTCGGTGAGGTTCTCCCCGCCGATGCGTTCGGCGGCGCGCCGCACCAGCCGCAGCGGTCCCAGCGCCTGCCCGGCGAGCAGGTAGGCGCCCGTCCCGGCACTCACGGCGCCGATGGCACACAGCAGCAGCAGCACGTTCTGAAGGTTGGTGAGGGTGTTGTTGATTCCGCCCAGGCTGCGGGCCACGTAGGTGACCGCCAGGGTGGGGTCGCTGCCCAGTGCCGCGGACTTCAGCTGCAGGGGTTCCAGGCGCACCAGGACCCGCATGGGCGTGGGGGTGTCCCGGAAGCGTTCGCGGACCGGCAGGTTGAGTTTCAGCTGCCCGTCGGGCGCCTCGATCAGCGCGGCGAGTTGCGCGTCGGTCAGTTCGATGGGGTGGTCGGGGTCGGTGGCGATGGTGATGCGGCTGACCGCCTGGATGTCGCGCAGGTACTTGAACAGCTGGCCCCGCATGGTCGGCGTGGTCGCGTTCTGCAGGTCGGTGGCCAGGGTAGGCAGGTCGTAGAAGGCGAGTTCCTCGATCTGGATGAACGAGTCCGGGAACTGGTAGCGGGAGATCACGACCTCGCCGTTCGCCTCGCGGTCCAGCCGGTCGGGGTCATGCAGGTTCAGGCTGGGCGCGAGGCGCACCAGGCTGACGTAGGTGTCCTGCAGCTGCCGGTCCACGCCGGCCACCAGGCTGCCGCGCATCAGGATCAGGGCGGCCAGCGCGACCAGGGACAGCAGCACGGTCAGGAGCGCCGTGTAGAACACCGTGAGCCGCCAGCGCAGGGTCACGGTGCGTGCTCCTGCCGGGCGGCCCAGGGGGTGAGGGGGGTGGGGGTCATTCCTCGCGCAGGACGTACCCGACGCCGCGCACGGTGTGGATCAGGCGCCGTTCGCCGCCCTCTTCCAGCTTGCGGCGCAGGTACCCGATGTACACGTCCACGACGTTGCTGCCGCCGGTGTACTCGGGCCAGACCTTCTCCTCGATCTCGAAGCGGGAGAAGACCTTGCCGGGGTTGCGGGCGAGGAGTTCCAGCAGTTCGAATTCCTTCGCGGAGAGTTCCACGCGCCGGCCGCCGCGGAAGATCTCGCGGCCGTCGAGGTTCATGACCAGGTCGGCGACGCGCACCTCGCCGGTCACGGCGGGGTTCACGCGGCGCAGGTGGGCGCGCACGCGGGCAAGCAGTTCCTCGATGGAGAAGGGCTTGATGAGGTAGTCGTCGGCGCCGGAGTCCAGGCCCTCGACCTTGTCCTGAATGCCGTCCTTGGCGGTCAGGATGATGATGGGGGTGTTGCTGGTCTTGCGGATGCGGCGGGCAACTTCCAGGCCGTCCAGGACGGGCAGCATCAGGTCCAGGATCACGAGGTCGGGGTTGACTTCACGGAATTTGGACAGGCCGGTCACGCCGTCGAAGGCGACTTCGGTGGCGTAGCCTTCGGCCGCGAGTTCCAGCTCGATGAAGCGGGCGATGTCTTTCTCGTCCTCAATGACGAGTACGAGGGGTTTGCGTTCCATGGCCCAGAGTCTATGGAGGCTTCTCATGAGAATCCGGTCGCGGTGCTTAATGCCAGTTTATGTGGTTCCCCATGGACAGACACACCGAAATCCGGCCGCCGGCTCGCCGGACACCGCCCATGCCCTGTCAGCCCTGCTCATGAGCCGCTCAGAGAGCAGTCCTGCATGAGCCTCATCCGTTCTCAGGCCGGGCGGCGCCGGACCGGGTCGGCCCGCAGGGGCGCCACGCGCGCCACCACCGCCTCCTCGACCACCAGCTCGTACCCCACGCAGTCCGGCCCGAAGCCCTGCAGGCTCAGCGCCGGGCGCTTCACGACCCGCCAGGGCCCCTGCGCCGCGCCCGACAGGTCCTGGCAGACGATGGTCTGACCAGCCGCCGCCGCGTCACACAGGCGCCGCGAGTAGTTCACCGGCAGACCGTAGGCGCTCATCTGCCCCCCGACCGGCCCGGTGATCACCTCGCCGGACGCGGCCCCCACCCGGACCTGAAGCTGCACGCCCAGGTACCCGGCCAGGCTCAGGCGCGCGGCGCGCTCGTGGGCGCCCAGTGCGGCGAACACGGCCTTGCGCTCGCAGCCTTCCGGCCACAGGGCCAGCACGGCGTCACCCTGGTGCTGCAGCACCTGCCCGCCGGCCGCCTCGAAGCTGAGGATCATGACCTGCACGAATTCCGCCATGAGGGCCTGGTAATGCCCGAGTTCCAGGGCGTGCGCGAGACGCGTACTCCCCACCACGTCCACCAGCACCAGACTGGCGCGGGTGGGTTCGACTTTGACAGCAGGAAGAGGGAGAAGACGCTCAGGCATAAGAGTCTTCCTTATTGTGCCTTAACGCTCCCTCATTGGCATCCCCCGCTGCCTAAAGCCCCCGGGCTTGACAGGGGGCAGATGAGCGGCCTCTACAGCGTGAAGCCGTGCAGGGGCGGGGCGGTCCGGAACGCCACCCAGTCCCCGGGGGCCAGGGCCGGCAGGGCGGTAAACGCCGCCAGCACCAGGGGCAGCCGCGCCTGCACCACGCACACCGAACGCTGCACCGCCACGACCTGCCCCCGGCCCTCCACCTGCGAGATGCCCACGCTGGTCAGGGCTTCCTCCGCGGCGTCCTCCGGCGCGAGGTGGGTGAACTCCTCCAGCACCCCATGTACGATCACCCGGGCCGGCCCGGGCGCCGCCGCGTACGGGCCGTTGCGGTCAAACAGGTACAGCACCCGCCCCCCAGCCGCGAACTCCAGCAGCGGACTGCCCTCCCGCTGCGGGTACAGCAGACCCTCGGCCGCGTGGGCCGCGAAGCGGGTGGTGAATTCTCCCTCGGAACTCTCCAGGGGGCCCAGGCGGTCCCCGGTCAGGAGACCCGTCATGCCGGCGTCCCGGGCCGGGAAATGGAAGGAATCGCGTGCAGCGCGGCCGTCATCCCCGGCATTCTAGAGCGCCTCATGCGCCGGCGCCCTCACGGCCCGCCGGGCGGCGGTGCCTCCAACCAGTCCAGGTCCGGTCGCACCTGCCCGGCCGCGTCCAGCACGGCGTCCGCCCGCTCTAGCGCGAAGGTGCCCTCCACCTCCCGCAGCATGTGAATCAGCACCAGCCCCCGCAGCCTTTCCAGCGCCGCCCATTCCACCCCGCCCACCGCATGCGCGTCCTGCGCCCGGGTGAGCAGGCGCAGGGTCAGGCGGTCCTCACCCTCCCGGAAGGCCCGCACGGCCGCCTCGGGCACCAGCCGGCCCCTCAGGTCGTCAGGGTCCGCCACACCACGTCCACGACCACGCCCGCCAGCATGGTCAGCGCCAGCCACATGTTCGCGTCGAAAAACGCCACGTTCACCCGCGCCAGGTCATCCGGGTTCACGATCCGGTGCTCGTACAGCAGAATGCCGCCCATCACCAGCGCCGCCAGGAAGTACCACGGGCTTGCTCCCGCCAGCACACCCACCAGCACCAGCAGCGCGAACGTCAGCGCGTGGCTGACCGCCGCGATCCGCAGCGCCCGCGGAATCCCGAACCGCGCCGGAATGCTCTTGATGCCGTTCGCCAGATCGAACCGGTAATCCATGGTCGCGTAGATCACGTCCAGGCCCACCATCCAGAAGATCACCACCGCCCACAGCGCCCACGCCACCGGGTGAAACTCACCCGTCACCGCGATCCACCCGCCCGCCGCCGCCGCGCCGTCCGTCACGCCCAGCCACACGTGACACAGCCACGTGAAGCGCTTCGTGTAGGGGTAGCCGATCAGGAACACCACCGCCAGCGGCAGCAGCATCAGGCACAGCGGGTTCAGCTGCCACGCCGAGACCACCAGCACCACCAGACTCACCGCCACCAGCGCCCACGCCTGCCCCGGCGACACCTTCCCGGCCGGCACCTCCCGGCCCGCCGTGCGCGGATTGCGCGCATCGATCAGCCGGTCGATCACGCGGTTGGCGCCCATCGCCGCCGTGCGCGCCGACGCCATCGCCACCGTCACCCAGAACACCGTCGCCAGCCCCGGCCAGCCCGTCCCGAACTGATGCATGCTCGCCAGCAGCATCCCCGCATACGCGAACGGCAGGGCAAACACCGTATGCTCGAACTTCACCAGATCCAGGTACGTCTTCACGCGGGCCAGGGCACTCACGCCCCCACCATACGCGCCCCCGCCCCCAGACCCCACGCGGCATCTGCTATAGTCCTGGGGCGCGCAACGCATCGAGGCGTAGCGCAGGCCGGTAGCGCACTTGGTTTGGGACCAAGGGGTCGCTGGTTCGAATCCAGTCGCCTCGACCAAGTTGAACCAAGCGGGCGCGCACCCGCGGGATTGGTGTAGTGGTAGCACAGCAGCCTTCCAAGCTTCTGGCCTCGGTTCGAATCCGTGATCCCGCTCCAAGACGGAAGGCTCCCCACGCGGGAGCTTTCTCACTATGCGCCCTTAGCTCAGCTGGATAGAGCAACCGCCTTCTAAGCGGTCGGTCGTAGGTTCGAGTCCTACAGGGCGCGCCAGCACAAGGAAAACCCCCGGCCTCTGACCGGGGGTTCATCCATATCGCGCTCAGGTGGTCACAGGGGCGGGGGTGAACCCTAAGGGGCCATGCCCGCTGCCGAGGCCCGGCGCGGCGCGCAGGGCGCGTTGCAGGTAGGCGTGTGCCTGCCGCACCGCCTGCGGCAGCGGCTGGCCGTGGGCGAGGTTCGCGGTGATGGCCGCCGAGAGTGTGCAGCCGGTGCCGTGCGTGTGCCGGGTGTGCAGGCGCGATGCGCGGAGGGTCAGCGTGTGGTCCGGGGTGCGGAGTTCGTCCGTCACCGTCTCCCCTGCCGCGTGTCCGCCCTTGAGGAGCAGCGGCAGGGTGTCGGGCGCGCCGGCCTGCCGCAGGGCAGCCCATTCGGGCAGGTTGGGGGTGACCAGGGTCGCCAGCGGCAGCAGCTCGCGGGTCAGGGTGAACAGGGCGAGGTCGTCCAGCAGGGCGGCCCCGCTCTTGGCGAAGAGGACCGGGTCGACGACCAGGGGCCCGGTCCAGTCGCGCAGTTCAGCGGCGACGGCGGCCACGATGGCGGGCGTGCCGAGCGCGCCGGTCTTGACGGCCGGCACCGGGAAGTCGGTCAGGACTGCGCGAATCTGGGCGCGAACGAGATCTGGGGGGAGCGGGTGGACGGCCTGCACCCCTAAAGTGTTCTGCGCGGTGACGAGGGTAACGGCGGAAGTACCGAACAAGCCGTGCGCCTCGAAGACCTTCAGGTCGGCTTGGATGCCGGCGCCACCGCCGGAGTCGGACCCGGCGATGGTGAGCACGACGGGAGGAGCGGTCATGTGGCCCCCGCGGGGACCGGGAGAGCTGGGGCGGGCAGGAGGTCAAGGAGGCGCCGGGCGGTCCAGGGGGCCAGCAGCGCCCCGTGCCGTCCGTGCCCGGTGGCGACCAGCACGCCCGGCTGGCTGGGGTGCGGCCCGACGATGGGGTGGCCGTCCGGGGTGATGGGGCGCAGGCCGACCAGGGTGGCCTGAACCGGCTGGTCCCGCAGGCGAGGGTCGAGGCGATCGGCAGCGGCCTGAAGCCAGCGGCGGGCACGTGGGTCGGGGGTCCCGTGATTGTTCCGGCGGACGGTGGCACCGACGTACACGCCGTCCGGGCGGGTCAGGGTGTAGGCCCGGGCGCCCTGACCCCGGCGGCGCCCGGCGGCCCGGGCAGGGGCGGCGGCCGAATCTGGGGGCGTGAACAGCAGCGCCTGCCCCTGCACGGGCGTGACGGGCAGCCCGAAGGTGGAGCTCCAGGCGCCGGCGGCCAGGATCACGGTCCGCGCCTGCCACGGGCCCCGGTCGGTGGTGAGCTGAACGCCTGCCGGCTGAGCTTGCACGCTCAGCACCCGGCCCGGGTGCACCGGCAGGCCGTGCAGGGCGGCGCGGACCACACTGGGTGGGTGCACCTGCGCCTCACCGGGAATGCGGGCCCAGGTGCCGTCCGGCTGGCGGGTCAGGATGCCCTCGCGGTAGTGGACGCGCATGCCGCTGGCGATTTCCAGCTGCTGCGCAAAGGCCGGCCACAGGCGCAGGCTCTCGGCGGCCAGGGCGCCCAGGGGCGTGTCCGGCATGAGCCCCTCGGCGGCCGGGCTGAGCAGGCCCGCCGCCGCCCGCCATGCCGCGCCGGGCAGGTCGGCGTCCAGCACGGTGACGGCGTGCCCGGCCTGCCGGAGGGCGAAGGCGGTGGTCGCCCCGATCAGGCCGCCGCCCACCACGAGCACGTCCGCGTGGCGCGGCGTCATGTGGGGAGTTCCGCGTCCGGGAGACGCACCGCGCCCGCCGGGGGGCTGCTGGGGCTGGCGGTGTCCCGTTCGGTCATTCGTCCGGCCTGCCAGGCGAGCCGGCCCGCCTGCACGCCCAGCGCGAAGGCACGGGCCATGGTGACCGGGTCGCGGGCCTCGGCGATGGCGGTGTTCAGTAGCACGGCGTCCGCGCCAAGTTCCAGGGCCTGCGCGGCGTCGCTGGGCACGCCCAGGCCGGCGTCCACCACGACCGGCACGGCCGCGCCGTCCAGCACGGTGCGCAGCAGTTCGGCAGTGCGCACGCCCCGTCCGGACCCGATGGGGCTGGCGAGCGGCATCACGGCCGCGCACCCGGCGGCTTCCAGGGCGCGGGCGAGCACGCCGTCCGGCTGCACGTAGGGCAGCACGGTGAAGCCGTCGTCCACGAGCTGCTGCGCGGCGTGCAGGGTGCCCACTGGGTCCGGCAGGAGGTACTTCGCGTCGGGGATGACTTCCAGTTTCACCCAGGTCACGCCGGTCGCGGCGCGCGCGAGTTTCGCCACGCGCACGGCTTCCTGCGCGGTGCGGCAGCCGGCGGTGTTGGGCAGCAGGGCGTAGCGGTCCAGGTCCAGGGCGTCCAGCAGGCCGTCGTGGCCGGGGGACCGGAGTTCCACGCGGCGGATGGCGACGGTCACGAGTTCGGTGCCGGACGCGATCAGGGCCTCGCGCATCACGGTGAAGTCCCGGTACTTTCCGGTGCCGAGGAAGAGGCGGGAGGTGAAGTGGCGGTCACCGAGGCGCAGGAGATCAGGCGGGGTGGTCATGAGCGCTCCTTTCAGCCGCCCCCGATCACGCGCACGATTTCCACGTGATCGCCGGGGTGCAGGGGATGGTCGGGCGCCTGTCCGCCCGGGTGGAAGTGGTCGCCGACGGCGATGGCGACCCGGTCGCGGGGCACGTTCAGGGCGCGCAGCAGGGCGTGCAGGGTCAGGCCGGGGGTGTGGGGGTGCGGCTCGCCGTTCACGTGCAGCGTGGCGATGCCGGCCGGGGCGGCCCGGGGCAGCTTCGCGCGCAGGGCCGCGGCGGCCCGGGCCGGGTCGGGGGCGTCCAGGATGGCGCGCACCACGGCCACGCGCGTGGCGCCGGCCTCCAGCACGGCGTCGATGGTGTCCATCTCGATGCCGCCGATGGCGTACCAGGGCAGCGGGGGGTTCAGGCGGGCGACGTGCCGGACGTACTCCAGTCCGGCGGCCGCGCGGCCGGGTTTGGTGGGTGTGGGGTGCACCGGGCCGGTGGCGAAGTAGGCGGGTGCTTCGCGCAGGGCGGCGTCGGCGTCGTGGGGGCGGTGGGTGCTGCGCCCGATACGCAATTGTGGGGCGAGTTGGCGGGCCCAGCGGACCGGGAGATCCCCCTGGCCGAGGTGCACGCCGTCCGCGCTGGCGGCCACGGCCACGTCCACGCGGTCGTTGATGAAGAAGGGCACGTTCCGGGCGTGGGCCAGGGCGCGCACCTTCTCCCCCAGGGCGATGTACGGGCCGGCCTCGCCGTAGCGGGGGTCGGTGGCCTTGCAGCGCAGTTGCAGGGTGTCCACGCCGCCGTCCAGCGCTGCCTGCACCCGCGCGAGGAAGTCCGGTTCGGGCTGGTCCGGGCGGGGTGTGGCGACGAGGTACAGCGCTCCGAGGGGCCGCTCAGTCATCGCCGCTCCCCGCTTCGGTGTACAGCGCACTGCCGCGTTCGCGGAACTCGCGGGCTTTCGCTTCCAGGCCGGCGAGCACGTCCTCGGCGCGCAGGTCGTGGCTGAGTTTCATGCTGCAGAAGTGCGGGCCGCACATGCTGCAGAAATGCGCGGTCTTGGCGGCCTCGGCGGGCAGGGTCTCGTCGTGCAGGGCGCGGGCGCGCTCCGGGTCCAGGGAGAGGTTGAACTGGTCCTGCCAGCGGAACTCGAAGCGGGCCTTGCTCAGGGCGTTGTCGCGGGCCTGCGCGCCGGGGTGGCCCTTGGCGAGGTCGGCGGCGTGCGCGGCGATCCTGTAGGCCATGAGGCCCTCGCGGACATCATTCCTGTCGGGCAGGCCCAGGTGTTCCTTGGGCGTGACGTAGCAGAGCATGGCGGTGCCGTACCACGCGATCTGCGCCGCGCCGATGGCGGACGTGATGTGGTCGTACCCGGGGGCAATGTCGGTGGTGAGCGGCCCCAGGGTGTAGAAGGGCGCTTCGTGGCACACGTCGAGCTGGCGGGTCATGTTCTCGCGGATGAGCTGCATGGGCACGTGCCCGGGGCCCTCGATCATGGTCTGCACGCCGCAGTCCCAGGCGACGCGGGTGAGTTCGCCCAGGGTGTCCAGTTCCGCGAACTGCGCGGCGTCGTTGGCGTCCTCGATGCTGCCGGGGCGCAGGCCGTCCCCGAGGCTGAAGGTGATGTCGTACGCGGCCATGATCTCGCAGATCTCCGGGAAGTGCGTGTACAGGAAGTTCTCCTGGTGGTGCGCCAGGCACCATTTCGCCAGGATGCTGCCGCCGCGGGACACGATGCCGGTGCGGCGCCGCGCGGTGAGGGGCACGTGCGCGAGGCGCACGCCGGCGTGGATGGTGAAGTAGTCCACGCCCTGCTCGGCCTGCTCGATCAGGGTGTCGCGGTACAGCGCCCAGGTGAGTTCCTCAGGCTTCCCGCCGACCTTCTCCAGCGCCTGGTAGATGGGCACGGTGCCGATGGGGACGGGGCTGTTGCGCAGGATCCACTCGCGGGTCTGGTGGATGAAGCGGCCCGTGGAGAGGTCCATGACGGTGTCCGCGCCCCAGCGGGCGGCCCAGACCATCTTCTCCACCTCCTCCTCGATGCTGCTGGTCACGATGCTGGTGCCGAGGTTCGCGTTCACCTTCACGCGGAAGTTCCGGCCCAGGATGGTGGGTTCCAGTTCCGGGTGGTTGACGTTCGCGGGAATCACCGCGCGGCCGCGGGCGACCTCGGCGCGCACGAACTCCGGGGTGATCTCGCGGGGGATGTTCGCACCGAAGGCCTCGCCCGGGTGCTGCTGCGTCAGGTCGAAGGCGGCGTGCTGGCGCAGGTTCTCGCGCAGGGCCACGAATTCCATCTCGGGCGTGATCTCGCCGGCGCGGGCGCGCTGCATCTGTGTGCCGGCCTGCCCGGCTTTGGTGCGGCGGGGGGCGGGCACGGCCGGGAAGGGCAGCGGGCCGTCCAGGTCGGCGGGCGCGGCGAAGCGGGGCGTGACCTCCAGCCGGGCGTCGTGCGCCAGCCAGGGCCGGGCGACCGGCAGGCCGCGGCGCAGGTCGATGCCCACGGCCGGGTCGGTGTAGGGGCCGCTGGTGTCCGGCACGAGCAGGTCGGGGTTCGGGGTGCTGCGGCTCACGCCGCTGAAGGCCTCCACGGTGGGCGACTGGCGGATGGCGCGCACCGGCACGCGCACGCCCGGGTGGAGGGTGCCGGTCAGGAAGCGTTTCTCGCTGCCGGGAAAGGGGGTGGTGGACAGGGCCGGGGTGGGCGCAGGGTCGGATGTCAGGGGCATGGGGCCTCCACAGGGCAACAGGCGGGGGCACGCGCCGGAAGGAACACGGCACGCCGGGAAACAGGCGGGGCTGGACAACAGGAAAAGTGGTCGGGCGCGCGGCCCACAGGGGGCGTCACTCGCGTGGATTGGTCATCGAATCAAGAGCCCTCCTCCTGAAAGTCGTTCCGGAGGAGGGCGGCCCGCAGGCATGCAGGAAGGTCCGCTCGCGTCAATCTTCCTCCGCTGGTGCAAACCAGATCAGGTTCTAGGGTTAGGCCGCGGCCCTCTCAGCCCGCCGCATCTGCGGCCGGGCACCCCTGTTGACGTGCAAACAGTGTCCCACCGCGCGGGGGCAGGGTCAAGCGCGCCGTCCAGGCGGGCGAACACGGAGCGTGTTAGCCGCTTGTAAGTGCCGCCCGGCATCGTGCGCCCATGACGCAACCCCCTGAACCGCCCGGGCGCGGCACGAGCACCCGCCCCGAGTTCGTGATGTCGGTCTGGCGTTCCCGGGCGGGCCACTGGCAGGGCCGCCTGAAAAGCGTCCGGGACGGCTCGGAACGCCACCTGAGCGACCTGAACGAACTGCTGGACGTGCTGGACCACTGGACGTCCGGCGCCCCCCGGAGGGAACCCCATGCTGAAGCCTGACACCCTGCTGCCCAGCGCCGCGCCCCTGCCGGCCCGCCGGGACGCGCCGCCCGTGAACGTCCCGCTGATGGACGTGACCCTGGACCGCCGGGGCCTGCTGTACGGCCTGCTGTTCTCGTTTCTGCTGACCCTGGCGGTGTACTTCGGGTCGCAGCGCTTCCACGGCTTCGACGGAGCGCTCGCCGGGTACTGCTTCGCGACCATCTTCGCGCTGTTCGGCGTGGTGTACCGCTACGTGGTGTGGCTGCAGCGCCCCGCCACCCGCACGTACTGGAAGCGCGGCTGGGAGCTGTTCTGGCAGCCGGGGCAGCGCGTGCACAACACGCTGCTGTTCTTCCGGATGGGCTGGGAGAAACTGATCGAGCAGCGCTTCATCCGCCGCCGCTCGAAAAACCGCTGGCTGGCGCACCAGCTGATCTTCTGGGGCTGCGTGATCGCCATCGCCATCACCTTCCCGCTCACCTTCGGGTGGCTGCGCTTCGAGAGTGATTTCACCAACCCCAGCGATTACCTGATCGTGCTGTTCGGCCAGCGGCTGGAGTTCTTCACCTTCCCGGCCCGCAGCGTGCTGGGCTGGCTGATCATGCACGGCCTGAACATCGCCGCGGTGCTGTGCCTGGCGGGGATCAGTCTGGTGCTGGGCCGCCGCATCAAGGACGAGGCGGACATCACCACGCAGCGCTTCGACAACGACATCCTGCCGCTGGTGCTGCTGTTCGCGGTGTGCGTGACCGGCATGATGCTGACCGTCTCCAACATGTTCATGGAGGGCAAGTTCTACTACTGGATCACCACCACGCACGCCGTGACCGTGATGCTGTGGCTGCTGTACCTGCCGTTCGGGAAGTTCTTCCACATCTTCCAGCGCATCGCCAACGTGGGCGTGTGGTTCTACAAGGCGGCCGGCGCCAACGGCCCGCAGGCCAAGTGCGCGCGCTGCGACGCGGAGTACATGAGCGAGATGCACCGCGCGGACGTCAAGGCGATCCTGCCGGACCTGGGCTTCGACTACCGGCACGAGGGGGCGGAGAACTGGCAGAACCTGTGCCCCGCCTGCCGCCGCAAGCTGATGACCTTGAACCAGTTCCAGGCGACCGGCAAGGAGTTCATGTGACGCGCCTCCCCCGCCCTGCGCCGAAAGAGGTTCCCACCCCCCGCACCTTCTCGAAGGGCCGCGCGTACGCCGAATTCGTGGCGTGGCTGGGCAGCCTGTCGCGGCCCGCGCCGGTCCCCCTGCCCCTTCCCGTCAAGGAGATTCCCCATGGCTAAACCGCCCCTGACCCGCCCGCAGTACCTGGAGGAATTCGGGCCGACGCTGCACTACACCCCGCCGCACGGTTTCAAGACGGTGGACGAGTACGACGACATCGTGGACACTCACTGCTGCTTCTGCGGCCAGCAGTGCGGCATCAAGCTGAAGGTCAAGGACAACGCCGTGGTGGGTTTCGAGCCCCGTTACGACTTCCCCTTCAACCGCGGGAAGCTGTGCCCCAAGGGCATCAAGCGGTACCTGCAGGGCAGCCACCCGGACCGGCTGCTGTACCCCATGCGCCGCACGGAAAGCGGGTACCAGCGCATCAGCTGGGACGAGGCGCTGTCCGAGACGGTCAGCAAGATCCAGGAAATTCAGGCGAAGTACGGCAGGGACAGCTTCGCGATGCTCTCGGGCGTGAGCCTCAGCAACGAGAAGTCGTACCTGGTGGGCAAGTTCGCGCGGCTGGCCCTGCAGACCGCGAACCTGGACTACAACGGGCGGCTGTGCATGGTGTCCGCCGGCGCCGGGAACAAGAAGGCGTACGGCATCGACCGGGCCAGCAACCACTGGGAGGACATCACCAAGGCCAAGGTCATCTTCATCATCGGCACGAACATCGCCGAGTGCTTCCCGATCACCACCGACTACATCTGGCGTGCCCGGGACAACGGCGCGAAGGTCATCTACGCCGACCCGCGCATGGTGCCCATGGCCCGCACCGCCGACCTCTTCCTGCCGCTGCGGGTGGGCAGCGACTCGGCGCTGCTGATGTCCATGCTGCACGTCATCATCCGCGACGGCCTGACCGACGAGGCGTTCATCGCCGCGCACACCCTGGGCTTCGACGACGTGCGCGAGGCGGTGAAGGACGCCACGCCCGAGTGGGCGGCGCAGATCACCGGGATTCCGGCCGCGAAGATCGAGCAGGCCGCCCGCTGGTACGGCGAGGCCGAGACCGGCATGATCCTGCACGCGCGCGGCCTGGAACACCAGACCAAGGGCGTGGACAACGTGGTGAGCTGCGCGAACCTGGCGCTCGCCACCGGCAAGATCGGCCGCGAGGGCTGCGGGCACAGCACCATCACCGGGCAGGGCAACGGGCAGGGCGGGCGGGAGCAGGGCCACAAGTGTGACCAGCTGCCCGGCAACCGCGACATCACCAACCCCGAGCACCGCGCGTACATCTGCGACGTGTGGGGCGTGAGCGACGAGGAACTGCCGGGCAAGGGCCTGTCGGCGCAGGAGATCCTGAACGCCATTCACGCCGGGGAGATCAAGGGCCTGCTCAGCCTGTGCTTCAACCCGCTGGTGTCCCTGCCGGACGCGAACTTCAACCGCGAGGCGCTGGACAAGCTGGAGCACTACACCGTCATCGACTTCTTCCTGTCGGAAACCGCGCAGCACGCCGACATCGTCCTGCCCGGCAGCCTGCACGAGGAGGACGAGGGGACCAGCACCAGCGGCGAGGGCCGCGTGATCAAGATCAACGCGCCCGTCACCCCGCCCGGCGAGGCGAAACGCGACTGGGAGATCCTGCTGGACATCGCCGGCCGCCTGGGCCGCGGCAAGTACTTCGCGTTCAACAACACCGAGGAGATCTTCAACGAGATGCGCGTCGCCTCCCGCGGCGGCACCGCCGACTACAGCGGCATCACCTGGGACAAGATCGTGGCGAACCAGGGCGTGTTCTGGCCCTGCCCGCAGACCACCGAACGGGGCCGCACCACCAAGAACCCCGCCGAACTGGACACCGCGCACCCCGGCACCCCCAGGCTGTACGAGGGCGGCGTCTTCTACTTCCCGGACGGCAAGGCCCGCTTCAACGCCGTGAAATGGCGCGAGAGCGCCGAGGTCGTGGACGACGAATACCCGGTGTGGTTCACCACCGGCCGCGTCGTCAGCCAGTACCTCAGCGGCTCCCAGACGCGGCGCATCGGGCCGCTGGTGGACCAGTTCCCGCACCCGAAACTGGAAGTGCACCCGCGCATGGCGCAGCAGCTGGGCATCCGCACGGACGACTGGGTGACCATCCAGACCCGGCGCGGGCAGGTGATCATCCAGGCGAACGTGGTGAACACCATCCGGCCCGACACGGTGTTCATGGCGTACCACTGGGGCGGCAAGGAAAGCGCGAACCTGCTCACGCAGCGCGCCCTGGACCCCGTCAGCAAGATCCCGGAGTTCAAGGTCAGCGCCTGCCGCGTGCGCCTCGCCACGCCCGAGGAGCAGGCCGAGGGGCAGCGCGTCAAGGCCCTGAGCGCCGTGACCGAGAAGGGCATCCCCGCCGGGTACGGCCTGGACGCCCGCCGCCAGGAGCTGAAGCGATGAGCGAGATGCGGTTTTTCATCGACCCGGTGCGCTGCATCGGCTGCAAGGCCTGCATGCAGGCGTGCAGCGAGTGCAGCACGCACCGCGGCAAGAGCATGATTCACCTGGAGTACATCGAGCGGGGCAGCAGCACCCAGACCGCGCCGATGGTGTGCATGCACTGCGACCTGCCCACCTGCGCGGCCGTGTGCCCGGCCGACGCGATCAAACGCACCGAGGACGGCGTGGTGCAGAGCAGCCAGTCGCCGCGCTGCATCGGCTGCGCGAACTGCGTGAACGCCTGTCCGTTCGGCGTGCCGCGCTACTACCCGGAAATCGACCAGATGCTCAAGTGCGACATGTGCTACGACCGCACCAGCGTGGGCCTCAAGCCCATGTGCGCCAGCGTGTGCCCCAGCGAGGCGCTGTTCTTCGGGACGCTGGAAGAATTCCAGTCCCGCCGGCACGGCACCCCGAAAAACACCTTCCAGTTCGGCATGCAGACCATCACCACCAAGGTGTTCATCGTGCTGCCCGAAGGCGAGATGGGCCTGGACATGGACGTGATCAGCCACATGGACGGCCGCTTCGACGACCAGGCCTTCGATCACCTGGACCCGTTCGCGCATCTGGACCCGCTCCCGCAGCACCCCTATCAAAAGCCACAAGGAGGCCCGCTGTGACCGCCCGGAACACCCCCACGCCCGCCGAGGCGGGCACCGCCGCGCCCGAATGCAAGCGCGAGGCGGCCCTGAAAAAGAAGTACCGCCGCCACTGGGAAGACGACTTCAGCGTGGACTGGGACACCACCGAGTACGTGTCCCGCCGCGAGTTCACGCGCTTCCTGGGCCTGAGCAGCGCCGGGATGGCGCTGGGCACCACCGTGATCGCCGCGGCCGCCAGCCTGAAAGGTGAGGAGAAGGGCGAGTCGCCGCGCGTGCGCGTGGGCCGCATTGCGGACTTCCCGGTGGGCGCCAGCAAGGCCTTCGAGTACCCCCGCAAGGGCCTGTACGCCCTGCTGGTCCGCCATGAGGACGGGTCGTTCAGCGCGTACAGCCAGAAGTGCCCGCACCTGGGCTGCGCGGTGTACTACGAGCACGAGAAGAACGTCCTGGAATGCCCGTGCCACGAGGGGTTCTTCAACGTGAAGACCGGGGACGTCATCAGCGGCCCGCCCCAGCGGGGCCTGAGCGTGGTGAACCTGGAAGTCTCGAACGACGAGGTGTGGGCCGTGGGCGGTGGTGGACATTGACGCCCCCTGACCCCACCCATGGCGCCGGCCGTGTGGTCCCGCCCGAAAGCCGGGACATGCGCGACCCCGCCAACCACGCCCTGCCGTCCCGGCCGAACACCGGCGCTCCGCGCGCCACGCGGCCCCGCCCGCAGTACGCGCAGCGCAGCCTGATCATCGGACTGATCCTCAGCTTCGTGCTGATTTTCTGGACGGTGCAGCTGTTCATCCTGATGACCAGCCTGGACGCCTACCTCGGCCACGAGCACGGCCTGCTGTGGCCCGCCGCGCTGAGCAGCCTGCTGCTGGCCGCGCTCACCCTGGTGCTGGTGCGCCTGATTCCCAAAGACCCCCGCCGTGACTGACCGGCACAAAACAAGCGAAGGAGTTGTTATGACGACCACCGACCCGTCCCCCGCCCGTTCCTCCTCGTGGCTGCCGGCCTGGCAGCCGAACGACCCGGCGTTCTGGGAGGCGGAAGGCAAGACCCGCGCCTGGCGGACGCTGTGGGTCACCACCTTCGGGCTGACCCTGGCATTCGCGGTGTGGTTCATGGTGAGCGCCATCGTGGTGCGCCTGAACGACATCGGCTTCGCCCTCAGCAAGGACCAGCTGTTCTGGCTGACGGCCATGCCGGGCCTCGCGGCCGGCCTCACGCGGCTGCGGCACATGTTCCTGGTGCCCACCTACGGCTCGCGCCTGACCCTGACGATTTCCACGCTGGGCCTGCTGATCCCGGCGGTCGGGTGGGGGCTGGCGGTGCAGAACCCGCAGACGCCGTACTGGGTGCTGCTGGCCCTGGCCTTCCTGGCCGGGATGGGGGGCGGGAACTTCAGTTCGTTCATGCCCAGCACGTCGCTGTTCTTCCCGAAGAAGATGCAGGGCACCGCGCTGGGCATCCAGGCCGGCATCGGGAACTTCGGGGTGTCGCTGGTGCAGTTCCTGACGCCGTGGGTGGTGGGCGTGAACCTGTTCTGGTTCCTGGGGTCGAATTCCGAGAACTGGGTGTTCGCCGGGAAAACGCAGCAGATCTGGCTGCAGAACGCCTCGTGGGTGTACATCCCGTGGCTGATCGCCGCGGCCGCGCTGAGCTGGTGGCTGATCCGCAGCGTGCCCATCAAGGCGAACGTCAAAGAGCAGCTGGCGATCTTCGGGGACAAGCACACCTGGATCATGACCAGCATCTACATGATGACCTTCGGCGCCTTCAGCGGGCTGGCCGCCGCGTTCCCGCTGCTGATCAAGACCCTGTACGGCGGCTTCGAGAACGCCCCGTTGCCCCTGAAGTTCGCGTTCCTGGGGCCGCTCATCGGGTCCACCGTGCGCGTGCTGTTCGGTCTCATCGCCGACAAGACCGGGGGCGCGGTCCTCACCACCGTCAGCGCCATCGGCATGGCCGTGTGCGCCGTGCTGGTCACGTTCTACGTCACGCCCACCGGCCTGGAACAGTTCCCCATGTTCGTGGCGACCATGCTGGGCATCTTCTTCTTCAGCGGCATCGGGAACGCCAGCACCTTCCGGCAGATGCCGATCATCTTCAACCCCCCGCAGAGCGCCGGCGTGATCGGCTGGACCGCCGCCATCGCCGCGTTCGGGCCGTTCATCGTGAGCATGCTGATCAGCTTCACGCTGACCGCCGCCGGGAACGTCAAACCCTTCTTCTTCGGTCTGGCGGTGTTCTGCCTGTTCAACCTGGCGCTGAACTGGTGGTTCTACAACCGCCCCGGCGCGGAAAAACCCAGCTGACCCGGCACGCTCAGGGCGGGGCGGTCCTCTCCGGGGGCCGTCCCGCTGCGCTGTCACGGTCGGTGGCGCGGAGCAGCCTGTCCCCGGCCGGGCGTGCTCAAGTGCCCTGCAGGCGGTGGCGGGCGTGGCGCAGCGGCCGGGCCTGAACGTCCGGGCGTGACGGGCGCGCGGCGGCCCGTTCTTGAGGAATGCCTCATTTGCCCCTGGACGGGTCCGCTAGGATACCGGGGATGCCGGCCGACGTCCTGTCCACGGTGAGCTGGGCCGCGGAAACGCTGAGCCGGGAACCCCGGCAGCTGTTCCATGTGGTGCGGGTGCTGCTCTCGGACCTGCGCCGCGCGACCGGCATGGACGGCGCGGAACTGTACCTCGCGGACCCGCAGCAGTCGGTGCTGATCCTCAGCGGGTACGCCGGCAAGGACGCCGAGGCGTTCCTGGAAAAGTGCGTCTTTCACTTCGGGGAGGGCTTTCCTGGGCTGGCCGCCGCCGGGCGGCAGATCGTGGAGACCCGGAACCTGGAATCGGACGAGCGGTACCTGCGCGAGCGGGTGCGGGCGCTGGGGTACCACGCGTTCCTGAGTTACCCGCTGCTGCTGCCGCACGCGGTGGTGGGCGTGCTGAACCTCGCGGCGCGGGACATGCGGCAGGTGGAGGCCGCCAAGCGCAGCCTGGCGCTGATCTCGCCGCTGCTGGCCGCCAGCCTGTACGCGGTGATGACCTCGCTGGGCGAACGCACCCTGGAGCGCGTGCGGCAGGCGCGCACCCCGCGGGACCGGGCGCTGGCGCTGCTGGAAGACAGCCTGGAGGCCAGTTCGGGCCTGCGGGCGGCGCTGCGGCCCCTGCACGGCGACCAGATCGAGACCCACCCGGACCAGATGCGCCCCTGCGGCTGTGACGGCAAGGCGCCCTGTCCGGCGCAGGCGGGGCAGATCTGCGTGTCGGGCATGCCGGAGCTGCCGTGCGCGGCGCTGCCCGTCAATCCTCACGTGGTGTGCCTGCCCGTCTGGGACGCGGGCGAGGTGAAGGCCGTGACGACCGTGCAGTTCTCTGCCAGGGGCGACCTGCATGCCGAGTCGGTGGCGCCGCTGCTGTGGATCTCGCGCCTGGCGGCGGGGGCCCTGGAGTTGCCCACCACCGCGGCTGCCCCGGAGACGCCGGTGTGGCTGGACATCGAGACGCTCGGCGCGTTTCGGATCCGGCGCGGCGGCGAGGTGCTCTCCCCGAAGGACTTCCGGCGGCGGCAGGCGTACCAGCTGCTGAAACTGCTGGTGACCCGCTGGGGCCGCCCGCTGCACACCGACGAGCTGTGCGAGGCGCTGTGGCCCGGCGAGGGCGTGGACGAGCGGGTGCTGGCGCGGCTGCACGTGACCCTGAACGCCCTGCGGCAGGTGGTGGAACCCCCGGACGCGTCCGGCGGGCGGGCGGAGGCGCAGGTGATCCTGCGGGACGGCAACGCGTACCGCTTCGCGCCGACCGTGGCGTACCGCCTGGATTCCGAGCAGTTCGAGACGCTGGTCCGGCAGGCGGACGGGCAGACGGGCGCGGCGGCGCTGGGCACGTACGCGCTGGCGCTGGCGCTGTACCGCGGGGACTTCATGGAGGACGACCCGTACTCCGACGCGTTCGCGCTGGAACGCGACTACCTGCGGGAACTGGCGGTGCGGTCCCTGTTCCGCGCGGCCGAGTTGCAGGAGGCGGCGGGTCTGAATCAGGACGTGCTGGCGTCGTACTCGCAGATTCTGGCGATCGACCCGCAGCACTTCGAGGCGCATGAGGCGCTGATCACGTTCCTGGTCAAGCACGGCCGGGTGGAGGACGCGCAGCTGCGCTGGGAGCGGTACGCCCGGGCGTTCGGCGGGGCGCCGCGCCTGCCGGCCCCCGCGCAGCAGCGCTCCCGGCCCCTGTCCAACTGAGCGGAGGGCCAGGGGGAGGTCAGGCTGGCTGCCAGTAGGCCTCTCCGGCGCAGTCCCGGCACAGGGTCCGGCCGCCCCGAGCTATCTCTCGTTCGTTGATGATCTCCTCGCCGCACGCGTCGCACACGGCGCGTTTCCCGGCCACGCTGACCAGGGCCTTCAGGTCCACGGTGAGGGTCACGGGCGTCACGGTCAGGAGGTCGTCATCCGGCCAGGTCTGGTAGGCGGCCATGTAGGCGTCCCAGCGTTTCTGCTCGCCGCGGCCGGCGCGCACGCGCGCGCGCAGGTCGGTGCGGGGCATGATGCGCACGGCCCGCCCGGTCTTGAGGTCCACGAAGGTCGCGGCGACCTTGCCGTGGTCCACGAGGCGCATGGTGCGCCGCCCCAGCCAGCAGCCGGACGCGACGGACACGCCGTCCGCGAAGCAGCCGTCGGTTTCCACGAACACCAGCACGCGCTTGTCGGTGCGGGGAAAGCTCAGGTCCAGTTCCCGGGCGGCGCGCAGCCCGATCCGGGCGCCCAGCACCTGCCGGGGGCACAGGTGGCTGTGCAGCGCCGCGCTGCGCGCGAGCAGGGCCGGCAGGGCGTCCAGCGGGGTGGGGGGCGGGGGGGCGGTCATGAGGGCTGTCATGTTAGGTCCTTTCCGTCCGGGCGTCAGTGGCCGTGCACGGCGGCGCCGTCGATCTGGCCCTGGAGGTGCGGGGTGGCGCGGCGCATCATGTTGTGAATCACGAGGTGCATCCACAGCAGGGACACGGCGGTGATCACGAACACCACCAGGAAGGTCGTCTGCGGGAACCCGAACAGGGTCTTGGTGTACGCGAACAGCGGCGGGAGGAAAAAGCCGCCCAGGCCGCCCAGCATGCCCACCAGGCCGCCGACGGCGCCCACGTCTTTCGGGAAGTACTCGGGGATGTGCTTGTACACGGCGGCCTTGCCGATGCCCATGGCGACGCCCACCAGGAACAGGCACAGCGTGAAGGGCCACAGGCCGAGCTGGTACTGCATGACCTCGTGGTTGGTGACGCCGCCCAGGCTGTCGGGCTGGTACAGGACGATGTGGCCGCTGGGCATCATCATGAACAGCAGGGCCACGAGCATCAGGATGAACGCGCCGTAGGTGGCGGTGCGCGCCCCGAAGCGGTCGGCGAGGTACCCGCCCAGGGGCCGCAGCAGGCTGGCGGGGAAGATGAACAGGGCGGTCAGGAGCGCGGCGTCGTGCAGGTCCAGGCCGAACACGTCCACGTAGTACTTGGGCATCCAGGCGGCCAGGGCCACGTACGCGCCGAAGAACACCACGTAGTACAGCCCGAAGCGCCACACGCGCACGTCCCGCAGCGGGGCGAGCATGTCCGCGAGCCGGCGGCCCTGCCCGGGGAAGCGGTCGGTGCGGGGGGCCAGGGCGAACACGGCCAGGCCCATCAGGATCAGCAGGCAGCCGTAGATGAAGGGAATGCCGCGCCAGCCGCCGGGCATCAGGCCGCCCAGCAGGCCCGCGGCGGGCAGGGAGGCGATCAGGGCCGGGCCGATGAACTTGGTGACGCTGGCGCCCACGTTCCCCGCGCCGAACACGCCGAGCGCGGCGCCCTGCTGGTTCTTGGGGAACCACACGCTGTTCCAGGCAATGCCTACCGAGAAGCTGTTCCCGGCGAAGCCCACCAGGAATGCCAGGGCCAGCAGCAGCGGGTAGCTCTGCGCCTGCGAGATCGCGAAGGCCGGCAGGGCGGTCAGGAGCAGCATGGTGCCCAGCACCCGCTTACCGCCGAACTTGTCGGCGATGATGCCGGCCGGCAGGCGCCAGAACGAGCCGTTCAGGACCGCCACGGCGCTCAGCCAGGAGAGCTGCACGTCGGTCAGGCCGAACTCCTTGCGGATCGGGATGCCCAGGATGCCGAACATCAGCCACACGGCGAACATCAGCGTGAAGGCGGTCGTGGACAGGACCAGCACCTTGCGGCGGTCACCCGCCTCGCGGGCCGGGTCCGGCCCCTGGGACGTCAGGGTCGTCATGCCTGCATGTTCCCCCCGGCACTTACAAACCGTTAACAAAGCGCGCGCCGCGCTGGCCTTCCCGGTCCGGCGCGGCGGGGGGCTTGACCCTGACACATGCGGGAGGGTTTAGGGTGGGGGCATGCGGATCGGAGAACTCGCGAAAGCGTCCGGGGTGAGCGTGCGCGCCCTGCGGCATTACGACGCGCTCCACCTCCTCTCCCCGGTCCGCTCGGACAACGGGTACCGCGCGTTCACCGAGGACGACCTGCGCCGCGTGAAACTCATCCGCCTGTTCCTGAGCGTGGGCTTCCGGCTGGAGGAGATCCGCGAGTACGGTCCCTGCTGGCAGGGCGGCGCGGACCTGAACAGCCCGCCGCACCTGCCCGACACCCTGGCCTTCTACGAGCGCAAACTGCACGACATCGACGCCCAGATCGCCGGGCTGCAGGCCGTGCGCGAGCGCCTGCGGGGCCACATGGAGTACCTCCAGGCCCCCCCGCTGTCCTGACCGCCCTCTCCCACTCCCCTTCCGCGCTTCCCCGGTTTCCGGGGAGGGTCACCGCCCCATGGAGGCACCCCATGCAACTGCACCTGCTCCGCAACGCCACCCTGCGCCTGCACTACGCCGGCCGCACCCTCCTGATCGACCCGATGCTGGGCCCCGTGCACACCTTCCGGTCCCTGGCCGGCCGCGAGGAAAACCCCACCGCGCCGCTGCCCCTGCCCGCCGAGGACGCCGTGCGGGACCTGGACGGCGTGATCGTCTCGCACCTGCACCCGGACCACTTCGACGAGGTCGCCGCCCGCCTGCTGCCGCGGGACCTGCCGCTGCTGTGCCGCAGCGGGGACGAGGCCTTTTTCACGGGGCAGGGCTTCACGCAGGTCACGCCCCTGACCGGCCCGGGCGACTGGCTGGGCCTGACCGTGCAGCCCACCGCCGGGCAGCACGGCACCGGCCCCATCCTGGACCGGATGGGCGAGGTGACCGGCTTCCTGCTCAGCGCGCCGGACGAACCGACCCTGTACTGGGCGGGCGACACCATCCTGTACCCGCCCGTGCTGGACGTCCTCCGGGACGCGCGGCCGGACGTGGTGGTCACGCATTCCGGCGGGGCCGCGCTGATGGACACGCCGATCATCATGGACGCCGCGCAGACGCTGGACGTGCTGCGCGCCGCCCCGGCCGCGCGGGTCGTGGCGACGCACCTGGGTGCCCTGGACCACTGCTTCACCACCCGCCAGGACCTGCGCGCCGCCGCGGACGCCGCCGGCATCGCCCCGGAGCGGCTGCTGATCCCCGCCGACAACGAAACGCTGACGCTGACCCACTGAGCACGTTCAGGCGTGGGCCGGGCACCTGAATGAGCGGTGCCCGGCCCACGCCAGCTCTCTGACTTCAGGGCTGGTCGGGGCGCGGGTCGGCAGTGTGGCGGCCCTCGGCCGTGGCGGGCAGGCGCACGAACCCGGAGGCCGGGGTCTGGCGGCGGCGGATGGTGTCCATCAGCTCGCGGATGGCGTCGGTCGTCTGCGCCTGCCGCTCGCTGCTGGCGGTGAGGCTCTCGATCAGGGGGGCCAGCGTGGCGTGCAGGGCGGCCGGGAGGTCCTCGCCCGGGCCGGGCCGCTGCACGCCGCGTGCCAGTTCGGTGAGCGGTCCCTGCAGGCTGGCCTGGAGCGCGCCGGGCAGGGCCGCGGCGAGCTGCCCGGTCTGCTCCTGCGCGCGGGTCAGGCCGGCCAGCAGGGGTTCCAGGGCGGCTTTCAGGGCGTCCGGTCTGGGAGCCCCGGCCGGGCCTGGGGGGGTCCCGAGGGCCTGGAGGCCGCTGGCGATGTCGGCGAGTTGCGCGACCATGCGCTGCCCGGTGTCGGTGTCGTCGCCGCCCATCTTCTTCGTGCGGCGGTAGTCGGCCTTGATCTGCGCCCAGCGGGCGGCCTCGTCGGGGGTGAGGGTGCCGCGCAGTTCGCCCAGTTTCAGCAGGTTCTCCTCGGCGCCGGTGGTCAGGAGCTGCGCCTCGCGCAGGTAGTGGTCGGCGATCAGGGCCTGAAGTTCGGCGTCGTTCAGGACGGGGCTGACCTTCTCCGCGAGCTTGTTCATGTTGCGGTAGCTGCCCTGCAGCTTGAAGGGCGGTTCCTGGCGGTACGCGTCGGCCTGGGCGGCGCTGGCGATGTACTGGGCGTTGATGCGGAACAGCACGTCCCGCACCTGCATGAGCCTGCGCAGCGTGGCGACGATCTCACCGATCTCGGCGTCGCTGTAGGCGTGCTTCAGGCCGCCCAGGGACACGTCGCGGCCCTGGGCGCGTTCGGCGAGCAGGTAAAGATCCGCGAGGTCGCGGGTGGCGAGCGGCGCGAGAACCGGGTTGCTGGTCAGGCTGTTCTCGATGTACGACAGCAGGAAGGCGTCTTCCCGGCCGTTCAGCACGTCGCCGAGGTTGTACACGTCGGCGCGGTTGGCGAGCATGTCGGGAATGCGGAACACGTCGCCGGACTCGGTGTAGGGGTTCCCGGCCATCACGACCACGAACTTCTTGCCGCGCAGGTCGTAGGTTTTCGTGCGGCCCTGCCACACGCCCTCGATGCGGCGGGTGGCGTCGGTCAGGGAGATGAACTTCTGCAGGAACTCCGGGTGGGTGTGCTGGATGTCGTCCACGTACAGCATGACGTTGTTGCCCATCTCCAGCGCCAGGTTCAGTTTCTCCAGTTCCTGCCGGCTGGTGGCGTCCGGGGCCTGCGCCGGGTCCAGCGAGCGGACCTCGTGGCCCAGCGACGGCCCGTTGATTTTCATAAACACCAGGCCCAGCTGGTGGGCGACGTACTCCATCAGGGTGGTCTTGCCGTACCCGGGCGGGGAGATCAGCATCAGCAGGCCCATCAGGTCGCTGCGTTTGCCCTCGCCGGCGGTGCCCATCTGCTTGGCGAGGTTGTCGCCGATGATGGGCAGGTACACGTCGTTGATCAGGCGGTTGCGCACGAACGAGGTGAGCGGCCGCGCCTGGAATTCCGTGAGGCGCATGGCGTCCCGCTGCGCGGCGATGACCTCCTGCCGCGCGGCCTGGTAACGCTCGAAGGCGGGCACGAACGCGTCGCGGTGGCGGGTCAGGCGGGCCAGCGTGTCGTCCACGCTGAGGGTCAGCGCGCCCTGCGCGATGCGGGGATGCTCGGAGAGCAGCCCGTCCACCAGTGCGGTGAGCGCCACGCCGCGCACGTCGGCCTGCACCTGCGGGCCGTACAGGCGCAGGGCGGCGGCTTCCGGCACGTGGCGGGCCAGCGCCGCGAACTCGGGCGTGGCCGCCAGGGCGCCCAGCCAGTGGGTGAGGAGCGCCCAGCGGCCGGCAACGTCGCCGTCCAGGCGGGCCAGCGAGGCCTGCACCTCGCCGGTGAGCCCGGCCCCGGCCAGTTTCGCGTCCAGCGCGGCGTTCAGGTCGGCAGCGGCCTGCGTGAAGCCCAGGCGCACCGGCGTCTGCCGCAGTTCCTCCGCCAGGAATTCGGCGGCCTGCGCGGTCTGCTCCGGGGTGTGCGGCAGGCCGGCGTCTGCCAGGAAGGCGGCGATACGGGTGCCCAGGGCGCTCACGGCCTCGGTCCGGGCGGCGCGCCCTCCGAACAGGCGCTGCATGGCGTGGGCACTGGTCAGCCGGGCCTGCCAGCCGCCCTGTTCCTCCGCACCCAGGTGCCCCCAGACCAGCGCCGCCCAGGCGCGGGCGTCCGGCGGGAAGGCCAGCGTGCCTGCGCCGCGCAGCAGCGGCAGCAGCCGCTCCAGGATGCGGGCGGCGTCGTGGTCGTGCACGCCCTTCTCGTACCCCTCGCGGTAGCGGGGCGCGGCAAACGCCCGGACGGCCGCCTCCAGTTCCGCACTGCCCAACCGCGACAGGCCATCGAGGTCCAGACCCTCGCGGCCCTCCTGCGCGGCCCACAGCACCTGCCCGGCGAGGTACTCGGCGCGGCTCACGTCCGGCGATTCGGACGGCAACGTGACCGGCCAGTAATCGCGCAGCTCGTTCATGACCGGGTGGTTCAGCGGCTGCATGAAGTCCGTGCCGGTCAGGTGCACGGCCAGTTCGTTCCCGCGGGGCAGCAGGGTCAGGTCCAGCGGCTGGGTGTTCACGCTGAAGCGGTGGCGCGGCCCCAGGCGGATGACGTGCCCGCCGTCCTCGAACAGGTCGCTGCGGTCGCGCAGGGTGCGCACGGCGTTGTCCCGGGCGGCCTTCAGGCGGGCCTCGACGTCGTCGGCCTTCACGGCGTCGCCGAGGTCCCGCAGCCGGGCGGTGAGGTCGCGGAGTTTGACGACCAGCGGGTCCCCGGCGAAAAAGGCGTTCAGCTCCTCCGGGGTGCCGAGGCGCTCGGTGCGTTTCCCCAGGCCCGCGAGGATGCGGCCCGCGGCGTCCTGCACCGCCTGCGCGCGGCGGCCCCGCTCGTCCAGCAGGGCCTGCTTGTGCGTCCCGAAGACCTCCAGCACCTCCTCGCGCTTGGCGAGGATGTCGCCCAGGAAGCGCTCGTGCTCCCCGAACTGGCCTTCGAGTTCCTCCAGCTGCACCATCAGGCGGGCGAGCTGCTCGTCAGCCTTCTCGGGCGTGGTGCTCAGGCCCAGCGCACCCGTGATGCTCTGCGCGTACAGGCTGAACTGCGCGGCGAACTGCGCGACCGCCTCGCCCTCGCCGAGCGTGCGGCGTTTCTGCTCCGTGCGGGCGCGGGCCTGGTTCAGCCGGGCGTAGATGCCGCTGATGGCCTCGACCACGCGCGTGCGTTCGGTGGCGTCCTCGACCTTCAGGCCGGTCATGAGTTCGGAGAGCATGTCCAGGTCGCCGGCAGCGTCGGTCATGGCCTCCAGCACGGCGGCGAGGTCGCGGGTGGTCTGCGCGGCGTCCGACTGTGCTTCCAGGCTGCGCAGCGCCTCGGTGAAGGGGGTGAGGGCCTGCTCTCCGGCCAGGAAGGTGCCGGTGGCCGCGCCCAGGCGGGCGTGCGCGCCTTGCACCTCGGCCGCCATGGCGTCGATGGCGGCCGTGTCGATGTACCGCAGGTCGCGGATGGTCAGCAGCCGTCCACGCTGCGCGGTCAGGCCGGCCAGGGCGTCCACGTACTCCTGGATGCGCGTCCAGCCCTCGGGTTGCAGGCTGCCCAGCAGGCGCCGCTGTTCGGCGCGGGCGTCCTCCAGGGCCTTCTGCGCCTGAGCGCGGATCGCCTGTACCTTCTCGAACTCGTCCAGCACGCTCTCGGCGGTGGCGGTGATGTCGTGCAGCACCTGCGGCAGCTCGCCCGTGACCTCGCCCGTGAACCAGTGGTGCAGGTCGAAGAGGCGCCGGGTGCTGTGCGTGAGCAGCTGGTAACGCGGCGCGGACACGTCCGGGTGCCCGATCTCACGCGCGAGGTTGAACAGGTTGGAGATGCCGCGCACCAGTTCGGCGTTGCCCAGGCGGCCCAGCGCGGTAGAGCTGGGCGGGCGGCTGGCGGCGAACTCGTCGGTGGTGAAGGGCGTCTGCCACACCTGCATCTGGTGCACGCGGGTGGCCTCGGCGGACTCGGCGGTGAACAGCACCATCCGGCCGTCCGGCATCAGCGCGTACCCGTGCGCGAAGAGCGGCGCCTGCACCTGCCGGGCGATCAGGTTGTACACGAACAGCGCCGAGCGGCCTTCCTCCGGTTCGTAGAAGGAGAACAGCACGTCCTCGCCGTTCGGGGAGCGCAGGGCCCGTTCGAAGTGCATGCCCTGCATGACCGCGTCGAAGGCCTTGTGCTCGCCGTTCTGCAGGTAGTACCCGCCGGGGAAGATGATGCCGTGGTCCTCGGGCAGCTGCACGCACGCCTGCGTGATGGCGTCCAGGCGCGTGACGCGGCGCGTGACCGTGTTGTACACCAGGCCCCGCCAGGCCGTCTCGCGGTACGGCAGCACCTTGAGCAGGATCAGGGAGCCCACCTGCGCGAACTCGAACTGAGCGTCGTCCAGGGACTGCGTGCGGTCCTCGACGGGTTCGCTGTAGATGCCCTCGCCGGTCTCGGTGTTGTTCTCGACCTTCACGGTCAGGTCCCCGCCGCTGGTCTCCACGAACAGCGTGTCCAGGATGTTCAGGTGCGGGTGCCGGCCGCTGACCTCCAGTTCCCGCCCCGCGCGGGTCCAGGCGAAGTCAAACGGCGCGGGCAGTTTCAGGTCCGCGTTGCCGCGGGCGTCCAGGTACGACAGCGTGCCGTCCGGCCGGATCGCCCAGCGGAACACGCGCATGTCGCTGCTGCGCGCCCCGATCTGGAAGGCCGCCAGCAGCCGCCCGTCCCGCACGGCCAGCTGCAGCAGCCGGGCGTCCTTGTAGTACGCGTACAGCTCCTCGAAGTCGCGCTGGAAGGTCGCGTCCGCCAGGAAGGTGCCGGTGGGCGAGACGGGTTCCACGTCGTACTGGCCGTTCAGGTCGGACAGGTGGTACAGCCCGAACACGTCGCTCACGCGGGTCTGGGTTTTCAGGCCGGTGAACACGTTGAACCCGAACAGCAGCAGGCTCCCGCCCCGCCCGTCCGGGACCTCCACCACGTCGCGGCCCAGGCTGCTGTGCTCGGTCATGATCCGGAAGCGGCCCAGCAGTGCCAGGGTGCTGTCCCCGAATTCCGCGAGGCGGCGGGTGTTCAGGTCGGTCGCCACGGCCTCCACCCGCGCGCCCAGCGTCAGCAGGCGCTGGCGCAGCACCTCGTACGCGCCGCCCTGAGCCACCGCCTGGTCCAAGGCGGAGGGCGGCGCGTCGGCCAGCGCCGGAGCCGGCAGATCAGGGGCTTGGTTCTCAGCAAGGGGGGAAGCCGGGGGTTGGGTCATGAAAGGGCACCTGTGGCAGCAATGGGAGGCTCAACCGGGGCGGAGAGGGGTTCCCCCAGAGGTTCCCAGGGGAGGGGGCCGTGCGCCGGATCAGTCGGCGCCGACGGTTTCGCGCCGTTCCAGGGTCTGCGCGGGGGGCGGGTCGCGGTCGTCGCCGACGCGGATGCCCAGGTACTGGTCGAGCAGTTGCTGCACCAGCGGGCTCTTGCCGGCGAAGCCCTCGACGGCCTTGCCGAGCGACATGGCCTTGGACAGCGCCTCGAACATCCCGCCGTCCCCGCCGACGAGGTCGATGCGGGCGTTGCGCAGCGCGTCGGCCAGCACGGTGGCGTTCTCCTTGCTGACCTCCTTGCCGGCCTCGATGCTGGCGAGCGCCTGCTGCAGGCTGGTTTCCAGCGCCATGCGGTATTCCTCGTGGCTGCGGGCGGCGGGGCTCATCTGGCCCATGGCGTCGAACTTGCTGGTCAGGCCCTCGGCCTCGGCGGTCATGCGTTTGCCGATGGCGGTCGCCTCGGCGAGGCCCAGGGCTTCGGTGGCGGTGGCGCGGGCCTGGCCCATCTTCGCCTCGCCGTCGGCCTGCGCGGCGAGTTTCTCGGCCAGGGCGCGGGCTTCGGCGCTGCCCTGCTTGTAGGCGGCCTCGGCCTTGGCTTCCAGCACGCGGGCCTCGGCGGCGCCGACCTTCTCGATGGCGGTGGCGGTGGCCTCCTGCGCCTGCGCCTCGGCGATCCCGGGCGCGGCGAGTTCCACCTTGGTGGCCTCGGCGAGGATCTTCTTCGCCTCGGCCTGACGGGCGGCGGCATCGAATTCGGCCTGGGCCAGGGTGGTCATCTCCACGGCGCGGTGTTTCGCGGCCTGCTCGGCGGCCTCGGCGGCCTTGATTTCCTGCAGGAGTTTCTGCTGCGCGGCCGCTTCGGCTTCCAGCACCTTGACCTGCTTGGCGCGGTCGGCGGCGGACACGGTGCGGACCTCGTTGATGCGCTCTTCCTCGATGGCGACGGTCTTGTCGATGGCGATGCGCTCGCGGGTGATGTTGGCGACGTCCATGACGCCCTGCTCGACGACCTTGTCCCGCTCGACCTCCTGGAGCTTGACCTCGCGGGCGGTGGTGACGGCCTCCATCTGCGCGGCGCGGTTCACGCGTTCCTGCTCGATGGCGATGGCGCGCAGGCGGTTCTGCTCGGCGATCTGCACCTGCCGCTGGCGTTCCTGTTCGCGGATCTCGACCTGTTCGGTGGTCTGGATGCGGGCCTGTTCCATCAGCAGGCGCTGCTCTTCCTTGACCTTCTCGGTCTCGGCGCTCTCGCGGGCCTGGATGGTCAGGATCTCGCGCTGCTGCCTCGCTTCGGCCTCGGCCTGCTGGCGTTCCAGGGCCAGGGTGGCCTCGCGGGTCTCGACGTTCTTCTTCGTCACGGCGAGGCGCTGGTTCTGTTCGAGTTCGTTGGTGACAACGTTCTGGGTGGCGGTGAGCTGCGTGATCTTGCGGATGCCCTCGGCGTCCATGATGTTGTTCTCATCCAGCATGGATTTCGGCGTCTGCTCCAGGTAGTCGATCGCGACGTCCTCCAGTACGTAGCCGTTGAGGTCGCGGCCGATCACGGCGACCACCGCGTCCCGGAATTCCTCGCGTTTCTCGAACAGTTCGATGAAGTCGAACTTCTTGCCCACCGTCTTGAGCGCCTCGCTGAACTTGGCGTTGAACAGCTCGTCCACGGCGTTGCGGTCCGAGGCGCGGTTGGCGCCGATGGCCTTGGCGACCTTCAGGACGTCCTCGGTGGTCTCGTTCACGCGCAGGTAGTACGCGACCGTGATGTCCGCGCGGATGTTGTCGCGGCAGATCAGGCCTTCCTTGCCGCGGCGGTCCACCTGCAGGGTGATGAGCGAGATGCGCATCACCTCGGCCTTGTACAGCACGGGAATGACCAGCCCGCCGGTGAAGCGCACCTTGGGCCGGGCGGACAGGTCGTTCACGATCAGGGCGGTGCCCTGCTCGACCTTCACGTAGAAGGCGCGGATCAGGCCGATCAATCCGAACACGACGATCAGCAGCACGCCGAGGCCGATCAGGAAGGGAATCATCAGGGACAGGGATTCGGGCATGGGGGGCTCCTTGGCAGGGGGACGAGGCGGGGCAGGGGGCTCAGGCGTTGAAACGGTCTTCGGTGGTGACCCAGTAGCTGTGGTCGGCGGCGTTGTACTCCAGCAGCACCACGCGGTCGCCGCGCACCGGCCGTTCGGGCGGCGTGCAGCGCACCTGAAGCAGCAGTCCGGCGCCGCCGTCCTGTACGGCCGCCTGGCCGTAGCGGCCATCGACGTGCGAGGTGGTAACCACGCCCACGCGGCCCACGACAGGCTGGTGGTCGGGGGTGTTCAGGCTGCGGAACACCGGGCGCAGGGGCCGCACCAGGACGTTGGTGAGCAGCAGCGCGGGAATCAGGGCGCCCACGGCGACCAGCAGGCCCAGCAGCTCGCGGCCGGCGGCCGGCAGGGGTGAGAGCAGCAACAGGTGCACGAAGTAGGTGATCACCCACGCGCAGAAGGACAGCAGGGTCAGCACGACCGTGATGGGCACGCCGTTCAGGCCCAGCCGCGTGAGCAGGCCCGCGTCCGTGGCGTCCGGGGCGCCGTGCGAGTGGTGCACCTCCCCCGCGTGAAAGTGCGGGTCGGTCAGGCCGTGATCGCCGTGGTGGTGCCCGATCAGGCCGGTGGCGGCCACCAGCCAGTACACCGCGCACAGTGCGAACAGCACGCTCCAGATCAGGGTCGGGAAGGTCAGGGCCGTCTGCAGGAAGTCCGTCATGGGGCGCGGCCGCGCCGGGGGGAGAAAGGCCCGTCCTTCATGGGCTCTACCATAGGGCCAGCAGCCGGGCGGCCGGGCCGCATGTGCCGGCCGGGGCGGGACAGGGGTCTCATGCTCCTTCCTACGCCCCGACCCCGCCAAAGGTTGCCGCGCCCGGTCAGCTCGGGCAGGGTCAGTTCGGGGAGGGCAGGGTCACGAAGGCCTCGCCCGGGTCGATGCTCAGGCTCTGCCCGTCACGGGTCAGGACGTGCAGCTCCCGCACGTCCTCGCGCGGCAGGCGCAGGTGCACGGTGCCGGTCGCGTCGGTGAAGCCCACCTCGCTGCCGTTGGCGCGCACCAGCGCCTCCGGGGCGGGCGTGCCGTCCGGCAGGCGCACCCGCCAGCTGGAGCGCACGATCCGCTCGGCGCCCTGGACCTGCAACCCGCGCGGCTCGCCGGGGCCGGTCACCTCGCCCAGGCTGATCTGGCGCTCGAGTGTGAGGGGACTCTGGTTGGTCACGTTCAGGTCCAGCGGCACGGTCAGGGCGTACGTCAGGTGCGGGCGCACCGGCAAGCCCAGGCTGGAGAACAGGCTGTAGTTCGTCTGGTTGGGGGCGTTGCTGACCACGCCGCGCAGGTCCAGGTCCAGGGCGCGCACGGCGGCGGGCACGTGCGCCGTGTCCCACTCCTCCTGCCGCAGCAGGGCGCCCAGCACGCGCCACAGCACGTTCCACTCGTCGCGGCCCAGTTCGTCCACCTGAGACTTGAAGAACACCGTGACGAGGTACTTCAGGTCGATCCGGCGGGGCGCCAGGGTGCGGCTGACCTGCCCGGGCAGCGGCATGCTGTGAAACTCCATGCTGCGCAGCGCGGCATTCTCGTGCAGGTCGAACAGGAAGAAGTTCAGGGTGGGCCGCGTCAGGGACGACACCCAGCTGGAGGTGGGGGTGGCGAAGCGGATGTCCAGCGCGTCGCGGGGCAGTCGGGCCTCGGTGTACAGCAGTTCTCGCAGGGCGTCCTGAACGTCGGCAATCAAGGGCGGGTCTCCTGGGGGGTAAAGGGGGCGGGAGGACGGACGGAACACACCGGAAGAAGGGGTGGCGGGGGGGGTGGGCAGCCCGGGCGGGGGGGTCAGGCACTCCAGATCCACTCATTCCGGGAAGCGCCAGGCTTCCCCGAAGCCCGTCCCACACGTGATCCGCACACTACAGGGCAGGCGCGGGCGGGGCGCGCATGGGGGGGTTGGTCAATCTTACTGGCGTCTTACAAAATCGTCCGTTACGATTGCGCCTGTACCACCCAAGCTCTAGGAGGTTAGACCAGAACATGGCCGAATATCTTTCCCCTGGCGTCTTCATTGAGGAGTCCACGAGTGGACCCCGGCCAATCGAGGGTGTCAGCACCACCACCGCCGCTTTCGTGGGATTTGCGCCCAGCGGGCCGGCCAACACGCCGGTGTTCATCGCCAACTGGCAGCAGTTCGTGGACACCTTCGGGACCATCGACGCCAGCGGCAGGAAGACACCCTTCATGGAAGGCGCGTACCTCGCCCAGTCGGTGTACGCGTACTTCAACAACGGCGGCACCCGCTGCTACGTGGTGCGCCTCGTGCCCGGCGAAGTCACCAGCGGCAAGAAGACCGTGGAGGCCGCCCGCAGCCTGCAGCTGCCCAGCCGCGCCAGCAGCGCCGTGCCGAGCCTGAACATCGTCGCCCGCGGCGGCGTGCAGAGCGACGTGATTGTCGAGATCCTGCCGGCCACCCCCGAAGCCAAACCCGACGCGCCCCAGGGCAACCAGGGCAAGGGCAAGGACGCCAAGGGCAACGACGCCAAGGACGCCGACAGCGGCGAGGGCGACGGCCTGTTCACCATGAAGGTCACCCGTGACGGGCAGACCGAACGCTTCGAGAACGTCTCGATCGGCAAGCGCCACCCCCGCAACGTGACCGAGGTGCTCACCAAGGAAAGCACCCTGATCACCATCGAGGAAGTCACCGGCGCCGGCCCCCTCGCCGAGCGCGTGCCGGAAGTCGGCACGTACGTCCTGCAGGCCGCCACCAACGTCCTGACCAGCGGCGGCGAGATGAACAACCAGGACTTCGTGGGCTCCACCGACGGCCGCAGCGGCATCGAGAGCCTGGAGATCGCCGAGGAAGTCGCCATGATCGCGGTGCCCGACCTGATGGGCGCCTACCAGCGCGGCCTGCTCGACCTGGACGGCGTCAAGGCCGTGCAGCGCGCCCTGATCGACCACTGCGAGCGCAACGCCAACCGCATGGCGATCCTGGACACCCCGCCCGACCTGACCCCCCAGCAGGTCGTGAAGTGGCGCAACGTGGACACCAACTTCGACTCCAGCTACGCCGCCATGTACTACCCCTGGGTCACCATCGCCGGCCCCGACGGCCGCCCCATGACCGTGCCCCCCAGCGGCTTCGTGGCCGGGATCTACGCCCGCACCGACATCGAGCGCGGCGTGCACAAAGCCCCCGCGAACGAACTGGTGAACGGCATCCTGCGTCCCGCGCTGCAGATCAGCAAGAGCGAGCAGGACATCCTCAACCCCATCGGCGTGAACTGCATCCGCGAGTTCCCGGGCATGGGCGTGCGCGTGTGGGGCGCCCGGACGCTGTCCAGCGACGCCCGCTGGCGTTACGTGCCGGTCCGCCGCCTGTTCAACTTCGTGGAGCAGAGCATCAACCGCGGCACGCAGTGGGCGGTGTTCGAACCGAACGACGAGAACCTGTGGTTCCGCGTTCGCCGCGACATCACCAACTTCCTCACCGGCGTCTGGCGCGACGGGGCCCTGTTCGGCAACACCGCCCGCGAGGCCTTCTACGTGAAGTGCGACGCCGAACTCAACCCCGCCGACCTGCGCGACCGTGGCATCATGCAGATCGAAGTGGCACTCGCGCCCGTCAAACCGGCCGAGTTCATCGTGATCCGCTTCAGCCAGCACGCCGGCGGCGGCGAGTAAGCACGCCCCCCCGCCCGTTCCCAGGCGCACGACTTCCCCGGCTCCCTTCCACGGATTCCGTCTTCCCCTTCATTTTCCCCCATCCCGGAAGGGAGCCCGTCTGCCCGCGCCCGAACACCACTTCCCCAAGTTCCCATTCCGTTTCCCCGAAAAGGCAGGAGGTAGAGCATGACTGGTGACAACACGAACCGCAAAGACCCCTTGGTGGCCGCTTACTTCAGCGTGGAATTCGACGGCAAGGTCGTCGGCGCCTTCCGCGAATGCACCGGCCTGGGCAGCCAGAGCCAGGTTGTCGAGTACCGCGCCACCGACAAGAACGGCAAGCCCGTCCTGATTCGCGAGCCCGGCACCATGAAGTACAACGACATCGTCCTCAAGCGCGGCATCACCAACGACATGGACATGTGGTCCTGGCGCCGCCAGGTGGAAGAAGGTGACCTGACCGGCGCCCGCCGCAGCGGCACCATCACCCTGCACAACCAGAAAGGGGAGCCGATCGCCCGCTGGACCTTCCGCAACGCCTGGCCCAGCAACCTCAACGGCCCGACCTACGACGCCAAGAGCAACGAGGTCGCCGTGGAAGAACTGACCATCACCCACGAAGGCTACACCCGCGAGCAGTAAGCGGGCGGAGCTGACACGTGAATGAAACCCCATTCATGTTGCCCGTCGGACTGCTGCTTTCCGACGGGCAGCTCCACCGCGCCGGCCAGCTGCGCCCCGCCACCGCCCTGGACGAGATCGAACCCATCGGGGACGACCGCGTCCGGCGCAACGAGGCCTACTACGGCCTGCTGCTGCTCTCCCGCGTCGTGACCCGGCTGGGGCCCTACAGCCCCGTACCGCCCGAAGTGATCGCCGCGCTGCCCGCCGCCGACTACGCCTACCTGCAAAGCCTGTACGCCAGCGTGAACGGCCAGGCCTTCAGTGGTATGGCGCCCGGCGGCGCCGTGGCCGCGCCCGCCCAGCCAGTAACGGCAGCCGGCCCGGCCATCATCGAGACCGAGTGCCCGCACTGCGGCGCGCTGCTGGAACTCAACCTGGACGAGGGCCACGCATGACCCGGCCCGCCGCCCCCACCGGTCCCGCCAGCTCCGGCCGCGCGGCCGCGTCCCCCAGTGACGCGGCCAGCGTCGGCAACCGCCAGCAGACCCGCAGTGACCTCGACCTGGCCGCCCTCAGCGACCGGGTCTACCTGCTGATGCTGGAGGACCTGCGCCTGGAACTGGCCCGCCGCACCGGAAAGGTCAGGTAAGCCCCCCATGAATGCAGACAAGAACAGCACCATCGTGGCCCAGGTCGCCGAGACCTACGCCCAGTACAAGAGCCGCACCCAGCAGGACTCCCGGGCGTCCGAGTCCGCGTATAAGGTGCTCGCCAACTGCCGCTACCGGGTTGCCATCGACGGCATCGAGTACGCCGCGTTCAGCGAGGTCAGCGGCCTGCAGATCGAGACCGAAACCATGGACTTCATCGAGGGCGGCTTCAACGACCGCGTCCTGCGCCTCCCCGTGCGCTCCAAGGTCGGGAACCTCACCCTGAAACGCGGCATCACCTCCGGAAACGAGCTGCTGCAGTGGCACCTGCGGATCGTCCAGGGCTACCTGGACCTCAAGAACGTCACCATCTACGTGTACAACACCAAAGGCGACGTTCTCACCCGCTTCGAACTGATGCAGGCCTTCCCCGTGAAGTGGTCCGGTCCGCAGTTCACCGGCGGCGGCGACGCCGTGGCCGTCGAAACGCTGGAACTCGCGCACTCCGGCTTCCTGCAGATCAACTGACCCCGGCCTCATCAACCCGCACACCCACAACACGAGAACCGGACAATCGCACCACCCGCCCCCGCGCCTGAACAGGCCGCCGGGCCACATGCCCGGGACGGGCGGCCACACCCGACCCCGCCGGAACTCCAGGGGGCCGAGCCTCCAGGGCCACACGCGCCCACAGGCCTCAAGGGAGGGACACTGTGAACATCTTCAACGAGCGGCTGCAACGGATGAAATTCAGTTACCTGATGGCCGTCACGCAGCGCGACACCGCTCCCGCCGCCCTTTTCACGCTGCCTCTCCTCGGCCAGCCGGCCGCCCCCGCCGGCCTGACCCCCGGGATGATGCCCAGCCCCCAACGGCCGGGCAACGCCAGCGGGCCCGCACGGCCTTTTTCCGTGCCGGTCCAGCCGACCGCGCCGCACGCAGCGCCCCGCGTGCTGCACGTGCGCGCCCACCTGCTCCGCGCGCCTGCCACTCCCAGCCAGCCCGAATGGGAACCCGCGGCGCCGGCCTTTCCCTCCGCCGCCTTTCCCACTCCGCGGCCAGTGGACCGGCAACAACCGGAATCCTGGCCAGCCGTGGACGCCAGTCAGCCGGCAGCCCTCGACCCGGGATTCGAGGCCCCCACGTTCGACCCGGACACGCTGGCCCAGCCGACCTTCATGGAGAACCCGAGCGGTCCCACGGCAGGCGGGCCCACCGATCCACTCGACCCGTTCGGAGACCTGGCCGAAGCCCTGGCCGCCGGCCTGACCACCGCCCCACCCGAATACCCCCAGCCTTCGCCTCAGTGGACCCCGGACGCCCCGATGGCCCCCACACCAGTCGCACCGGAACCAGAACTTGCGCCCGCTCCGCCGCGCATGCCCTCCTTCACGGAGGCGATGGCCCTGAACGGCCGTCTCGGCACGTCCGCGCCCGCCGACAGGACCGTGCCTGCGCCTGGTGTGCCGCCCACGCTGTCGGAACAGGCAACAGCCGCCACCCACGCCTCTGGTCCCCAGGCTGTGCCCCCCACGTCCAATTCGGCAGCGCCCTTCCAGCCGCAGAGCCCGCAACAGCCGCGTGTGACCCTGGAGGAGCGGCTGCGCGCCGCCACCGCTGCAACAGGAGCGGCTCCCGTCCTGGCCCCAGCCGTCCAGGCACAGCCGACGATTCGCCCAGAACCCCTGCCTCAGTCCATTGCGCCTGCGCGGAATGCCACTGAACCGGTTGCCGAAACAGTCACGGCGCTGGCTCAGCCGGTCTCCCTTCCTGAGAATCAGGGGTCGCCGGAACAGGCATCCACTCCGATCCCGGAAAGCGCGCCTGTCCGAGCCGCAAGCAGCCCGGAGTCCGTCTCGACCCCGTCGGGCCCCATGGCTAGCCCCGAGAAAGCAGATTCCGCTGGGACCATGGCCGAGCCTTCTTCTGAAGTTGCTGAGGCGGGGGAGATCGTCGAGGTGGCGCCTCCCACTGCTCCGGAGTCCAAAACCGCATCACCTGTCACGCCGCCCACTGAAGCAGACACCAGTAGCAATGTCGCTCCAGCCACCCCGGAAGAGGACGCCGTGCAACAGGCCCGGCAGGCAGAGGAAGAGCAGAAGAAGCGCCAGGAACTGGAGGACCTGATGCGCCGCATGAACAACGGCGTTCCCGTCCGCCTGCCCCGCCGACCCCGACCGAACGTGCCCGTGAAGGCCGAGCCGGCCGAGCCGCCCCCCCCACCCCTGCCCGAGATCCCGCTGGAAGTCGCGCAGAACTTCCTGGCCCGCCTGAACCGCTTCGCGGAAATGGAGCAGAGCGGCGAGACGAGCGAGTCCCCCCTGCTGTACAACCGCCTGGAGCACTGGGAGGACCACCACCCGGAGAACAACGCCAGGATCGAGGACTACCTGGATGTGGGTCCGCCCGAAACGGCGCCCACGCCCGCGCAGGCCGTTCCGGTCGCCGAGCGCACGGCCTCGTCCCCTTCGGCTCCTGACCGGCGCACGCCACCCCCGCCGGTAACGGCCACGAATCCTGCAGTCAGTCTTCCCGCGGCCCCGGCCGCCCGCCTGCAAAAGGCGCTGGAAGTGGGCGAACGGCACCGCCTGAAGGCCGAACCCCGCACGACCACCACGAGTCGCGCCCGTGAAGGCCAGCCGCCGTCCCGTCCCCGCCCGTCACCAGATGCTGACGACACGGAGGGCAGAACACGAGCCCCCATCCTGAACCGCACCTCTCCTGATGCAGCTCCGGTGGTCGCTCCTCCGATCCAGATCCGCAAGGAGCAGGTGCAGGAAACCCGCCCTCTACTGAGCGTGCCGGATCACGAGACCGATGACACCACTCACGCGCGCCCTGAAGTGCGGCCAACACCTTCCATGGCGAGCCCGATCCTCACCCCCGATCCGTTGGAGCAATCCGAACCCAGACGACGGACGGAAGCGATTCCCGAGGGTGAGGGTGAACACGCCACCGAGGAGGTCAGCCTTCACCGGACGGCCTCGATTACCTCACTAGTGTCCTCTCTCCCCTTGCCTTTGGGATCTGAAGTAAGCCCTTCAATGCCTGCTGCCCAGGATCGTCCGGTGGAAAATGCCCAGCGTCTGCCCCTGGAGAGTTCCGTACCCTCAGGGTCCCCTCTGATTCCAGCCGTAGACAGGCCCCATGCTGCCTCAATCCCAGTGGAGTCTCCTGCCCTGCCGACCGCTGAAGCGGCCGCCGAGCAGCGTCCGCCGCAACAGGTCACTGCGCTCTCCCCTGGCCCCCGATCAATCGAAAGTCCACCGTTGGCGCCCACAGTCCTGGCCCCACCAGAGGTCGAGATCGCTCCCTTGGTGGTGACCCGACAGACAACGCCCTTGATCTCCGCCGCTCCTGTCACTCCACCGGCAATGGCAGAACGAGGTGAGCCTACACAGGTCACTGCCGAAGGGCTGCCTTCAAGGCCAGCATTCCTGGCTTCGCAGATTGCAGAAACCGCCCCCATGGTGGTGACTCAACGGGCCGCCCCCTTGCTCCCCGCCACTCCTGTTGCCCCACCGATCAGGCCTGCCCGAAGCTCGTCGGCACAGGTCCTGGCAATGCCCCGTGAATCTCAGCCCTTTGAAGAACTGCCCTCAGTGCAAGCCTTTGTGGCTCCGCGAGGTGCAGAGCCCACCCCTAAGGTGGTGGCTCGTCAGGCCACGGCCTTGAGCCCCGCCGCTCCTGTGGCGCGCACATCCGTTCAGGCATGGCACGACTCCCCCGTACCTGGTACAGCAACAGGTGACGGGGCCGGCGCCGGCCAGACACAGGCAACGCTCGTCCCTGCTCCCGTGGTGCGACAGGCACCCGCGCCGTTGTCGTCCACCCGTCCTGCTGGCCTTCCGGTTCAGCGTTCAGGTCTCCTTCCTGACCCGACCAACAGCGGAGCCGAGACGTTACCGCACACAGGCACCTTTGACTGGTCTCGGCCGGCACAACCGGTCTTTTCTCCGGTACAGAGGCCCGTTGAGCAGTCAGTCGCTGTGCCCCATCCGGCGGTGAACCATGCGCCTGCTTTCCTGCCGCTGCCAGGGCACGCCTCGGATCAGGCCAATAGGACGGGGAATCCCCCATTTGGCATACCGACGCCATTGATGCTGGGCGCGCCTGACTTGGAAGCCACCCGCCCGCGCTTCGGGCCTGCGGTACCGGTCGGTCTTCCGCCGGTTGTGCCCACCGCACCTTCCCTCACTTCTCCGGACGCCCGCGTGTGGCCGGGAAGGGAGATCGGACTCCGGCCTTCAGTGTCTCCAGCTGAACCACCTCAGGCTTTCCCCACGCCGGTCTGGGCCTCGTCCCCTTGGGCGGAGACAACGGCATTCTCCCAACCCGACCTTCCCGGCCGCCCTGGGCCCGTACTTTCCTTGCCAGCCCAACCAGCACGACCGGACCTGGCTCACCTGGGCGCCCAGGCACTTCAGGCCGACGGGCACGGCACCCCCCTGCCGCTGGGCGTGCAGGAGGCCCTTCAGCGCACGCTGGGCACTTCCGTGAGGGATATCCGCGTGGTCCGCAACGCGCAGGTGCCGGCTCTGCTCTCGGCCGCGAACGCGGATGGACTCGCGGTGGACCGCACCGTGTTCCTTCCGCCCCACGTGGACCTGACCACGCCTGCCGGGCATGCCCTGGCCGCGCATGAGTTCACGCATGCGCTGCGGCGCACCCAGCCGGGCTTCATGCCGGACGTCGTGCGCCGCGCCGATCCGGCTGCTCCCTCCCTGACTCACGAGGAAGAGCTCGCGGTCCTGACCGAGCACCTCGCGCATCAGGAAGCCCAGGATGCCCCCCGGGCCCCGGCTCGGACCCCCTCGTTCCCCCTGACCGCGCGCGAGCGGCGTACTCCAAGGGACATGCCGCTCCCCCGCGCGCCCATCATGCCGGCCCCGACGCGGCCTGAGCTGGCCCCGGTGACTCCCGCTGCCCCCGCCCGGACTTCCTCCCCTGCTCCACAGGTGCACGCGGCCGACACCAACCGCCCAGCGCCTCAACCACCCGCCAACCCGGCCCCCGCCCCCAGCAAGGAGCGCGAGAAGGACGTCGCGGTCGGCAGCCGCCAGTCCACCACCCCGCAGGTGGACCTCGATCAGGTGGCCCGTGACGTGTACGCCCGCCTGCGCGAACGACTCGGCGAGGAACTTCGCCGCCTGCGCAGCTGACCCCTTCAGGAGACCTCATGCCCCCTGCCGCCCGCATCGGAGACAACCACACCTGCCCCATGAGCACCGGATGGACCCCCCACGTTGGGGGGCCCATCGTCGCCGGCAGCGGCAACGTCCGCATCGGCGGCAGCATGGCCGCCCGCGTGGGCGACATGTGCACCTGCCAGGGCCCACCCGACAGCATTGCCCGGGGCAGCGGCACCGTCCGTATCAACGGCCTGCCGGCCGCCCGCCTCGGTGACACTACCGTGCACGGCGGCGTCATCGTCGCTGGCGCCCCCAACGTCAACATTGGCGGGTAGGCACCCAGCCCCGACCGCCCCCAGCCTTCCGGAGAATCTCATGCTCGAACCTGCTGCTTCCGCTGCACCGAAAAAGAAAGCCCACCCGCCCAAGAAGACCGCCCAGAAGAAGACCCCCGCAAAGGCAGCGGCCCGCCCGGCGCCCGCCGTGAAGAAGGCCGCTCAGAAAACAGCTCCGGCCCTGAAAGCCAAGCAGGCGACGCCCACCCGGACGGTTCCGCCCGTTCAACCGAAGAAGGCAGCCGCGAAAACGGAGACGCCAAAGGCCGCCACCGGCGTGTTCGGGTTTTTCAGCCGGGAGTTCAAGGCCCTGCGGAACCTGGGCAGCAAGCAGCTCAGCACCATCCATGCCTCCGCCCGGAAGTTCGTTGGTGACGCCAAAGCCTTTGCGAAAAACCCCGTGCAGAGTCTTAAGAATGCCGGCACCGGCCTGGCCGCGGCGGCCGCGAAGACCCTGGGCAGCGCCCGGGACGCCGTGGGCAAGAAAGTCAAGCAGTTCAAGGACTGGTACGCCACCCCGGAAGGCAAGGCCAAGTTCTGGAAGGGCGTGGCCATGACCGGCATCGCCATTGCCACGGTGGCCACCGGCGGCGCCCTGACCGCCCCGGCCCTGGCCCTGGCCGCTGCCGTCAGCGCCGGCGGCGGCATTGCCGCGCAGGTCGTGGAGAACAAGGTCTACAACGCCGCCGCCAAGGCCAAGCAGCAGCAGGACAAGAACTACAAGTTCAAGGAACGCAAGACCTTCGAAGGGGTCAGCGCCAAGAGCATCGCCATTGATGCCGTGGTCGGCAGTGTCGGCGGCCCGGCCTTCAAGTTCGCTGGCAAGGTGCTCGTCCGCGGCAGTGTGGCCGTGGGCAAGGCCGCGTTGCCCTTCGCCAAGGGGCTCGGGCACCTGGGCGTCGGAGCTGCCCGCGGCGCCGCCCGCCGCTACCTGCCCGCTGGCGTGCAAACCGCGCTCAAGGCCGTCGGGAGCTTCACCAGCAAGCATGCCGGGAAGATCACGCAGTTCGCCAAGCGTGCGGCTGCCAGGGGCATGAACGCCGCGCGGAGCCTCAAGAACGGCGCCGGGAAGGCCGTGACGAGCGTCAAGGACTTCGTCAAGAAAGGCGCCAATGCCGCCTACGCCAAGACCCGCTTCACCCGGAAGTACCTGATGCAGCAGACCCGCACGCTGCGCAAGTTCGCGCGGAAAGTGGGGAACGCGCCCACACAGGTGGCCGACGCCGCCCGCAAGAAAATCCACCGCGCTGTCGTCAGGTTCCGCTGGACCGACCGGAAGATGATGAACGTCCTGAAGGCACAGTATGAGAAGAGCCCGACGGTGCGTATCGGCCGCTTCGTGCGCAACAAGGTCGACGGCCTCGGCGACAAGGCCAGCAAGAGCCTCGTGAACCTGAAGGTCAAGGCCGCGGACGGCCTGGACAACCTGGCCGCCGCCACCAAGGACAAGCTCGGCAAGACCAAGGTCATGCAGTACCTGCGCAACTACAAGGACGGCAGAATCAAGTACTTCGAGGAAGTCGTCAAGAAAAACCCGGACGGTCACTATGCCAAGGCCATCCTGGAATTCCGCGCCAGCGGGAAGGCCATGCGCACCCACCTCGGCAAGGTCTGGGACGACGCCAGCAAGGACCTGAACAAGGACCTCTCCCGCCTCCTTGGCCGCCACGGCAGCGTTCAGGCAGACTTCAAGAACCTGGCCGAGAAAGGCAGCCGCGAACTGTACGAAGTGGAAGTGCAGCGCGCGCGCTCCGTGATGGAACAACGCCTCCGCACCAAGGTCATGGAGGACGTAGAGGCTGCAGAACTGCTGAAGCGGGCAAACTCCGGCAGAAGAGTCACCGACGCCGTTCGCGACAGGATTCGCCAGACTGCCACCAAGGAAGCAGATGCCGCTGTCAAGAAGGCGGAGGAACAGCTGACCCGGCAGGCTGAGAAGTTTGTCGCCCGTCATCCTTCGCTGCAACTGGAACAACATGCCCTGAAGACACAGGCCCTGGAGTCGACCAAGAAAGTCACCGAGCATTACTTCGGCAAGGGCAACGGCCGCAAGGGGCTGCTGGAAAAGAGTGGGCTTGCGATCAGCAGCCCTATCCGAGTTCCTATTACTGAACGAATGGAAAAGTACGGGAAGGTGGTTGAGGCAGTACGAAGCGCAACGCCACTCCGGTCGGTTGCCCTGCTGGGCAGCGAGGCCGTTCAGGAGCAGACAGAAAAGGCCATCTCCAAGGTAGTGGAGGCCCCGATCAAAGAATGGTCGAAGGGTCTTAAAGGGGAGCCCGAGAAGAAGGAAGACGGAAAGGAAGAGAAAAAGGCGAAGGAAGAGGATGTGTCTCAGATCCTCAAAATTCTCGAGGACGCCTTGGACGGCTTCCTTCCATACAACGTTGACGAATACGCCAATGATGTGCTGAAGCAAGTGAACATGCAGGAAGAGAAATAATGTTTGGACTCTTCAAGAAGCGGGAAGCAGAACCCAATCTCCGCAAGGGCATTGAGATCGGGGAATTCAGAAACAACGCCCTGGAAGCCTGGATAAAACTCGGCGAAACCGACCCTGCGCTTAAATTCACGGACGATGATCCAGACGCCCTGAAGTTCGGCGGCACATACCGGGGAATTCCAATTCAGATGGATACCGTCGATAACGCCTCTGGCTTTGATGTTGAAGCCACCGTCCTGGAGTGCAATCTCCTGCGGGCGGCGACGGTGGCGGAGAAGGCGTTAGCGTACCGCTGCATTGACCACGTGTGCTTCAAGGTGCCGGGGGTCCGGGGGTATTTTCACCCGGAGTCCGGGGACCTGGTGCTGGGCGTGAAGTGCGCGGGGTTTGAGGAGCAGTTCCGGGCAGATACGTTGATTGATCTGGCGCTGTTCATGCTGGAAGACGCGGTCTTTGAGGCGCGGACGTACCTGGGGCTCCCAGCGGAACCGGCGGAACGGATTCGGGTGGAGCAGTGGTCGGGGGGGTATCACTTCGGTGAGGGCCTGCGGACTTACTCTGGGGCGCGGGATGCGTTTGCTGCGTACATGGAGAAGCACGAGGGGTGCGAGGAAATCAGTCGGGATGGGGATTCGGTGCTGTTGCAGTCGGGCCCGGTGCAGTACGAGGTGCGGGGGTTCGGGTGGCCGAGCGGGTTCATGGTGCAGGTGGCGACCCGCGGCTTCAGGGACGTGTACGGGGATGATGAGCGGTATGTGCGGGTGCAGGAGCGTCTGTCTGAGGTCATCCGGAATCCGGAGCGGCCGGATGAGGCGGGCCGGAATTACCGGGGGCCGCTGTCGTCGTCCATTCTGTACTTCCAGCCGGACGGGACGCTGGTGCTGGGTCAGTACGGGTTCGGGAATACCCGCACGGACGCGAACCGGCAGGCCTTCGAGCGGATCGCGACGGCGCACATGGTGGACGTGTACTACATGACGTACCTGGCTGAGGAACTGCCGGAGGAGCTGTACTCCGACGAGCGGAACCGGCCGAACTGAACTTGAGGGGTGCAGGTCCGGGGCCGGGGGTCCGGCAGGGGCGTGCACTTCGTCTGAAAGGTGGGAGTGACATGACGAATCAGGAACCGGTGAGTCTGAAGAAGAAGGCGAAGAAGGCGCAGGAGAAGGTTGTGGCGTCCGAGGCCGCGTCACCTCTGGTGGCGCTGCTGGAAGGGAGTGGCTTCCGGGTGCAGGCGGAGAACGAGTCCACGCTGTCGTTCCCGTTCGAGGGGGGCACGTATTACCTGTCTGTTCCGGCGGAGGGCGAGGATTACTACCATGTGATCTTCCCGAACTTCTGGGAATTGGCGGACGAGGAGGCGTTCGTGAAGGCCCTGGTGGCGTGCGACGCGGTGAACCGTGAGGTGAAGGTCGTGAAGCTGCACACGCTGGACGATGATGTGTGGGCGGGTGTGGAGGCGTTCCACGAGTCGCCGGAGGTGTTTGTGCGGGGCCTGCCGCGCGTGCTGGGGTTCATTCAGGAGGCGGTGCGGGCGTTCCGGGACGTCATGCTGGCGGAAGTCGAAGAGGCGTGACGCCGGCCAGCAGACCGCAGCCTGCTCGCCGGGCGGCCGTTCTGACGCTGTCGCAGGAACTGGACGGGTTCCTGACGGCGCTGGAGGTCGCCAATGGCCTGACGGACGTGGAGGACGGGGCGGAGGCGGTGATGCGCTGGCCGGCGGGGTTCGAGGACCGGTTCACGCTGATCACGGCCGCGCTGGACCTCTCGGCGTTCGAGCAGCTGGTGCTGTCCCTGGCGCTGGCGCAGGAGCTGTTCCCGGTGCGGACGCGGCGGCTGGTGGCCGCGCTGCTGGGGCTGGCGGAGGGGGAACTCACGGTGTCCCTCACGCCGCTGGCGTGCCTGGAATGCCTGGAGGACGGAGACCCGCTGGTGTTCACGGAGGATCGGCCCCTGTTCGCCTGGGGGGTGGTGCGCTTCGGGCCGGGGCTCACGCCGGACGCGAGCATGCGGTCCCTGACGGTCGCGCCGGGCGTGCTGATGTTCCTTCAGGGGCACGCTGGCGTGGACCCGGAGTTGAGTCTGCTGGCGACCGAGGTGCCGGGCGGCATGACGCTCAGCGGGTCGCAGGAGGCGCTGCTGCGGGAGGCGCAGGCGTTCATGGAGGGCGGCACGGAGGACCGGGGCGTGCTGCTGTACGGCGTGGATCACGAGTCCATGCGGTCCCTGGCGTTCCGGCTGCTGAGCGGGGCGGGCCGGGTGCTGGAGCTGAACGTGGCGGCGCTGTCGGCGTTCGCGGGGGAGGAGCAGGCGGGGCTGGTGCGCGCGCTGCGGCGGGACCTGCGGCTCAAGGGGTTTCAGGCGGCGCTGGACGCGACCGGGGAGGGGCCGGAGCCCGGCGTGCTGGACGGGGCGTTGCAGCGGGCGCTGGGGGCGGTGCCGGGCGGGGTGGTGGTGCTGTCCGGGTCGCCGCTGAGCGTGCCGACGACCCGGGCACTGCTGCCACTGGAGGTGCGGGCGCCCACGCCGCGGGAGCAGCGGGAGCAGTGGGCGCTGGGCCTGGGCGTGCCGGAGGAGTTGCCTCTGCTGCACCAGCTGGGGGACCAGTTTCACCTGAGTCTGGACCGGATTGACGCGCTGGCGAACGAGGTGCGGGTCAGCCTGCCGAAAAACGCGGGGGCGGAGCGGCGGCTGGAGGCGGCGTGGGAGCGGGCGCGGGTGGCGAACCGCCGGGCGATGGGGTCGCTGGCGGACCGTATTCAGGCGGGGGCGACGTGGGCGGACCTGGTGCTGCCGGCGTCGGACCTGGCGGTGTTGCAGCAGATCGCGGCGTACGTGAAGCACCGGTCGGCGGTGTACGAGGGGCTGGGCATGGCCCGGCCGGGGCGGGGGCGGGCCATCACGGCGCTGTTCAGCGGCCCGAGCGGGACGGGGAAGACGCTGAGCGCGGAGGTGCTGGCCAACGACCTGAGCCTGGACCTGTACCGGATCGATCTGAGCAGCACGGTCAGCAAGTACATCGGGGAGACCGAGAAGAACCTGAAGCGGATTTTCGACGCGGCCGAGCACGGCGGGTGCATCCTGCTGTTCGACGAGGCGGACAGCGTGTTCGGGAAGCGCGGGGAGGTCCGGGACAGCAACGACCGGTACGCGAACATTCAGGTGAACTACCTGCTGCAGCGGCTGGAGAGCTTCAACGGCCTGGCGGTGCTGACCACGAACATGGAGAGCAGCATGGACGTGGCGTTCATGCGCCGCATTCAGTTCGTGCTGAATTTCCGCGTGCCGCAGGCGCCGGAACGGGAGGTGCTGTGGCGCCAGGCGTTCCCGCCGGCGCTGGACACCTCGGAACTGGATTTCCGGCGGCTGGCGCAGGCGGACGTCTCGGGCGGGAACATCCGCAGCGTGGCGCTGAACGCGGTGTTCCTGTCACTGGCGCGCCGGGAGCCGCTGTCGCAGACGCTGGTGGACGAGGCGCTGAGCCTGGAGTTCCGGAAGCTGGGCCGGCTGGTGCTGTGAGGCCCCGGGGGTGGTCAAGTGCGTCTGCAGGGGCGGGGGGCATGCGGTACGTTGTGGGGGTTCTGAGTTCTGCTGAAGGGAGGAAGGGGAATGACGGGAGCATCGGTGACGCCGGGGAAACCGGGCGTGGACGTGCTGGGCACGGGCGTGGCGTTCCCTGTGGCGCTCAACGCCCGGGGACAGATCGGCATGGTGTCCGGGGAGAAGGCGGTCACGCAGGCGATCGTGATGCTGCTGATGACCGCGCGCGGGCAGCGGGTGATGCGCCCGGAGTACGGCTGCCGCATTCACGAGCTGGTGTTCGCCCCCGGGGACGCCACGACGCTGGGCCTGGCGTCCTTTTACGTGGATGAGGCGCTGCGCCGCTGGGAGCCGCGGATCGAGGTGGACCGCGTGAACGCGTCGGTGGACCCGTCCGGCGTGGGCCGGATCCTGATCGAGATCGCGTACCGGCTGAAGGGGTCGCCGGAGCCGCGGTCGCTGGTCTTCCCGTTCTACCGGACCCTGTAACGCGCCGGATCTGCAGCGCGGCGGTCCGGGGGCACTCCCCTGTTTCGTCTTGTTGTTCGCCGTTTCTCGTCTTTTTTCCGTTGGAGTGATGCGTTTTGCCCTTACCGACCGTGAATCTCGATGACCGCCGTTTTGACGACATTCTGGAAGAAGCCCGGCGGCTGATCCCGCAGTTCTGCCCGGAGTGGACGGACCACAACGCCAGTGACCCGGGCATGGCGATCATCGAGGTGTTCGCCTGGATGACCGACCTGCTGCTGTACCGCGTGAACCAGATCCCGGACAAGCTGCTGGTCACGTTCCTGGACATGATCGGCGTGCAGCTCTCGCCGCCGCGCGCGGCGTCCGCGCCGGTGACGTTCTACCTGAGCGCGCCGCAGGACGTGCCGCTGGCGCTGTCGCAGGGCACCGAGGTCGCCACGATCCGCACGGAGATCAACGAGGCGATCGTGTTCACGACCGAGCGCGAGGGCGTGATTCACCCGCCGGTCGTGTCGGGGCTGTTCACCGCGAACACGCTGGCGCAGCCGCAGGCGGGCACCGGCGAGGACGTCCGCCCGGAGGGGCTGGTCTCGCAGGTGCAGCAGCACGAACTGGCGCGCCTGGGCCTGCCGGGGCACAAGTTCCCGGTGTTCCAGCCGGAACCGCAGGCCGGGGACGCGTTCTTCATCCAGTTCGCCGGGGACCTCAGTGACCACGTGCTGGCCCTGACCTTCGAGGTGGAACTGGCCGGCGGGGCGGGCGTGAACCCGCAGTTCCCGCCGTACGTGTGGGAGGCGTGGCAGGGCGGCGTGGGCCGCTGGGCGCCGTGCGACATCGAGTACGACGGCACGCACGCCTTCAACATGTCCGGCGAGCTGATCCTGCGCGTGCCGACCATGCGGGAGGGGACCTTCTTCGAGCAGGGCGGGTACTGGCTGCGCTGCCGCCTGACCAGCGAGCAGATGTACAACGGCTACAAGGTCAGCCCGGACGTGGAGTCGCTGAAGGTGGACGCGCGCGGCATCACCCTGCCGGCCCGGCACGCGACCGTGGTGCACGGCGAGGTGCTGGGGCAGAGTGACGGCCTGCCGGGGCAGCGCTTCACGCTGCTGAACAGCCCGGTGCTGAACCTGGACCCGGACGCGGACGTGATCGAGTGCGTGCTGCCCGAGGGCGTGGTGCAGGAGTACCGGCCGGTGAGCGACTTCTCGGAGTCCACGCCGAATGACCGGCACTTCATGCTGGACAACCTGGCGGCGGCGGTGTCGTTCGGGCCGGCGGTGCTGCAGACGGACGGCAGCATGTACCGCTTCGGGGCGATCCCGCCGCAGGACGCGGTGCTGCGCATGCGCCGCTACCAGTTCGGCGGGGGCACGGTCGGGAACGTGCCGGCGCGGTCGCTGGTGGTGCTCAAGTCCAGCATTCCGTACGTGGCGCGCGTGACGAATCACGTGGCGGCCGCCGGCGGCCGGAACGCGCAGACGCTGGACGACGCGATCTTACGGGTGCCGCAGGTGCTGCGCACCCGCACGCGGGCCGTGACCGCCGACGACTACGAGTACCTCGCGGCGCACGTGGACGGTGTGGCGCGGGCGAAGTGCATCACGCCGAACATGGCCACGCCCGGGCAGACGTACCCGGGGCAGATCCGCTCATTGAGCGTGCCGCCTGGGCAGGTCACGCTGGCGCTGCTGCCGCAGGTAAGCACCGACGACCTGATCGCGCTGGACGACGTGGTGATCGATCCGCTCTCGCCGCTCTCCGGGCGCATCGCGCCGGAGCGCCTGACGCTGAGCGCCGAGCTACGCGCGGCCGTGCAGGACGAGCTGGACCCACGCCGGCCGGTGGGCACCACGCTGGACCTGCGCGCGCCGCAGTACGTGTGGGTGAGTGTGACCGCCACCATCCGCGCCTACTCGGGCGCGGCGCGGCCCGTGCGGGAGGACGTGCGCCGCCGCGCGCTGCGGGCACTGTACGCGTACCTGAACCCCTTCACGGGCGGCCCGGACGGCACCGGGTGGCCGTTCGGGCGGGCGCTGTCGGTGAGTGAACTGTACGGCCTGCTGCGCGGCGTGCCGGGCGTGGAGGTCGCGGAGGACGTGCAGATCGTCCTGACCGAGCCGGGCCAGCCGGACCAGCGCGAACACATCGTGGGCAGCCTGCCCCTGCCGCCGCAGGCGATCATCGTCTCGGACGTGCACCACGTCCGGGTGGACCACTGATGCAGCCGCGTGAATCTGCTCCCGGGCGGGTGAACGGCTGATGGCGCAGCTTCAGGTTCGCCGGCAGGGCGAGGTGCTGCGCCTGCTGCCGCTAGAGATGCGGCTGCTGTCCATCGGACGCACGCCCGACAACGGCCTGCCGCTGAGGGATTCGGCGGTCGCCATCCGGCACGCCGAGATCAGCGTGGAGGGCGGCGTGTACCTGCTCACCATGCTCAGCGCCGAGCCGCACCTGACCTTCGTGAACGGCCAGCGGCTCTCCCCGCACCAGCCGCACCGCCTGGAACAGGGCGACGAGATCCAGATCGGGCCGTTCACGGTCGCGTTCCTGCCCGAGGACCGCCCCGCCCCGGACGTGCAGCAGCCCCGCCCGCGCGGGCAGGTGGTCGCGCAGGGGGAACTGGGCACCGTGCCCGTCCGGCCCCCGGTGCCGACGTATCCGGCGCCGCAGCCGCAGCCGGGCGGCGCCGCGCTGTACCACCAGTTCCTGCCGCCCTTCTTTCAGGAATCCCCGCTGCTGGGGCAGCTGCTGAAGGTCTTCGAGACGATCTGGGAGCCGCTGCAGGTGCGGCAGAACCACCTGGACGCGCACTTCGACGCGCGGCTGTGTCCGCCGGAAGTGCTGGGCTGGATGGCCGGCTGGCTGGGCGCGCCGCTGGAACGGCACTGGCCGGAAGGCCGGCAGCGGGCCTGGATGCACGAGGTGGTCAACCTGTACCGCTGGCGCGGCACCCGCTACGGCCTGAGCCGCGCGCTGGAGACCGTGTACGGCGTGCGGCCGGTGCTGATTGAGGACCAGACCCGGCCGCACACGCTCACCGTGCGCCTCCCCGACTCCCCGGACGGGGAGGACTCGGCGGGCCGCGACGCGGTCACGCGCTTCATTCACCAGCACGCGCCCGCGCACGCGCTGATCGAGGTGGAATTCGTGGACGCCCCCACCGCCCGCCCGGCCGCGCCGGACCAGCCGGACGAGGCCGCGCCCCCGCCACCGGAGCCGGTGCTCGCCGCCCCGCAGGCCACCCCCCCGCCCCCCACCGAGCCGCCGCCGGCTCCCCCGGCCCTGACGGCCGCGCCCGACCCTGACCCCGCCCCGGCTCCCGAGCCCTCTCCCGCGTCCCCGCTGCGCCCCCTCCCTGCCCCATGACTGACAGCCGACTCTTCTACCAGTACCAGCTGCACCGTCCCCTGGGGGGCGGGTGGCTCGGCCCCGTGCACGCCGCCACCGACCTCGACGAGAACCGCGAGGTGGCCGTGCGGCTCGTGGACGACGCGAACGTCGCGCAGTCCTTCCTGCTGATGCAACTGGAGCGGCTGCTGATCAAGGTCAGCACGCTGCGCCACCCGCACATCCTGCCCACCGGGCTGCTGGAGCAGCGCGAGAAGCACGCCTTCTACGCCATGGACCTGGCGCAGCAGGGCTCGGCGCGGCAGCTGCTGCAGCGCCAGGGCCGCGCGGCGCAGGGCCTGCCGATCGTGACGGTCGTGGAAATGATCCGTCAGGCCGCCAACGGCCTGGCACACGCGCACGCGCAGGGCCTGATGCACGGCGACCTGAAACCCGAGAACCTGCTGCTCCAGCCGGGCCGCGCCCTGCTGGGCCACACCGGGTACCTGGTGCAGCTCGCGGACTTCGGGCTGGCCGAGCTGCGCGTGGGCGCCAGCGGCACGCACGACCGGGTGGTCGTGAACGCCCTGGCGTACACCAGCCCGGAGCAGACCCGCGGGGTGCGCAACGAACTGCGCACCGACATCTACACGCTGGGCCTGATCCTGTACGAACTGGCGACCGGGATGGTGCCCTTCGACATCCGGGACGCCGCGGACGCGCTGGAAAAACACCAGCATGTCGCGCCGCGCCAGCCCAGCGCCCTGCGCCCGGACATCCCCGAAGCGCTCGAGGAGATCATCCTCACCTGCCTGGCGAAATCTCCCGAGGACCGCTACGCCAGCGCCGAGGAGCTGGAGCAGGCGCTGCAGCTCGTCCTGAACGGCCTGATGCCCGGCGGGCCGGAGCCCACCGTGCGGCTGCCGACCCTGCCGGTGATGCCCACCCCGCCGGAGGTGACGGAGCCGTCCAGCGGGACGCAGCCGCGCCTGCTGGTGTACAGCGAACGCCACGAGCTGCTGCGCAACGTGCCGCTGGCGGCCGGGACGTCCACGGTCGGGCGCGCGCCCGGGAACACGGTGCTGCTGGAGCACGCCGGCGTGAGCCGCCACCACCTCAGCGTGGAGTTCGCGAACGGCGTGCCGTACGTCACCGAGCTGACCGCCACGAACGGCACGCTGATGGACGGCCTGCCGCTCACGCCCATGACGCGGCTGCGCTGGCCGTACCGCACGCCGCTGTACCTGCGGCCCTACTGGCTGGTCGTGCTGGGCCCGGAAGAGCAGAAGGCCCGGGCGCGCATCGTGGTCAAGCCGCAGGAAGAGCGCCTCACGCTCGTGCCCGGGCAGGCCCGGCAGCTCGAGGTGCTGCTGGCGAACACCGGGCAGACGGTGGACCACTTCCAGCTCAGCATCGACGGAATTCCCGCCGCGTGGCTGCAGAACCCGTACACCGAGGTGCAGCTCAACCCCGGCACGCAGACGAGCGCCACCCTGACGCTGCTCGCCCCGAAGACCAGCGACAGCCGCGCCGGCACGTACGACGCGACCATCCTGGCCCGTTCCCGAGAGGACACCACCCAGTACGGCCGCGCCGCCCTGAAGGTGGACGTCGCGCCGTTCCAGGACGTGATCGCCACCATCACGCCGCCCATGCGCCGCACCTGGCGCCGCACCCGCTACACCTTCAAACTCGAAAACCGCAGCAACATCGACGGGGTGTTCACGCCTGCACTGCAGGACACCGAGGGCCAGATCCGCTGGCTGCCCCGCCCGCAGGAACTGATTCACCTCGACCAGTTCGTCGGGCGGCCCGGCATGGTCATGCCGAGGGTCGTGGACCCCACGCAGGTCGCGCGGGAAGCCACCCGGCAGCTGCAGGCCGAGGCGCTCATGCGGGGCGGACAGCTGTTCCGGCAGGCGCTGGCCGGCGAGGGCCGCATCAAGCTCGAAAACCTCCCCGCCGTGATTCCCCTCAAGGCCGGGCAGAGCGTGCAGGAGGAAATGCAGGTCCGCGTGCCGCTGCGCTGGGTGGGCATGGCCTCGCAGCACCCCTTCACCGTGGACGTCAAAGACGCCCTGGACGACCGCGAGGACAAACCCAACGTCACCAGCGCCGAGGCCCAGCTGCACCACATGCCGCTGATCCCCCTGTGGCTGCTGCCGATCCTGCTGCTGCTGCTGGGCCTGCTGATCTGGTGGCTGACCCGCCCGCCCGCCATCAACGACTTCGACACCGACGTCGCCGAGAACGCCATCCGGCCCGGGCAGCCCTTCACGCTGCGCTGGGACACCGACAAGGCCCGCCGCGTGAAGATCGTGGAACTCGGCGAGAACGGCCAGAGCCTCCCGGTGGACGGCACCTTCAAACTCCCGGCCGGCATCAGCAAGGAACAGAAGTACACCATCGAGGCCCGCAACCTGATCGGCACGAAACGCAGCCGGACCCTGACGATCAGCCCGAAGTTCGCGCGGCCTGTCATCGAGGAATTCAAGGTCAGCCCCGCCCGCGTCGCCGGGAACAAGCCCGTCACGATCACCTGGCGCGTCAAGGACGCCGGGCAGGTCAGCATCAGCGAACTCGGGCAGGTCCCCGCCAGCGGCACGCGCACCTTCGTGCCCAGCAAGGACCTGAACCTCAAGATCGTCGCCCGCAACGGCACCGAAACCGCCGAGGACTCCGCCACCGTCACGGTCGCCGGCGCGCAGATCCTGTTCTTCAAGGTCAACCCCGAGAAGATCACCCGCGGCGGCAAGGCCATGCTCAAGTGGCAGGTTGAGGACGCCACCAGCGTCACCATCGAGGGCCTGGGCACCGTGAAGGCCAGCGGCATGCAGGCCGTGACGCCCAGCGCCACCACCACCTACACCATCAACGCCCGCGGCGGGAACAACACGACCACCACCGCCACCGCCCGCCTGGAAGTGGCCGCCGCCGCGCCCAAGGTCACGGCCCTGACCGTCTCGCCCACCGTGATCGACAGCGACTCCACGCAGCCCATCCAGATCAGCTGGAAGACCGAGAGCGCCAGCAGCGTGACGCTGCAAAGCGGCATGGGCGGCGCCCAGACCGTCAGCGCCTTCGGCACCGAGACCCTCACCACCGTGCCGCCCGCCACGACCCAGATCGTGGTGACCGCCATGAACGACGAGGGCGTGCAGGACACCAAGGCCGTCACCCTCACGGTCCGCCCCGTGGACGCCGAGGCGAAGAAAAAAGCCGAAGAGATACGCCTCAAGCAGGAGGAAGAAAAACGCCTGCAGGCCGAGGAGAAGGCCAACATCGGCAAGATCACCTTCACGGCCGACCCCATGCTCATTCAGGGCAAGGGCGACGTGAACCTGAACTGGAACGCGCCCGGGTTCAAGAACGTGCTGATCCTGCCGCTCAAAGGCCCGCGTGACGGGGTGTTTGAAACGACCGGCTCACAGACCGTGGAGAACCTGAACCGCACGACCACCTACACCCTGCGCGTCTACCTGCGCAAAGGCGGCAAGATCGACATTCCCCGCACGGTGAAGGTCGTGCCGCTCCCGGTGAAGGTCAACACCTTCACGGCCAGCCCCACCACCCTGACCGCCGCCGGGAACGTCACCCTGACCTGGGACGTGGCGAACGCGGACGCCGTGCGCCTCAAGGGCGTGCCCGGCCCGCTCGCCAAGGGCCTGTGGCCCGCCAAGGGTCAGACCAGCGTGCCCGTGAAGGCCAGCACCACCTTCGTGCTCACCGCCGGGGACCAGGTCGCGCGGGCGCCCGTCGCCCTGAACCTGCCGCCCGCCCAGATCCGCGCGTTCCAGGCCACGCCGGGCAGCTTCAGCGGCAGCGGCACCGCCGTGCTGTCCTGGGACGTCGCGAACGCCACCGCCGTGAAGATCGACGGCGTGCGCGGCCCGAACGCGGACGGCAGCTGGCCCGCCCAGGGCAAGACCACCGTGCGGGTCACCAAGACCACCACCTACACCCTGCGGGCCCGGCAGGCGACCGGCACCGCGCAGGTCACCGTGACGCCGCTCCCCGCGCAGATCCAGGGCTTCAAGGCCGAACCGGCCGTGGTGAACGCCGGTGAGAAGGTCACCCTGACCTGGAAGGCCAGTGGCGTGCCCACCGTCCGCATCGCCAACCTGCCGGCCGGCCTCTCGAACAGGACCTACCCCGCCACCGGCAAGATCAGCTTCGTGGTGACGAAGACCAGCACGTTCCAGCTGACCGCCGGGAACGCCAGCAGTTCCGCCGGCGTGGTCGTCCGCCCGGGCGCCCCGGTCACTCCGCCCCAGCCGCCGGAAACGACGCAGGCCGCGCCGAAGCTCGTGTACTTCACCGCCAACCCGCCCACCATCCGCGCCGGCGAGAGCGTGAAGCTCAGCTGGAAGGTCCTGAACACCCAGAACGTCGTCATCGACGGGATTCCCGGCGCGCAGCCCGCCGTGGGCAGCGTGACGCTGATGCCGGGCGAGACGACCACCTACACCCTGAAGATCGGCAGCATCGTGTGGCCGCTCCGGGTGCCGGTGCGGCAGCAGGCCGTGGACGGGCAGAGCCCCTACCGGGACCTGCAGGGCACCTGGAAGCACCCCTTCGGGACGTTCACGATCACGAACGTGCAGGGCCGCAGCGCCAGCGGCACCTTCGTGAGCGAGCGGGACAACCTGCGGGACCTGCCGCTGGACATCAGTTTCGCCGGGCAGACGCTGGTGGCGTCCTCCCCGGACCTGAAGGACTTCAAGATCGTGCTGACCCTGGACACCTCCCGGCAGAGCTTCCGGGGCACGTACACCGCGCGCGGGCCGCAGGAACGCTGGTGCGCGTACCGGCCTGGCGTCGCGCAGCCCAGCGGCTGCCAGTAGACTCTCAGGGTCGGCCGGCGCGGCCCCGCCCGGCACCCCCCCTTTTCCTTCCCCGCCTTATTCACGCCATTCCAGGAGGGTCCCATGTTCGCAAAAGCCTGTATCGTGCCCGTCGACGGCAACGGCAATGAGGGCGCACCGATCGAGTGCATGTTCAACCCGCGGGAATACACGGTGTCCCGCACCGTGAAGTGGGGCAACCAGTCCAACGACACCAGCGAGGCCGGCAACCGCGTGTACCAGGGCGGCACGCCCGCCAGCATGACCCTGGAGCTGTTTTTCGACACGTACGCGCAGCGCAAGGCGGCCGGGCAGGTCGAGGACGTGCGCAAGTACACGCAGCGGCTGTGGGCGCTGACGCGCATCAAACCCGGCAGCAAGTCGCCGGCGGCGAACAAGGCCATCGACAAGGAAACGCCGCCGAAGGTGCTGTTCCAGTGGGGCGGCACGTGGCATTTCGCGGCGTTCATCGAGAGCATGGAGCAGCAGTTCACGCTGTTCATGCCGGACGGCACGCCGGTGCGGTCCATCGTGAAGGTCACGCTGACGCAGGCGGACGAGGCCACGCACTTCTACGGCAAGAAGGGCCTGAGCACGTACTCGATCAGTGCGGACATCCGGAAGAACACCAACCCGGCCAACGACCCGCGTTACACCGCGGCCGGCCAGGGTCGCCTGTGACGGCGGCGCGCACCGCCCAGCGCCCCACGGACGGCGCGGTCAGCATCCTGTTCCTGAAGATCGACGGGCAGGACATGGACCGCGGCCTGTTCGAGCAGATCGACGAGATCCAGGTGGAGAGCAGCCTGCAGCTGCCGGACGTGGCGACCGTCACGTTCCGCGATCCGCTGGGCAACCTGGTGGACGACGAGAAGCTGAAGCTGGGCACGAAGATCAAGGTCGTGGCCCGCGTGCAGAAGAACGAGGAGACGGTGTTCGACGGGGAGATCGTGGAGATCGAGCCCCGCTACACGCAGGCCACGCAGCAATTGCGGCTGCGGGCCTTCGACCGGCTGCACCGGCTGGCGCGCGGCACGCACACGCGCTCGTTCCAGAACGTGAGCGACATGGACCTCGTGAAGAAACTGGCCGGGGAGGCCGGCATGAGCGCGAAGGTGCAGGGGGGCGGGGTGGTGCACCCGTACGTGCTGCAGCACAACCAGACGAACCTGGCGTTCCTGCGTGAACGGGCCTCGCGGCTGGGCATGATCCTGTACGCCGACGGGAACAACCTGCACTGCGAGCCGCTGAAGGGTGATACGCCCATCACGCTGACCTGGGGCGACAACCTGTACGAGTTTTTGCCGCGCCTGACCAGCATGAAGCAGACCAGCAAGCACACCGTGCGTTCCTGGGACCCGCAGCAGAAACGCGCGGTGGTGGGGCAGGCCACCAAGGGCCGCGGGAAGGCGCAGGTGGCCGAGGGCACGCAGAGCGAGCAGGTGGCGCAGCAGGCGTTCAACATGCCGGCCGACGAGACGTCCAGCACCCTGATCGTGCGCGACCAGGGCTACGCCGCCGCCATTGCCGAGGCGCAGCGGAACGTGACGGCCGAGCACCTGCTGGAAGCGCGCGGCACGAGCGCCGGGTACCCGCGCCTGACCGCCGGGAACATCCTGAGTGTCCGGAACGTCGGGCAGCGCTTCAGCGGGGAGTACGTGGCGAGCAGCGTGCGGCACCTGTACCGCAACGGTGAGGGCTACAGCACGGAGTTCGTCGTGAGCGGCAGCCAGGCCGACTCGCTGGCCACCCTGGTCCGCTCCAGCGCCGGGCAGGGCGAGCAGGGGTACACGCCCATCCAGGGCCTGATGATCGGGATCGTCACGAACAACGACGACCCGGAAAACCAGGGCCGCGTGAAGGTGAAACTTCCCGCCCTGACCGAGGACGACGAAAGCGACTGGGCCCGCGTGGTGAACATCGGCGGCGGCAGTCACCGCGGCACGCACGTGCTGCCCGAGGTGAACGACGAGGTGCTGGTCGGCTTCGAACACGGCGACATTCACCACCCGTACATCCTGGGGGGCCTCTGGAACGGCAACGACCAGCCTCCGCAACCGTCCGGGAAGACCGTGAAGAACGGCAAGGTCATCAAACGCACCCTGCGCACCCGGCTGGGCCACGAACTCGTCTTCGACGACCCCGAGGGCAGCGACCCGCCGAAGGTGACCATCAAGACCAGCGGGAACCACACGGTCGTCCTGAACGACGACAAAAAGGCCCCCTCGGTCGCCATCCAGACGAGCGGGAACCAGACCGTGACCCTCAAGGACGGCTCCTCGCCCAGCATTCACCTGAAGGACAAGAGCGGGAACGAGGTGATCATTGACACGTCGTCCGGCACGGTGCGCATCAAGGGCAACAGCCGCATCGAGCTCAAGGCGAACGCCGGGATCTCCATCGACGGGGGCGGCGGCATGGTGGACATCCGCGGCAGCATGATCAACCTGAACTGACCAAGAAAGGGAAACTCCCCGGTCTGACCTGTGCGGCCAGCCGGGGGTGGGTGTGTAGACTTCTCAGCGGGAGCGGCGCACGACGCGCTGGGGGTCCAGGTCCACCCACCAGGCCGCCGCGGCGCCCAGCGCGCCGACCGGCAGGGCCGCCCACAGCAGCGCCGCCTGACCTTCGAGCAGCAGGGCCAGGCCCAGCAGCACGATCACGCCGGCTAGGGCCGCCAGCAGGGGCGTCACGGCCCGCCAGAACAGGGGACGGTCGCGGTAGTGCAGGCGGCTGGCGTCGTTGCGGATGGTCACCACGGCGTAGAACCAGGCGGCGAGGGTGAGCAGGATCAGCAGGTAATGCAGGTCTGACATCGCAATTGCCGATGATAGTGCGCTGACACGTGAAGGGAAGTGAAAATGCGTGAGAGCAACCGTGAGTCATGGAAGGTTTCGGGCCTGGCCTCTCCCCTTATCCCGGCATGACAGAGTGAAGCCCGGGCGGCTCTCTTTCCCGCCCCGCCCCTCGCCACGACCATGACCACCCGAGGACTCACATGACCCCACGCTCCCGTCAGGACCGGGCCGCGGCCGAGATCGAGACGCGGCTGCAGGGCCTCTTCACCAGCGAGCAGGCCCGGGCGGCCCTGAGCGCCCTTCAGGCCACGTTCGCCGCCCAGGTGGCCTGGACTCGCCAGCCCGCCACCCCGGGGCTCGCGCAGGGAACGGAGGTGCTGCGTGACACCGGCGTCTACCTCACGCGCAGTCTGGCGCGGGTGGACCTGGACGGCCGGGTGCTGCTGGACACCATCAACACCCTGTGCTGGGACCGGTACCACGAGGCCGGGGAGGCCCTGCCTCCCGAGCTGCTGGAGGCGGCCGACGAGGCGACGAGTCCCGGCGGCGACCTGCCCGGGCTGTGGAGCGAGGTGCAGGGGAACGCCGCGGTCGCCCGCGCGCTGGCCGAGCGGCTCACCTGGTGGGCGGTGGCGAACCTGACCACCAATGCCCTGCACCTGGAAGAAGGGCAGGCAGAGGAGGACCTGCGCCGTCTGTGGGTGGTGCTGGCCCAGGGCACGCCCCCGCCGCTGCCGAACTGAGCGCCCGGGTCCGCCACTGCACCTAGGGGATGCTAGGCCGCTGGCGGATGCCCTTTCAGGCACCGCGCCCTACTGTGACGGGACAGCTGCCGGAAGGCGGCAGAAGGACACCTGCCATGACTCCGGAACCCCTAAATGCGCTGCTGAACGTGATTGATGTGGAGGCCACCTGCTGGGCGGGCCCACCGCCGTTGGGGCAGGTGAGCGAGATCATCGAGATCGGCGTGTGCGTGCTGGACCTGCGCACCCTGGAGCGCGTGGACCGGCGCAGCCTGCTCGTGCGACCGGAGCGGTCGCAGGTGAGTGCTTTCTGCACGGCGCTGACGTCCCTGACGCCCGAGGCCGTGGCGGCGGGCCTGACCTTCCCAGAGGCCTGCGGGGTGCTGCGCCGGGAATACCGCAGTGAATCGCGCCCCTGGACGAGCTGGGGAGACTTCGACCGCCGGCAGTTTCAGCGTCAGGCGGGGCAGGCGCCCTTCCCGTTCGGGGCGCGGCACACGAACGCCAAGGCGGTGTACGCGGCGGCGTTCGGCCTCCCCCGGCCCGGCATGGCGCAGGCGCTGGTGCACGCCGGCCTGCCGCTGGTGGGCACCCACCACCAGGGCGGCGACGACGCCTGGAACATCGCGGCGCTCATCACTCACCTCGTGCGACGTGGGCGCTGGCCGGCGGCCTCCGGGGGGCACTGATGGGCCGCGTGAAGTACCCGCGCACGCCGCACCTGCCGTGGTCGCCGGGGGCGAGCAGCGACGACACGCGCATGGCGGACGTCCGGCACTTCGAGGGCCAGGAGGTCGTGGTGACGGAGAAGCTGGACGGCGAGAACACCACGCTGTACCGCGACGGCCTGCACGCCCGGTCGCTGGACCCCCGGCCGCACCCGTCGCGGGACTGGGTGAAGGCGCTGCAGGGCCGGGTCGGGTACCGGCTGCCGGCCGGCTGGCGGGCGTGCGGGGAGAACCTCTACGCCCGGCATTCCCTGGCGTACGAGGACCTGGAGTCGTACTTCTACCTGTTCAGCGTGTGGGACGAGGCGAACACCTGCCTGAGCTGGGACGAGACGCTGCTGTGGGCGGAGGAGCTGGGCGTGCCGGTCCCGGCCGTGCTGTACCGGGGGGTGTGGAACGAGGCGCTGATCCGCCGCCTGGAGGTGAACGAGGCCCGCATGGAGGGTTACGTGGTGCGGACGGCCGCTGCCTTCCCGTACGCTCGGTTCGGGGATCGGGTGGCGAAGTGGGTGCGGGCCGACCACGTGCAGACGGACGAGCACTGGCTGCGCCGGGCCGTGACCCCGAACGGGCTGAAGGGGGCATCATGAGTCCCGTGCATCCCTTCCTGCGAGACCTGCACGTCGGTGCCGCGCCCGCCTTCGGGGACTTCGTGGAGGTGCTGGGCGGGGCGATTCCGCTGCTGGCCGACCTGCACCGCACGCCGCAGGACCCCGAGTGGCACGGCGAGGGCGACGTGGCCGCCCACACCACCCTGGTGCTCCGCGAGGCGTACCGGCTGGCCGACACGCACGCGCTGGGGCCGGACCGGCGGCTGGCGCTCGTGCTGGCCGCCGTGCTGCACGATCTCGGGAAGGCGCTCACCACCCGCCGCGCCGAGGACGACCAGGGCCGGATGCGCGTGATCTCCCCCCGGCACGCCGACCGGGGCCGGTCCTTCCTCGCGTACCGCCTGCCCGAGCTCGGACTGCCGGGCCCCATCATCACCGCCGTGATGGGCCTCGTCGGGCACCACCACGACCTCGGCCGGACCCTGACGGCCGGGACCGCCGCGGCCTACCGGCGGCTGGCCCGGCAGGCCGACCTGCAGCTGCTGGTCCTGCTGGAACAGGCGGACATCCGGGGGCGGGTCGCGGCCGACCGCGCGTCGAAACTGGAGGACCTGGAACTGTTCCGCCTCGGCGCGCAGGAGTACGGCGTGTGGGAGAGCGCGGAGAATGCCGACCCGTACGCCGCGTGGCGGGAGGTGATCACCCGCGAGCTGGCGGCCTTCGCGCCCGAGTACCGGGACCTGGTGCTCGGGCAGGGCATCCTGGATTACGAGGCCGGCCTGATCCAGACGCCCGAGGAGGCCGTGGCCCGCGGGTACGCGGCCCGCGCGGGCTTCCCGCAGCTGGTGGTGACCTGCGGGCCCAGCGGCGCCGGCAAGAGCAGCTGGGTGGCCGACCACCTGCCGGACTTCGACGTCGTGTCCCTGGACCTCCTGCGGGAGGAGCTGGCCGGGAAACGCGCGGACCAGAGCGTGAACGGCCGCATGCTTCAGGAAGCCAAGGAGCGACTGCGGGTCTCCCTGCGCGCCCGGCGCCGGGTGGTGTGGGACGCCACGAACACCCGCCGGGACTTCCGCGGCATTCCCCTGCGCCTCGGTTTCGATTACGGCGCGCTGACCACTCTGGTGGTCTTCCAGCCGCCCCTCAGCAGCCTGTTCACCCGCAACCCGGCCCGCGTGCACGCCGTACCCGCGCACGTGATCGCCGCGCAGGTGGAAAACGCGGAATTCCCGTACGTCACCGAGGCCCACCGGACGCTCACGCTGGATGAATACTTCCGGCCTTATCCGGCGTCCCCCGTCCTGCCCGGGGAGAAGGGAGCACAGGGCCTGTGAAGCACCTCACCGCCAGCTGAACCTGAAACGGAAAACCCCCGCTTGCGCGGGGGCTTCTGTGGTGTGCCCGAAGGGATTCGAACCCCTGGCCTTCTGATCCGTAGGTGGAAGCTCCCCGGCGTCCCTGATGCCCGTTGGCGCCTGTTGATGCCCCAGACTCCGCACTTAAGGGGATTTTCTGAGGGGCTGGCGTTCTCCCGAGAGCGCTGGCACGTCTCTGGGATCTGCCCCAATAAGGCACGGACAAGGCACGACCCGGGCAGGCGAAAGGGCGCAGCGACCCGGCGCGGACGGCCCTGGGCGACCTGCGGTCCCGTCCTCCCCGATTCTTGGTTACCCTGAGGCAGGAGGCCTCATGTTCGACTCGTCTTCCCGGCGGCCTGCATCCACGACCCCCTCCCGCTCCGCACCACAGACACCACCGCCGTCGGCCACGGCCCTGAAGCCCGGCCCGGCCCTTCCGGCCGCGGTACGGGCCGAGATCGCCAAGCACACGCAGCGCATGCGGGCAGCCGCCGGGAAACCCGACGCCATGGCCCTGGTGCTCGACGCCTGGCTGGACGCCCACACCGTCCAGCAACCCATGAATCAGTCCGTGACGGCGAACCTCGGGCCGGCCGGGTCCGGGCTCAAGGCCTGGCAGGGTGCCCTCGCCAACGCGCTGGCCCCGGCCCTCCTGGGGAAGACCGCCGCCCAGGACATGTCCAGCGGCGTGACCCGGCGCCTCACGCGCGAAACGCGGGGCTTCGCGCGCTTCCCGCTGCCCCGCCCGACCACCACCCTGACGCGCCCCGCGCTGGACCCTCAGAACCACACGGCCGCCGTCCTGAAAGCCCTGCTGCTGGCCATCCCGGTCAAGGACCGCACGGCGGTCGCGGCCGCTTACGCCAAACGCAACGGCGGCAAAACCCTCAGCGCCACCCTCGGCGAACTGATCCGCGACACCAACGTCCGCGCGCCCCTCATGGCCCTGATCCCTCCGCCGGTCAGCACCGCCACGCTCACCCTCGACGCGTTCCTGGAACAGCTCTCGGTCGGCATGGTCTACAGCAACCAGAGCGCCGCCGAACTGAACGCCGACTCGCTCGACGAACGCCGCCGCAGCAACCCGGCCGCCATCCTCAGCCACTTCGGCTACCGCGCCGGGCCGCCCGTCCTGGGCCGCTGGGGCTTCCAGATGCGCGTTTTCACGCCCATCCCCGGCAAGGCCCGCTGGCCGCACACGGTCGTGGCCTTCCGCGGCACCGAGGGCGTGCAGTTCGACGTCGACGGCGCGGCCGCCGCGAAGAAGGCGAAAACCGAGGGGAAGGGCGCCCCGGAGCAGGCGGCGGCCCGCTCGCTCGGCCGCGAAGGGACGGTGGATACCATCATCGGCGACGCCAGCCCCGCGCAGGTGGGCTGGCTGCAGGTGCAGCCCAACCAGGCGCTGATCCGGGCGAACCTGGGACGCATCAAGGGCAAGGCCATCTCCACCGGGCACAGCCTCGGCGGGGCGATCGCGCAGCTGGTCGCGGTCATGCAGCCGGAAAGCTTCGACCAGGTCGTGACGTTCCAGGCGGCGAACATCGACAAGGCCCAGGTCGACCGGCTCCGCGCCTACAACCGCGGGGAGGGCCAGGCCGACCCGGTGACTGCCCGCCACTACCGCGTCGAGGGCGACATCGTGCCCACCGCCGGCGAGCAGGCCCTGGACGGCCAGATCCACTACTTCGACCGGGTGAGCCGCCCGGCCGGATCGGCCGCGCCGTTCGGCAGCACCGCCCTGGAGAACGTGTCCGCCGGGCACGTCACCCCCATGCTCAGCACCTACGTGCGGGGCCTGCGGCCCACCCACCCGGACCTGCAGGTCATCGCCAATCAGGGCCTGCGGGACGAGGCCGCCTTCGACCCCAAGGGGGCCCGGCAGGTGCAGTCGGTCTTCGCCGGCAGTTACAGCACGGCGCAGGATCCGCGACTCGTCACGGAGCAGAGCCGGAAGTTGGCCACGAGCAAGGTGCCGATGGCGCCCGGCACCGATCCCTTCGAAGCGACCGTGTATGCCAACATCGCGTACAACACTCTGCTCTCGCACATCGAGAACCTGGCGCAGGATCCCAGGATCAAGACCATCGCCGTCTTCAAGGAGCGGGCGGCCGAGCTGCTGAACGGCACTGCGCCCCTCCCGCTGGATCCGGACGATGTGGAGCTCGCCAAGGTCCTGAACCTGGACCATTACGAACCCGATTACGAGCGGCCCATCATCAGCCCGGCCGCCATGGGCATGCCCACCTACCCGCTGAAAGCCACACCCATCCACACGTACCTGAAAGGTGGCATCGTGATTCCTAACCTCGTTCAACAGCAGGTCCGCGTCCAACTGGACATCATCTGGCAGTCCTGGAGGGGGCAATGAAGCGGCTTCTTCTCGCGGTGGTGCTCCTGTGCGGGTGCGACACCAAAACCACGAACTCCCAGAAAGGTGACTCCATGCTCTCCCCCCAGGACGTCAACGCCCTCATTCTCGACCGACTCAGCCAGCAGGACTTCAAGGAAATCGACGGGGTCCTCTATTACGGGAAAGGCGCCGACCGGGGCGGCACCCGGATGTTCGTCAGCACCATGACCCGCGACGAGGTCGTGGCGGCCCTCAATGCCGTCATCGAGCCTCACGTCACGGAGCTCGCCTGGGGAGACGACTACGGGCAGTACCACGGCGCGTTCACCGTGAAGGGCACCAGCGACCAGGTGTTCGGTCTGGGCGTGAGCTCCCTGAAAGCCAAGACGGACACCTTCAGGAACGCGCCCGACATCCTCCGGGACTACGAGACGGACATCGTCTACACCCCGCCCGCCACCGTCAAGCCCTGAGGCCCCGTCAGGAAGGAGAGCTTCAGTTGTCCGTTCCGATGGCCCCCGTCGTCAGCTGCGTCAACAGCGCCTGAAGCTGCGCGATCAGCTGTTCGGGCACAGGCGCCGAGGACGTTCCACTGGGCGGACTCGACAACAGCTGATCCAGCGGAAGCGCCGCGGACCGGCGCTGATCCTCGTACAGGTGCGTGTACACGCTGAGCGTAAACGCCACGTCGGCGTGGCACAGGCGGTCACTGACGACCTTGGGCGAGATGCCCTGCCGGATCAGGAGGCTGGCCGACGTGTGCCGGATGTCGTGAAACCGGATCCTGGGGACCCCGGCCTCCCGGCCCAACCGGTGGAAAAGCCGGGTGACATTGGCATGGTCCAGGCGGGCGCCACTGGAGCGGGTAAACACAGGGTCCTGGCCCCGGCGGGCCCCGAACCACTTCTCTTCCTCGGCCAGGTGCGCCCGAAGCACCTCCACCACGTCCTCACCCAGGGGGATGCAGCGGTGGCCCGCCCGGGTCTTCGGCTCGCCCAGCCTCCAGGCTCCGGTGATGTCCCGCGTGTGGTTCCGGCTGACGACGAGTTCGGCCTTGTCGAGGTCGATGTCCGCCCAGGACAAGCCCGTGAGCTCGCCCAGCCGCATGCCCGTGCCCAGCGCCAGCACGAAGAACGGATGGAGCCTGTGGCCCCGGGCTTTGCCGAGAAACCGCCTCGCTTCGGCCGGGCTC